>ENA-UOWJ01000383-UOWJ01000383.1-bioreactor-metagenome-genome-assembly--contig:-NODE-383-length-20517-cov-7.481869_pt1 | contig 20517 bp, 24 predicted proteins | sample MGYA00238156_ERZ761611 | MGnify/ENA primary metagenome ERZ761611 (study PRJEB28900, sample SAMN06268034) | bioreactor metagenome | isolation source: Joint BioEnergy Institute, California, USA | place...
ATATTCCAAAGCCCCGTATAGTAAATGTGATGGAATCAATTGTCGAATATCGTTAAACATCTTGTTATCCACCTTCCTTTTTATAGGGAAAAGAACGAATCCCCTCTAAAATTAAGCCTTCCTCGATTATCGCAGTGACATTAAAGTCGCCAGATCATGTTTTCAGTACACTACTAAGGGTAATTTTCGTACATTATTTTACTTTAATTTCATTCTAGTGCCATTCATAAAATATTTTTTGAGTCATATCATTTCTATCTTTATATTCATTTCATGCCAATACAAAATAGTCTATTAAGACATATCATTTTTATAGATAAACATAGCCAAAATATGTTCAATATATTGGCTCATTGACATATTATTTTCTTTGGCTTTTTCTTGTATGGTTTCAAGCATAGAAACCGGTAATTCAACGGATGTTTTTCGGTACGCACTTAACACCATTAAGACGTTTTCACGGACCCACCATTTCCCGTCTGTTATAAAAAGTTCAATTTCCTCGAAAGGAATTGGTGAGATAAAGGGCATTTCCCCCTCTTTAACCCAAAACCGAATAATTCTTTCCTCTTCACGTAAGCGGACGTTTTCGATTCCCCACGTTCGATAAAAATAATCTATTAACTCATAGATTCGTTGATATTCTTTGGGTACACGCAATTGGGCATATCCTTTATAAGGCAGTGTCTCTTGATGAATCGGATAACTTGGCTGCAAACAAAACGTTTTAAATCCTTCATCTAATGAAATAATTTCACCTGTACCAGGTAAATAAAATACCCATTCATGCTCTTTGTTCCTTGCAATCCGTGCCTCCGAAATAGAATCAGATGAAAATTTTTGAAATAAAGCTACATCTAATTGCGAATCATAATACTCAAATCGCTGAATTCCTTTCTTTTTTTGTTCTTGTATTATTTCTTTGGCTTGTTGGAATCCTTTTTCAGGTATAATATGCCGAGTCCTTTCATCTCCATAAGGAATAATATGTGTATCAATTCGACCCTCTTGGATATATCGATAAATCGTTTGAACAGTGACACCTAAGTATTTTGCGACTTCTGATGGTTTATAACCAACTGGCTCAGCGTTTTTTTGTGCAACCAACGCATCCACTTCTGCTTTTTGATAGCGAACCTCCCTTATATTTCGATACGGATCGGCAATTTTTTTTATTTTTCCTTGTTTCGCATACATGTACACCGTTTGTTTGGATACTCCTAACAGTTCGGCCACTTCTTGTTGTGTGTACCAATCATTATTCATCATCATTTTTGATACCTCTCAATTATAGAGAAATTCGGTTATTTTTCATTTTGATTTTGCTTACTTTCTGTTTTTAATGTGTTATTCTCCAATTTTAATAAACTGATTTCTTGCTGCAACTTTTCTATCCGTTCATATAATTCTTTCATCGTTCCTTTTGATTCAACATAAAATTCTTCTCGAAGTTCCCGTTCCCTTGACATGACCGCTCTTTCTTTTTCTAATTCCGCTTGTTCTATCGTCTGAGCCAGTTTCCGTTCAAAATCACCCTGTTTTTGTTGAATTTCCATTTGTTGTTCTGCAAGTTTCATTTGAAGAGCGTTATTTTCATCACTTAGTGGTTCTAGCCTTTTAATTCACTCCAATAAATCAACAACCCGCTGATTCAATTCACCCACTCGTTCCTTATTTTCTTCCTTTAGTTCTTGAACATCTTTGCAATTAAAAGAGTTAACTAATATGTTAACGATTGTCAATTATCAAAATCTCCTTTTGTTGTCCCGTTTTTCCCGAAAGCCCACAACCCCATATTTTTTCCTCTGGCTTCATCGGCAAAGTTTTGAAACAATTGGCTATATGTTGTATCCGGTTCATATGTTGATGGTTCAGCATATCCATTCAACACTAATATGGCATTGAATAATTTTGCTCGAATTTCTTCCTCATCCATAGCGTTGGTTGGTTGCTCCAGCCAAACCAGACGTAAATATCGGCCATATTGGTCGGTTTCAGACACATCTTTTTGTAGGTATACAGTTTTTCCTTCCAACATTGATTTCGTATAAGCGCTGGCTTCTTTTCCATAAATCTCCTGTTCCTTTGTACTTTCGGGGGTGTTCACGCCAATCAGCCGCACTTTTCGACCATCCGTTAACTCGAAAGTATCTCCGTCAATTGTTCGTTCAATTGTAACACTTTCGAACAGATCTTTCTCATCTCTTTGATTATTACCTTCTATAAAATCGACAATCGTTGAAATAGCTTGCATCCTTTCATTTAACTTATCTCCATTTATGGACTCTACAACTGGGTTACTAATATTTTTTTCTATCGAACCACATGCTGTTAAACTTAGAAGAAGTAATGGAATAAATAGAAAAGTATATCGAATTTCTTTCATTAACCCACCGCTCCTTAAACTTTTATTTAAGTAATGAATGAATTTCTTCTAAAGAAAATGGATTTTCAACTCTATTACCATTAACAAACACAGCCGGTACAGCATCAATTTCAAGAGCTTTTGTGTACTTTCTCGTCACGTTAATTGCATCGAATTGAGGTTCTTTAAACAGCGTATCTCTATTGAGCTCATATTCTGTAATCAGATGATTTAAGTATGTATCTGTGGCCCAATCTTCGTTCATATCACTGCTCATTAGCGTAAAAAATACATCAAAATAGTATCCTGGATAATTACGTTTCAGATTTTGATCCAGCTCCGCCAATTTCAATGAAGTTTCATTCAAAAAAACCATACTTTGTGTTCGAAATTTAACGTCACCATTTGTAATGAATTCATCAACCGCTGGATAAATTTCTTGTGTCCATTGATGGCAGTATGGACACGAATAATCAAAAACAAGTAAAATTTCGTTTTTTGCTTTTTCATCCCCCAAATAAACGAGTAAATCCTTATCACCAATTGGATCCGTTGTAGAAACAGAAGTGCCCTCAACACGAACTGTTTTTGCTTCATTCTTATCCGAAAGAAATATAATACCAAAAGCAAAAGCGACAACGAGAATGAAAACAGCACTAAATATAATGGATAATAACAATTTTCTATTTTTCTTAGTTTGCATGTTTTTTACTCCTCTTTTAAATTCACCAGTGTTAAATATGAATCACTTATACTACGAATTTTCTTTTAGGCATTCTTAACCGTATAAACACGTTCTATACTTCTGACTAACCATTTTGTTCCTCGTTTTTTTCTAACCTCTTCATCAGCCCATTTTATGTAAACAAATGGACTATCAATTTCTGTTATAATTCCTTGTGTTCCATCGCTTTTATTTTGAATTAAGTCCCCCACTATAAAATCAAATTCAATTACTTCATTATCAATAATTGCTTTTTGAATGGTTCTTTTCATTATAATTTTCTCCTTACCTCGCATTTTCTTTCTAAACCACAATTTCATCATAATACACAATAAATTAAGCCGAATATGATCTGCTAATTACTTCTGTTTGCGGATAGAAATAAAGATTATCAATCCATTGATGATAGTCATAAGTGACGATTAAATCAGCTCCAGGACAACCTTGATATAACGAATCGAGAAGTTGAGCAAGTTCTATATGGTCTTTCTTAGTATAAAAACAATGGTATAGTTCTTTTCCTTTTTCAAAATAAGGTGGATCAATAAAAATAGTAGCTTCCTCATCCCAATAGGCTTCTTCAATTAATTCGAGTGCATTTTCTTGTGTAATTGTAATGTGATCACTCAACTGGTGAATATGCATTATCCTTTTTTCTAATTCGATAGGGTTCCAACGAGAAAGCAAAGCCTTCCTTGTTCCGGGATATTCTGCTATTAATTCATCTTTGAGAAATAGTCCCCATTTAAAGTTATTATTCAGCATTTAGACATTTTCCATTTTTTGTAATTATATTATAAAGTATAAAATCATTAATATCAACCAATATATATATTTTATTATAATTTTATTCACTGCTAACTTTATTAAATATAAACAAATAGGTTATTTTTTTATATAGATTATAATTTTGTAAATTAATTAATATCTGGTAAGATATAGATAATATAATAATAATAATTTTTATAATAAATGGTTTTATCTAATTTATTCTTTTTAAAAGAGGTTGATGATAATTGAACTTGATATCACAAAACAAGGAACTTATGTTATCTGATTGGAAATCAAGAATATTAGACACTAATGTATTACCAATCTTGCAGAAAAAAATTGATGATTCAGAGCGGGACGGTAGAAAAGAATTCGAAGATTTTAATGATCTTGAAATGATTCAGTGGTTTTTACTCAAACGGGATTATTTAGATAAGAATAAGGAGCGGTCCGAAAGAACACTGAAGGAATATAAAAGAGAATTAACGCAATTCGTCCAATATTTAATTCAATATGCTGCCGATATTCATTTAGATATACAAGAGGTGAAGGAGGATTCTTTATTCAAATCTTTGGAAAAACGACATATTCGGCGATATCACGAATGGTTAAAATCAAGTAGTCCTCATGTAAAAGAACATGGCAATTATTCTGCGGCTACGCTAGCTCGAAAAACAACAATCATTAAGAGTTTTCTTCAATTTCTATATGAAAATCAATATATCTATGCACCTATTCATGAGGGATTCTATAAAGCAACCGTTCGGAAAGATGATCGACCAAACCGTGATTTAGGTCCTCAAGAAGTGATTCAGCTACTCGATTACTTTCGGAAAAAGGAACATCCTATTATTTTCTCCATTATTCACATATTAACGACAACAGGTTTGAGAAATGAGGAATTTTGTCATCTTCAAGTAAAAGATTTTCATTATGACACAATAACGAGGCAATATTATTTGGATATAAAAGGGAAAGGAAATAAATGGCGACAGGTTCCATTACGGGAAAAAACAATAAATAGCATTCGCATGTTCCGGTATGCCAGGGGGTTAGACGATATAGAAGTAGCGCAACCTAACGATCCTATGTTTACAACTAATACTAAAAAAGCATTTACACCTTCTTATTTATCACAGTATTTATCAAGTCAAATAAAAAAAGCAGATTTATCTTTTATAAAAAGTAATTATATAAAAATAACACCTCACGTCTTCCGACACGCCTTTGCTATCATTTCACGATTAAGTGGTGTTGATATTTATGATATTATGCGTTCTCTTGGCCACGAAAAAATAGAAACAACCATGATTTATCTCGAAAAGGTGTTTGAAAAAGAAAAACATGCAATATTAAAATGGAACTCAGATATATTTGATCATTATATATAAAAAATGACACCCTTATTGGGTGTTTTTTTGTTCTCTTTGTAAATCTTCAATAGCAATCTCTATGGCTCTACCACGGTCGGGACTCTCCCCAATTCCTACAATCTCATTATCGCTATCATAATTTTCATAAGCAAATGCGGTAAATGTATTATCTTCCATTTTGTATACCTCTAGTACTTTTCCAGCATGTTCAATCAATTCACGTTTAGCCGGTTTTTTCATGATATACCTCCTTTTAGTTAGAGATCAACTTCTACATAAACTCGATACAGCACGCTCTTGTCCCGATCTTTGTAAGGTTTCGAAATGGAAACGACACGAAATGATAATTCAATCCGCGCTATTGCTTCCTGAACTTCCTCAAGCATTCCGTGCAACCGAATCTTCATATTCATCCCCCTCAAGTAACCCTAATTGTTTCCAAACATCATTTAATAGTTCCAGCACGGAAAAACAATCGTCTATTGATCGATGCGAAGTGTAACAACCACTGGCGTTTGCTAAACTTATTGGATAATTCCATCCATGATAATAACGAAAAGCTTCCATCACACATTCAGTCTCTAATTTAGGCAAATTATCTATACCCCAAATAGAACACGTATTTTCTATTATTGATACATCAAAGGCACTATTGTAAATCAAGATTTTACGATTCGTTAATATTTGTTTTACCTCATTCCATTTATCTGCCCAAGATGGCGCCGTTGCAACCATTTCGTTAGTAATTCCATGAATTTTAATCACTTCTTCCGGGATTGGTTGTTTTGTTCTAAAAAGACTTTCAAAAAGAATATTACCACCTTTATCAATTATACCTAATTCAACTATTTCTGCATCATATAGCCCGGTAGTTTCTGTATCAAGAATAATAAAATCTTCATAAAACCATTTTTTGAACAGTTCCTTCCCCTCATAAATCATCTTTTTGTATTGTTTTCGTACATTTTCCTGCTCTCTTTCAGCTATTTCGTCTTCGTAACAGAATTTACAAACATTGCCTTTCATATTTCTTTTAAAGAAAACATTACTATCGCAACGGGAGCAAGTAACCAATTTTTTTAGTTTTTCTCGACCTTTTCTTAAATTTTCTATTTGTTGTTGGGAAGGCTCTCTTTTCGGGCGACATTCGGCAACGTTATATAATGAAATCCAATTATAACTATTCCAAACGAGTGCTGACGGTTTATTTTTGTTTTTTGGAACCAGTCCCATCTGTAACAATTCAGTTTTGCATTTCAGATGTTCAGGTACGTTTTTCCATCCTCCTTTTATGATAGAAATTTTTTCCATTTATTTCTCCTCCTTATAGAACTAGTTTACCAAAGTGTATTTTCAATTGTTTTTGAATGATAATTTTAATCGTTTTTTAACAACTTTACTTTGGTTCTCTTTTTGTTCATATTGTGTAAAATTTATTTGTTATTAATTTATTCTACCAAATACTCCATGTTTTCTACTTTTTTAAGTATTCATTCAAAATCTTAACAACAACATCTTCCATAGAACTATTTGATTCCTTTGCAATCTTTTTTATTTTTTCTTTTATATCGGGAGATACTGCAATAGTAATAGTATCTAAATCACCCTCAATAAAAAAACCATCAAGAGTTTGTTTAATGTCCCCAGAATGTAAATGCTTAACTAAATAAGTATAAAGCTCTGATGATAATTGTTCCTCGATGAAAATAGGCTTTACTTCAACATGAATATTATGGTCATTAAAATATATATTCATGTTCTTAGTGCCTAAATGTTTGTAAAACAAATCTATTATTGATAAAAAGTGATTGTTTACTTCTTGAAAAACAAACGACGCATGTCCCCTCTTAGTAATGTACCCGATATTAGAAAAACTTGTAATGCTAGAGAATCCGGAAGGTTTGATATCGTTCAAAGGAATCTGTTTATGATCATAGGTATATAAGTACATTTTTCCGTTTTTCCCTAACATGATTCGATTATCGGGAATACCCTCTTGATTAATAAACTGTTGAAATAATACGTACCCAGTATCCTTATCTATGTAACTTTTTTTTCCTTTCTTTAATATATAGTTATTTTTGTATTCATCCAATTGATCAATATCAAGAAAATTTAGTCTTTTCCCTCGATAATGTTTTTTTTCTGCTTTTAAAACACCTGTTTTTATCAATTGATAAACCGTAGTTGGATGAACTCCTAAAAATGTAGCTGCCTCTCCAGTTGTGAGCCCGGGTTTACTAAAATATAACTTAATATTTTCAATATCACTTTCACTAATCATCTTTTCCGAACCTTTTAGAATAGGGCGTAATTTCCCTTCACGAATATACTTATAGATTGTTGCTGGGGTAATTTTTAACAATTCAGCAGCTTCTTTTATTGTATAATAAGATGTCATCCCCTTCATCCTTCCGGTACCTATTCTGTTTGTATTAAACCATTTTTAAGTGAGTACAATATGAACTCTTCCACAACTTTCATTATATCTTTTTTGCCGGGTTGCTTAATAGCTTTTTTTAGATAGATTTTTTTCTCAATGTCTATATTATCGCCCATTAACAAAAAAATTTCTACAGTATTTGTCATGGTAAAGCGTTTTATATTTATTTGTAAACCAGCTTTGTATTCAGTCAAATATAAAATTGTTGTTTTAATTATGTACTTTCTATAATGCACTATTCTTTCCTCTTTAGATTTACAATATTTTGAACATAACATTCACAGCAACCACCTTTCTCAATTTAAAAAAATTTTTTCTTTGAGGATTTTACATTCCTTATAACAAAATAAATGATATTTTCAGATAAATTATAACATATTATGTATTGAAATCATAATATAAAATAATTATATATATATATATTTTATATTATGATTCATTAAACAATAAAAAAACCTTCATTTTCAGATGAAGGTTTTTTTGAAGGAATTTATTTAATTTTAGTCCAAAGCTTAAAGTTTTGTGTCGATAAGTCTATATTTGGTAGCTTTCCTTTCCAATCCATGCTTTCTAAATACTTCACATAATTTCTTACATCCTTTATGGCCTGTGAAAAGGATATATTTTTGCATTTTTGAATTTTTGTATGATATTTAATGTACCCGTATAGGATGTTTTCATTTATCAATTCTATACGGGTAATAATTGTATAACTACAAACATATTTAATAATTCGAGTCAACGAAGAATTATACGGATGAAGCTTAGGTTCTTTTGGTAATTGAAGTTGTTTCAAAAGTAGTTCGTACCGGTTATTGTTTTCACTATATTCTTGCATTATTAACTTTTAATTCCTCCCTTTACAATATCATCTATAGAAATTCTAAGTATTGATTGGATTTAATAAGCATCTCACTCGTATTTTTATTTTGGTACGTGTTACATCGTAAGATTCCCCATGCCAAAATGGATTTTCCAATTAACTGCTCATTAGTATATGTGAAATGTTTAAAATACTTATCAAAAACTACCAAGCTAAACAATACATTGTTTACAGGTTTTAAATTTATATAATACACTTTTTTTCGACGATTAACATGATCTACTGTTCCGTAAACAAGATAACTAAAAGAATCGATGATTTGATTATTCCAAAGCAACTCATGTGCTTTATCAGGACTTAAGATTACTTGGGATAGAGGTATTTTATTTCCTTTTACCTGGATTAGTATTGTCGCCAAAACATCGGGTTCATAACTGTTTATAAGCTTAACAATTGATTTTAAAGATGTGATACTTTTAGGGGTTGTACTTTCTTGTTTTGTTTTAATCTCATTTGGGTTAACAGGGTTTTCCTTCTTTTTTTCTATTTCTCTGGTTTTTGACTCAAAATCTGGATCTAATTTATTTAAGTTTAATCGGATGACATTTTTCTTAAAACCTTTGTGGTTTAAATAATCTTCTTGAAATTCAGCGACTTTTACGATACTTTCTTCAAATGATAACGGTTTAAAAAATGCGCAAGATGGCTTATGTTTCGAATTGTTCTTACCTGTTGTTTTAAAATATGGCGTGACCGATTCTGTTCCCGGAACAAAAATTACTGGAACATGACAGTTCTTATCAACACAATAAAGTCTCGTCCCATGGTAATTAAAATTATACTCACTAGCGGTTATCATTCTCCCGTCATGTAATAAAGCTGTGTTCATAAGGACTTCTAACCTCCTATATAATATATTGGGACCATCGTAGTTTGACTTTTATAATCCGTTCGTAAACAATAGGCCAGAAATATTCTATCTACTGCTTAATGTTTTATTCTATCGCCTAAGCAATCTGATTTAGATGGTTTACACATCTTTGAATCGCTCCTGATGCACCGAATCCGTTATGAAATAATAATTCTTTTCCTTGCTTTTTACACGCAATTTTTACTAAATCCATACTCACGTGCCCGCACGCACCCAGGAGCAAGACACAACAATCGGCCTTTTTCACTACATTTTGTAATTCTTTTTTACTTCCATTTTTACCGGAGTGAAATAAGATTTGAACTCCATATTTTTCTCCAATTTTTTTATACGTTTGCTTTTGTGAACCTCCAATAACAGCAACTACCTTTCTCATATCAGAGCCTCCTCAAAAAATACCTATAAAATATTTATACCACAAATTACATTTTTATCAAGCGTTTTTCTAATTAATAATGATTACTTTAGCAATTCTCGCAAAAAAAGATAGCCTATCTGGGGATCAATGTAAACATCGTTACTATGTAAAATGTTATCTATTACATTGAGTAACTGATATGTAGGCATGTTTTTTAGTAGAATCCCATTAAAAAGGTCCAGTCCCATGTAACTAGGTACCAGATCGTCAGTATTTAATATTAATAGAATCAACTTGCTTCCTTCGTTTTTAGCTAATTGATAACCTTCTAATGTCTGATGATTGTAGTTTCCGCTTGTTATAATAAGTTTTATCTTTAAAGAATTCCGAACATGTAAAAATTCTTGGTAACCAATATCTATGATGTTAAATGTACTACTAAAATGTAATTCAATTAATTTTCTCATCCCTTCCCGAAAAGTACCTTTTTCATCAATAATAATTATGGTCTCCTTTTTCATTTAAAAAATCCTTTCATAAAACAGAAAAATCCCCTTGCAGTAAGAATACAAAGACAAAGAAAATGTATTCCTACAACAAGGGGATCTCCCTTAATATTGTATTTTATAAATTGTACTATTTTTAGAAGTAAAATATCAATGGGAATTACGCCAATGCGATGGTTTAGGGCTAGAAATAGCTGAAATTTTTCCACAGATTAAAAGGACATATTGACCATACCCTTCCTCATCAATGTACCACGCAACCTTCGAAGCTAACGATATCGGTGTTTTATGGTCGTGTAAAGGAATTGGAGATTTATAGACACGATAACTCCAACCCTTTTCTGCTTTATCTATAGAGGAAGGTATCTTAAATGGCTTTTTATAATCATTAATAACCCAGCAACCAAAATTCCCATCAGGAGAAACATACCAATAGGCATCTTCTCGTTTAGATGAAAAGTCAGGTTTTAGTGGATATAGTGATTGGCTCATATCTTTCTTTTTACCTATTAACTCATGAAAAAGCTCATCATCATCAATGATAAAATCCTCTTCTTCCCCAATCAAATTCCATCTAATGGTATTTTTTGATTGACTGACAATACTTTTGTTTAAAAAGTTTTGACAACGAGCTGTTTCATATTGACTGTCCACATTCACATTTTCCTTGATTCCGCAGCTTTCAGTGATTGGATCAAATAGTTCACATGAATTACGACATGTGATTATATCCCTTTTTTTCGTATTATCAACAATCAATTTTAACACGCTAATCACCTTCTTTTAAGCACCACCTAATACAAAAGGCATAATGGTCACTAAGAGAATCAAAATTGCCGATGACCCCCATAGACGCTTACTCCATCTGCCATATTCAGGATGCTTAATAAGTTTATAAAATAGGTAAAAAACTAAACCAACGAGTATCATACCTATAGAAAAGTAATATCCGGATGATTTTAATAATTGAATGATATCACTTGCTAATAGTGTAACGGTTTTTCCATCTGTTGTAAACACAAAAATCATGAATAATCTTATAAAAAAGACTGTTATTGGAACCCAAATAAGAATTCCAGTTGAAAACTTCATGACTTGTCCTGTTTTTGTAATTAATGCATACCCGATTCTTACAATACCAAACAAAAACATAATGGTGAATATTGCATTAAACAAAAAAGATAATGTTGGAGCTAAAGAATTTACGGAGTCAGTATAAGACCCTACTTCTTCTCCAAACGTGTTATAATTTCCTTTGTTTCCCAGAAACGGATTGGTAATTGAGGCAAAAAATAGCTTTTTCATTGCCCTCCTCCTAAGTCAAATTTAAAACATGCTGAGCTTACAGCAGTCGATGGTAGCATTTTACCGCCAACGATTGGAATTTGTTGTTTAAATTTATAACGATCTTTGTGTTGATCGAGAGTGTTATCCAATGTTTGCAACCATTGACTTAGAATTTGTTGATTAACTGAATTACTTCCCAATATGCTATTCACCTTTTTTCCGTTCAAGTTCATGTTAAACACAATTTGCGAAAGATTATAGTCATTTCCAATAAAAAGAACAGAACTAATATATTGCCTAAATGGAACCAAGTTAGTAAATAGAGTTTTCGCATAACCGAGTGCTTTATATTTTTCTTTATTTTTAGTGTAAATTACTGAATTAATTGTAAATTTCACATTTTCGTGATTCATACTGCCGTCGGGATACACTTCAATTTCGGCATCAAAGTTTACTTGCGAATGTTTATTTAAGTGATTAAGAAATGGTGCAAGCCAGCTAAGATTAGCAAAAACAAGATGGTCCTCTATTTCATCATAATAATCCCTATTATTATGAATAATATTTTCAGGCCCATTTGCTTCGATAATCAATGTTTTAGTAATTGCTGAAAACCGAAAGTAGAAGCTTGTTAGAGCATTTTTACCTTCAATCAATGTGTCTTTTACCTCTAAAATACAATTATCTAAAAGATGTAATTTTGGCTGCATACTATCTTTTACCCCCTAAAGGAATCATATTTTTTTATAAGTTAATAGTAATTATATACTGGTTTAAATAGGAAATTTTGTCGAATTTTGTCGAAAACTGGTTAATTTTTCCTGTTACTTTCTTCCTAACTATATATTCTTGTAATATATTTTTTCGGAGATATGTTACCTTTCTCCTATTCCAAACAAATAATATCGCTTATTTGCTTGGAATAAGAGGCGACTAGTTAGTCGCTCTTATCAAAACGATTTAGATTGCTAAATCTTGATGAAAATTATCCTCATCCGGTATGGAATAATCGGATGAAACTTCAGTATCTAATTGGAAAATATTTTGAACAATAATATCCTTTTCCTTTCTTATTACATCCAATATAAGGACATCATTGTTTGAAATTTTTTTTACTTTTTCACAACCAATATTTACCCAAATACGTTTTCCATCGGTAACATGGATATACGTATCTTCCATGCCGATGACTGTAACAACCCATTGTTGTGGGCCCTGTTTTTGATCATCAATTTTTGCACTAGCAAAAATTTCAAATCCTGTGGGTTTAAAATTAGTTTCATCAGCAAAATCATCGATATGGATATGATTATCATCATCTAAATAATCATCCAGTGCAGCTTGTACTTCATTTAATAACGAATTAGCTTCTTCATCTAATTCATCTAAAGTAACAACTGTACTTTCCATGGTAGAGTTGGAAGAACTGTTCAGTTCTTCCGTTTTACATTCTTCATCACGATTCAAATGTGTTAGTTCTTCACAAAACCGTGCATATTGCTTAATTTTATCTTCTTGGATTCGTATATATACATACTGCTCCAAGAAATAATATAGATGTACCAATACGTGTATGATTGTAAGTAACATTATTTCTCCTCCTAAAACATATCAAAGTCAAATGCCAATTGCCCATCAATTGGCGAATTCCGACGTTTTTTCTTGTTATGATTTTTCTCTACTTTAATTAATGATTCTACTGGTTCAGCGTTCACCCTGATTTCTTTTTCAAATTGAGTAAGATACGCAACAATTTCCCCATCCATTATAAAATCAAAGCCAAAGGCATCAATGAGATCTACTTCCAAAACAGCGTTTTTAAATGTAAAACCTTGGATAATGCCTTTTTCTATGTTTTTCGTAATGGAATCCGCTTTTCGAACCAACACATTTTTGGAAGAGTCTGTTTCGATATGTTGGTTTACCCATGCAATAAATTGTTCTTTTGGAGACTTCTGTTTTTTCTTTCCGATACTCTCTAAAATCTCTCTTGCACGATCGGAAGCGGCTGCTACCCATTCTTCAGTGGAGCCTTTTAAAACTTCACCCTTTTTTATTGATTGAATTAAGAGTGATTGCAGGTCCCCCTCATCTCCGAGCATGGCATTGATTCCATCACTTGATACATCACCATTGATGGCACCCGCAGCCTTATTTTTTTGGGCAATAAGTGTGGCCATTTGCTCTTGATATGTGTCCCGATAGGCAAGGTAATACAACCGACATTCTTCCGTTTGTCCAATTCTCCATGCTCTACGTGAGGCTTGGTTATGGACGAATAAACTCCAACTAAACTGATAATGACGATAGGTAAGGTTTTGAAGTTATCTCCACCTTTTCCCCCGTCCCACACCGTACGTGAGCCTTTCAACTCATACGGCGTTCCATCGAGTCACCATTTAGCTACTGTTATCCACACAACTCGACTTGAGGCTATTCCTCCAGTTCCATTACAGAACCTTCATGGGTCATGCCTCTACTCTCACTATGATTAAGTAAGGTTATGATTTCCCTTACACTGCTTCATAGGACGCGTTTCCTCCACATTCATAGCTTTCACCGTTCCTCTATTCCTATCAATACCTAGACTTAGGTGCTTGCTTTAGCCCTGTGTCCTTGAAATAGCCTATAACTATTTATGGATTTTCATAATCTTCATTTTTACTCATCCACAGACACCATGCCTTTGTTGCATGAACGGCATTTCTACCGTTTCCGCTCTCTAGAGCCGTACATTCGCAAGTTCGTCAGTTCGCTAGAACATTCTCACCATATCTAGTTTTTAACGACCCCCGGCATATCATAAGCAGACTCCACCGCTGGAACCCTTTCGTGTATTGAAATTGTTTTCAATCTTACGGCTTACTTCTGCCGACTTTAACGAGCTTCGCACGGTTCATATTACGCGTTATTCCCCGCACGTCGTAGCTTTAGGGAGAGCGCTTCAGGACGTTACTCCATCATTTCACTCTTTGGAATAGAAGTTCTCCCTTGATTTCATCAAGGTGCATTACCTTTTCAGTAATGAACGATTCACACAAAAATGAGGGTCGGTGTACAAAGAAGGTCAAGACCCACTTGAACCAATTCTTGCGAGACTATACACACATCATAGCCTTCTTTTTCTATCTTTTTTTGGAGCCATTCGCTACGCTTGTTGGTATCAGTGGTCGATGTATCAAGGATACAAACTTTTGCACCAATCTGTTCCAAAATCATTTGTAACCTTGGTCGAACGTCCCTACCTTTTACGGTAGAACCCGTATCACGAACATAAACAATCGACTTTCGACCTTCTTCTATTTCCCCTTTCACGATTTCTTGGAGTTTTTTCTCCTTGTTGAGAATTCGGTCTTCAGGAAATTTCTCGGGTTGCCAAATCAATTCACGATCTCCATCTTCTGTTTTGATTGCAAAAGCCGGATACGTAAATGGATTATCGGGGTATGCAATCCCCGTTTGCGTTAGAGGAAGAAAGAGTTTATACCCATCATCTCTGGTGTTAATTGCGCGTTCAAAGGTATAAACCATTTCTTGATAATTTCCACGTAAGTCCTCGTCTAAATCAACTAGGATAGTTGGAACATCAATCAACTCTACGGGATCTGGCCACACATCTTTTAAACGAACAAGAGCGGTGTTTTGTACAAGGAATTTTGAAAATACATAAGGTGAAATCCCTGGTAACACTTTTTCCGTTCGCCTTGTTCCTCCTCTAGACTGTTTATTTGAATATTCCCCTTTATCGTCATGGCAAATGGTCGTTTCAATATTGCCATATTCTTCATTCCAACGGTGGACTTCCGAATATTTATAACCGTTCTCTGCCATCAGATATGGGAATAGACGCCACAAGGTAAAATAAATATCTTCTGCCTTCCCTCCAAACAAAGTTCCGGTGCCGCCTATAATTTTCTTACTAGCCGTAACCAGTGAGGCGAGGGCGTTCCCTTGGGCACTCATCCCAGACTTAAGTTGATGAATTTCATCCGTGACGCTGATATCGAAGAAATTTTTCATTCTTCTTCGCATATACTCTGCTGTGGCTATTCTTCTCGGTCTACCCACAATTTTTGGAATTTTCGGTTGGGATAGAACGATTTGTTGAGCCAATTTGCTATTCCCATCCGTAATGGCTTGATTGAATTTATTATCAAATATAGCCCATTCTTTAAATGAACCATACCGAGTTGGTGCTTTCTTTGTCCAAAGACTATCTCCACATTCCGTACAAAAAGCATTTGCCGGTTTTTGTGAATTATGAAGCCTTCGAGTTGTACCGAACTCAAATTCGTTCATCCTTCGTTTGTTTTCTACCTTTCTTTCCTCTCCATTTTCATCTATTACTGTTTCAACAGATTCAATGACTTGAAGTGGATGTCCACAACTTGGACAATAGAAACCAAACCGATAAGGAAGACGGTCCTCTGTTCGTTGTTTTAATGTTTTTTTGAAACTAAACGAGACAGCTGGAATAATTGAACTATCCCCTCGCATTGTGGTAAAGGAGATAACGAAAAAAGTTGGTCTCTCTGGTTTTGGTTTTCCTTGTTTTCTCCAGGCATTATGAAATTCAATCAATTGTTCAGTCCGTTCAATAACACGGACATCTGCATGGGGGAGAATCTCATAAATTTCTTCTGGCCACTTTTTCGTCAAACTCGGTGGACACATGACACAAGCAAAATACCCTTTTTTATTTTTCATAGCAGCTATAATAGCAGGGATGGCTGTCATCATGCTCGATTTTCCGGTTGACATTTCCCCTTGTATCAATGCTGCTTTATTCTTTCGCAATACCTTTGCAATAGCGGTAGATACATGGGCTTGGACCGGAAAGAGTTCCCGTTTAAAATCTTTTATTTTGGGATGAACCTTATCTTTCATCGGATCATGAATCGGTTCTACCCGTTCACTCACTTTATAAATCAAATCATCCACAAATCTTTCCATATACGTTGTTAAATCCGTTATTTCTTCAAGAGCACTACCGCTCCCACTGTTTGGAAATGGTAGTTTCCCTTGTTTAATCATCGATGAAATAATATCATCGACTTCTTGCTCGGCTGTTTCTTCGGTTAAATTAAGTTTATAAATGTGAAATCCCTTTGGAAAAAGGGATTCATCATAATAAAACTCAACTTCTTCAATACAGTGACGAAGCAAAAATTCTTCTAGAATGATATCTTTCCATTCCGGAAGAATATGTAATCCAAATTGACCGCCCCCTAAAAGCTGACGCAAATCTTCTGCCGGATCTCCATCAAAGGAAAGAATATAATGTCCATTTCCTAACAATTCCTCATGGATAATCGCCACAGCTTTCCGATTATTATTGACGGTCATAGGAAACTTCTCATACTTTCCTTTTTCACTATAAATTCCAAATTGCTTCATGAATTTATAGTCTGTTGATTGTTTTTCTCCATATCCAAACGAAATACCGCCGCTTCCAATATCAACAGCCGCTTTCATTGCTTGGATGGTGGAGTCACTCCCAGCTATAATGGTCAAAAGCAATTTACTTCCTTTCCATTCATATTCTGCTGGTTCGACTGCACAGGCGTAGCAAAAAGCGTTTTGCCAAGCCTGGTCAAGATAAATTTCAAGCATTTTCGGATGCTCTTCTGTTTCTTTGTTTTTATTCCATTCAGTCATTAGTTTTCCCTATCTCAACATTTGATAGAGAAAACCAGTGTGGTCCCTACTCAAAAAAGTTGAGATAGGGATACACCTCCCTATTAAATCTATTGTTTTTTCATTTACACATCCCGATTAGGCAATATGTGTAAATGAATTTTGTTCTTTTTGCTCCATTACTAATTGAAATTCGTTGATTAGTTTCCCCGCGATGGTACAGATTTGTTGTCCATATTTCATCAAAGGATTTTCATCCTTTTTATCTTTCCAGCTATAAACATATCGGAAAGAATAGTCGGACGTATCTAATCCGAAATAGGAACAAACAATAAAAGCTGTACCTTCTGCAACAACTTCCTTTTCTGTTGAAGATGAAGTTGTATCATGCCTGTGAACTCTTGAATGAACCAATTCATGAACCAGTGTTTTACAACGATGATTCATAGATAATGATTCTTCAACGACGATTTCATGGGTAGCCGGTACATAAAATCCATTGGCTCCTCTTGCATCCCCGTAAGTAATGGGACACTGATCCTTACTTGCGAGGATTTCTGCGCATTCTATGATGTTTCTTGCTACTGGGCTGTCTCCTTCCAATGTAATTCGTACTTTGTCAATCGGAAGGGGTTCACCCTCGGTCTGCTCATAAGCAAAAACAGGTACAGGGATAAAACCAACCAATTCATTTTTTTCTTCTCCGTCTTCTTCCACCACTTTTTTGAATCGTGGTGCAAAAATTTTTATTGCCTTAGATCCTTTTTTCACCTTTCTCCCTAATTCATTCCACCTTTTCAATGATGCAAGATAACTAGCGTGTGGAAATTGTGCTTTGGCAATTATTATGTTTCTAAAAGAGTAATGTGGCATAAGTGCCTTCATTTCGAGCAGCGCTTTATATTCTTCAGGTGTATAACTAAAATTGGCTACACCTTCTTCAAGAACTAAAGCTAATTCTTCTACTCTTTCCTGGATACTTTTTTTCCCCTTTTTTTGTTCAAACATTGATCATCCAACCCTTCTCAAAGTTTTTTAATTATAAAAAACGTGAACAAGTTTACTTGCTCACGCTTAATACCAAACTAAATATTTTTTTAAACACAAAAAAGCCTTTAGACAATTTGATAATTTGAACAGATTGTTCTGTTCAATTCCTCAAAAAGCCCAAAGGCTGAAAGATTCTTAAACTACTGCTAACCCTACTATAAAGGATTGCATAAAAATAAAAAACTTAAAAATTAATATATTATTATTATATCTATATTAACATTATCTAACAAGCAAAATAAATAATATTTTGGGCATTTGGGGATTTTATGGTGGAAAGGGCTTATAAATCACCTTTTTCCATTTTTTCCAGCTCTTTTTGTCACCCATTCAAAGCTTCAGTCTGTCTATTAACTTCATCTTGAACATTACTTAATTGCTTTCTTTTTTCTTGCAACGCTTGTATAAATAGTGGTGTTGGGCACGCCAACAGTGTATACGTTCAACGTACATCAGTTCATTGCGTAAAACTGGAAATTCGCTATTTTAATGGTGGGTAGTTCACAACAAGAAATCGAACTGTTGAAACAAAAGGTAAATAAATAATAATAAAAAGAGGGGAACTAATCCCCTCTTTAAATGCAAAAACAAAAACACTCTTAATTGAGTGTTTTTGTTTAGCACATATGTACATTAAACCTATATTTAAGTTGTTTGCTATCCATTTTAAATTATCCCTAAAAGTATTTTTATTTGTTCGCTATCCCTAAATTCTTTCCTAAAACTTTCATAGTTAATCTCACTGTCGGATAAATATTGAATTTCTTCGTCATAGTCTGTATAGTTATGTCTTACATAAGCGACGACCGCCGCATATATATGTTCTTTCGTTAAGTTTTTAATGTTTTTAAAAATAACGCCTTTCATGTCGTAGTTTTCTTTTAGTGCGTCCCCAACTTCAAATTCACAATTAGGGTAAAATTCCTTTGCAATATCGTAAAAGTCCATTACAGTTTCTGGGGCATTTTTATATTGTTCAGCCATTTTTTTAACTCTATAGTACGATATATCTTCCCAAAGACCATCTTCTTTAATAATATAACCATCATCAGACCGTCCGATTTCAATTCCATTCCTCTTTAAGATTTCAATTGCTCCACCAATTTTCATCTTCTTAACCTCCTTTTGTTTTCCTATTATTTCACTATTACTTCATCAAAATATTTATCAAACCATTCTTGACGATTACGCTTCCCAGAAGGCAGTCTAAGGTGCTTATCCTTTGGTAAGTTAGGATGTCCGTTCGGATAAATCTGAAAACTTATTTTGTTGCGATTTTTCAAGTCGATTTCATCAACTATATGAATAATCGTAATGTCTTTGTATAAAGGTTCTTGTCCATCATCCATTTTCGCACCCGTATCTTCAATTGTTGCACCACGCTCTAACATCATTTTTGCGTGAGTTAATTTGATATTATGAAAAGCGTCAATCACATTTTCGTACCAATTGTAATTTGTTGCTTGAATTGCTTGATCAATCAACATTGCCTCGTAAGGTGTAAACAGGAAAGTTATCATTTTTTGGTAAGTGGAAAGTTTGATATTCTCAAAGTTTGTATCACCACTCTTGTACTTTTCCCAAGCTCTTTGGGTAATACCTACTGCCGTGTGATAAAAAGCTCTCTCACTTTTAAATTTACGATTCACCTCTTGTAGAATTAGTTCAAATCTTTTATTCATTTCCAACGACCTCCGATTTGTGATACTTTTATCCCTTGTTATATACTACGGTTATCAATAATATAATTATATTATATACTGAAGTATATAATATGTAAACCTCTTTTTTATATGTGTTTAAATTATTTTATTTGGATAAAATCAACAATGTATACATTCAACGGATAACAGTTCGTAATGGCTGTTAGTTCACAATCCGCAGTATTTTAGTGGAAGTTCAATCTGTGAAGAAGATATTTCCATATTTCAAGATCTTCTTCCTCTTCCTCATTTTTATATGTTTTGTTTTGAAACGCTTCATAAGTAGTTTGATATTTTTCTTCAAATGACTTGATTTCCTTTTGAAGTAGCGTTTTTTCTTCTTTTATTGTTTTTTTCTTTTTTTGTAAACCATATTCCTCGGCGATTTTCTTAACAGTTTTTTGTTGTCCATTATTTGCAGTCCATATAGAGGATTCAGAAATTTTAACATGTTTATTTTTTCCAACACGCCCGACTTTCGAAAACCTGCTTTCTTTAATCCAGTTATTAATGGTTGGTTGAGATACACCAAAAATTCTTGATAAT
>ENA-UOWJ01000404-UOWJ01000404.1-bioreactor-metagenome-genome-assembly--contig:-NODE-404-length-19556-cov-101.202913_pt1 | contig 19556 bp, 20 predicted proteins | sample MGYA00238156_ERZ761611 | MGnify/ENA primary metagenome ERZ761611 (study PRJEB28900, sample SAMN06268034) | bioreactor metagenome | isolation source: Joint BioEnergy Institute, California, USA...
ACGGGCTGGAAACGGCTGCCTTTATGCTCCAAGAAGGCTTTCCTGTGTCAGAGGGCGTGTTCACTTCGCTCCTTGCCGCAGGTCAAAACATACCGGCGGATCAGCTTTTAAACCGGCTGCAGCAGGCGCTCAAGCAGGGAGAACAGACGCCGGAAACGAGGCAATTGCTTGCACTTATCGGGGAGCTTGGGGCAGGCAGCGGGCAGGTGACAGGAGAGGCGTTGCGCCTGCAAATCAAAGAGAAAATTCAAAAAATGGGGCTTTTTTATGAGGCAGGGCTTTTGCATGAGGACAAAGCCGCGGACAAGGACGGGCTGCCTTTAAAAGCGCTGCTTGTTGATTTGCTGCAAAAAGGCGGGGGAACAAAAGCTGCCCGGGATGCAGCAGACGAAATCGTACAGAAACTGAACGGCCAGCAGCTGCTCGCGCTTCCCGGCGGGGTAGTGCAGCACATTTGGATGGAAATTCCGCTTTCATTCGCGCACTTTCAAACGAATGCCGTTGTACAATGGTCAGGCAGGCGGAAAAATGGCGGAAAAATAGACAGTAATTATTGTAAAATCATTTTTTACTTGAATCTTCAGTTTATGAAAGAAACATTGGTCGAGATGAATGTGCAAAACCGGATCGTTTCCATCCGCATTTCCAGTTTGAAAAAGGGTCTTCAGGAAGCCGTGAAGCCTTTTTTGCCGGCTTTAAAGGAAGGCCTTTCCAAAACCGGTTACACATTGTCTGACGTTCGGTTCGGGGAATTCCAGCCGGATGCTGTGCGTGCCACGCTCAGCCGGCCGGAGGTTTCCGGGAAAGGGGTTGATCTTAGGATATGAAGGATCCACAAAAGGACATAAAAGAAGCGGTCGCGCTCCAGTACAGCCCGGATGCGCATTCCGCCCCTGTCGTGAAGGCAAAAGGTAAAGGGGATGTGGCCAGGCGGATTATTGAAGAAGCAAAAAAAGCGAATGTTCCGATCCAGCAGGACCCGGATCTTGCCGCACTGCTCGGCCGGCTTGACATCAACGAAGCGATCCCGGAAGAACTGTATGCAGCTGTGGCCGAGGTGTTTGCCATGATTTACCGCCTCGACCAGTCGCTAAAAAACAAGGATAAAAAATGAACGAAAGCTGACCATTAAGCCTGGGCACCCATTTGCATAAAGGCTGCGGTGACAATAGGCCAACGACCAGTAAAATCACGTCCATTTTATACCGAAAAAAATATTTTTGAATAATAATAGCCATTTTAGTTCATTATGGTAGACATCTTTTCCGATGTTTATTAAAATGAAAGCGCAGTTAATTTTTTGAACAGTTTGATAGGAGGATGGAACATGAATATTCACGAGTATCAGGGCAAAGAGATCCTGAGAAAATACGGGGTCGCTGTGCCGAACGGGAAAGTGGCCTTCACCGTGGATGAAGCGGTGGAAGCAGCGAAATCGCTCGGTACACAAGTATGTGTGGTAAAAGCGCAAATTCATGCCGGCGGCCGCGGAAAAGCAGGCGGCGTCAAAGTGGCAAAAAATTTGGATGAGGTTCGTACATACGCACAGGAACTGCTTGGCAAAACGCTTGTGACGCATCAGACAGGCCCTGAAGGAAAAGAAGTGAAGCGCCTCTTGATCGAAGAAGGGTGCGACATTCAAAAAGAATACTATGTCGGCCTTGTTTTGGACCGTGCCACAAGCCGGGTTGTGCTGATGGCTTCTGAAGAAGGCGGCACGGAAATTGAAGAAGTGGCGGCGAAAACACCGGAAAAGATTTTTAAAGAAACCATTGACCCGGCAGTCGGGCTCTTGCCATTCCAGGCGCGCCGCATTGCGTTCAACATCAATATTCCTGCTAAACTTGTAAATCAGGCCGTTAAATTTATGACAGGCCTTTATCAAGTATTTGTGGAAAAAGACTGCTCGATCGCGGAAATCAATCCGCTTGTTGTAACCGGCGACGGAAAAGTAATGGCGCTCGATGCCAAATTGAATTTTGATTCGAACGGCTTGTTCCGCCAGCAGGATGTTCTGGCGTACCGCGATCTCGAAGAAGAAGATCCGAAAGAAATTGAAGCGTCGAAATACGATTTGAGCTATGTCGCCCTTGACGGCAATATCGGCTGCATGGTAAACGGCGCCGGCCTTGCGATGGCGACAATGGACATTATTAAATATTACGGCGGCGATCCGGCCAACTTCCTTGATGTCGGGGGTGGCGCAACGGAAGAAAAAGTAACGGAAGCGTTTAAAATCATTTTATCGGATGAAAAAGTCAAAGGCATTTTTGTCAACATTTTCGGCGGCATTATGAAGTGCGATGTCATTGCTTCCGGCGTCGTTGCAGCCACAAAACAAGTCGGACTCGACATCCCGCTCGTTGTCCGTCTTGAAGGGACCAATGTGGAACTTGGGAAGAAAATTTTAAACGAATCTGGGCTGAAAATTGTTGCCGCTGAATCGATGGCAGACGGCGCGCAAAAAATTGTCGAACTGGTCAGCTGACAGCAGCTGTTCATTCAGACCAAATGCGAACAAATATTCTTGAATGAAGAAGGCAGGGGAAAAAAGTGAGCATTTATGTAAATAAAGACACGAAAGTCATTGTCCAGGGGATTACCGGGAAAACGGCGCTTTTCCATACAAAACAATGCTTGGAATACGGGACGAAAATTGTCGGCGGCACAAGCCCTGGCAAAGGCGGGACTGAAGTAGAAGGCGTGCCGGTCTTTAATACGGTGAAAGAAGCCGTTGAAAAAACGGGCGCAACCGTTTCAGTTATCTATGTGCCGGCTCCGTTTGCGGCAGATGCGATTATGGAAGCGGTCGATGCAGAACTCGATCTTGTCATCTGTATTACGGAGCATATCCCGGTATTGGATATGGTCAAAGTGAAACGTTATATGGAAGGAAAGAAAACGCGCCTGATCGGGCCGAATTGCCCGGGCATCATCACGCCAGACGAATGCAAAATCGGCATTATGCCAGGTTATATTCATAAAAAAGGCCATGTCGGCGTTGTTTCCCGTTCCGGTACGCTGACTTATGAAGCCGTCCATCAGCTGACGCGCGCCGGCATCGGTCAGACAGGGGCGATCGGCATCGGCGGCGACCCTGTGAACGGCACCAATTTTATTGATGTATTAAAAGAATTTAACAATGATCCGGAAACGGAAGCGGTCATTATGATCGGTGAAATCGGCGGGACGGCGGAAGAAGAAGCCGCCAAATGGGTGCAGGCAAACATGAAGAAACCGGTTGTCGGATTTATCGGCGGTGTCACCGCGCCTCCTGGAAAACGGATGGGCCACGCCGGCGCCATCATTTCAGGCGGCAAAGGAACCGCAGCCGAAAAAATCCGCACGATGAACGAATGCGGCATCCAAGTAGCCGAAACGCCGGCTGTCATTGGGGAAACGCTCGTTCGTGTACTGAAGGAAAGAGGCCTTTACGAGAAATGTAAAAACCTTTAAGCGGCGGCACCGGCCGTCCCGGAACCCGCATTTTCCGGGACAGTCCGGTGAAACTGCCCGGATCCGGCTGCCATTTTTAAGCGTGCAGCCGGGTCCTAAATGTTTTTCTTTTTCAATGAAATACGGTTTGAAAGCGAGGCAAACAATGGAACCATTAAAAATCAAATACATTCATTTGGATCATTGCAGGGGAATTTCCCGCGTGCAAAAAATGAAAATCCTCGAATTTGATCCGCTGCTTGAAAAAATCTGCCGGATTCCCCCTGAAACACTGCGCGCCATGCTTCATATGCAAAAGGAAACATTTGAACGCTTTTATGAAGATCTTCTCCATCTTGACATCAAACCCTATTTAACCCTCTACCAGAAAAAACAGATCCGAATGACAGCCCGTTTTGAACCGGAATATCCGCCGCTTCTGAAAGAAACGTACCAGCCTCCTGCCGTACTCTATTCAATCGGAAATGTATCATTGCTGAAAAACCGTGCGCTGGCCGTTGTCGGGTCAAGAAAGGCCGGTTCCTATGCAGAAAAAGTCGCCGATCATTTGCTGCCACCCCTGATCGAAAAACAGTTTGCCATTGTCAGCGGGCTGGCGAGAGGGGCGGATTCGATTGCCCACCGTGCCGCCATGAAATACGGGGGGAAGACGATTGCGGTGCTCGGAAGTGGGTTTTTTCATATTTATCCGCGGGAAAATATACAAATGGCGGAAAAAATAAAACAGGGCCATTTACTGCTGTCGGAATATCCGCCGTTTACGCGCCCGGAAAAATGGCGTTTTCCGGAACGCAACCGGATCATCAGCGGCATTTCTGAAGGTGTGCTCGTGCTTCAGGCGGAAAAACGGAGCGGCTCCCTGATCACGGCAGATTACGCCCTCCAGGAAGGCCGGGAAGTTTTCAGCGTGCCGGGAAACGTGCTGGACAGCCTGTCGAAAGGAACAAACCATCTTATCCAGCAGGGCGCAAAATTGGTAACATGCAGCGGAGACATTTTGGAAGAACTGCTTCCGACAAGGTAAAAAATAGTTAGAGAAAATTCATAAATGGGCAGTGATTTTCCGATTTTGTGAAAAAACGCATGATTTTTGGATAAAATGGTTATAAAATAGAGAAAGAAAAGATAAAATTTTCAAAATGAAACCGCTTGCGATGTTGATTTTTCATCATTCGTGCTGTTACAATTGACAAATGCGGGCATCCATGCCCATAATTACAAATGATTTTGTTTGAAAAATGAAAGCAAAGTTGCTGCAAAGAGAGGGTATAAGCTCTCCAGGGAGGATTTTTGAATGTCAGACTACTTAGTGATTGTAGAATCACCTGCAAAAGCGAAAACGATTGAAAAATATTTGGGAAAAAAATATAGAGTGAAAGCTTCCATGGGGCATGTGCGCGACTTGCCGAAAAGCCAAATGGGGGTGGATGTGGACGACCATTTTAAGCCGAAGTACATTACAATCAGGGGCAAGGGGCCGGTCTTAAAAGATTTGAAAAACGCGGCCAAAAAAGCAAAAAAAGTCTATCTTGCCGCCGACCCTGACCGCGAAGGGGAAGCAATTGCCTGGCATCTCGCCAACAGCTTGAATCTGGATGTGCATTCGGACTGCCGCGTCGTGTTTAATGAAATTACAAAGGACGCGATTAAAGAATCATTTAAACATCCGCGCCCGATCAATATGGACCTTGTCGATGCCCAGCAGGCAAGACGGATTTTGGATCGTCTCGTCGGTTATAACATTAGCCCGCTTTTATGGAAGAAAGTGAAAAAAGGTTTGAGTGCGGGTAGGGTACAGTCCGTTGCCGTCCGCCTTATCATCGACCGGGAAAATGAAATTAAATCGTTTGTGCCGGAAGAGTACTGGACGATTGCCGGGTCCTTTAAAAAAGGGAAAGACACGTTCCAGGCATCTTTTTACGGTGTGGACGGGAAAAAAATGCAGCTGAAGTCAGAAGCGGATGTGAAAAAAATTACCGGCATGCTGAAAAGCGACAAGTTCCAGGTTTCTTCCGTCACGCACAAAGAGAAGAAACGGAATCCGGCGCCGCCGTTTACGACTTCTTCCTTGCAACAAGAAGCCGCCCGGAAGCTGAACTTCAGGGCAAAGAAAACAATGATGGTGGCCCAGCAGCTGTATGAAGGCATCGACCTTGGAAAAGAAGGGACTGTCGGGCTGATCACGTATATGAGAACAGACTCGACCCGGATTTCGGAAGTCGCAAAAACAGAAGCCAATCAATATATTCGGGAAAAATTCGGGGAAAACTATTTGCGCCAGGAAGAAAGAAAAGAGAAAAAACAGGCAAATGCCCAGGATGCACACGAAGGGATCCGGCCAACAAGCATTTTCCGGGATCCGGGTTCGGTCAAGTCCTTTCTAAGCAGAGACCAGTATAAGCTGTACAAATTGATTTGGGAACGCTTTATGGCAAGCCAGATGGCCCCTGCGATACTGGATACGATGAGTGCCACGCTGGCAAACGGCACGGTTTTGTTCCGGGCGTCCGGGTCAAAAATCCAGTTTCCGGGTTTTATGAAAGTGTATGTGGAAGGTTCCGACGACCAGCAGGAAGAAGGCGAACGTTATTTGCCGCATCTCGAAGAAGGGGATGTTGTCCAATCTGAGTCGATCGAACCGAAACAGCATTTCACCCAGCCGCCGCCACGCTATACCGAAGCCCGGCTTGTCAAAACGCTGGAAGAACTTGGAATTGGGCGGCCGTCCACCTATGCGCCGACATTGGATACAATCCAAAAGCGCGGCTATGTGGCGCTTGAGAATAAGCGGTTTGTCCCGACAGAGCTCGGCGAAATCGTGCTCGAATTGATTCGGGAATTTTTCCCGGAAATCATAGATGTCGAATTCACCGCTGATATGGAAAAAGACCTGGACGAAATTGAAGAAGGAAAAGTACCATGGGTCCAAATCATTGATGCGTTTTATCAAAATTTTGAAGCCCGCCTGAAAAAAGCGGAAACCGAAATGGAAAAAATCGAGATCAAAGATGAAGAAACCGGGGAAATGTGCGAGCTGTGCGGAAGTCCGATGGTGTATAAAATGGGGCGTTATGGCAAGTTTATGGCTTGCAGCAATTTTCCTGATTGCCGCAATACGAAGCCAATCGTCAAAAAAATCGGCGTCACTTGCCCGAAATGTGGTAAAGGTGAAATCATTGAGCGGAAAACAAAGAAAAACCGCATTTTTTACGGGTGCGACCGTTATCCGGAATGTGATTTTGTCTCTTGGGATAAGCCGGTTGGCAGGAAGTGCCCGAAGTGCGGCGACATGCTCGTTGAGAAAAAGCTGAAAAAAGGGACGCAGATCCAATGTGTGCACTGTGACTATAAAGAGCAGTCGGTGAAGTAATGATCGACCTTGCCGGAACTTTGGCGGCCTTGCGTGGAGCGGGCGGCAAAGTTCCGGTTGATCAAAATGAATATTTACATTTTTACGAGAAAATGCATCTTATTCTTTTACTTCTTGGAGCAGCTGTTGTAAAATGCTTAAAGGACAGTTGCGACAAAAAACGACAGAATTCCCGAATCGTTGGCGGGCAGCGGCCAAAAGCTTTTCAATAAACGGCATTCCCGGCTTTTCACGGCAGGAAGCGCCAGTCAAAAGGACAATTCGAAAATTTATGAAAAATATGTAACATTCGTTGCAATCCGATCCGGAAATGTGTTATGATTTAACCGGATTTCCGAATGCCGTCCCTTGGCTTCGAAGCATATGAGCCGGCGGGAGACGGGGTTTCGGTTGGCGCAAGCCGGGGCTTACGGATACCCGGACCGGCGCAAAAAGCCCGGCTGGCGGGTTTGTCCGGGCCGTTTTACCGGCTGAAAAAAATGGCAATAACCCCGGAAAGCCTATTGTTGTCTATCAACGTGAAGAGTGGCGTAAAGCAGGCCCGTTTCCCCGCACATGTGAGGTGTTAAACAGATGAACGGCGAACTGTCCGGCTATTTGCTTTCTTTTATGGAATACATGCAAGTGGAGAAAAACTATTCCGCATACACAATCAAATTTTATCGCCTGGACCTGGAGGATTTTTTTGCGTTTTTAACCGCACAGGGGATTGCCTCGCTGGACGAGGTGGGGTATCCGGCAGGGAGACTGTATTTGACAATGTTGCATGAACACGGATACAGCCGCGCCACGGTAGCACGGAAAATATCCAGCATTCGCAGTTTTTTCAAATTCCTGATGCGGGAGAGAATCGTCAAAGAAAATCCCTTTGCACTTTTATCACAGCCGAAACAACATAAGCGCCTGCCCAAATTTTTTTATGAGGAAGAAATGGAGCAACTGTTTGCGGCATGTGAAGGCGATGATGCACTGTCCCGGCGCAACCGTGCTTTGCTCGAAATCCTGTATGCGACCGGCATCCGCGTGAGCGAATGCGTCAATATTCGGTTGCAGGATATTGATTTTGAATTCGAGACGATCCATGTAAAAGGGAAAGGAAAAAAAGAACGGATCGTGCTGTTCGGCCATTTTGCAGGGGAAGCCGTTTCGGATTATATGGCGCATGCACGGAAAACGTTGATGCGCGGTAAAGAAGACCATCCCTATTTATTTGTAAATGCACGCGGCGGCGCATTGACCGATAAAGGTGTCCGCTATATTTTAAATGAAATGATCAAAAAAGCGGCACTGACCGGAAAAATTCATCCCCACATGTTGCGGCATACATTTGCAACCCATTTGCTGAACCATGGGGCTGATTTGCGCACAGTACAGGACCTTCTTGGGCATGAAAGCTTGTCTTCCACGCAAGTCTACACACATGTAACCAAGGAGCATTTGCGGCAAACTTATATGGCTTACCACCCGAGAGCATAGCAATGCAAGGCGGTTCGCTTTGATTACATAGGAGGTGCTGATATGGGTGATTTTCACGCAACCACAATATTTGCCATCCGCCATAACGGAAAAAGTGCAATGGCTGGGGATGGGCAGGTGACGCTCGGAAACTCTGTCGTGATGAAAAATACGGCCAAAAAAGTCCGCCGGCTGTTTAACGGAAAAGTGCTGGCCGGTTTTGCCGGCTCGGTTGCGGATGCTTTTACGCTTTCCGAAATGTTTGAAGGAAAACTGCAGGAATATAACGGCAACCTGACGCGGGCAGCAGTGGAACTGGCCAAAATGTGGAGAAGCGATAAAGTGCTCCGAAAGCTCGAAGCGATGCTGATTGTCATGGATGAAAACAATTTGCTGCTTGTCTCGGGAACGGGGGAAGTCATTGAACCGGATGACGGCATCCTCGCTATCGGCTCGGGCGGCAATTACGCGCTCGCTGCCGGCCGTGCACTGAAACGGCATGCGGCAGAGAACTTCACCGCAAAAGAAATTGCGCGGGCTTCCCTTGAAATCGCATCTGAAATTTGTGTATTTACAAATTCAAACATTATCGTGGAAGAACTATAAGCGGAAAGGTTCCCGTACCGGTATATTTCCATAAAGGAGTGAGCGGATTGGCCAACACGTTTAGAAAAACAAACAGTTTGACACCAAGGCAGATTGTTGAGCGCCTGGACCAGTATATTGTCGGCCAGAAAGAAGCAAAGCGGGCTGTTGCCGTGGCGCTCAGGAACCGTTACAGAAGAAGCCTACTGTCTGAAAAAATGCGGGAAGAAATTATTCCGAAAAACATTTTGATGATCGGGCCGACCGGTGTCGGAAAGACGGAAATCGCAAGAAGAATGGCACGGCTTGTCGGTGCCCCGTTCGTCAAAGTAGAAGCCACGAAGTTTACGGAAGTCGGATATGTCGGCCGGGATGTGGAGTCGATGGTACGCGACCTTGTCGAGACGGCTGTCCGGCTTGTAAAAGAGGAAAAAATGAACGGCGTGCGCGATCAGGCGGAGAAAAATGCAAATGAACGCCTCGTCGATTTGCTTGTCCCGTCGCGGAAGAAGCAAGGGAATTTCAAAAACCCGTTTGAAATGATTTTTGGCGGCGGCGGGCAGCAGGACACGGCACCGGATGAAGAGGAGGAAGAATACTCCAAAAGGGAACAGAAACAGCGTATACGGGAAAAGCTCTTAAACGGTGAACTGGAAGATGAACCGGTTACCGTGGAAGTGGAAGAGCAGGCTTCGTCCATGTTTGATTTGTTCCAGGGTTCCGGCATGGAACAAATGGGCATGAGTGTGCAGGACGCGCTTGGCAATCTGCTACCGAAAAAAACAAAACGGCGGAAATTGCCGGTCAGGGAAGCAAGAAAAGTGCTTGCACAGGATGAGGCACAGAAACTGATCGACATGGACGAAGTGACCCAGGAAGCCATTTTCCGGGCAGAACAAACCGGCATTATCTTCATTGACGAAATTGACAAAATTGCCTCCAAAAACGGGAACGGGTCCCAAGCGGACGTATCGAGGGAAGGCGTCCAGCGGGATATTCTGCCGATTGTCGAAGGATCGACGGTTGTCACAAAATACGGCTCCATTAAAACGGATTATATTTTGTTTATTGCTGCCGGCGCTTTTCATATGGCAAAACCGTCCGATCTGATCCCCGAACTGCAGGGACGATTCCCGATCAGAGTGGAGCTTGAGAAACTGACCGTCAGCGATTTTGTCAAAATTCTTGTCGAGCCGGATAATGCCCTGGTAAAACAATATATTGCATTATTGGAAACAGAAGGTATACAAATAGAATTTTCTGACGAAGCTATTACCAGAATTGCTGAAATTGCTTTTGAAGTGAACCAAAATACCGATAATATCGGGGCGAGAAGACTTCATACCATCATGGAAAAACTGCTTGAAGATCTGTCTTTCGAAGCACCGGACATCCATTTGGAAAAAGTGTCCATCACCCCGCAGTATGTGGACGAAAAGCTCGGTGCGATTTCACAGAACAAAGATTTAAGCCAGTATATTTTATAACCGTTTTGAAAAATCGGATAAGGGTAGACGTGTAATGAAGGCTTTCTCTCTTTTGCGGCAGGTCCCGGCAATTCAATGCAGTTCAAATACCGAATCAATCTAGGAGGAATGGAAATGAGTTTGTTAGATAAAACAAGGAAAATTAATTCGATGTTGCAAAAAGCAGCCGGACGTCCGGTGAATTTTAAAGAAATGGCGGAAACGCTGAGCGATGTGATTGAGGCCAATATTTACATCGTCAGCCGCCGCGGGAAATTACTCGGTCTCGCCATCAACCAGAAAATTGAAAACGAGCGGATGAAACAAATGTTTGAAGACCGCCAGTTTCCGGAAGAATACACGAACAGCCTGTTTAACATTACGGAAACCTCATCCAATTTGACGATTGAAAGTGAGTACACGGCATTTCCGATTGAAAACAAAGACCTGTTTGAAAAAGGCCTGACAACGATTGTTCCGATCGTCGGCGGCGGGGAAAGAATCGGTACGTTGATTCTGGCTCGTCTTGAGCGGGAATTCGATGACGAAGATCTTGTTTTGGCAGAATACAGTGCGACGGTTGTCGGCATGGAAATCCTCCGCGAAAAAACAGAAGAAATTGAAGAAGAAGCGCGCAGCAAAGCGGTCGTGCAAATGGCCATCAGTTCTTTGTCCTACAGCGAGCTGGAAGCCATTGAGCATATTTTTGAAGAATTAAACGGGAAGGAAGGCCTGCTTGTCGCGTCCAAAATTGCGGACCGCGTTGGCATTACCCGCTCTGTCATCGTGAATGCGCTGCGTAAACTGGAGAGCGCAGGGGTCATTGAATCCCGTTCCCTTGGCATGAAAGGGACCTATATTAAAGTATTGAATAACAAATTCCTCGTTGAACTGGAAAAAGTCCGTTCTAACTAACGGATAAGCTTTACGGCAATTTGCGCCAAAAAAGGATACGATTCGTATCCTTTTTTTTATTGGTATTTAATTTACCATAAAAACACATAAATACCAATATATAGATACTGATAAAATTTAAGGAAATCCGACCTTCCAATAGTGTTTCCTAGTAATTGTAAATTTTTGTAATCCTAGGTGTATTAAGGTGCTTGAAAAATTTTTCGGCATCTTTTTCGCGGTGTGGGAGTAAGGGATTAATCCAAAAGTCCTACTATCAAAAAAATTTTTTTGTGATTTAAGAATATGTTCATTTACAGCCCGTTATGAAATAATTAAAATAAAAAATAGCAAACAATTTGTCGTATAAAAGAAAAAAATGTCAAGTTTATGTAATGAGGTGTCCATTGATGAGTCTCTCTTCCAATACGTTGCGGTCGCTTGAGCATGCATTGCAGTATGCTTCGCTCCGACAGAAAGTGATTTCAAACAATATTGCCAATGCGGATACACCGAATTATAAGGCGCAGGATGTCAGTTTTAAAAATGTGCTGGAGGATTCGGTCAATGCCATTTCAGCGACCCGGACCGACCCCCGGCACTTCCGTTTTTCTGCCGGGGATTCAAGTTCAGAAATCGTGACGGAATCCGGCACCACTTACAACAGCAATGGCAACAGTGTTGACATCGATACCGAAATGGCGAACCTTGCCAGCAACCAGATTTATTACGAGTCACTGATTGAGCTCGAAAAGGGAAAGCTCTCATCCTTATTAAATGTTGTGAGAGGAGGACAGTAAGATGTCCATGTTCACCGGAATGAACATTTCTTCTGAAGCCTTATCGGCACAGCGCCTGCGGATGGATGTCATCTCTTCCAATATTGCGAACGCTGATACAACAAGAGATACGTATGTAAATGGGAAATGGCAGCCATACCGCCGGAAAGAAGTGGTACTTGCTGCAGGAGGCGGTTCTTTTGCCTCCATATTTCGTTCGAAACTCGGAATGCAGGGTGCTGGGTCCGGCGTCCAGGTGGCCGGCATTGTCGAAGATAACAGCGATTTTAAAAAAGAATACAATCCGGATGATCCTGATGCGGATGCAAACGGATATGTGACAAAACCAAATGTGGATCTTTTAACGGAAATGACCGGTATGATCAGCGCCACCCGCTCGTATGAAGCCAATGTCACGGCGCTGAATGCTTCCAAAGCGATGCTGATGAAGACGCTCGAACTCGGCCAATAACAGAGAAAATTCCGCATATGAAAGGAGGGGAATGATGTGTCTGTTCAATCAATCAGTCAGACGCCGTTCGCAAGTTTGAGCGGGCTGTCGCCAAAATCAGCAGGCGCCGCTTCGTCCGCTAACGGCTCCGTTTCATTTTCGGACCTGCTGAAGCAGTCTGTCAATGAACTGAACAAACAGCAGAACCATTCCGACACCTTGATTACAAAACTATCGAACGGCGAAAATGTGGACCTGTACCAGGTAATGGTCGCCGTACAAAAAGCAAACCTTTCAATGCAGACGGCGCTCGAAGTCCGAAATAAAGCAGTCGAAGGCTATAAAGAAATGATGCAGATGCAAGTGTAACGTTCTGATCCGGCGTACATAAAAGCCGTTTCCCGGCCGTAACGCCCGGATCCTTTCCGTCTGCCCTAAAGGCGAAAAGGATGCCGGAACGTTTGCTGTCCGACTGTTCTATTGATGAAACACCGTGAATTTTTTATCCCGGGGGATAATGATGAATGAAAAGTTAAAACAATCTTTTCAAAACCTGAAGGGGTTTTGGAAAAGCAGGAGCAAGAAGCAGAAAACAATCGGCATATCCGCCGTTGCCCTTATGCTGGTACTTGCTGCCGGAATCACTTATTTTATGACAAAAACAAAATACGCGCCGCTCTACAGCGGGCTGGATGTCTCCGAAACAGGATCCATCAAGGACGAACTGGACCAGGAAGGCGTACCGTCCAAAATCACGGATGGTGGCAAAACGATCGAAGTGCCTGAAGACCAGGTGGACGATTTGAAAGTCACATTGGCTGCAAAAGGGCTGCCAAAGACCGGCAGCATCGACTATTCTTTTTTCAGCCAGAATGCAAAATTCGGGATGACAGACAATGAATTTAACGTCGTAAAGCTCGATGCGATGCAGACGGAACTGGAAAATCTGATTGAACAGATGGACGGCGTCGAAAAAGCAAAGGTGATGATCAATCTTCCGAACCAAAGCGTCTTCGTAGCCGACAGCCAGGCAAAAGCTTCCGCATCGGTTGTCCTGACGTTAAAACCCGGTTATGAATTGGACCAAAACCAGATAAAAGCCGTTTACAATCTTGTTTCAAAAAGCGTTCCGAATCTTCCTACCGATAATATCGTCATTATGAACCAGAATTTTGAGTACTATGACTTAAATTCTTCAAATTCTTCCGGAAATGCTTATACACAGCAGCAGGCGATCAAAAAACAAATTGAACGGGATATTCAGCAGCAGGTGCAAACGATGCTTTCCACACTGATGGGTGCAGGAAAAGCGGTTGTCACCGTTACAGCGGATATCGATTTTACGCAGGAAAAACGCGAGGAAGATCTCGTTGAACCGGTTGATAAGACGAATATGAAAGGCATTGAAATCAGCGCCAAAAAAATCCAGGAAACATACCAGGGTACAGGCGCAGCAGCCGGAACGCCATCTGGCAGTACAGATTCTGTCGGCTCTTCGTATGTATCCGGGTCGAACGGGAACGGGACGTATTCCAAAACAAGTGACACGATCAACTACGAAGTAAACCGGATTAAACGGAAAATTACAGAGAGCCCGTACAAAATCCGCGATCTCGGCATAGAAGTCATGGTCGAGCCGCCGGTCAGAACAAAACGGTCTTCCTTGCCCGCTTCCCGGTTAAAAGATATTAAATCGATGCTTTCTACGATTGTCAGAACGTCGATTGACAAGTCAAGCGGCACAAGGCTGACCAATCAAACGGTTGCCGATAAAATCGCAGTTTCCGTCCAGCCATTTGCAGCCAATGCGCCGGAGAAGGCGAAAAAAGCTTCGATTCCGTGGTGGGTATACGCGATTGGCGGAGGTTTGCTTCTCGTGATAGCCGGGCTCATCTTCTTCATGATCCGCAACAGAAGGCGGGCCGCTTCGGAGGCTGAAGAAGAGATGGCGGAAGAAACGCCGGAAAAACCGGCACCGCCCCGCATTCCGGACGTAAATGAGGAACAGGAAACCGACGCTTCAGCAAGGCGGAAACAGCTTGAAAAAATGGCAAAGGAAAAACCGGATGAGTTTGCGAAACTATTGCGGTCATGGCTTTCCGAAGAATAGGAGGGAAACAAGATGGCAAGTAAAGAAAAAACGTTATCCGGCAAAGAAAAAGCAGCCATTCTCTTGATTTCTCTCGGCCCGGACGTATCGGCATCCGTCTACAAACATTTAACAGAAGAAGAAATCGAAAAGCTGACGCTGGAAATCTCAGGCGTCAGAAAAGTCGACAATGAAACGAAGGAAAAAGTGCTGACCGAATTTCACCATATTGCTTTGGCACAGGACTATATTACCCAGGGCGGAATCGGTTATGCCAAAATGATTCTCGAAAAAGCACTCGGCCCGGAACAGGCGGCATCCATCATCAACCGGCTCACTTCATCGCTGCAGGTGCGCCCGTTTGATTTTGCTAGAAAAGCAGATGCGGCCCAGATTCTGAATTTTATCCAGGATGAACACCCGCAGACGATCGCCTTGATTCTGTCCTACCTGGATCCGGAAAAAGCCGGGCAGATTCTTTCCGAGCTTCCGCCTGAAATGCAGGGGGACATTGCCAGAAGAATTGCCTTAATGGAAGGCACATCCCCTGAAATTATCAGCGAAGTGGAAGCCATTTTGGAAAGAAAGCTGTCCGCGACGGTGACACAGGATTATACGCAGACAGGCGGGGTGGAATCCGTTGTCGAAGTGTTGAACGGGGTCGATCGTACGACAGAGAAAACGATCCTTGACTCGCTGGAACAGAAAGATCCCGAACTTGCCGAAGAAATCAAAAAACGAATGTTTGTATTTGAAGATATCGTCACCCTTGACAATCGTTCCATTCAGCGCGTCATCCGCGAATGCGAAAATGAAGACCTGCTTCTTGCACTGAAAGTCTCAAGCGACGAAGTAAAAGAAATTATTTTCCGCAATATGTCGCAACGGATGGCCGATTCCATGAAAGAAGAAATGGAATATATGGGCCCGGTGCGGCTGCGTGAAGTCGAAGAAGCCCAGTCGAGAATTGTGTCCATTATCCGCAGGCTGGAAGACAGCGGCGAAATCATTATCGCAAGGAACGGAGGCGACGACATCATTGTCTAATATTATTAAAACAAAGCAAGATGCAGGTGTTGTTTCCAAAATGCGCGTAATCAGCGTGCGCCGGCTCCCGGCGTTGCCCGAAGAAACGGGAGATGCAACCGCTGTGAAAGAGGATATTTTCGCAAAATATCAAACCGAGGCAGAGCGCCTGCTTTTAGACAGTCAAAAAGAAGCAGAAGCAGTACGCCGGCAAATTGCCGAAGAGAAAAAACAGTGGGAGCAGGAAAAAGCAAAGCTCACCGAACAAGCACAGCGCCAAGGGTTTGAAGCCGGTTATGCAGATGGCCGCAAGGAAGGGTTTGAAAGCATCCGCGACCATTTAAACAAGTCCATTGACATCGTCAACCGTTCCAAAGAGGCGTTCAAAAAACATTTAGAAGCATCGGAAAAAGATATTTTGGAAATTGCGATGAAAGCAGCGGGGAAAATTTTGCAAGACACACTTGAAACATCCCCCGAAAAAATGTTTGCCATCGTAAAAAACGTATTAAAAGAAGCGACCGGGTATAAAGAAGTCGATCTCCATATCCATCCGGGGCAGTACGCCTTCGTCATGGACAACAAGGAAGAACTGGATGCCCTCTTCCCGAACGATACAAAATGCTATGTCTACCCGGATGATTCGCTTGAACCGTACCAGGTCTTTATCGAAAGCGGCAGCGGCAGGATTGATGCAAGCATTGACAGCCAGCTGTCTGAACTTAAGGCAAAGCTTTTGGAACTGATCGGGGAGGATGCGGAATGAAAGCAACCGATCTCTTAGACTATATACCCGAAATTGGGACGTTTAAACATTACGGAAAAGTAAAAAGAGTGATCGGCTTAATGATCGAATCACTCGGGCCGAAAAGCTCCATCGGTGACGTCTGTTATATTCATGTGGATAACAAAAAAAATACGAAAAAAATCATTGCCGAAGTTGTCGGGTTCCGTGACGGGAATGTTATTTTAATGCCTTATACGAACATCCAAGAAATTTCTCCCGGCAGCCTTGTGGAAGCAACAGGGAAACCGATGCGGGTGAAAGCAGGCCCACGGCTGTTGGGGAAAGTCATTGATCCTTTGGGCGTGCCGCTCGACCATTCCCCGCTTCCCGCCGGCCTAAAACCGATTCCGATCGACCGGACGCCCCCCAACCCGCTCAAGCGCCCGCCGATCAGGGAACCGATTGAGCTTGGCGTCCGCGCGATCGACAGTCTGCTGACGGTTGGAAAAGGCCAGCGGATCGGCATATTTGCTGGAAGCGGCGTCGGCAAAAGCACCCTGCTCGGCATGATTGCACGCAACACAAATGCCGATCTGAATGTGATCGCCCTAATCGGGGAGCGGGGCAGGGAAGTAAGGGAATTTATTGAACAAGATCTCGGCCCTGAAGGTTTAAAAAAGTCCATTGTTGTCGTGGCAACAAGCGACCAGCCGGCATTGATGCGGATTAAAGGCGCCTATACAGCAACAGCGATAGCGGAATATTTCAGGGACCAGGGGCTAAATGTCATGTTTATGATGGACTCGGTTACCCGGGTCGCGATGGCCCAGCGTGAAGTCGGACTGGCAACGGGGGAACCGCCGGCTACAAAAGGATATACCCCGTCCGTTTTCGCGATTTTGCCGAAACTTTTGGAAAGGACCGGAACAAATGAGTCCGGCACGATTACCGGGATCTACACCGTGCTTGTCGACGGGGATGATTTGAATGAACCGATTGCCGATACGGTGCGCGGCATTTTAGACGGGCATTTTGTTCTGGACAGGGATTTGGCAAATAAAGGGCAATACCCGGCTATCAATATTTTAAAAAGCGTTAGCCGACTGATGAGCCAACTTGCCAGTCCTGCACACAAAAAAGCCGCAGAAAAGATTCGCGAACAGTTAAGCACTTATTTGAATTCAGAGGACCTGATCAATATCGGCGCTTATAAACCGGGCGCATCAAAAGAAATTGATGAAGCGATCGAACGCTATCCGAAAATCGTTTCTTTTATCAAACAAAGCACCGACGAAACCTATAGTATGGAAAGCAGTATCCGGGCTTTAATCGGACTTGCGGAAACGGGTGAGTGGGCATGAATTATCATTATAAATTCGAGAAAATCCTTGATGTCAAAGAAAAGGAAAAAGACGAGGCGCTCAGTGCATACAAAAATGCGGTACAGGCATTTGAAAATGTGGCCCGGGAGCTGTACGCGCTTTTGAAAAAGAAAGAAGACCTGGAAGCCCACCAGGCTGAAAAAATGAAAGCGGGCCTTTCCGTCCAGGAAATCCGGCATTACCGGCGGTTTATTGATGATATTGAAAAATCAATCCATTATTATCAGAGCCTCGTCATGAATGCACGAAACCGGATGAACTGGCATCAGCAGAAACTGCAGGAGAAAAATATAGAAGTCAAAAAATACGAAAAACTGAAAGACAAAGATTATGGCCGTTTTCTGATGAAACTGAAAATACAGGAAGAAAAGCAGGCAGATGAAATTTCAACCCAGACTTTTTATCACTAAAGCCTGAAAACCGGGTGATGTTATGCGCAAACAAATGGAAGAAATCGAGACAGCAGCAGAAGAAAAAAAAGGCGGTAAACTGCAGTGGTTTTTTTACGTGATCCTGATTCCGCTACTGTTTGCCACCGCGATGGCGATCATTATCGCTACTATCTCGGGTGTCAATGTGATCAGTAAAGCATCGGGCCTCGCCCATCAGGTGACCGGGATGTTTGGCACAGGCGGGAACGAAAAAGGGGAGAAGCAAAGCGGCACGTTCAGTGAAACACAGTATAAAAGCCAGATCCGTTCTTTACAAAAACAGGCGTCAGAAAAAGACAAAGAAATCAGCAAGCTGCAATCCGAACTGGACAAAAGCCAACAGAACAATTTGAAAATGAAACAAACCGTCTCTGATCTGAAGCAGCAATTGAAGAAAGCCCAGCAACAACAGGCAGCCAATCAGAAAAAATTAAAAGAAATCGCAAGCACCTATGAAAATATGAATCCGGAAAATGCGGCTGCCATTATTCAAAAAATGAGCGATCAGGAAGCAACGGGAATCCTTTCCCAGCTCAGTTCGGAAACACTGGCGAACGTCCTTGAAAAAATGAGTGCCGATAAAGCAGCAAAATACACCCAAATGCTCGGGCGTACAGGATCATAAGCCATCCATTAAACTTGAAAGGAGGTGAAAACATGAATGTAAATTCGGCTCTTCAGGCTGTACCATTTTCTCCGCCAAGTACGCAAACGGCTGGCGCACAGCTGCAGACGCAGCCATCCGGGTTTTTTCAGCAATTGAGCCTTGCCGGCCAGGACAGCGGCCGGATGCCGGAAAACGAGGAGGCAGTGGATGTTTGCCAAAAGCTTCAACAAAGGATTGTCGCGGTTTTAACGGAAAAGGCCGGGGCAACGGAACAGGCTAGAGAAGATGGAAGCCAGGAAGAAGGGGCTGATATGCAGACCATTTCCGCTCTTTTCAACCGGCTGGTGCGGTTTGCCGGCGCTGAAGACGAAAACAGCAAAAAAAAGATACAAGAAACAAAAACGGCCATCGAAACAGGCGATGCCGCAGCTGCCATCATGAATATGGCGCAAATGCTCGCCTCCATGCCAGTCCCGTCTTTAATAAAGCTCGGACTTGAAGATGCGGAAACATTGCTCAGGCAGGTGGGGGCTGTTCTAAAAACGTTTCCCGAAAATACAGCAGCAGGCATCAACATGATGCAGACAACGGAACAATTAGCCCAGTTGTCCGAAAAAATCGGCCGTTTTCTCAAGGCCATTTCAGCAGATGCGCTAAACGCGGGGCAGACGGTTTCAAGCGCGCCGCAACAGCCGGGCATTGCCGTAAAAGAAGAAATATTAAAAACTGCTTATTTGCATTTATCCGGCGGAAAGGCGGATCCATCGCTGTTTAAAAAAGCACCTGTTCTTCCTTTATCTCCAGCTGCCGCGGCTCTAGGAATGGCTTCCAATCCGGA
>ENA-UOWJ01000417-UOWJ01000417.1-bioreactor-metagenome-genome-assembly--contig:-NODE-417-length-18668-cov-91.371461_pt1 | contig 18668 bp, 18 predicted proteins | sample MGYA00238156_ERZ761611 | MGnify/ENA primary metagenome ERZ761611 (study PRJEB28900, sample SAMN06268034) | bioreactor metagenome | isolation source: Joint BioEnergy Institute, California, USA...
CTAACTTGGGATTAGTTTTATTGTCTAGCTCCGAGCGCCAGCGACTGAGAAACTAGCTCCCCTCCACTACGATAAGTCAACATCGGCTCGTCCCTCGCCGTGTTTCCTTTATCTCATTGCGGGGCGCTCCAGTTTGTACGTCGCTAAGCGGGCGCTCTGCGCTTTTCTTAGTACAAATACTTTTTATAAAATTCATTCATTTTGGCTTGATGTTTAAAAAATGAATATTTATAATAAAATAAACTTAATGATAATATTGAACATATGGGATGTGTATCTAATTTGTCATTGCGACAAAAGAAAAACAGAAAGGAAAAAGGAAGAAATTATTCAATCGGCCTTAAGTATTATTTCTGAGAAAGGGTACCATGCAACAACAATGGAAGATATTGCTGCAAAGCTTTTAATGACGAAAGGCTCTGTATATTATTATTTTAAAGATAAACAAGATCTTGTATATAAAAGTCATAAAATGTTATTGGAGCAAGGTATTAACAATATAGAACAAATTTTAACGGAAGACTTATCCCCTAGAGAAAAACTTGAAAAAACAATTATTGCACATATTGAGTATTTAATTACAGAAAGGACAGGCTTCACGTTAGGGCAAGACCCGAGCAAATTTTTGAAGGTGAGCAGTTAAAAGATATTTTAGATTTAAGAGCAAAATACAGTAAGTATATTGATCGTTTAATAACAGAGGGGATAGAGAGAGGACATTTTCAAAAAGTAGATTTCAAAATTGTAAGAAATGTTATATTGGGAGCAATGAATTATATCATTGAATGGTATTCACCGAATGGAAATAAAAGTAAAGAAGAATTAGCGAAAATGATTTCTAATTATCTGATGAGAATCCTTATTTAAGGATCTAAAATAAAAATTTTATAAACGAAGGGGGAAATAACTTGGAATTAAATCAAGTATCAGCGGTTGTAACAGGTCGGATTTTTATACGAGGCTAATTTTATTCATATGGATATATTAGGGAAAGATTGTTTAGGCGGCTTGGGTATCGATGAACTCCTGTGGAAGAGTTCGGTTAAACCGGGGGAAATGCTTATTGGTCAATATACGGTTACTGATAAAAGACTCATATCTAATTATAAAAGAGGAGTTCTCGGCTTAGAAGTTCGTATTAAAAATCAAGATGATAAAGAAGTATTGACATTAAAAACAAAGATTTTAATAGCAGTTTAAATTTCGTGAAGGATTTTAAAAAAATGAAAAAAGTGAGGGAAAAGTTTATGCCTGAAGCAGTAGTAATTGAAATGGTTCGAACTCCCGTGGGGAAAAGAAATGGAATATTAAGCGGAATACGTGCGGAAGATTTAGCAGCCAAACCGCTACGAGAAGTTGTAAAGAGAGCTGGCATTCCAGCAAATTTAATAGAGGATGTTATTTTTGGTTGTGTTTCCCAATATGGGGAGCAATCACTGGATATTGCTAGAGTAGCTGCATTACAGGCTGGCTATCCCATTGAAGTTCCCGGAACAACAGTGGATCGGCAATGTGGATCAAGTCAACAAGCTGTTCATTTTGCTGCCCAGGCTATTATTAGTGGTGACATGGATATTGTCGTTGCAGGTGGTATTGAAAGCATGTCTCGTGTGCCGATGGGATCTAACAGAGGAAAAGTTCAATATAGTAATGAGATTACTTCAAAATATGAAATGATCCATCAAGGATTATCTGCTGAACGTATAGCGGAAAAATGGGGATTTACTCGTAAAGAAATGGATGAATTTTCATTAGAAAGTCATAGGAAAGCAATTCAGGCACAAAAAGAAGGGCGTTTTGAAAGAGAAATTTTGCCCATTGAGGTTACTCTTACGGATGGGTCAACAGTTGTCATTAAAGATGATGAAGGTCCTAGAGAAAATACCAGCCTTGAAAAGCTCGGCAGTTTAAAGCCGTCTTTTAAAGAAGATGGTAATATTACAGCGGGGAACTCTAGTCAAATTAGTGATGGAGCTAATGCGATTCTTCTTATGTCAAGGGATAAGGCAGAAGAATTAGGGTTGAAACCGAGATTTCGTATTCATACACGTGTTGTTGTTGGCTCTGATCCAACATTAATGCTGACCGGTCCGATTCCTGCTACAAAGAAGGCATTAGAAAAGGCAGGATTAAAGATTGATGATATTGATATTTTTGAAGTGAATGAAGCGTTTGCTCCGGTGCCAATGGCTTGGTTAAAAGAAACAGGGGCAGATCGGAAAAAGTTAAATCCAAATGGGGGGGCAATTGCACTCGGTCATCCTCTAGGTGCGAGCGGAGGACGTTTAATGATTACGATGATGCATGAGTTAGAAAGAATCGGTGGACGTTATGGATTACAAACGATGTGTGAAGGACATGGGATGGCGAATGCAACGATTATTGAACGACTAGATTAATACATTTATAAATGATTAATCATAAATTCAATTTTAATTCCCAATTAAACAGTTTGAAACGTTTGACAAAAAACATAAGAAAAAATAGGCGGGCATACAGTTTTTAAAACGGGTATTATTGTTGAAGGCGAAGTGTAATCACTTCATTAAACCAAATGTCATTCACGGGGTAGTTTCGTCCAACAAGAATAGAGGAAGCCCTAGGATATCCTCTATTCTTGCATTTCCAACATGAACATTGAATTGAGCCAAAATCATAGGCTTTGTAAGAGGATTGAATAATCCTTGAACTTCAAAGTTGTTTAACAACAAATAGGACTTTGTAAAGGATATGGCTATTTCGTATTCAGCTAGTCTTTCTTTTTTAAACTAGACGGTATTAACTTCATAAAGGCAACAAACAATGGTTTCGACCTATCTCTAAGTCACTGTTTATTCACCCAATAGCAATAGTGAGATGGCCATGATGAACATACCTAAAACAAAACCGTATATTGAAATGTCACCATCGTCATATTTTTTTGCTGTTGGTAAAAGTTCGGATATGGAAATAAACACCATCATCCCTGCAACAACGGCTAAAACAACACCAAGTACAGTTGAATTTAAAAAACGCATAAGAACTAGATAAGTTAATAAGGCACCCACAGGTTCAACTAAACCTGAAAACAAGGCCCATAAAAATGATCGATATTTATTATCGGTGGCATAATAAATCGGAATCGCAACAGCAATCCCCTCAGGTATATTATGAATAAATACCGCGACAGCAATCGCAAACCCGATTGACGGTTCTTGGAGTGTGGACATGAATGTAGCGACTCCATCCGGGAAATTATGAATTGCCAGTGCAATGGCAGTGAATATACCGATGCGCATTAACTCCGGATCTTTTGTATCCTTCGTTTTTACAGTCAACTTTTGTTCGGTTAATTTATCTAGTAGCCCGATAAGAATGATCCCGGAAAAAAAGCCGATAATGACTGCCATATAACCAAACTTGTCCCCAAAAACTCCGGTTAAAGCTTCCCTAGCTTCTGGGAAAATATCGGCCAAGGAAACGAAAATCATCACCCCTGCTGAAAGACCTAGAGAAAATGAAAGAAATTTTTTGTTTGTTATCTTTGTAAATAGAACAAGTAAACCACCGATTCCTGCTGCAAGTCCTGCAAATAACGTTAAGATTAACGCTAAAACAACATCGTTTGTCATATATTACCGCTTCCTTATTTTTCTTTAGCTGTTAAGGAACAATCCCTTTACATTATTTCCCATTTCTTTACAAAAATTCATTATACCATAAAAGGGAAGAAGGAACGAGAAACAAATCCTAGTCTTTTATCTCCATTGACTAACAATGTTCTACCAACTAACGAAATTACATTATAAGTAAAGAAAAAGTAGAAAAGTTTTGTGGAGAAAGTCATGACTAGGAAGGGAAAATACTAAAAAGGCTCTGATTTTAGAAAAACAGACGATGAAAAGACAAATGAAGAAGCCGATCACTATGAAATGAAGGAGTATATGTACCAAAATTAAGGCAACTGAAAGAGCTGTTTTGCATTTTCAGTTGAATATTCAGTTACTTTTTCGGCTGAAACATTCATATATTTAGCTATCTCTCTAGCAATATGCGGTAAGTAAGCCGGTTCGTTTCGCCGATTCTTCGGTTTGTTTTTTAAGTTTCTAGGCAGTAGATAAGGCGCATCGGTTTCAATCAATAAGCGATCAAGTGGGATATATTTGACAGCCTCTTGTAATTCTTGACCACGTCTCTCATCACAGATCCATCCCGTTATTCCAATGTAGAACCCCATCGAAATATACTTTTTCACTTCAGCAACACTACCTGTAAAGCAATGAACTACTGCCTTTTCAGCTAGGTGCATATGATGAGAAAAAATTTCACAAAAACGGTTATGGGCATCTCGTTCATGGAGAAATACGGGCATAGAAAGCTCACTAGCCAAATCTAATTGCGCTTCAAAACATTGTTCCTGAATCGGTTGCGGTGAGAACATTCGGTTAAAATCAAGACCACATTCACCAATTGCCACCACTTCTTCCCGCTCAGCTAATCGTTTTAATTCTCGAATCGATTCGTGATGAAAACTCTTGGCGTCATGGGGGTGAATGCCTGAGGTGGCAAAAAGAATATTCGGGTATTCTCTAGCAAAATTTGCGGCTAGCATACTACTTTTCACATTGGCCCCGGTTAAAATCATTTGACTGACTCCATTTTTCAACGCTCGTTCAACCACTTCTTTTCGGTCTTTTGCAAATTGTTTATCTGTAAGGTTAAGCCCGATATCAATGTATTGTTGCATGATAAATCCTCCAAATCTGTTTAATTATAGACTTTACTATTTTATCATATTTTGGCAATGTTCCAATGTGTTCATACTTTAAGGCATTACAAAGAGAAGCAAAGGGATGTTATTAATCCTATATTTAAAAAGATTAGTTCAGACAACTCATTAGGTGGATTAGGATTATCTATTGCCAAGAGCTTAATTTGAAATCCAAAGAGGAAAATTTTCCATTCAAATTGATGGCGATTTATTTCAAGCGATAATGGTTTTACCCAAATATCGCCAAGATGATGATCGCATTTTACGATCACGTTTATGGGCAAGCCTGGGCGCTAAAATTCATTTAACTAGCGATCAATGGAGGTCCCTGATTGGAGTTTCACAAGCAGGGAAGGCAGTTGCAACGAGGCAATCCCTTCCCTTCCCTTATTTGTGATTTTGCTGGCTTTGTGAAAAATTTACCCATCCCAGCGACTATTAGTCACAGATAAGGTAGTTATTTTAATAACCAAAGCCTACATAGCTCGTACCGACAATAATTAATAAAATGAACAGTACGACTATCAATGCAAAACCTGCACCGTATCCAGTTCCTCCACCACTCATCAAATACTCACCTCCAATATCATTTCACTAATAAAGTATGTCATCACCATAAAAATGGAATGGACAAAATCCCCAAAAAATTCAATTGTGTATTTGTTTGAAAACTGATAAATAATTTTATGCTGTTTCCACTCATTAATCCTTTTATTTCCCAAAACATTTGCAGCTTTTAAGGATAGGGCGTCTTTTTGGGAAAGGGGAAAAATAAATAAGGTTCGGAAGGTACAATCGTAAGGGAAGGGGAAAAATTCATCATTTCCCACTGCAATTCCTAGTAGAATTTCAATATTTAACAGTGAAAAAATTCAACAGGATGCCCCGTCGAATCAATAGTGGGACTCTGGAATTCAACAGCTGTCTACCCTTTCGATAGGAAAATATTGGAATTCCGCAATGAAATATAAAAAGAGAAAGGAACATTTATATTTTGTTGTGAAACGTAACGTGGTATATTGAAAAGGACAAGAGATAACGGTCATAAATTCGAACACTACATAAATAAAAAATGAAAACAATGAAACTATGAATCGAAAAAGCAAACGATGAAGGAGCGATTATGCATGAAATTTTTCCATACCGCAGACTGGCACTTAGGAAAACTTGTCCAAGGTGTGTACATGACCGAGGATCAACGGTATGTTTTGCAACAATTTATTGAAGCGATAGAAGAAGAGAAACCGGATGCAGTCGTTATTGCCGGTGATCTATATGACCGTGGAGTACCGCCAACGGAAGCTGTGAACTTACTGGATGAGGTACTGGAAACTATCGTTATCAAGCTAAAAACTCCGGTCTTGGCTGTTGCCGGGAACCACGATAGCCCGACACGCCTTCATTTCGGTAGTAACATTATGAAAGCGAATGGTTACCATATTGTCGGTCAACTATCTCAGACGTTTGAACCTGTCATCCTGAGAGATGAATATGGCGAGGTTCACTTTCATCTTGTACCTTATACGGATCCGAGTGTGGTTCGACATGTATTTTCAGATGATGAGATTCGCTCTCATAATGATGCGATGCGAAAAATTACTGAAGCCATTGAAAAAAATATGAATCCGGATGCGCGCCATGTCTTTGTCGGACATGCCTTTGTAACTCCGCACGGGGAAGAACAAGAAAACACAAGTGATTCGGAACGCCCGCTTGCCATTGGTGGCTCGGAATATGTTGATGCCAACCATTTTAAAAACTTCCACTACACAGCGCTTGGCCACCTCCATCAAGCACATTTTGTACTAGACGAAAAGATTCGTTATTCAGGTTCGCCGCTTAAATATTCGATTTCAGAGGAAAATCATAAAAAAGGGTTTTACATTGTGGAAATGGACGGACATGGTCAAGTAACAATAGAGAAAAAACTGTTGAAACCAATCCGTGACATGAGAACGGTCGAAGCCACGATGGATGACCTATTAAAACATCCAATTAATGAAGACTATGTGTTCGTCCGTCTACTCGATGAGACACCGGTTTTATCACCGATGGAAAAGGTTCGTTCCGTTTACCCAAATGCGATGCATGTTGAACGGAAAATTATTTTGCCAACGGATCGCCAAAGTGTAAAAACAGAAAGAGTCGCGCGTCATCAAATGGATGACTTGTCTTTATTCCGAGCGTTTTATCAAGAAGTGAAAGGGACAGAAGTAACAGAGGAAACGGAATTGCTTTTCAAGGAAGTTCTCAACGAAATATTACAAGAAAATCAAGAAGAATTAAAACGAACAGCGCAAGAAGTTGCGGCGTCAAAATCAATAGACTAAGAGGTGGACAGGAAGATGAGACCAATTAAACTGACCATGACCGCATTCGGACCATATAAAGATCGGGAAGTCATTGATTTTACCGAGCTGGATGAAAATCGAATATTTGTCATATCCGGTAATACGGGTGCCGGGAAAACAACGATCTTTGATGCCATTTGTTTTGTTCTATACGGAGCGGCCAGTGGGGAAGATCGCAGTGATGTAAAAGGACTGCGTAGTGACTTTGCCGATGATGATGTACATACTTCTGTTGAATTAGAATTTGAATTGCGTGGTCATTTATATCGAATCAAAAGGCAGCTCTCCCATGTGAAAAAAGGAAACAAAACAGCAACTGGCGAGGCTTACGAATTTTACGAAAAGATAGGAGAACAAGAGATTCCGTGTGTGGATCGGCAAATTGTTTCCGAGATTAATAAAAAGGTAGAAGAATTGGTTGGTTTGACGCGTGACCAATTTATTCAAATCGTCATGCTTCCACAAGGCGAATTTCGGAAACTCCTGACATCGCAAACAGAAAATAAAGAAGAAATACTCCGGAAAATTTTTAAAACCGAACGCTATACATTGATTAGCCAACGATTAAAGGAAAAGAAACAACAGGCTGAGGATGATTTTACTCGGGAAAAACAAACGCGTGACCGTTATTTTTCCGACATTCAAACATTATTGCCAGCTCGGGATGAATCAACCTTATTTGCAACTCTTTCACAAGAAAATTTTAATACCTACCAAGTTTTAGACGGCTTAGATGAAGAATTTGTTTATTACGAGAAATCCATTGAGGAAAATAAACAGAAAGAAAAATTAGCTGAAGCAGCCTATCATAAAAAACTTGAAGAATACCATAAGGCAGAAGGGATTAATGAGGAATTTATTAAGCTGGAAGAAAAAGAAAATCATCTTAAAGAAGAAAGAGCAAAAGAAGTAATTTTTAAAGAGAAGAAAGTTCAATTGGAAAATGCTGAGCGGGCAGGGAAAATTGACAGCTATGAAAACCAAGTGAATGAATGGCGCAAAGATGAGAAGGAAAAGTCAGCCCGCTTTAAATTGATAGAAAAATCTTATTACCGTACCGTTCAAACATTGCAAAACGTGGAAACTTCATATAAGGAACAGGAAAGTAAAAAGCCGGAGCGAGAAGAGATAAGGAAAAAGCTAGACGGTTACAAAGAGTTTTTACCTTTAGTCCAAGAGATCGACATGAAAAAACAAGAACTCATGGAACAACATAAAAACGTTGAAACATTGGCTAAAAACAGGGATTCTATTGCTAGTAAGATTCAGGACCAAAAGGAAAGGAAACAGTTATTAAACGAACAAATGAAGAGGTTGGAGATTCGAGTAGATATGTTACCAGATAAACAACAGAAGTTAAATGAACTACGGAATCAGGCAACCGTGTTACAAGGTTATTTAAAACTTCAACGAAAACAAGCAGAAATGGATAAAGATGTAAAGACGAAAGAGAGTCAATATATCACAGCGAAACAAAAATACGAATCAATGGAAGCCGCTTGGATCAATGGTCAAGCAATTATTCTCGCTTCCCATTTGCATGATGGTGAAGCTTGTCCGGTTTGCGGAAGCACAGAACATCCAAATAAAGCAGACGGTCATGTTGACGTGCCGACAAAAGAAGCGTTGGATGCTGCAAAAGTTGAATTCAATCAAATTGATGGTGCCTATAGAGACAGTAAAGCAAAATATAATACTTTGAAGGTACAGCTTGAAGAAAAGGCAATTGAAGTTCGTGAGTTGGGCTTCGAAATTCAAAATGTTGAAGCAACTTATAAAAAAATGGTTGAAGATGGGAAAAAGTTAAGTACAGAAGTTGATTCATTGCAATCCGAAAAAGAAAAGTTGGCTCGTTTAAAAACACAACTTGAAAAATTGGAAGCAAACTTAAGCCGGATGGAAAAGCAACAAGAATCTGTTATGGAAGCCTACCAATTACATAACACAGCCTATCAGGCAAATAAAGCTGTCTACCAAGAACAATTAAGTCGGATTCCGGAAGACTTACGACAACTATCCATCCTGAAGGCAAAAATCGCTGAAACAGAAGCCATTCAAAAGAAAATGGAACAAGCTTGGGAACAGGCACAAAAACAAATGCAATCAGCAAAAGAAGAAGTCGCCAAAGCAAAGGTAAACTTAGAAAATGCAAAACTCTCTTTAGATGAAAGCCGTAAGAAAAAAGAAAAAGCGGAACAACAGTTTATCGAAATGTTGCATAAAGCCGGGTTTTCGAATGAAGAAACATATCGTCAGGCAAAAATGGCAGAAACAAGCCAAAAACAGTTAAAAGCGGAAATTGAATCTTATTATAACAATATTGCTTCGTTACAGCTCCTGGTGAAAGATTTGCATGAAGCATTAAAAGATAAACATAAAGTTGATTTAAATGAGTTAAAAACCGAACTGGATCAATTAAAACATAATTTTGATCAAACACAGGAATCTTTACGACAACTAGAGCAATATTTAAGCCATGTTCAGACTTTAAAGAAGAAGATTACTGATGCCAATGAACTTCTCATTCAATTAGAGAATCGAAAGAATACGGTAACGGATTTGTATGATGTGATTCGCGGACAAAATGATAAAAAGATTTCTTTTGAACGCTATTTACAAATTGAATTTCTGGAGCAAATTTTGATTGCTGCCAATCAAAGACTAAAAAGATTGTCAAATGGTCAATATGTGTTACTTCGCAGTGAGCGGCAAGAAGCAAGGGGGAAACAAAGTGGACTTGGACTCGATGTATATGATTCCTATACAGGTCAAACACGTGATGTAAAAACATTATCCGGCGGTGAAAAGTTCAATGCGTCTTTGTCGCTTGCCCTTGGTATGGCAGATGTGATACAAAGCTATCAAGGTGGCGTTTCCATCGATACGATGTTTATTGATGAGGGGTTTGGTTCACTGGATGAGGAATCATTAACAAAGGCCATTGATACATTAATCGATTTACAACAAACCGGTCGAATGATTGGTATTATTTCCCATGTTCAAGAACTGAAAAACGCAATCCCTGCGATCCTGGAAGTCAATAAGACGAAGGAAGGATATAGTAAAACGAAATTTATTATAAAATAATTGGAATTATCCATTCAAAAGCCGGATCACAGAACTCTGCCCATGTACTCAAAATATTCACAGCTGCTATTAGGATCACAAGGATTATTTACTTATATAGAAAATAAGGTGAAAGGTGTAAGTATTTCTTACTGTTTTGTTTTTAAATTTTCTTGAGCCATTTTAACAAGTTCTTTCACCATACTGCCACCTAATCGACCGCCGACTTTTCCAGCTTCTTCGGCGGTCAGTTTGCCGTTATAGCCTTCTTTTAACGGTACACCAACTTCCTTAGCTGCTTCAAATTTGGCTTTGTCCGGATCACTGGTTCCGGCAACTTTCGCTTTGAGCTGATTTAATTGAGGGCGTGCCTCTGGAACAAGAATTTTCTTACGATTTCTTTTTGGCATTTGTTTTTCCCTCCTTATAATTACTATGCCCAAAACTGAAAAATACTATTAACTAAGAAAGATCCTGAAGTACACGAGTGAAACATTAGCAATAAAGTAAAACTGCAATTGTTAGGGATTCGTTATACCTCACCGGTTGTTCGTTTAAAGCAGCTATTATTTTTTGTTACCAGCTTTTCAACACGATATCATAAAGGTTGGACAACATTGTTTTATACAAATATTGTTTTTAAATAATATGTCTAATGAACTTGCTTATATAACATACCAAAAACAGCTTTATTCGAAACCGTACGATATTTGCGTTTTCGTTATTTTAGGAGACAAGTTTTAAGCCGATTGTTGAACATAAAATAATAGCAATAAACAGAACCCTTTTCCAATTTCTCGACTCTCCATAAATGAACATTCCGATTAAGGTGCCAAAAACGACACCGATTCCTGTCCAAATGGCATAAGCCGTTCCCATTGGTAAAAATCGTAATGAGTAACCTAAACATAATAAGCTACAACTAAATCCAAGAATTAATAAAACGACCGTTTGCCAATTTTTCGTTTTATGCAATTGATTTATCATCACTACACCGAATGCCTCAAATAAACCTGCTAAAATTAATGAGAACCAAGCCATCACATTTTTTCTCCTTCTTCAACTTGCTTATCTGTGACTAATTTCAAGCCAATTACACCGATTAATAATAGGGATATTAATAAGATCTTTTCCCACCTAAATGGTTCACCAAAGAAAAGAATCTCTGAAATCACCGTGCCTGCTGTTCCTAAACCGACAAAAACCGCGTAAACCGTCCCGGCAGGAAGAACTTGGGCGGCTGTGATCATTAGGTAATTGCTGAGAAGAAGAGCCACTATTGTTCCTGTCCAAGTCCAAAAGCTGTCAGCATGGGCTAACCCAATCACCCAGAATACTTCCATAATAGCTGCAATAATGACCCTCATCCATGGTTGATTCATCAAAACACACCTCCATTTATTACTTACAAAAAGCCCTAAGAGAAACCTGCTAATTTCAGTTTCTCCCGGGCTTTTTTCCCTCCGTGGCACAGTTTAAGAACTGTGAGTTTTCTCTCGGACCAGACCAACATAATCATTGCGGAACCCTAGAAAACAATTTACCTATATTACTTGGAAATTATTATACATAAAAAATAAATATATTCAAACGAAATAACCGAATTTCATGATTCGTTGTTTGTTTAGATACACCTATATTTGGCTGAACAATAATAAGCAATTTTGATTTTATCCAATTTTGATAGGGAGAAGCTTTGTAGCAGGTTGGCGTTGGATCGGATTTACATGGGTTTATTTTCGTATTGATTTGCGACAAATACAATATCTGTTACTTGTATATAAAATATTGATTTTATAATGCAAAAAGGTGCCATTTTTAAGAACGGATGGCGCCTTTTTTTCGTTAAGTATAATTTTCCTTTATGCTCCCTAGAAGTACTGAGTTTTATTTTCAAATTCCGTTTTCTTGTTTTGACACATTCGTGAACCATTTTATATAAACAAATCGAAATAATAGTATGGTTATAAGATGTAATATGAAAAAATAGAAGAGATTCCAATGTTCTGCGAGGAATAAGATCCCTTTTTTTACTAAGAAATCGTCTACCATCCATTTAAAAAATAGTGTACCGGCGATCCAATACCATTTGAATTGAAACATTACCACAAATGTAATGAGAAACGTGTATAAAAAGAAGATCAGTGCATTTAGAGCTAAAGTATTTCGATAGGGATCGGAAAACCATCCAATTGGATAAAGATGGGTAGAAAAAAGGACAATCAACAAGAATTGAAGCGTATTGGAATAAACAGAGATTGTCAGGTACATGGTAATATATTGCACGGCTTTTGTCGGGTTCTTGAGTTTTTTATAACAGAATTTTGCCAAATAGAAACATATAGGTAGTAGTATAAAAGTAATCCATGTTCTCCACCAATGATGATCATATAGATTAAACTTTATAAAAAATTCCTCTATTCCAATAAGTAGTATGGTAATGAGAATAATCGTAACAAATGGATAATAAAAGGCAGCAATTATACTGGCAGCTGTCGGTATGGCAAATCCTTGTGAAACAATTGAGCCGACAGTGGAATCAAACCAAAAGGATTTGAGTAAATTTGGTTTATAATCATAGCCCTGGAAAATGATTAACGTAATGTAGTCGACAATATAGGCTAACCCACTGATAATAAAATAAATTTGAAATAATCTTTTTTTCTCTTTATGTTTGATAACCGCAATGATGAAGACGATAAGGCTAATTCCTGATAATATAAAAAACCAAAAGTAATTGGGTATATTCACGTCTAGCCTCCTATTGAATGTCCAATATGGATAAATCTTATTGGTATGAATTGGATATCTTCAGCTAATCAAATAGGAAACTTTCATAGTTCCTTATGTAAAAATCTAAGTTGATCATACTAATATTTCTATTCTCTGTTGCATGTACAAAAAATATCCAAAAAAAGATTTATCCATGTAGAAAAACAAGTCACCATGTCAGGTTAACAATGGAAACCATTATGGTTTTTTTAGAGGCAAATTCTACCCACTCAAAACATTAGAAAAACGAATGTATGAACTGAATGAACTGTTCTAATCCCGGACCAATCACAATAATAAAAGTTTTAAACGATTATTTGATCCGTGCCAATTCTAGGGATTATTTGTTTTACTGCTTGTATGGCTTCATCAATATTTTTGACATGTATTATTATTTTTTCAGAGTCAGGATATTGTGGTTCGATTTGTTTATAACGTTTATCATAGTAATATTCCAAAAGTAACTGGACAGCTTGTTTAAAATTTTCGGATCTTAGGTTTTGCTCAATTTGATTGGCAATCGGTGTGTGAATACGTGATTTTATTTTAAGAAAAGCCGTTAAATATTCTGATTGATAATCCCAAGGACGATAATCTTCTAAAATTTCTTTGACTCGTTCCTCTATTGGTAATTCAATCATTAGAAAGTTACTTTTCCCTTTTAAATCCAACAAAAAATGCGGAAGGGTCACTTTACCCACGCGACTACTCTCAGATTCAAACATAATAAACGGCGAATGTTGTAATTCCCTTATTCGATGGACGAGCAAAGCATCAAAGGTTTTCTGATTGTTGGGGCGCTGACCGATATGGCCGAAAATTGATCCTTTATGGTTCGCCATACCTTCCAGTTCAATAACTGGATATCCTTCTTTTTGTAAAGTCTGTAAAATTTTTGTTTTCCCTGTTCCGGTTAGACCGCTAAGAACATAAGCTACTGGTGGTAATTGAACATGCTCCAGCTGTTCGATTACCCATTTTCGATAAGCACGGATCCCTCCGTCCAATCTGTGAACATGAATATTCATTAAATCTAATAATGTTGCTGTTGTCCGACTCCGCATCCCGCCTCGCCAACAAAAGACCGTTTTGTCGCCTTTAATTGCCTTGAACTTTTTAATAAAATCAGGCAATTTTGCCGAGATAATTTCCAAACCGCGATCTCTTGCCGCTGTTTCACTTATTTGAGTGTAGATGGTACCAATTTCTGCACGTTCTTCATTCGTAAAAAAGGGAATATTAATACTAGTTGGAATGGAAAAATTCTCATATTCAATCGGAGACCTGACATCGATTAAGGTCATTTGCTTATTTTCCATTAATGGGATTAATTCTGTTACTGTGATATTTGTAAACATTCACTTTTACCTCCAAAAATGATCATTGAGAAAGTGCAATCTATCCACGATTGTTTGTGAGCCATAAATCCCTTAATTTTTTCAGGTAAGTGGAAAGGGGTTTCTCGTTATGTATTTGAATTGTCACCTAACAAACAGTGGAGATATTGAATCTTCCACTGTTTGAAGTTGCATATTATTCAACAATGACTTGTCCAATAGGTTCAACATTCACTTCACCGATCAAATTTGCTTCCAGACCGGCATTTTTAAGGTCCGTCAATAATTGTTCCGCATCATTTGTTGCTACACTCATCAATAAACCTCCAGAAGTAACAGCATCACATAAAATATGGCGGTCGACTTGATCCAAAGTATCAGAGAACGTAACCATATTTTGTACATGAGCGTAATTATTTTTTGACCCTCCAGGAAGTACGCCTTGTTCAGCCAATTCACGGGCATCCTCAAGAATCGGAACTTGGCTTTTTCTAATTTTTAAACCTACTTTACTTCCTTTAGCCATTTCAGTTGCATGACCCAACAGCCCAAAACCTGTTACATCGGTACAAGCATGGACTTCATAGTTTTTCATCAATTCTGATGCTGTTTTATTTAAAGTAGTCATAACCTTTGTTACGCGTGCAATTTGTTTATCATTGAGTAAATCACGTTTAATCGCAGTCGTTAATATTCCAACACCGATCGGTTTTGTTAAAATCAGTTTATCGCCGGGAACAGCCCCTGTATTTGTTTTAACTTGATCTGGGTGGATCAAACCAGTTACAGCAAGACCGAATTTCGGTTCTTGATCATCGATGGAGTGTCCTCCAACCAACGTTACACCAGCTTCTTCCAGTTTTTCCTGGGCACCTCGCAAAATTTCGGAGAGAATACTTTTATCTAACTTACTAATTGGAAAGGCAACAATATTTAAAGCTGTTAAAGGTTTACCACCCATTGCATAAATATCACTAATTGCATTGGCAGCGGCGACTTGACCAAATGAATAAGGGTCATTAACGATCGGGGTAAAGAAATCCACCGTTTGCACAAGAGCGAGGTCATCGCTAATTTTATATACACCAGCATCATCACTTGTATCGAGACCGACAAGTAAATTGGGATCTTTTTTCGAAGGTGGCAATAATCGCAACACTTCTTCCAAATCACTCGGCCCAATCTTACAACCGCAACCGCCTTTTGTCGTTAACGATGTAAGTTTTACCGCATTAATTTCTTTCATAACAATCCGACCCTCCAATAGATAATAAAATGAACACGTCTCTATTATAACATCAATATATACGGATTATAAAAAGACTGGTCCATTTTCATAGGAGGTAAATGATCTTATGGCCTGGTAGAAATTATGGTATCAGATAAGATCAAGATAATTGATGATATTTACATTTTTAATATAAAGTGACAGGAAAGAAAGATGCATAAAATCGGACGGACGAATTCACTGTATTGTTTTTGTATAATAATGAACCGTTTGCAAAATCTATTAGTAGTTTCAAAAGGAAGGGGGAAAACGATGGATCAAATGAGAATAAAGTAAATATTATCTTCACCAAATGATGTAGAAGATACATTTAATGATGTTTCGGTCTTGGTTGATGAATTGAATGAAGATGGAAGAATGGACATAGTCTATCTGAGAGGTCCTTAGGAAAAACGGTCAGTGGAGGAAATTTGCGAATTAAGGGAGAAATGGTAATTTTTTCTTCACAATTTTTCCGTTTACATGGGAATGAGGGCTAAAAGAGGATTCTAAATGCTACTTTTAGAAAAGGTTTCCGATTGATCATTATTTTTTACTCTTGTTTATTATGAATGGAAGAAATGAGTATCATATTTTTTTATGGAGGTTATGAGATGGCACGGAGTTTAAATGAAATTATGACATCAGATGTGGTAACGATTAAAGAATCACAAACCGTTCAAGAAGCCGCAGCATTAATGAGTGAGTATAATATTGGTTCATTACCGGTCGTAAATACCAACAATGAGATCGTAGGGATAATTACCGATCGCGATATCACCCTTCGTACAACCGCACAAGGAGAACATCCACAAACACTTGTGTCAGAAGTGATGACTGCACAGCAAATTGTAAGCGGAACTCCGAATATGGATGTGCATGAAGCAGCCGATTTGATGGCTAATCATCAAATTCGCCGATTACCGGTCGTAGAAAACGGTCAAATTGTGGGAATGGTAGCCTTAGGTGATCTCGCAACAGAAAATATTTATGCAAATGAGGCTGGAGAAGCACTGCAAAGCATTTCTACACCTTCTGGGCCACAACAATAAAAGGAATTTAAATCAAGGTAAAAAGGAGCTAACTGAATAGCTCCCTTTCTTTTTGGCTAATAGGAAAATATAAATTTTTTCAATTTTTACTTTCCTAACGCATAAGTGCACAAGGAAAGCTTCGCGAAAATATATCGCAGCCAAAAAAATTTTATATTTTTTCGGTAAACGAGAGAGACTTCGGTAGCATTACCTCGCAAGCGAAAATATTTTTTCGCTGAACGACGGCTCTTTGGTTACTTAAAGGCTCGGACGCCCGAGTTTCTTTATGATTTATTCGAGACTCGCTCTTTTGACTTTCCCTTTTACGCTGCAGGTTTCTTAGCTGATACTTTTTTTTGCTTACGAAGCAGAGGAAAGAAGAACATGCCGCTTGCCAATAAAAATACTCCGAAAAGAAATGTTTTTAAATCAGAGGTTCCGGCAATAATGACCCATATCGAATAAAGGGTGGCAAGAAAGGTGATGATTCCATCTGGCCACCTGCCAAAGTGATCCAAATACGTTTCTTTGGTCACAACTAACTTCAGTTGATATAGGGAAGAGATTAAATAAGGAACCAGAAAGGCAAGGGTAGCAATATAAATGACAAAGTTAAAGGCGTCAGCTATCGAGTTGGAAATAGTTGAAAAAAGAAATACTTGAGTAAATGCGTTTGTCAGGATTAATGAAAAAACTGGCATTCCTTTTTTATTCTCTTTTGCAAAAGCCGGAATAAATAGCCCCTGCTTTGCTGCCTGATAAGGTACCTCAGAACTTAACAAAATCCATCCAATTGTCGAGCCAAGTAAGCTGATAATGCCTAGGCCAGAAAGTAAATAAGCACCAATTGGACCTAAAACTACTTCAATCGCATCGACTAACGGCTTCTCCGATTGCATTAACTGATCTTGAGGTAGGATTCCCATCACTAATAAACTGATTCCGATATAAATAATCAATGCCAACAAAAGACCGAATATGGTTGCCTTTTTAATATCTTGCTTTTTTTTCGCTCGTCCGGAAAATACAACGGCAGATTCAACACCACAAAATGCCCATAACGTTGAAATTGCGGCGTGATAAACTTGCCCGCCTAATCCAAGAGAAACACCTGTCTTATCATATCTTGTGGTGTAAAGGGGCAATAAATTACTTTTTTCAAATGCAAACAATGCAATAATGATAAACAGGAAGAATCCAATCACTTTTGCTGCAGTTGCAATAAAGTTTAGTTTTCCTGCACCATCCATGCCTTTTAGAATGACTACATGTAATCCCCATAAAAGGATTGAACAGACAAGAAAAGTTAATAGATTTCCTGAATAAAGTGTGAATGTGCCAATCTCAACAATTACAGATTTACTATTCAATATTGGAAAGAAGGTTGATAAATAGCTAGCAAAGGTTGTAATAATTGCTGCATTTCCGGTAAAATTTCCAATCCAATAACCCCATGAAGATATAAAACCGGATATAAGGGAGATTATTGAGTTTTTCGGAAACAATTCTTTTGCGTATATTTGTGGACCTCCATGTAATTCGGGTTTTCGCATCGCTAAATTTCCAAAAACTAAAGCCAAGAACAAAACGCCAAATCCAGTTACCCCCCAACCGAGTAAAACACCAGCAGGACTGGCGGCTTCCGAGAGTGTTCTCGGTAACATAAAAATGCCTGAACCAACCATATTTCCAACAACTAAAGCGGTTAATATCCAGAAACTTAATTTATTTTCAGCCATTAACGGCAGACTCCCTTCAAATTAACAACCTATTCCTCTATGCAAAGTCTTTAATAATCATACAGAGTTTGCGAAACTCCGTCAATATAAAACTTTTTCCTGATTTAGAAGGATTTTTTTAGCGTATACCGAATTATTACTAATAATGTCCGACTTTCCCTCTTCTCCAAGAAAAATTGTGCATGATCATCCCCATTTTTACAAGTACTACTATAAACAAAAACCTATTTAAAACTTCCAAAATCCGTTTTTTTAAATATGAAATTTTGTATAATAAATAATGAAAGGAACGAGTTAAGTTACGTATGGTTTATGGAATTCCTACGCAATGGCTTAAACCAAAAAATGATTT
>ENA-UOWJ01000419-UOWJ01000419.1-bioreactor-metagenome-genome-assembly--contig:-NODE-419-length-18517-cov-11.336475_pt1 | contig 18517 bp, 16 predicted proteins | sample MGYA00238156_ERZ761611 | MGnify/ENA primary metagenome ERZ761611 (study PRJEB28900, sample SAMN06268034) | bioreactor metagenome | isolation source: Joint BioEnergy Institute, California, USA...
TCCCCATGACACAGATTCAGCGCCAGGTGTTCGACGCCGAGGCTCGTGCCATCCCGTTCATCGACGAGGGGGATGGCCCCGCCCTCGTCCTCGTCCCCGCGCAGGGCCTCGACGTCGCCTACCTCGGCGGGCTCGCGAGCATCCTCGAGGAGGAGGGCTTCCGGATCGTCCGAATCGGCTCGCGCCGTCCCGGGGAGTCTGCCGCCTCCATGCACGACCTGGCCCAGGACGTCGTGGACGTGCTCGACCACCTCGACATCGGTTCCGCGTGGATCGGCGGTCACGCCTTCGGCGGTGCGGTCGCCCGCACCGTGGCGCTCGACCACCCGGGCCGTGCGAACGGCGTGCTCCTGCTCGGCGTCGAGGCGGCCCGCGCGCTCGCTGACGACGCCGCCCGCGCGTTGCAGAGCGCCTTCTCGGCACCCGTGGACGCTCCCGACGCCGACGCCGTTCGTACCCTCGTCGGGCCTGGGATCTCCATCCCGGTGGCGTGGGACGTCTTCGCGCGGTCGCGCGACCCCCAGGTGGAGGAGCTGCAGAGTGCTGCGCTCGCCTCGACTCCGGTCGCGGAGTGGGCGAGTCTCGCCCCGTCGCTGCCGATCCTCATCATCCAGGGCGCCGAGGACCCGATCACTCCGCCGGTCAACGGCGATGACCTGCAGGCGACGGCGGCGGACCGGACGAGCGTCGTCCGGCTCCCGGACACCGGACACCTGTTCCCGATGACGCACCCCGGTGAGACGGCGTTCCAGATCGAGGACTACCTCGGCTGGGACTGACCCGGAGGCGGTGCGCCGGCGTCGACGCGTCAGCGGCGGAGCGTCTCGTGGGGCTGCTCGCCGAACTCGGCGCGGTAGTGCTGAGCGAACCGGGGAAGATGGGCGAACCCCCAGCGCCGGGCGATCTCGGCGACCGTCGTGGCGTCGGCATCCGATGTCATGAGGTCCCGTCGTACGGCCTGAAGCCGCTCTGCACGGACGTACGCCGCGGGCGTCATGCCGAGGGTGCGCTGGAAGGCGCTCTGCAGACCTCGGACGCTGAGCCCCGCAGCCGCGGCGATGTCCGCGACGCTGAGCGGCTCACCGAGGTTGTCGTCGATGAACGCGGTGGCCCGGCGTACTCCGCGTGAGCCGCCGGACGCCTCTTCCGTGTCCGCGTCGATGCCGAACGTGCTGACCGTGGCGGCGAACACGGCGTCGACCGCAGCCTGTCGGATCAGGTCGTTGTGAAGCAACACCTCGTCGTCGAAGATCTGCCCGACGTGCGTGATCGTCGATTCCCAGTGTCGCTGCAGCTCCGGCGTCAATGCGCCGGAGTGGGGGAAACGACCGTGTGCGCCCAGGTCGAGTCCGGTGAACGCCCCGAGCGCGGGGAGCCCGATTCCGACCACCTCTGCGTTGACCGAGGACGACCAGGTCTCGGCCGTGCCCGGGCTGAGCAGGAACGGTGCGTCCACGTCCACGCGGGACCCGTTCGACTCGGCGCGGAGGCCCCCGTCATCGAGGCGCGCAACGCCGACGTAGCCGCGGACGTCGATGTGCGAATGGAGGAAGCCGGTCGTCTGGAACCTCGTGACCTGCAGTCGCTCGTCGCCCAGGATCCGCTGGCGCAGGGAGAAGGCGCCATCCGTCTCTCGGATCGACGCCCCTGCCGCGACCTGCTGCAGCAGTGCGGCAGCGGCCTCGGCGTCGAGGGCCTCTCGCGTCACGTCGACGACGCGGGGGCCGTGGTCAGGAGACATGGATCATCTCTACGGTCTCATTCCATGGCTTCGCTGGGTGCGCGGGTGGCGGAACCCTGCGGTTCGGGAATCACGTAGAGACCCGACGGGGAGTTCGCGACGTGGCTGAGGGCATCGAGCCACGCCGGGTTCAACGACGGCTGACGGCTGCCGAAGTACTGCCAGTTCAGGTCGGCACCGGGGTGCAGCCACACCACCTGACGACCGTCGCCGAGGCTCTGGTCGTTGCGCCACATGAAGGTGAAGGCCTCCCCGCGGCGCAGCTTGGTGGTGATCACGAGCTGCAGATGCGCGAGGAGTCGATCCTCGAATTCGGCGCGGATGCGGTCGTTGTAGATGAACTTGCCCACTGGGTCCTCTCAAGGGTCGTGATATCCATTATGCGCACATGATCCGTAATGCGCAGTATCCGGGCGGTCCTCCCCGTCGTGGACGGACGTAGGCTCGGATCGGATCCCGTCGAACCGCAGGCGATGGGAGGGAAAGGACAGCGTGCCCGCGCTTCGTGAGCATTTCCGCTCCGCCGACCTCGGCGAGGCGGAGGCGTACATCAACCGCAGTTACGGGAGCGTCGATCTCGACGCGCAGGATCTCGTCTTCGAGGAATCGAGTGCGGGCGACGAGCGGTTCGGGCTCCGACGACTCAACATCCGCGGCGGCTACAGCGCCGAGTGCGACCTCGATGCCGTCATCGTCGTGCACAGCGACGCGCGTTATGAGTGGGAGATCGACGGCGAGCGGGGGGACGCGGCGCACCCGGTCCTGTTCCAGCCGGGCTCGACCCTCGCGTGCCGGCTCCAGGACACCCGCGTTCAGGTCGTCGCCCTGCCGATGGACGCGCTCACGGACCTTGCACGAACTGTCTACAACGACGACACCGTGACGGTGCGTTTCGACGGGACGCGGGCCGCGGATCCGGCCCTTCTGCGCGCATGGCAGTCGGCGTCCGCCATGGCGTTCGCCGCCGACGAGGCGCTCGACAACGACCTCGCGCGAGCATCGCTGTTCCGTTCCATCGCGGTCTCGACCCTCGAAGCGTTCCCTCTCATCGGCGACCGCGCCGAACGCGTCGAGACCGTCGCCCAGCAGCAACGGGCTTACCGCGCGGCGGTCGCCTTCTTCGAGGAGAATGCGTCACTGCCGATCACGGTGGACGACGCCGCAGCAGCCGCCGGAGTCGGAAGCGCTGCGCTTCGCCGCGCCTTCCGAGCACACTCCGTCGCCGGGCGCACGCCCATGGAGCACCTCACCGCCGTGAGACTCGATGCCGCCCGCGCCGAGATGGTCGGAACGGCGCTCGGCTCGGTCGACGACCTGAGCGAGATCGCCTCCCGCTGGGGGTTCACCGTGGCCGGTCTCAGGCGGCATCACCTCGCGGCCTACGGCACCCGGCCCGAGGATCTCCTCGGCCTCTGACGGGTCGTCCCGGGCGGGCTCGCGTCACTCGGCGTCGGCCTCGGGCTGACCGGGCCCGGGCCCGGGTCGGAACGTCGCATCAGCGGCGATGTCGACCCGCGTGACGCCGTCGTGCTCGCTCACCAGGTAATGCGATTCGGCGGAGGGCGCACCGCGGTCCTCCGGGCGCTCGAGGTCGGGGGAGAGGTCCTCCGGCTCGTTCTGTGCCTCGCTGCGGTCGATGTCCATGTCGGCGTCCTTCCCAGGCTGGTGTGAGGGCCACGGTAGATGCAGGGGCGGCGTGCTGTCCGGGGGTTGCTCGTCGCCGGAGCGGGCGGTAAGCCGACGCAGGCGGTGCATAGCGTCCGATGGCAGGCTGGAGTCATGTCCGCCGCGCCGTCCCGCCCCGCCTCCATCCGCTCCGCGCTGTCCCGTATCATGGCAGCCTCCGTCGGCATCGCGGCCCTTCTGACTCTGGGATTCGCCAGCCCGGCGTTCGCGCACGACGAGCTCATCGGCAGCACGCCGTCGCCGGACGAGCAGTTGAGCACGGCGCCCGCGTCGGTGGTGCTCACCTACTCGGCCGCGATCATGCACGAAGGCGCCGAGGTCATCGTCGTGGATGCCGCAGGCAAGGACTGGACGGACGGTGCACCGGCCATCGACACCAACACCCTCACCGTCCCCCTGGCCGCCGGCATGCCCGACGCGGGCTACCTCGTCGAGTGGCGCGTGGTGTCGAGCGACGGGCACCCGATCAGCGGCACGATCCCCTTCGCGGTCGGTCAGGCGACGCCCCTGCAGTCGTCGCAGGCGACGCCGGATGCCGCCGGTGATGGCGTGTCAGTGGTCCCGCTCGTCGTGGGCGGCATCGTCGTCCTCGTCGTCGTGGTCGTGGTCGTCGCGGTCGTGACGGCCCGTCGACGCACGACGCCCCCGACACGCGACTGAGTCGCGGACGGGGGCGGCCGGTGCGTGGGGGTCAGACGGTCTGCGCCGCGTGCGGTCCCTCGGCGATCTCCTCGACCAGCTTCGCGTTGAACGCCGGCAGGTCGTCGGGCGTCCGGCTCGAGACGAGCCCGGAGTCCACGACGACTTCCTCGTCCTGCCACGTGGCACCCGCGTTCACCAGATCGGTGTGGAGGCTGGGGTAGCTCGTGAGGGTGCGTCCGCCGAGGACGTCCGCTTCGACGAGGAGCCAAGCGGCGTGGCAGATCGCGCCGACCGGCTTGTGCTGCGCGAAGAAGTCGCGCGCCAACCGCACGGCTGCGGCGTCCAGCCGCAGGTCGTCGGCGTTCACGACGCCGCCGGGGAGGACCAGGGCGTCGTAGTCGGCCGCGTTCGCCTCGCCTGAGGTGGCATCTACGGTCTGTTCGTGGCCGTTCTTGCCGGTGATGGTGCCCGCTTCGGGGGCGATCATGACCGCGGCGGCCCCGGCATCCGTCACTGCCTCCCAGGGGGAGGTCAGCTCGCTGTCTTCGAATCCGTCGGTCGCGAGGAACGCGACGCGCTTTCCGCTGAGGGTGCTCATGGTCTCGACGCTAGGCGGTGGACCGCGCGCTCTTCAGGCCCTTGACCCTCGCGCCGGTGCCGGTTACGCGGGCGTAGCATGGAGCGCATGGCCACCTCGAACCTGCCTACCCCCACGCTGCAGCCGCTCTCTACGCTCCCGAACGCGACCGAGGAGACGGACGCCGTCGACCTTCTCGACGAGGGCGCCTCGTGCTGCGGCGGAGGGTGCTGCAGCACGAACTGATCAGTGGGCGAGGGCGGGGCCCTCGTCTGCGCTTCCCTCCGCCGGCTTCCGCACGAAGAGCGCGAGCACGACTGCCGCGCTGGCCACGATCGCACCGATCAGGAAGGCGGCGTGGACGCCGTCGGCTTTGGCGAGCACCTCGTCGGTCCCGTCGGCGAGTTTCGCGGCCGTCGTGACGGTCATGATCGCGACGAACAGAGCCGTTCCCGCAGCGCCGGCGACTTGCTGAAGGGTACCCACCGTCGCCGACCCGTACGGGTAGTACCGCCGAGGGAGGGAGCCGAGCGCCGACGTCAGGAGCGGCGTGAAGGTCAGTCCGAGTCCGAGGTTGAGCATGAGGTGGACGCCGATCACGAACGGCACCGCGGTGTTCACGTCGAACAGGGTCATGCCCCAGAGCGCCGCAGCCGCGATGATCATGCCGGGGATGACGAGCGGCGTGGGTCCGACGCGGTCGAAGGCATTGCCGACGAACGGCGCCATGACTCCCATGAGGATGCCGCCGGGAAGCAGCATCAGCCCGATGCCCAGGACGTCGAGTCCCAGAACCTGCTGCAGGTAGATCGGCAGGAGGACGATCGATCCGAACAGCGCGGCGAAGACGACGACGACGAGCACGACCGCGAGCGAGAACGTCCGGGTCTGGAACGTGCGGAGGTCGAGGAGGGCGCTGTCGGTCTTCTGCAGGTGCAGCTGCCGGAGGACGAACAGGACGAGGGATGCCGCGCCGATCGCCAGCGGGATCCATGGGTCGATGGGCGCATGCCCCGACGCCGACTCGCCGATCGCGCTGAAGCCGTAGATCAGGCCGCCGAATCCGAGCGCGGACAGCGGTACGGAGAGCACGTCGAACCGGGCGTCGGGACGCGTCTCGGTGACGTTCTTGACCCAGACCGCACCGAGGACGATGGCGATGAGGGAGATCGGGAGCATCACCCAGAAGATCGCGTGCCACGTGAGGGTCGAGAGGATCAGGCCCGACACCGTCGGCCCGATGGCCGGAGCGACGGCGATCACGACGCTGATGGTGCCCATCATGCGGCCGCGATGAGACGGCGGGACGATGTTGAGGACCGTCGTGAACAGCAGCGGCATCATGATCGCGGTGCCGCTGGCCTGCACGATGCGACCCGCGAGGAGGAATCCGAAGCCGGGCGCGAGCGCGGCGATGAGAGTGCCCGCGGCGAACAGGCTCATCGCGGTGAAGAAGACGGTCCGCAGCGGGAAGCGCTCCAGCAGGAAGCCGGTCAGCGGGATGACGACGGCCATCGTCAGAAGGAAGCCTGTCGTGAGCCACTGACCGGTCGCGACGGTGATCCCGAGGTCCGCGACGATGTCGGTCAGCGCGACGCTCATGGTCGTCTCGTTCAAGATGACGACGAAGGCGGCGACGACGAGCAGGGCGATGACCGGGCCGGTCTTGGTCGGCGCCGAGACGGGCGGAACGGTGGGCGTGGATGCGGTGTCCGAGAGGGGCACGAGAGTCCTTCGAGTGGGAGGGGCGGTCGGCGCGGCCAACACGGGCGACACGCATGTCGCGAGTCGTTCAGCCTAACGGATGCCGGTGCCGCGCCATTCCCGCGGATCCCACGCGCCTGGGCGGGGTTATGGTGACGGGATGAGCATGGGCGGGCCCGGAGGCTTCCGGGGAGGGTTCCGCGGCATCGATGAAGACACGCAGCGGCAGAGGAACGCCTCGGCTCCCCGCATCCCTGATCTCGGTCGTCGCGTCGCCGCCCTGTTCCGTCCGTACCGGCGCCGACTCATCGCGACGGCGATCCTCGTCGTCGTGGGCGCGGCGGTGGGCGTGATCCCGCCGCTTCTGGTCCAGCGCATCTTCGACGACGCTCTCTTCCCCGTCGACGGCTCGTCCCCGCAGCTCGGGCTCCTGGGCGTCCTCGTGCTGTCGATGATCGGGCTGTTCGTCCTCGGCGCAGCGCTCGGGATCGCGCAGACCTGGCTGACGTCGACGGTCGGCAACCGGGTGACCGGGGATCTCCGCGTACGGATGTTCGCGCACCTTCAGGCGATGGACCTCGGCTTCTTCACCCGGACCAAGACCGGAGTCATCCAGTCGCGGCTGCAGAACGACGTGGGCGGGGTGTCGGGTGTCCTCACCAACACGGTCACGAGCATCCTCGGCAACACCGTCACGGTGATCTCGGCTCTGGTTGCGATGCTCCTCATCGACGTGCGACTCACCCTCATCGCGGTCGTCATGATGCCCGTGCTGATCCTCGTGCAGCGCAGGGTCGGACAGGTGCGCGCCCGCATCGCCGGGCAGACGCAGGAGTCGCTGTCGGAACTCAGCGCCATCACGCAGGAGACGCTCAGCGTCTCCGGCATCCTGCTGTCGAAGTCCTTCAACCGCCAGAGGGCCGAGTCCGACCGCTATGCCGCCGAGAACCGCACGCAGATCGGTCTGCAGGTGCGGCAGGCGATGAGCGGTCAGGGCTTCTTCGCCGTCGTCCAGATCATCATGTCGTCGGTCCCCGCGGTCATCTACCTCGTCGCGGGCTTCTTCATCACGGGGGATGCCGTCCCCATCACCGCGGGGGCGGTCGTCGCCTTCACGACGGTGCAGGCGCGACTGCTCATGCCGCTCATGGGGCTGATGCGGGTCGCGCTCGACGTGCAGACCTCGCGCGCGCTGTTCGCCCGCATCTTCGAGTACCTCGACCTGCGCCCCGCCATCGCCGACGTCGCCGACGCGCTCGACGTGGCCGACGCCCCCGGCCCTCTCGGACGGATCGAATTCCGCGACGTCTCGTTCCGCTATCCGGATGCCGGCCCCGACAGCCCCGCGACTCTCGACGGCGTCTCGTTCGTGGCCGAGCCCGGGCAGCACGTCGCCTTCGTGGGGCCCTCCGGCGCGGGGAAGACGACGATCCTCTACCTCGCGCCCCGCCTGTACGAACCCACGGAAGGATCCGTGCTGTTCGCGGGAGCGGATGTGCGCTCGCTCTCGCAGGCCTCGATCATCGACCGGATCGGCATCGTGTCGCAGGAGACCTACCTGTTCCACGCGTCGATCCGCGACAACCTCCGTTACGCGAGACCGGGGGCGACGGATGCCGACATCGAGGCCGCCTGCGTCGCGGCGAACATCCACCACGTCATCGCCGGCTTCGAGGACGGCTACGACACGATCGTCGGCGAGCGCGGGTATCGGCTCTCCGGCGGTGAGAAGCAGCGCATCGCGATCGCGCGCGTGCTGCTCAAGGATCCGCCGGTGCTGCTCCTCGACGAGGCGACTTCGGCCCTCGACACCGTGTCGGAACGGGTCGTCCAGGAGGCCATCGACGAGGCGGCGCGGGGCCGGACGACACTGTCGATCGCGCACCGGCTCTCGACGGTGATCGCCGCCGACGTCATCCACGTCGTCGATGCGGGTCGCATCGTCGAGTCCGGGACGCACACCGAGCTCCTGGCGGCGGGCGGTCTCTACGCCGAGCTCGCGGCTCAGCAGGTCGCCGCGGCGCGCATCGACGGCGCCGGCTGATCCCTCACCACGCCCGTGCGGCGGCCAGGAGGGGAGCGGATGCCGCGTCGAGGACGACACCCTCGTCCGCGGCGCGGTCGGCGACGTCGCGTGTGAACGCACCGAGGAGCTGCCGGTAGGCGTCGTCGGGGTGGTGCTCGGCGACCCGGACGAGGGCGGGGACGTCCATGTCGAGGATGAGGCGGACGCGGGAGCGCGCCGCACCCTCGAACCCGGCGGTGTCCAGGACGGCGAGGCCGCCGCGCAGGCCGTCCAGGTAGTCGCGCAGGACGGGAACGGCGTGCCGCCGCTGCGTGATCGAGGTTCCGTCGGCCCGCTCACGCCAGTGCACGACGACGTCGGGGACGACGTCGATGGCTGCTGCAGCGGCGTAGAGCTGCTGAGCGACGACCTGGTCCTCGTAGGCGCGCTCCTCGGTGAAACGCAGGCCCGCGCGACGCCACAGGTCGACGCGGCTGACCTTGGACCACGCGACGATGTTGCCCGACACGTCCGGATGCGCGGCGAGCGTCGTGCGGCGCCGAGCGGGCGAGGTGGATGCCGCGACCCAGGGTTGGACGATGCCGGGGGCGTAGTGACCCGAGGCATCCGCTCGCAATCGCACGTACGCTCCGACGGCGACATCGCTGCCGGAGTCCTGGAGGGAGCCCACCAGGGTCTCGAGAGCGCCGGGCAGCATGATGTCGTCGGCGTCGAAGAATCCGACGTACGGGGTGTCGACGAGGTCGAGCGCCTCGTTCCGTGACGCGCCGAGTCCGCGCGCGACCTCGTGACGCACGAGCGTGAAGCGGGGGTCCGCTGCGGCGGTGGCGGCGAAGACCTCGGCCGTCCGATCGCGCGAGGCGTCGTCGACGAGGATCGCGCGGAAGCCCTGGTGCGTCTGCGCGCGGAGCGAGGCGAGGGCGTCGTCGGCGAACGCTCCGACGTCGCGTCCGGGAACGATGACGGTGACGGTCGGGGTGCTCATCACCGTGATCGTACCGCCGCGACCGAGGCGGCGACGGCCTCGGCGAGGGGTGCCGGGTCGGTCGCCGCGCGGTGGCCGAAGCTGAACCGCACCGAGGTCTGCGCGACCGCGGGCGCGATGCCGAGCGCGAGGAGCACGTGAGACGGCTCATCGCTGCCTGCCGCACACGCGGATCCGCTCGAGGAGACGACGCCGCGCCGTTCGAGCTCCAGCAGGACGGCTTCTCCGCTGACACCCGAGAACGTGAAACTCGCCGTTCCCGGAAGCCGACGGGTCGCGTGTCCCGTGAGGCGCGCCTCGGGGATCAGTGCGAGCACCCCGGCGACGAACGCGTCGCGCAACGCTGAGACCCGCTCCGCCGCAGCGCACCGCTCCGCCTCGGCCAGCTCGAGCGCGAGAGCGAGGCCGACGGCACCGGCGACGTTCTCCGTGCCGCTGCGACGTCCCCGTTCCTGGCCGCCGCCGTGGAGGAGTGGTTCGAGGGGGATGCGGCCGCGGATCGCGAGGGCTCCGATCCCCTGCGGGGCGCCGACCTTGTGGCCGGCGATCGACAGGGCGTCGGCGCCGGTCCCGGCCAGCGGCAGCCAGCCCGCGGCCTGGACGGCGTCGAAGTGGAGGGGAACGCGCGCCGGTGCCGAGGCGGCGGCGAGGGCCGCGGCATCCTGCACCGTCCCGATCTCGTTGTTGGCGTACCCGAGCGAGACGAGCACGGTGTCCTGCCGGAGCGAGGCCGCGAGGTCGTCGGGGGAGACGAGACCGTCCTGGTCGACCGGAAGTCGCGTGACCGCCACCCCGTGGGCGCGCTCCAGGAACTCCGCCGACGCGAGCACCGACTCGTGTTCGATCGCACTCGTGATGAGGTGTCCGGGGCGTCCGGTGCGCAGGAGCGCGGCGACGGCGACCCCCTTCAGTGCGAGGTTGTTCGCTTCGGTCGCGCCCGAGGTGAAGATCACGTCTCCCGGCCGCATCCCTACGACGGCGGCGACCCGGCGGCGCGCGTCGGCGAGGACGGCCGCGGCATCCTCTCCGATCGTGTGGTGGCTCGACGGGTTGCCGTAGCGCTCGGCGAGGAAGGGGAGCATCGCCTCCCGCACCTCGGGACGCACGGGGCCCGTCGCCGCGTGGTCGAGGTAGAGCACCTCAGGCCTCGTCGATGCGGACGTCGAGTCCGAGGTCGAGCGCCCGCGCCGAGTGGGTGAGGGCCCCGACCGAGATGACGTCGACCCCGGTTTCGGCGATCGCGCGCACGGTGTCGAGGGAGACCCCGCCGGATGCTTCGACGGTGGCCCGTCCCGCCACCTGCGCGACACCCGTCCGGAGGTCGGTGAGCGTGAAGTTGTCGAGCATGATCGTGCCGATGCCCGCGGCGAGCACCGCCTCGATCTGATCGAGACGGTCGACCTCGACCTCGATGTGGGCGGTATGGGGCAGTCGGCTCTTGGCGTCGATGAGCGCCTCGGTGACCGACAGCCCCGAGCGCGTCAGGACGGCGAGATGGTTGTCCTTGGCCATGACGGCATCGGACAGCGAATGGCGGTGGTTGGCACCGCCGCCGCTGCGGACGGCGTGGCGTTCGAACGCGCGCAGGCCCGGCGTCGTCTTGCGGGTGTCGGCGATCCGGACACCGGTTCCCGCCACCTCATCCACGTACGCGGCGGTGACCGTTGCGATGCCCGACATGCGCTGGACGAAGTTCAGCCCGATTCGCTCCGCGGTCAGCACGGCGCGGGCCGGCCCCGTCACGACGGCGAGGACGTCGCCCGGGGCGAATCGGCTCCCCTCCGCCACGCGCAGGTCCGTCTCGACGCGGTCGTCGGTGAGGGCGAACGCGGCCGCGAACACCGACCCGCCGCTGAACACGCCCGCTTCGCGCGCGATGAGGTCGGCCGTGGCGGTGGCGGATGCCGGGATCAGCGCGTCGCTCGTGATGTCGCCCCACGGGGCGTCCTCGAGGAGCGCTGCGCGCACGATGGATTCGATGGTGGCGGGTGAGAGCATCACGCGGCCCCCTCCAGGTCGGGGTGGATGAGAGCGGCAGCAGGGTCATCGGTGCGCAGGTGCGAGCCCACCGAGCCGGTCCGCGCCAGCGCGGCGGCGACCATGAGCTCGGCGACGAGCAGGAGGTTCGCATCCTCGTGTTCGGCCAGGGTCACAGGCGGGATGCTCGAGGCGCGCCAGCCGGCGAGGACGCGGGCCGCACGGCGGAGACCCTCGCCGTCACGCGTCACACCGGCATCCGCCCACATGAGATCCTGCAGCGCGCGGCGGCCGAAGTGCGGGTGCGGGATGCCGTCGGTCGCCGCCTGGACAGGCGTGCCGCCACCGGCGGGCACCGGCCACCCCGGGTCGTCCGTGGCCGCGGCGTCCCCGGCACGGGCGCCGAAGACGGCGCCTTCGAGGAGAGAGTTCGAGGCCAGGCGATTCGCCCCGTGGACGCCGGTCCGCGCGACCTCACCGACGGCGTACAGGCCCGGGACGTCGGTGCGGCCGTCGAGGTCGGTGACCACGCCGCCCATCAGGTAGTGCGCGGCCGGCGTGACGGGGATCAGCTCGCGGGCCCAGTCGAGCCCGCGGGAGCGGACGGCGGCGTCGATGGTCGGGAACCGGGCGGCGAGGAACCGTGACCGCTCGTCCGGGTCCGCGCTGTGCACCGCGGTCGCGTCGAGGAGGACGGGGCGCCCGCCCTGACGCGCCATCGCGGCGGTGATCGCGCGGGCGACGACGTCGCGGGGTGCCAGCTCGCCGTCCGGGTGGACGTCGAGGGTGAACCGGCGTCCGCTTTCGTCGCGGAGGACCGCGCCTTCACCGCGCACGGCCTCCGATACGAGGAAGGCGTCGCCTGTGGCGAGCACCGTGGGGTGGAACTGCACGAACTCGAGGTCCCGGACGTCAGCACCCGCCCGGGCGGCGAGCGCGATGCCGTCCCCGGTCGCCACAGCCGGGTTGGTGGAGTGCGCGAACAGCCGACCCGCGCCGCCGGTCGCGAGGATCACGGCGTCCGCCTCGACGCGCTCGCCGCCGAGGAGCTCCACACCGACGACGCGTCCGCTCCGCAGAACCAGGTCGGTCGCGAAGGAGTGCTCGAGGACACGGATGCCGCTCCGGCGGATCTGCTCGACGAGGGCGCGCTCGATCTCGGCACCGGTGGCATCGCCCCCGGCGTGCAGGATGCGGGGGAACGAGTGCGCGCCCTCGAGTCCCGCACGGAGCGTCCCGTCGGTGTCCCGGTCGAACCGGACGCCGGCGGCGATGAGGTCCCGGATGCGATCGGGACCCTCCGTGACCAGGACCTCGACGGCTGCCGGGTCCGCGAGTCCCGCCCCCGCGACGAGGGTGTCGTGCGCGTGATCGGCCGTCCGATCGTCGGGGGAGAGTGCGCCCGCGATGCCGCCCTGCGCGTACCGCGTGTTCGCCTCGGCCAGCTCGCTCTTGGTGACGATCGCGACCGTCGAGCCACCGGCATCCGCGTGGAGGGCGGCGGTCAGCCCGGCGATGCCCGAGCCGACCACGACGATCGTGCTCACGGCTTCGCCGCCAGCATCCGCTCGAGGGCGATGCGTGCCGGCTGGGCGACATCCGCCGGCACGGTGATGCGGTTGCGCACCTCGCCCGCGACGAGTCCCTCGAGGATCCAGGCGAGGTAGCCCGGGTGGATCCGGTACATCGTCGAGCACGGGCAGACGACCGGGTCGAGGCAGAAGATCTCGTGCTGGGGGAACTGCGCCGCCAGTCGCTGGACGAGGTTGATCTCGGTGCCGATGGCGAACGTCGTGGGCTCGGTGGCCGCGGCGATGGCCTTCCGGATGTAGTCGGTCGACCCCGCCTCGTCCGCCGCGTCGACGACGTCCATCGGGCATTCGGGGTGCACGATCACCCGGACGCCGGGGTGCTCCGCCCGCGCGGCGGCGATCTGGTCGACGGTGAACCGGCGGTGCACCGAGCAGAAGCCGTGCCAGAGGATGACGCGGGCGTCGGCGAGCTCCGCCTCGCTCGATCCGCCCAGGGGCTTTCGCGGATTCCACATCGGCATCTGTTCGAGGGGGACGCCCATGGCCTTCGCCGTGTTGCGCCCGAGGTGCTGGTCGGGGAAGAAGAGCACACGACGTCCGCGGGCGAACGCCCACTCGAGGACGGTCCGCGCGTTCGACGAGGTGCAGACGATCCCGCCGTGGCGGCCCACGAAACCCTTGATCGCCGCGGACGAGTTCATGTAGGTCACGGGGATGACGGGGCGCTGCCCCTCGGCATCCGGAGCGTCCATGTCTCCGTAGACGTCGGCGAGCTGCTCCCAGCACTCCTCGACCTGGTCGATGTCGGCCATGTCGGCCATGGAGCATCCGGCGGCGAGGTTGGGGAGGATGACGGCCTGTTCGGGGCGCGAGAGGAGGTCGGCTGTCTCGGCCATGAAGTGCACGCCGCAGAAGACGATGGCCTCGGCGTGGGGGTGCTCGAGGGCGGCGTTCGCGAGCTGGAAACTGTCCCCGACGTAGTCCGCGTGAGTGACGACCTCCTCCCGCTGGTAGAAGTGCCCGAGCACGACGACGCGCTCGCCGAGGGTCTGCTTCGCCGTGACGATGCGCGCGGCGAGCTCGGCCTCGTCCGCCTCGCGGTACTCGGCCGGCAGTTGTCCCTGCCGGGGCGCTCCCGTGGGGATGACGTCGCCCATCGACGAGCCGGGTCCGTATCCCGGGCGGGTGTCGAAGGTCCAGGGTCCCGCAGCGAGGTCCGTGTTGCACGTCTCGGCCGTGGTCTCACCGGCGACGATGGCCTGGATCTCGTGGTCGACGCTGGGGTCGATCGGGCGGGCGCTGATCGGTCGGGGCTGCAGGGTGACGGGGGTGGCGCTCATGTCGGTTCGGGTCCTTCACTGCGGGAGCGGGCCGCGATCGGCCAGCTCGACGTCCTGGTTGTAGCGGTAGAGGCGGGCCGGCCGGTGGCTCCCGGTGCGGAAGTCGTCGGTGGGGATGAGGGTGCCGGAGCCGTCGACCTGCCGCCGGAAGTTCGCGGGGTCGAGGCGCCGACCGAGGATCGCCTCGTAGACCTCGCGGAGCTCGGCGAGGGTGAAGCGGTCCGGCAGGAAGCCGTGGGCGATGCGGCTGTAGCCGACCTTGTTCCGCAGCCGCCACAGGGCGTAGTCGACGATGTGGTTGTGATCGAAGGCGAGCTCCGGCAGGGCCGTCGCATCGAACCAGGCGACGTTGTGCCGCTCGGTGGCCTCGGCGATGTCCTCGCGCACGAGCGCCCAGTACACGATCGAGACGACGCGACCGGGGGAGCGTCCCACCTCGCCGAACGCGTAGAGCTGCTCGAGGTAGCTCGGGGCGAGTCCCGTCGTCTCCGCAAGGGTGCGGGAAGCCGTCGCCTCGATGTGCTCGGCGGGGTCGACCCATCCGCCGGGAAGGGCCCACTGCCCTTCGTGAGGGTCGCGCGTGCGACGCACGAGGGGCAGCTCGATGCGCGCATCGTCGGCGTCGCGACGGAGGCGGAAGATGACCGTCGACACGGCGACGCCGATCGGAGGGGAAGCAGATGTTCTTGTCATTGTGACCTTAAGTTCTGAAGCGATCTTAGGGTCGGGATGACAAGAACCGCAACACGAACCAGTTTCACAGCGGCCGCGTCCTACGCTGATCCCCGAGGAACCGCCGGCTCTCCCGGGGCGGACTCGTCTAGGGAAGGCCTGCCGTGCTCGTCGTCGACATCATCGTGGTGCTCGTGCTCATCGCGGCGCTGTTCGGCGGCCTTCTCCGCGGTCTCGTCGCGACGGCGGGAACTCTCATCGGGATCATCCTCGGTGCGGTGATCGCCGTCTGGCTGACGCCCGTCATCGCGCCCACCTTCGCCGGCTGGGAGTACCGGAGCCTGGTCCTCGCGATCATCGCGCTCGGCATCGTCGTCCTCCTCGCGTCCCTCGGCACGGCTGTCGGGAGGCGCCTGCGTCGCGGCGTGGACCGAGCCAGACTCGCCCCCCTCGACCGGATCCTCGGCGGGCTCGTGAACACGGTCGCAGCGGCCATCGTCCTCCTGCTCGCGAGCGGTGCCATCGTCGGCTCCGGGATGCCGGTGGTCGCCCCCGCGGTGGCCTCGTCCCGCGTGCTGGGAGCGATCGACGCGATCACCCCACCGCCGGTGGACTCGGCGCTCGCCGAGCTCCGCGGGTTCATCGTCGACGAGGGCATCCCGCGGGTGGGCGATCTGCTGGCACCCGAGGTCGAGCCGACGGCGCCCCCCGTCTCGCTCGACGACCCGCAACTCGAGCGGGCCGCGGCATCCGTCGCCCGCATCAGCGGCAACGCGTACGCGTGCGGCGCCTCGCTGACCGGATCGGGTTTCGTCGTGGCGGAAGACCTGGTCGTCACCAATGCGCACGTCGTCGCGGGCGTCGACACCCCGCTCGTCGAGCTCCCGGGACGGGATGCCGAAGAGGGTCGAGTCGTCTACTTCGACCCGATCGACGACCTCGCCGTCATCAGCGTCTCGGGTCTCGACGCCCAGCCGCTCCCGATCGTCGGCGACGTCGCCCCCGGAACGCCGGTCGCCGTTCAGGGGTATCCCCTCGGCGGCCCGTTCACGAGCACCGCGGCGTACGTCCTCTCGGTGGGGAACGCGATCGTCTCGGACATCTACGAGGACAGCTCGCAGCCTCGCGAGATCTACGCGCTCGAGGCGGACGTCCGCCCGGGCAATTCCGGTGGTCCGCTCCTGACCGCGAAGGGCGAAGTGACCGGTCTGGTCTTCGCCCGGGGGCAGGACGACGCGTCGCGCGGATACGCGATGACGACGGAGGAACTCCGACCCGCGCTGGACGTCTCGCCCGACGCAGCGACCGTCTCCTCGGGGAAGTGCGCGCGCTGACGCCGTATCGGCGCGGCGTGCCCCGGTGATAGGCTCGCGCTCACAATCGCACACCGGACCATCGCGTCTGCTCGGGAGAAGCCCTCGTGGCTGCCGAAGGAGCAATCCCTCCCCGGAATCTCTCAGGCCCCCGTACCGAGCCGACATGGTCACTCTGAAAAGCGGCATCCTCGGATGCCCGCCGACGGGGCAAGCGGGCATCGCCCGTGAAATCTCTCAGGCCGATGACAGAGGGGGAGGAACTCACCCGCATCCCGCTGCGCCGTCAGGAGTTCCGTTGTTCCCACCGTCTCATCCACCCGCTCGATCATCGCGATGACTCCGAGCATCGGCGTCTTCGACCTGTTCACCGTCGGGATCGGGCCCTCGAGCTCTCACACGGTGGGGCCGATGCGGGCCGCCGCGGACTACGTGTCGCGAATCGACGCCCGACGCGCCGCCCGGGTGCAGGTCGACCTCTACGGGTCCCTCGCGGCCACGGGTCGCGGGCACGGCACGCTGACCGCGGTGCTCCTCGGGCTCGAGGGGCTCGAGCCCGAGCAGGTTCTTCCCGCGCAGGTCGAGGAGCGCACGGCGGCGATCGCGGACGAGCGCCGGGTCCGACTGGGCGGAACCGGTGATGTGCCCCTCTGCGAGGACGACATCGTGCTGCACCCGCTCACGATCCTCCCCGGTCACACGAACGGCCTGCGTCTCCAGGCGTGGGATGCCGATGACGCGCTGCTCGATGAGGCCGTCTACTACTCGACCGGCGGCGGGTTCATCGTCCGCGACGGAGAGCAGACTCCCTCCGCGACGGTGACCGCCGTGCCGTTCCCCTTCGAGACGGCGGCCGAGCTGCTCGCCCATTGCGACAGCGAATCCGTCTCGATGGCCGAGATCCAGCGCCGCAACGAGCTCGCCTCGCGCAGCGAGGACGAGATCGACAGCGGCATCCTGCATCTCGCCGACGTCATGAGCGAGAGTGTCCGCTCCGGAGCCTCACGCGAGGGGCTGCTGCCCGGCGGCCTTCGCGTTCCGCGACGCGCGCCCGCTTGGCGGGACCGACTGCGGGTCGACGACCCGACGGGCGAGGACCCCGCCCTGTGGCAGGAGTGGGTGAATTTCGTCGCCCTCGCCGTCAACGAGGAGAACGCCTCGGGCGGGCGGATCGTCACAGCCCCCACCAACGGCGCCGCTGGGATCATCCCCGCCGTCCTGCACTACGCGACCCATTACGTCGCCAAGAGTCGCCCGCGCGCCGAGGTCGTCGTGCCCTTCCTGCTGACGGCCGCCGCGATCGGTGTGCTCTACAAGGCGCGCGCCTCGATCTCGGGCGCAGAGGTCGGTTGTCAGGGCGAGGTCGGCTCGGCGTCGTCGATGGCGGCGGCGGGACTCGCCGAGGTGCTCGGCGGAACGCCCCGGCAGGTCGAGAACGCCGCCGAGATCGCGATGGAGCACAACCTCGGTCTCACGTGCGATCCGATCGGCGGCCTCGTGCAGATCCCGTGCATCGAGCGCAACGCGATCGCTGCGGCGAAGGCGATCAACGCCGCCAAGATGGCGCTCTGGGGCGACGGCACCCACCGCGTCTCGCTCGACGAGGTCATCGTGACCATGCGCGAGACGGGGCGGGACATGAGCAGCAAGTACAAGGAGACGGCGCTCGGCGGCCTCGCGGTCAGCGTCGTGGAATGTTGAGCGGAGACGGCATGACCGAGACCACGACCGAGCCGCGGCGATCGCCGCTGCACGAGCTGCACGAGCAGCTCGGCGCCTCCTTCACCGACTTCGGCGGCTGGCTGATGCCCGTCCGCTACACGTCGGACCTCGCCGAGCACCACGCGGTGAGGGGGAGCGCGGGACTGTTCGACATCTCGCACATGGCCGAGTTCCGCATCGAGGGCGCCGGAGCCGCCGCCTTCCTCGACCGTGCCCTCGCCGGCCGGATCTCGTCGATGAAGGTCGGGAAGGCCAAGTACTCCCTCGTCCTCGCCGATGACGGCGGGATCGTCGACGATGTCATCGTCTACCGCATCGCCGAGGACGAGTTCCTCGTCATCTCCAACGCGGGTAACCGCGCCGAGGTCGCAGCCGCCTTCGCCGCCGTCGACTCGCGTGACGCGCGCATCGAGGACATCACCGACCGGATGTCGCTCATCGCCGTACAGGGCCCCGCGGCCCGCGGCATCCTCGAAGCCACCGAGGGGATCGACGACGTCGACCCCGCCCTCGCGGACATGACCTACTACTCGTGGGCGCTCGGATCGTTCCAGGGTCGGAGCCTGTTCGTCGCCCGCACCGGGTACACCGGCGAGGACG
>ENA-UOWJ01000426-UOWJ01000426.1-bioreactor-metagenome-genome-assembly--contig:-NODE-426-length-18150-cov-113.988174_pt1 | contig 18150 bp, 18 predicted proteins | sample MGYA00238156_ERZ761611 | MGnify/ENA primary metagenome ERZ761611 (study PRJEB28900, sample SAMN06268034) | bioreactor metagenome | isolation source: Joint BioEnergy Institute, California, USA...
ACATTTATTAATATACCAAGATAGCAAATCGATGTCAACAGCCTTTGTATATTTTTATTCTATATAAAATGAACTTGAGTTTTTACATCAAGCCTGGGCACCGATTTGCATGACGATACTTTTTGCAGCAGGCAACAGAGCTGAGAGATTTTATTTATTTTATATATTTTTTCAGCTTTACGGAGGGAAGCCAAATCAACTTGTTTACGCTGTACAGCCAGGCGTTATACTGCAGACGGTATACCCGGGAGCTTCCCTCCATTTATCGAAATTGTTATTTCTTATAATAGATATTACAGCCGGACTTTAGGAAAGGACTGCCCCGCCATCAATGACAACCGTTTGCCCAATGATATGGGAAGACAGGTCTGATGCAAGATAGAGCAGAACATTCGCCACTTCTTCCGGTTGTGTATAGCGGCCAGTCGGGGCGGATGCAGCCATTTGCTGCCTCGTTTGTTCAGCAGCTGCTGAATCACCTCCGGCAAAACCGTTTTCAATTTTTCTCATCATTTCTGTGTCCACAACCCCTGGACATACCGCATTGACACGGACGCCGGACGGAGCTGCCTCAATTCCTGCCGTTTTCGTCATGCCGATCACCGCATGCTTACTGGCGCCGTATGCCACCATTTCCGGTGTGCCGACGAGGCCGGCAACAGAAGCCGTATTGACAATGGTGCCGCTTTTTTGGCTGATCATATGCGGCAACACATACTTCATACCAAGAAAGACGCCGCGTACATTAATGCCCATCAGTTTATCAAATACTTCTTCGGGATAATCTATGAGCGGTTTCATCTTTCCTTCCCAACCAGCATTGTTTAAAAGAATATCAATTTTTCCATAAGTATCTAGCGCAGTTCGGACGTAATGTTGGACATCTTTGGATTTGGAAACATCGGTCCGGACAAAAATCGCTTCCCCACCATTTTCACGGATTTTTCCAGCCGTTTCTTCTCCCAATTCATCAGATAAATCAGCGACCACGACATTTGCTCCGCCCGCAGCCAGTTTCAAGCATGCTTCGCGGCCGATTCCTCCCCCACCGCCGGTTACGATTGCAACTTTTCCTGTGAAATCAAATGTTTGCACTGGCGCCACCCTTTCCAAATTCGGTTCATCTTCAGTGTAATGGTTTGTAAAGAAGAAAGCAATGGTAACGCTTTCAAAAATTGTGTCTATTTTTTGCAACCGGCGATAGATAACCCATCTGCTTCTTTCGCGGCACGGGCAGAAATAAAAAACGGCAAATTCACTTGCAGGCGCCCATGCTGCAACAGTGGCACTGGAAAAAGCGGGGGCTGGTCAAGCGTCCCCGCGGTCCAGTTGATAAAGTTTGCGGTAACGCGCATGGTTTTCCATCAATGCCGCGTGTGTGCCCTGCATGGCGATTTTTCCTTCATCCAGAAAGACGATCTGATCCATTTTTTCCATCCCGGCCAGATGGTGAGTAATGAAAATCACCGTTTTGTCCTTTAAAACTTCAAACATCGTATCGAGCAGGTCTTTTTCTGTCAGGGGATCAAGCCCGACAGTCGGTTCATCCAAAATGACCACAGGCGTATTTTGCAGCAGGATCCGTGCGAGGGCGATTCTTTGCCGCTCGCCTCCCGAAAAACGCTGGCCGGTTTCCTCCATTTGGGTATGGATCCCATTTGGAAGGGAGTGGAGATACCGGTCAAGTTTGACTTGCCGGATGGCCTCCTCTATTTCTTCTGATGTGGCGCCGGGGCGTCCGAGGGCAGCGTTATTTTCGACCGTTGTCGCGAACAGATAAGGTTTCTGGTTCAAGACACTGACCAGCTGGTGAATCCCTTCGCCGTATGCTGCCGGGGCATGCCCGCCGATGGAAACGGTCCCTGAAGCAGGCTGCAGCGCCCCAATCAGCAGATGGAGAAGCGTCGATTTGCCCGCTCCGCTTTTGCCAAGCACCGCGATTTTTTGCCCATGGGGAATGGTGAGTGACACATCGTTCAAAGCTGCGGCCGGTTCGTTTTCATAATAGTAAAAGACATGTTCCAAACGGATATCCGCTTTCTCTCCAGGAACTGCGCTATTCCTGCTTTTATCCGGGACGTACTGCCGGATCGCGTCAATCCGTTGCAGGGATTCCTTGTATGCCGGAATCTTTTCCACCGCCGCGGATGCCGGGATGATGCCTTCCAGAATCGGAAGGGTTACAAGTGTAAAAGACGCAATATAGGTCGGGGCGATGTCTCCATGCATTGCGGCATGCCCTGCCCAGATGCCGGTAAATATTAAAATCATGCCCGAGATGACCTGTAGCTGAAAGTTCCGGTTATGATTCCAAAAGGACATCTTCCTTTCCATTTCGTGGCTTTCCTGGCTGTCTTCATGAAACTGCTTGAAAAACCGTTCTTTCTTTCCGCTGATGATCCAGTCGCGGATGCCGAATAAAGTATCCGTGACGTTGCGGTACAGCCGGCTCTGTGTTTCTTTCAGCGCGATTTGTCGTTTTTTCATGAAATATAAGGATAAAAGCGGGTAAACAAACAGGACGATCCCCATTAATAAGGCAATCCATAACGCAAACTGCCAGTCAAATGCAGCCAGCGTGCAAACAGAATATAAAAACAAAAACAGCGCCGTCACGACAGGAAAAATGGTGCGGATATAAGCGTCCTGCAAGTGCTCGATGTCATCGGCAAGCGTGCCGAGCAGATCCCCCGCCTGAAAACGCGAGCGGATAAACAGCGCCTGCGGTTCGAGCATTTCATACAGTTTGACGCGCATATCAGCAAGAATCTTCAACACCGTATTATGCCCGCTAAGCCGCTCAAAATAACGGGCGACCGGCCGCGCGATCCCGAAAGCGCGCACGCCGACGATCGGGACATAAATCAAAAGAATCGTCACCGGCATTTCGGAAGCCCTTGTGATCAAATACCCGGACGTAAAGGTGAGCATCGATGAAGCAAGAAAAGCAACAATGCCAAGCAGGACAGTAGCTACCATCAGCCACCGGTACTGACGGATATACGGTTTAATATACCGGTTGAAGTATGCCATGTTCTACCCCTCCCCGCTGCGCCTCGACAAGTTCGTAAAAGGCGCCTTTTTTCCGGTACAGCTCATCGTATGTGCCCGCTTCTCTAAGCCTGCCGCCATCCATCACCAAAATCAAATCCATTTCTTTTACCCAGTGCAGGCGGTGGGTGGCAAAAAAGACAAGTTTATGTTCAAAAAGCGGGAGCATCAGCTGTTTAATTTCCTGTTCCGTTTCGATATCGAGATGCGCAGTCGGCTCATCCAAAAGCATAACCGGACGTGCATCCAGCAATGCCCGCGCAAGCGCAATCCGCTGTTCTTCACCGCCGCTTAGCACCCGTCCGCCCTGGCCGATTTTTTCATCAAGCCCGTTCGGAAAGCTGGCGATGAGGTCGGAAAGCCCTGCTGTCCGGGCCGCTTCCTCAATCTTTTCAAGCGGCGCATCCGGCGCATACCAGGCAATATTTTCCCGTACGGTCTTTGCAAAAATATACGGATGCTGCGGAATGTAGTTCACCTGCTTTTGCCATTCGGTAAAGGACAAATGCGGAACTTCCAGGCCGTCAATCCTGATCCGTCCGCCATTCGGCATGGAGAACCCGGATAACAGGTCAATCAGCGTCGATTTGCCCGAACCGGAGATTCCGATCACGCCGATTTTTTGAAACCCACGGGCGGTAAACGTGACATCCTGCAAAATCGCCCGGTTTTCTTCCGGCGACTGTTTTTCGAGCCCTTCCACTGTTAATGTACTGTGTTCGTTCCAAACCGGGACGGGAAAAGAAAGCCCGTTTCCAAAGTCTTCTTTTTCGGCAAGCAGGCGGTGGATCTTCTCGCCCGCCTCTTTGCCGTTCATCGTGGCATGGTAATCGCTGCCAAGATCGCGGACCGGCATAAAATACTCCGGCGCGAGAATTAAAAGCGCAAGAGCCGGTTCAAATCCGATTTGCCCGTTAATCAGCCGGAGCCCGAGTTCCACGGCCACGACCGCCACGGACAAAGTCGCAAAAAAGTCCAGGGAAAACGACGATAAAAAAGCAATTCTGAGCGTGCGGTTTGTGGCAATCCGGTACTTGTTGCTGACTTCCCAAATGGCTTCTTTATGGCTTTTGCTCCGCCCTAAAAATTTCAGCGTCACGAGCCCCCTTAACGAGTCCACAAAATGGCGGGAAAGCAGCTGGTACGTTTCCCATCTCGCTTCTTTCTGCTTTTGCGCGGCGAGCCCGAGCAGAATCAAAAACCCGATTAAAATCGGCATGACAACCAGCAGCGTGATCCCGGTTTCAACATCCTGTGAAAAAATATACACAAGGAGAACAGCCGGGATCGTCAGGCACGCGATAAACCGTGGAATAAAAAGCTCTAAATAAGTACGGAACTCCGGAATGCCCTCAAGGCAAAGCGTCACCAGATTGCCCGTGCCATGCCTGCTGATGGCGCGCGGTCCGATGCGAAACAGCTTTTCAACGAGCAAGTTTTGGTAATGGAGGGACGTGCGGCCGGCAAACCGGAACGCAACCCGCGACTTTGCCCACTGCAAAAAGTGGCGGATGAGATGGGCGGCGAAAAAGATGCCAAATTCAGCCGCTGCTTCCTGCCACGGCACCCCTTTGTATAAATGGACAATCGCTTTTGCCAGGTATACTGCCTGCACGATAATAGCAACCGATTGGATCATCGTCAGGCATCCGGCAATGATAAAAGTTTTTAAGCTGCCTTTATACTGCATCAGATGTTTATCCATCCGCACCAGCTCCTCTCCGGTATGGGGCCATTCCGCCATACGCAGGGCTTTTTTGATTCGTTCATTGGCATATTTTCACCTGTACGGAGTCCCTAAGATCGTGCCAGGTTCCTGCTTCAATCCGCAATATGCGGACTGCTTCTCTCCGTACCCATCCAAAAGGTTCCATTCCAGGAGTAGTATCCATTCCCTATTCCCGTATTGATCTGCTTCTCTCCGCACCCGTCCAAACGGTGCCGAATGAAAAAGAAAACACCCGGTTTGCCCGAAATCCGCTCCCCGGGTGAGCAGTGGACGGCGATCTTTAACCCCCGCCCCCTGAACTTTTTTAATAATGCAATTCATGCGGTGTAACCCGTTTCCGGAAGACGTAGTAACTCCAAATCGTGTAAGCGAGCACGACCGGTACCATCGTGCATGCGACGATCGTCATGATTTTTAACGAATACGGGCTTGACGATGCTTTATAAAGCGTCAAGTTGTTCGCCGCCCCCATTGAACTGATCAGCACGTTCGGGAAAAGTGCGATGAAAAACGAGACGGTTACAAGAATTAAAATCAACCCGGTTACGGCAAAACTCAATCCTTCTTTTTTATTCCGCAAAAGCGGATACAGTGCCAGATAAAGCACGATGGCAACGGCATAGACCGGAATTAAAATGGCACCCCGTTTCACAAACGCGTCTGTAAAAACAGCGGTTAATACGGTAAACAGGACAACGACGGCGCCTGTAGCGATATACATTTTGATCGCGGCTTTTCCGGCACGTTCACGGATTTCGCCATCCGTTTTTAAACGGATAAACATCAGGCCATGCAGATAGACAAGAGCGACAAAAGCAAGCCCGCCGACGATCGTGTAGAGGTTGACGATGTCGAAAAATCCGGCATGCATCGTCATCGAGCGGTCAATCGGAAGCCCCTTGATCATCCCGGAAAACAGAGCACCAAGCAAAAACGGCGGCAGGAGGCTTCCAAGCAAAATGGCCCAGTCCCAAATACCTTTCCATTTGCTTGCCTGGAGTTTGCCGCGGAATTCAAAGGCAACCCCTCTGGCAATAAGCGCAAGCAGCAGGACGACAAAGGCAAGGTAATAGCCGCTAAAAAGCGTGGCATACCAGTTCGGGAAAGCAGCAAACATGGCGCCGCCCGCTGTCAGGAGCCATACTTCATTGGCATCCCAGAACGGCCCGATCGTATTAATGAGCACCCGTTTTTCCGTCTCATTTTTGGCAAGGAATTTTGTGCTCATCCCGACTCCGAAATCAAAACCTTCCAGAAATACAAATCCGACAAATAACACACAAACGAGCAAAAACCACAATTCATTTAACTGCATTATACAACCCTCCTTGTATTGAAAGGATCCGATGCAGTAATGTCTTCCATCGGTTTTGCCTGCGGGCCCTGTTTAATAACGCGGATAAACAGGTAAGCCATTGCCACGGCAAGCAGCGTATAGACAATCGAGAAAGCAATCAGTGAAAACAGCAGCTCGCCGGCCGAAACATTCGGCGAAACGCCCGCACTTGTTTTCATCAAGCCGTTTACCACCCATGGCTGCCGGCCCATTTCAGACATAATCCAGCCGAACGAGTTGCCGATCGTCGGGATAAACATGCAAGGGAACAGCCATTTCAAGTAACGCATGCTGTTTTCAATTTTTTTCTTCCAGACAAGGTACAGGCCGATCAAACTCATCAGGATCATAATGCCGCCGGTGGCAACCATGATCCGGAAGCTCCAGAACGTTGTTTTTACAGGCGGAATATAATTGCCTGCCCCGTATTTTTGTGTGTATTCTTTTTGCAGCTCGTTCATCCCTTTGACGGATCCGGAAAATTTGCCATAGGATAAGTAGCTCAGCAAGTACGGAATTTGCACCCTGTATTCCGACTTTTTATTTTTCGTATCAATGACGCTAAACAATGTCCACGGCGCAGGGTCCCCGGTGTTTTGCCAGATGCCTTCCGCAGCAGCCATTTTCATCGGCTGGACATTAATGAGATAACGTGCCTGGCTGTGCCCGGAAAAGGCAAGGCCGAGCCCGCTGAGAAGACCAACGATAAGTGCGATGGCAACAGACCGTTTGAAAAAGGCCACTTCTTTTTTCCTGATCAAATTCCAGGCCGAAACGCCGGCGATGAAAAACGCACCGGTGGCAAGGCTGCCGAAAATAATGTGCGGGTAAGCCACCTGCAATTTTTGGTTCAACAGCACGGCGGCAAAATTGTTCATTTCGGCACGGCCATTGTGAATCGTATAGCCGACCGGGTTTTGCATGAACGAGTTTGCGGCCATAATCCAGAGCGCCGACAGCATCGTTCCGATCGAGACGAGCCAGATGCAGGCCAGATGCAGTTTTTTCGGGAGTCTGTCCCAACCGAAAATCCACAGGCCGATGAAAGTCGACTCCATAAAGAACGCAAGCAGCGCTTCAATCGCAAGCGGTGCGCCGAATACGTCCCCGACGAACCGCGAGTAGGTCGACCAGTTCATCCCGAATTGGAATTCCTGGATAATCCCGGTCACCACTCCGACTGCGAAGTTGATGAGGAAAAAGGTTCCCCAAAACTTCGTCATTTTCTTGTAAATTTCTTTCTTTTTCACCATGTAAAGCGTTTGCATGACAGCGACAATAAATGCCAATCCGATTGAAAGCGGCACGAAAATGAAGTGGAACAAGGTTGTCGTTGCAAACTGGGTCCGTGCCAATATGACTTCACTCATTTCCCAAAATCCCCTCCTCTTCCATATTTCCGTTACTTTATCATTACACTTATATTATATTTAATCTTTTTATGGTACAGATAGGAGCTATGTGACAATTCGGTTAAAAACTGTCGAATATTATTTGACAAATTATTTTTCTGGAAAATTATTCTTCCAGGCCTATTGACTTTTTGTGAAAGCGCGATCAAAAGGGTGCGGCTCACCCGGGCGGCCGGGACAACTCGCGTCCTTCTTTCCGGTCAAGGTCCGTGATTTCCCTTTTTCCAGAACGCTCTTCGCTTCTTCTTTTCCAAAAGACCGTAAAAAAAAGAGCGGCTGCCTCCGCTCTTTACTGTTTCATTTCCCGCCTATAGGACACGGCGAATTGGGCATATTCGCTTTGGGGCGCGACTTTTGTCAGGAGCTTAAAAAGAATCCGGTACCGTTCTTTCATGGCCCTTTTGATGACCCGCTCAATCCGCTCATCATTCAGGTCAAGTAAAATTTCTTCCATTTCTCTTTTCAACAAATACTGCAGTTCCAGCAGCTCTTTTTCATGGACGACAAGACCTAACACCCGCATGCACCCTTTCTGTTCATGGTACGTCTATTTTTACCAAATTTAAGGAAAATATCACAGCACTTTTCCTTGCATAATCCTGAAAAAATGGCGCATACAATAAGACAAGTGCAGTTTTTAACGGGAGGTTGAATCATGCACCATACGAAATCGCGAAACTGGAAACCGTATCTTTTCATTGTCATTGTCTCGTTTTTTACTGCCTTATTGATCTATACCCAAACGCTGGCGCAGACGGCAGCTTTTTCAGCAAAAGGCACCCCGAAAGCCGTTTTTAAAGGAGAAAACGGCATTGCGTTAACTTTTAATATTGGCTGGGGCGATGAAAAAGCCGTCCCTATCTTGAAAACGCTGCAGAAAAACGGCGTAAAGTCCGCAACCTTTTTCCTGTCAGGCGCGTGGGCGGAACAGCACCCGGATATTGTGAATAGGATTGAAAAAGCCGGATATGAGATCGGAAGCCTCGGTTATGCCTATGTGGATTACACGGATGAAGAACCGGCTAAAGTGCGGCATGATATGCAGAAGGCACAAGAAGTGTTTAAAAAACTTGAAATAAAGGATGTAAAACTTTTGCGTTCCCCGACCGGCCATTTTGACAAAACGGCATTAAAAATTGCGGACCAACTGGGGCTTACAATGGTTCACTGGAGCGTCAACACCGATGACTGGAAAAACCCGGGCACCGCAAAAATTATTGAAAAAGCAAGCACAGCCGAAAACGGGGATATCATCCTGCTGCACGCTTCTGATGCCGCAAAGCAGACGAACAAAGCCCTGCCGCAAATCATCCGCCACTTGTCGGATAAAGGAAAATTTGTGACCGTTTCCGAAATGATTGCAAACGGCAAAGCAGAAACGAAAGTGATTCCTTAAAGCCACAGGCCCACTTGGTATATCGTTGTTAGGAGAAGAGAAATACAATGTGTTAAAATGAATGATATGAAAGGATATCCAAATGGGCTTGCAGGTGAATGGAATAATGAAGCAAATTTTCAGCACAGTGGTCCAATTTCGCGGGTCACATGAAAAATTCGGTTATATGCAGGGGCTTGCATTAAAAGAATCCCTTTCCATCCAAAACCGCGACAATCAATGGAAAGTCAGAAAACCGCGGTTTGTAATCGACCTTAACGAAACGAAAGACGCAATCACCCGCTTTGCACCCGGAATCTGGGACGAGTTGTGCGGATTGCAGGAAGCACTGAAATGGCCGATGGAAAAAGTTTTGCAGGAATTTGGCGGCTACCGGGTGGATTACACAAAATCAGGCTGCTCGATTTTAACAGGCGATGGCTATCTCATCCGCAACTATGATTACCATCCTAAAACCTATGAAGGACGCTATGTCCTGTACCAGCCAACCGACCAGGGGTACGCGATTGCCGGGCCGAGCCAGCGCGTCACCGGGCGGATGGACGGCATGAATGAAAAAGGGCTCGCCATCGGCTATACGTTTATCCATCGAAAAAGTCCCGGCGACGGGTTTATTTGCTGCATGATTGGCAGGCTGCTACTGGAATCATGCGTAAATATTGACGAAGCCGTTGCCATGTTAAAAGAAATTCCGCACCGCCATTCATTCAGCTATGTCGTTTATGATAAAAGCGGGGAAACCCGGATTGTCGAAGCCTCTCCGCGCGCGGTCGCCGTGCGGAACGGAGATATTTGCACCAATCATTTTGAAACCCTCAGCAAAGAAAACCGGCATCATCTCAGCGATTCGATGCGCAGAACCGCCATTTTGGAACAGGAAAAAGGGCATCTATCCAGCGCCCGGGACGCGTTTCAATTATTAAATAGCCGGGATAAAGGCGTTTTTTCAGAACTATACGCTAGCTGGGCGGGCACAATCCATACTTCCGCTTACCTGCCAAAGCAAATGGAAGCCTGGTTCGCTTTAGGCGGTGACTGCGAGCCGGTGAAAATTGACTTTGCCAAATGGCTGTCAGGAGAAGACTTGCCCATTGAAAAGATCACCGGCGAAGTGGATACGGATATCCCCTTCCTCCATATGGACAAAGGGGCCGACTGGTTTCAAAAATGATCGAAACCGCGGTCATGAACCATGGATTCCGGCCGCGGCATCCTTTACCGGAAAAATGCTGCGGTTGCAAAAATGGAATCATCCGGTGCTCTGTGTCGTATGGAGCAGAAGCCATGGACTCTTCTATTGCTTTTTTCATGGGCCGCGGGCGTTTCAAGCGTTCCCACTGTTATCGTGTCTATTGCCAGCTGAGAAAATTTTTATGCATTTACTGCCCAGACAGCAAAAACCGGATACCCCATCAGGCTCCGGTTTTAGTTTGCCGTCTTTTCTTCTGCGATCTTGCGCAATGCTGCTTTTTCCTCTTTTTCCTTTTGGGAGCGCTTTAAAAAATGTGGAAGCGCAAGCAGCTGGTAAGCATTGCAGATGAGAAGCGGGAAAAGCATAAGATAAAGCGAGGATATGCTATTGACACGCAAAGCTGGCACCCACTCGAGAATGGTCACTGCCACCATGAAAAACAAGGCAGGAATAAAAGCCCCTGCACTTTTTGCCTGCTTCGTCTTAGCAGCTGCCACCACAAACGCGGACACAAGGATCAGTGCTGCAAACAGCAGGGACTGGCGGGTATCCGCGCGGAAGTACACAAAATCGAACAGTACATAACAGGCTGCAACAAGCTGAATGGCCTGCCAAACAAGCCGCGAACGGAAAATGTCAAGCCCGAGCTGGTGCACGGTTAACCAGGCGAAGAAACCTACCTGACTGACAAGACTGAAAATCAAGCCCAACCCCGCAAACCAGAAAAACGCGCCAGCGATGGACAAAAGATCCGCATGTGCAAAATAAGGCGCCATTTCCGGCCAGCGGACGAAAAACCCGAGAATCCCGGCCGACACCCCTCCGATGGCAAGAGCGGCAAAAAAGAAACGAACCCAGTTCCGGCTTGTCAATCCCCATCCCCCTTTGCCTTTAAAGTACCTTTATTGTAACAGAGAATCATGAGAAAAATCCAGCACATCATGCCGGCTTTCCCAACTGTACTGTTTTACCAATCCGCACGATGAAGCCGGTTTTTGCAGAGCTGTAGCACGATCAGGCTCCGGTCCCGGGAAAAAATTCCAGTGCTTTTAAGCCTCCCCGCCGAGCGCATAATCCGAAAAGAACTTCACATATTAAAGATAGAATGAAGAAGGGAGCCAAAAGCATGAAACCAAGAACCGTTTTGCTCCTGATCAGCCTTTGCGCTGCCCTTACAGCCTGCTCGGGCGAGGCTTCAACAGGCGGGCAAGCGGATTATAACCAGACGAAAAAAATGGTCATTGACATATTGAAAACCGATGAAGGAAAAAAAGCGCTGCAGGACGTGATTACAAGCGACGGAATGAAAAAGAATCTGGTCATTGACAAGGCGTACATGAAAGAAGCGATCGAACAAACATTAACTTCCGATAAAGGCAAGGCTTTTTGGAGAGAAGCCATGCAGGATCCGAAATTTGCCGCCGCGGTTGCAGACAGCATGAAAACTGAAAACAAAGCGCTGTTGAAAAGTTTGATGAAGGATCCGGATTACCAGGCAATGATGATGGATATTTTAAAAGACCCGGCTTACGAAAAAGAAGTGCAAACGATGCTAAAGAGCAAAGAAATGCGGAAAACCATGCAGGAGGTTGTCATCGATACGTTTAATGACCCGGCTTTTAAAGCGAAAATGGAAGACAGTCTGCTGAAAGCGGCGAAAACGATGAAAGACAAAAAGTAGCGGCGGGATTTGGCTCCGCCGCTTTCCACATTTATTTTTTCAGCTTGTCCACAATTTTTTGTGCGATTTCCGTATAAATTTTTCCGAGCCGGTGGTCTTCGGCATAGATGGACGGCGCGAAATCATGTTCATTCCAGTCCGGCTGCTGAAGCGGGAGCTGACCGAGCACTTCGGTCCGCAATTCTTCGGCAAGTTTTTCCCCGCCGCCGCGACCAAATACATACTCGCGTTCGCCGGTCACCTTGCTTTCAAAATAAGCCATATTTTCAATGACACCGAGCAAATTGTGTTCCGTCCGGAGTGCCATCGCGCCGGCCCGTGCCGCAACGAAAGCCGCAGTCGGATGCGGGGTTGTCACGATAATCTCATTGCAGCGCGGCAGCATCGAATGGATATCGAGCGCCACATCCCCGGTGCCCGGCGGCAAGTCAAGCAGCAAATAATCGAGGTTGCCCCATTCCACTTCATGGAAGAAATTGTTCAGCATTTTGCCAAGCATCGGCCCGCGCCAGATCACCGGCGCATTGTCTTCTACAAAAAAGCCCATCGAAATGACCTTGACCCCGAACCGTTCCACCGGGATAATTCTTTCTCCGCGGACAACCGGACGCTGCATAATGCCCATCATGTCCGGCACGCTGAATCCGTAAATATCGGCATCAATCAGGCCGACCTTTTTCCCAAGGCGGGCGAGTGCAACCGCCAAATTGACGGAAACGGTCGATTTCCCAACGCCGCCCTTGCCGCTTGCAATGGCGATAAATTCCGTTTTGGCGGAGCCGAGCGGGTTTTTGTTGTCTTCCTGCAACAAATCGCGGAACCGGTCGAGCGTTTCTTTCGGCAGTTCGCCGAAACGGATGCCGACTGTATTCGCGCCAATCCCCTTCAATGCTTTCACAATGGCCATCTGCAGCTGCAGCTGTTCGCTTGTACCAGTTTTGGCAATCGCTACTTTGACACTGACATGCTGGATCTCTTCTTTGATTTTGATTTCGAGGATCCCTTTTGTTTCTTCCAGCGTTTTATGTAAAAAAGGATCTTCAAACCCTTTTAACACGTCGTAAACCTGTTGTTCCGTCAACATTTTCTACACCATCCTTAAAATGAAGTCGTTTCCAGCTTGATTCCAGTATACCATACAATGGCAGTGTTTTGCGCTGGAACGGCTCCGGATGCTTGTCAGTTCTTTAAGTCCTTTTCTTTTGTAAAGTAGCGCATAATCCCTTCATAAATGGATGCCGCCACCTTTGTCTGGTACGCATCGGATTTTAATTGCTCCCGCTCCCCGGGATTGGACAAAAACCCGATTTCCACAAGGCAGCCCGGTTTTTTCGCATGCTTCAGCAAATACACATTGGACAATGTTTTGGAAGCCCGGTTTGTATTTTCGAGATTCCGGACCAGCTCCGCCTGGATAAACGTGGCGATCCTTTTATTTTCAATCATAGTCGGGGCGTAAAAAGTCTGGGCGCCGTGCCACTGCGATTGCGGAATAGCGTTCAGATGGATGCTGATAAAAAGGTCCGCTTCCGACTCGTTGATCAGGGAAAGCCTTTTTCTTAAATCCTCCACTTTGCGGCGGCTGTAGCCCTTTGTCTCGTTATCAGCAAGGTCTGTATCCGTTTCGCGCGTCATAATAACAAGCGCGCCCTGCTGCTGAAGATAGTCTTTGATTTTGGCCGCCACACTTAAGGCAACATCTTTTTCCAGCACTTCATCTCCCGTTGCCCCGCCGTCCGGCCCCCCGTGCCCCGGATCCAGATAGATGATTTTCCCGGAAAGCGGCAGATTCCACGGGCGCCACGTATCTTTTTGGAAAAACTCAAACTGCACAAGTAAAAATAAAAGGGTGACACCAAGCAGAAACCCCGCAATTTTGATTTTCCGTTTCATCACAATCTCCCTCTCCCTGTCCTTATTGAAAAGTTATGGGACAAGGGAGGAAAATAGAACTGCAAAAAAGGGAGCCGCAAAACGGGCATCCCCTAATGAAGCCGCAGTTTCCGCCTTTGTTCGCCTTTTTTAAAGCCGTAAGACCAAAAGTAGTCGGCAAACTGCTCGCATGTATAGTAAATGGACTCCTGCATCGTATCATTGCCGAATGTCCAATAAAGCCAAAAATTGTACAGAGTATCTGTAATATGCTTTAATTCGGTTTCGCACCGTTTCTTTGCCTGCTCGGCCGGCTCGCCGTAATACCCGAACCGGCTGTAATGGCCGCCCAATAAATAGGCTTCAATGGCGACATCGTAACACCCTTCTTCGATCCCCTGCTCCATCCACGCTCCCCCGTTGATCCGGAACGAACCGAAATGGGACTGGAAGCTTTTCTTCAGCACTTCAACCGGCAGTTCGCGGAGCAAATTGCGTTCCGCCTTCATTTGCCTCTCCCGTCTTTTCGCAGACAGGGTGGTAATGACTTCATTCATCTCTACCCACTCCTTACCGGTATTGTACGCGGGCGTAGAGGCGTCGATACTTTATAATGATTTCCAAACAAGGAATCGATATCGCAACATGGGCGCGCGCTTTAAGCCAACACACCGCTCAGGAGCGCGCATCCTTTTTTTCAGTATGCTCCGGCTCCTGGTCAAATCCCCGGTCATCAATCCGGCATGCCTCAAGCGGGATGACTTTTGTCCGCTTTACGAGCTTGTAGCCGAGCCACATGATGGCAAAAAGCGGGATGCCGAGATACGCGGCAATGGCGCTCATCCAGTCGATACGGCCGCCGAGGAATGCCTGATAATCCTGCGCAAGAATAACGATCACGCCGACAATCAGCGCAAAAATCGGGCCGAACGGGTACCATTTCGCATGGTAAGGGAGATCGTCAAGTGAACGTCCCTGGGCGAGATACGCTTTCCGGAAACGGTAATGGCTGGCGGCAATCCCGAGCCAGAAAATAAAGCCCGTGACGCCCGCTGCATTCAACAGCCAGATATAAATGGCGCCGTCCCCGAATGCGGATGCGAGAAATGCAAGCGCGCCGACAATGGCCGTGGCAACAAGGGCTGCGACCGGCACACCGCGTTTGTTCAGTTTGCCGAAAAACTTCGGCGCCTGGCCTTCATGGGCCATTGCATACAAAATCCTTGTGGAAGCATACAGGCTCGAGTTTCCCGCCGACAGCACAGCCGTTAAAATGACCGCATTCATCAGGGATGCAGCAAATGCAAGCCCCGCTTTTTTAAAGACAAGCGTAAACGGGCTCACCATTACATCCGTACTTTGCAAACTTTTTGTCGTATAAGGGATAATCAGCCCGATGACAAGAATTGCAAGGACATAAAACAACAAAATGCGCCAGAAAATGCTTTTGATTGCTTTCGGCACGTTTTTGCGCGGATTCTCGCTTTCCCCGGCTGCAACGCCGACAATTTCCGTCCCCTGGAATGAAAATCCGGCTGTAATGAACACGCCAAGCACGGCAAGCGCACCACCGTGGAAAGGCGCATCCCCGATTGTAAAGTTTTTAAAGCCGGCCGGTGCCCCGCCCAATATGCCAAATATCATCAAAAAGCCGGTAACAATAAAAAGGATAATGGTCGCCACTTTGACAAAGGAAAACCAGTACTCTCCTTCGCCATAGCCTCTCACGGACAAAATGTTCAAAAGAAAAATCACGAGCAAAAACAGGCCGCTCCACAACCAGCTGGGGCTGTGCGGAAACCAAAATTTCATGACCAGCGTCGATGCCGACAGTTCCGCTGCAAGACAAATGGCCCAGCTGTACCAGTAATTCCAGCCGAGCGCAAAACCGAGCGCCGGATCAATAAAGCGGGTTGCATACGTACTGAATGCCCCGCTTGTCGGCATAAATGAAGCCAGTTCCCCGAGGCTTGTCATAATAAAATAGACCATCACACCGATAACCAAATAGGCAAGCAGCGCTCCCCCCGGGCCCGCCTGGTAAATCGCGGCGCCGCTTCCGAGAAAAAGCCCGGTCCCGATCGAGCCGCCGAGTGATATCATGGTCAGATGCCGCGCCTTTAAACGCCGTTTCAGGCCGGATTTTTGTGTTGCCATCGTATGTTCATCTCCATTTATCTATCATACGCATCTGGTTAAAATAAATCACAACGTCCATACCATAGCACAAAAAATTCCGGATGAAAACAGGATTTTGCATATTTCCAGCATTTTGTTGCATAATCTTACATCCCTATGTAGAAAAACGTGCAGCAAGGTCTTGCACCTGCTGCACGTTTGCCGTTTATAAAACCGGCTACTTTTCGATGTACCCTTTTTCTTCCAAAAAGCGGATCACCTGCCCGACAGACTGTTCCAGCGGCTGTTTGTCGGTTTCCACGACAAGTTCCGGATGTTCCGGGGCTTCATAAGGGGCATCTATACCGGTAAAATTTTGTATTTCCCCATTGCGGGCTTTTTTGTATAAGCCTTTCGGGTCCCGCTGTTCACATGCTTCCAGCGGGCAATTCACGTAAATCTCTACGAATTCATTGTCTTCGACCAGTTCGCGCACCATGTCCCTGTCAGCACGGTACGGTGAAATGAACGCCGTCAGCACCATTACGCCGGCATCCACGAACAGTTTTGACACCTCTCCGATGCGGCGGATATTTTCTTTCCGGTCTTCCGGGGAAAACCCGAGATTTTTATTCAACCCGTGGCGGATATTATCGCCATCAAGGATATACGTGCGGATCCCCCGCCTGTGGAGTTCCTGTTCAACGGCGACGGACAGCGTGGATTTCCCCGCACCGGATAACCCGGTAAACCAGAGGACTGCGCTGGAGTGCCCGTTTAACCTCCGGCGGTCTTCCTTTTTAATTTTGGTTTCATGCCATGTGATATTGGTTGCTTTCGCCATGCGGCCGGTTCCCTCCTTGTGATTTGTGGACGTTTAATTGTGCACTTTCATCCCTTTGATCAGCACTTCTGCCACTTCCGGCCGGGAAAATTCTTTCGGCGGTTTTTGGCCGACGCGCAGCATTTCGCGCACTTTTGTCCCGCTCAAATGAATATGGTCTTCTTTTCCGTGCGGACAGGTTTTCGTTGTGGCCATATTGCCGCATTTCGTGCAGTAAAACGCATGCTCAAATTTTAAAATGGTGATGCCCAGTTCCTGCTCCACAGTGCTGATCAGTTCCTGTGCTTCATACGTCCCATAATAATCGCCGACACCGGCATGGTCCCGGCCGACAATGAAATGGGTGCAGCCGTAATTTTTACGGACGAGCGCATGCAGGATTGCTTCCCGCGGGCCTGCATAGCGCATGGCGGCAGGGTAAATAACAAGGCGCACACGATCTTTTGGATAATAATGTTTCAAAATCACTTCGTAACTTTCCATCCGGATATCCGCCGGAATATCATCGCTTTTTGTCTCGCCGACAAGCGGGTTTAAAAGCAGCCCGTCAACGATTTCAAGCGCGCTTTTCTGAATGTATTCATGGGCGCGGTGGACCGGGTTGCGCGTCTGGAAGCCGACAATCGTTTTCCAGCCGAGGGATGCGAACAATGCCCTTGTTTCTTTCGGATCTTTATAATAAGCGGCAAACTCGTCATGATTCGGGCGGTTTAAAAGCGTAACCGGCCCTGCAAGATACACATCCCCGTTTTCATATAAGCGTTTAACGCCGGGGTGCGCCGGGTCGGTTGTCCCGTACACGAGCCTTGCTTCCCGTTCTTTGTCCACTGTATACTTTTCTTCCAGTGTGAGCGTGCCGTAGATCACGCCGTCTGCACCTTTTAATGCGAGCGTTTCGCCGGTTTCAAACCTTTCCGCTTCCTCTTCTGTTACGGGAAGCGTGATCGGAATACTCCAGATAAGGCCGTTTGAAAGCCGCATATTTTCCACAACCGTTTCATAATCCTGCTTCCCCATAAACCCGGTCAGCGGGCTGAAGCCGCCGATACCGATCAGTTCCAGGTCGGAGATGCTCCAGTCGGAAACGGTTAATGCCGGTAATTGTTCTGCCTGTTTTAAAGCTTCCGCACTGTGGTTTTCCCGGTTTACCAATATACCGCCGTGCGGGATGCTCGTTGAAAAAGCCATGTTCCAATTTCCTCCACTCGTTTGCATTTTTCCTATAAAAACAATTGGAATACTTCCGTAATATTTATTTTAGCATTAAACAGATTATTTTTGCATTTATTTTTTTGCAGATCTTGGCGGATCACGGTACAGCTCGCCGTAATCATTTAAATAATCCTGGTATAGCTTCTCGACCGCTCATGATATGCCCTGGACTGAAAGACTTCCTTCAAGGGCAAGCAAGTATCTCCGTGATGTCTACACGCTGCATCAAATCGTCAAGGCTTGTTTGCAGTGCCGGGGGAAGAAAAGATTGATTTTCTGCCTCAGCTTCGTTTCGTCTTCCAGCTAT
>ENA-UOWJ01000435-UOWJ01000435.1-bioreactor-metagenome-genome-assembly--contig:-NODE-435-length-17831-cov-12.776159_pt1 | contig 17831 bp, 21 predicted proteins | sample MGYA00238156_ERZ761611 | MGnify/ENA primary metagenome ERZ761611 (study PRJEB28900, sample SAMN06268034) | bioreactor metagenome | isolation source: Joint BioEnergy Institute, California, USA...
TCAGGGATGCGATCGTCCTGTCGCTTCCGTTCCAGCCGGTGTGTCAGCCGGATTGCCCCGGGCTTGATCCGTCCACCGGGGAGAAGCTGACCGAAGCACCGGTCTCGGAGACTCAGATCGACCCGCGCTGGACTGCGCTGGCCGCATTGTCGGCCTCGACCACAGACCACGACGACGAGGCAGCACGCCCCGCCGCCGACGACACAGAGAAGAGCTGACCATGGCAGGTAACCCCCCGAAGCGGAAGGTCTCCCGCTCCAACACCCGTTCGCGTCGCGCGCAGTGGAAGGCCGAGGCCCCCACGCTCGTCAAGACCATCGAGAACGGCAAGGTCGTCTACAGCCGTCCCCACCAGGCGAAGGTCGTCACCGACTCGCAGGGCACGGAGCTGTTCCTCGAGTACAAGGGCCGCAAGGTCGCCGACATCTGATCGCCGCGTCGTGACAGACGCAGTGAACGATCACTCGGTTCTCACACACAAGCTCGGGGTCGTCATCGACCCCGAGCTTGTGTCGCTTGCGCTCACCCATCGGTCGTACGCCTACGAGCACGGCGGGATCGCTCACAATGAGCGGCTCGAGTTCCTCGGGGATTCGATCCTCGGCATGGCCGTGACGGTTCACCTCTACCGTTCTCACCCGGAGCTCGACGAGGGGTCGCTGGCCAAACGTCGTGCGAGCGTCGTCTCCACCGTCGCCCTCGCAGAGGTCGCTCGCGGTATGGGTCTCGGTGCGCATCTGCGATTGGGTCGAGGCGAGGATCAGACCGGCGGCCGCGACAAGGATTCGATCCTCGCGGACACCACGGAGGCACTGATAGGTGCCGCCTATCTCTCTGCCGGTATCGACGAAGCGACCGCGCTCGTACTCCGCCTGGTGTCGCCGTTGATGGCCGACCCGGAGCGTTACGGTGCAGCGATGGATCCGAAGACCGCGCTGCAGGAGCTTGCGGCGCGACGCGGGATGTCCGCTCCGACCTACAGCGTGGACGCCGAAGGCCCGGACCATCATCGGGTCTTCACGGCGACGGTCGCCGTCGGAGACGTCTCCCGCACCGGGGGCGGCTCCAGCAAGAAGCAGGCGGAGATGGCAGCAGCTCTCGCCGTCTGGCGCGAGCTGTCGTCCCGAGCGTGATCCGTCGTGCCCGAACTGCCTGAGGTCGAGGTCGTCCGCGCTGGGCTCGAACCTGCCCTGGCGGGCTCGCGTATCGAGGCGGTGACCGTGTCGGACGCGCGAGCCCTCACACGGCACGCCGGCGACGCCGCCGACTTCGAAGCGCGTGTGACGGGCCGACTCGTGCGCGGTGTCGTTCGTCGTGGCAAGTTCCTGTGGATGCCGCTGGCAGCCGCACCGGCGGCAACGAACTCCCCGGACGACGAAGCGATCGTCGGCCATCTGGGCATGAGCGGACAGATGCTCCTCCGCGAATCCGGGACTCCGACGCTCCGACATGAGCGCGTGCGCCTCGACGTGCGGCATCCCGATCACGGGGATCTCGCCGTCGTGTTCGTCGATCAGCGTACGTTCGGTTCTCTGGCCGTCGATCGTCTGGACCCCACACCCGACGGGGCGCCCGGCGGGCGGGGGAGCGAGACCGCTCTGGTGCCGAGTCAGGTCGCGCACATCGCGCGTGATCCGCTCGACCCGGCGTTCGACGAGGACGCCTTCCGCCAGTCGGTTCGCCGCACCCGCTCCGCGATCAAACGCGTCCTCCTCGATCAGACCGTGGTGAGCGGAATCGGCAACATCTACGCCGACGAAGCGCTTTGGGCGTCGCGGCTGCATCCCGAACGTCTCGGTCAGGATCTTCCGAGCCGCGCTCTCGGACGACTCCTCGGCGAGGTCCGGGCAGTTCTGCACCGGGCCCTCGCCGAGGGTGGAACGAGTTTCGACGCGCAGTACGTCAACGTCAACGGCCAGGCGGGCTACTTCGCCCACTCCCTGAACGCCTATGGCCGCACCGGCGAGCCCTGTCCTCGATGCGGTACGCCCATCGTCAGGGTGAGCTTCACCAACCGATCGAGCCACTACTGCCCGAGGTGTCAGCGCCGGGCCTAGGCGAGCACCTTCTTCCACGCGCCGATGTATGCGGCCGGGACGAAACCGATCGCTTCGTTGATGCTGAGCATCGGTCGGTTCTCCTCGGCGTTCCAGGTGATGATGCGGCGTGACTCCGGGGCGATCTCCCGCCACCGCAGGATCCCTGCGCACTTGATGAGCTGACCCAGGCGATGTCCACGGTGCTCGCGGAGCACCAGAGTGTCCATCTGCTGAGTGGTCGAGGTCGGTTCGGCTCCGGAGCAGAGTTCGTTGAAGGCGACGACATCCCCCGTGGCCTCGTGGATCGCCGCAGTCACCAGGACCGTCTGACCGGCGTCCAGATATCGTGCCTCGTGTCGGTCGAGGCGATCGAGATCCCATTTCTCTTCATCGACCTCGAGGCCAGCCGCGGGGGCGTCGGTGGACATTCGCGACTTCGCCCAGGCGAAGCTCTCCCGGTACGGGGCGGGGATGGGGAGAAGCCACTGCTCGACGCGGTAGCCGGCGGAGTGGGATTCGGCATCCGCCAACAGCGCGCGGACGTTTCCGAGGGAGGCGTCCAGGTCGAGGACGCTCTTGCGATCGACCTGCTCGAGTGTGTGCCCGTGGCGGAGGTAGAACCGTGCCGGGCGATCCGGTGGGATGGTGCCGAAACCGGTGGGAGCGGGAAGCCGTGCGACAGTGACGTCTTCCGCCGGCTCGGGGTGCTCCGCCCACGATTCCAGAATGGTCCGGCCCGCGTGGCGCGCCGTATCTTCGACGAGCTCGAGGAGGCGTGTGCCGATCCCTCGTCCTTGGACGCGTTCGAGGAGCTCGATCGTCCAGAACGCGACCTGCGACTCTTCCTCTGCCGGGATGTCGAGGATGACCCGTCCGACCACGGCGTCGTCGACCAGGACGATCCAGCTGCGCTTGTCGTTGTCGGGGTTCTCCTGGAAATGGGGGAGCAGTTGTCCCGGGGTGGCGGCTTCGTCGTCGTTCGCACTGATCTCCCGGTAGATCTCGTTGCGGACGCCGACCATCGCGATGAAGTCGGCCGCCTCCGGGTCGTCGAGGGAGACGGGCACGATCAGCGGCCGGATGTCGTATGCGGTGGTGCTGGTAGTCATGATCTCGTTCCTGGAGTGAGTCGGTTCGGGGGCCGCGACGGTGTCGCGGCCCCCGACGGGATCAGAGACGCGGGCCGAGGAGTGCACGGCGACGGTCCCATTCGGCCTCCCGCGCACGTCGGGCGATGCCCTCGCGGTGTCGGGCCTCGATCTCCTCACGGTTCGCGCCGGGGCGGGTACTCCACAGGAGCAGCGCCAACGCGATCCGCAGGGCGAGTCGGTCGATGAACGTCTGACGGGGTGTGATGCCCGTCGGGGTCGGATGCTGCAGCGCGGCGAGGACCGCCGTTGTGCGCTGCGGCGCGGTGAGAGTGCGCATGAGTGATCTCATTTCGATCGTTGCGATGGAGGTGCCGCGGGCGCGGCGGGGGATCGTGCCGCAGCACGAGAGAGCACGACCGTGGGCGGGCCTCTGAAGGCCGCCGAGCACGGCGGGGAAGGACGGTGAGTCCGAGCGGGGTCACGCAGGCGACCGTCAGAAGACGGACCTCACGTGCGCGCCGGTCAGTGACCGATGTGAGTGCGGGTCGCCGCTACGGCGCCGAAGGAGAGGGTCCCCCCTGCGGACGGGAACGCGGTGAACGCTTCTCCGGTGGGCATCATGCGAGTAATCATGTCGGGGACCTCCTTTCTCAGACTTCTGACGCGAGCCCTGACACTAGCGTCGCCTCGGGCGCGCCGTCAAGTGGCGTTCCCGATTCGTCCGCTAGCGTGGACGCGACGACGACCCCGGAGGCCCCCATGCACCTGAAGAGCGTGACGCTCAAGGGGTTCAAATCCTTCGCCCAGCCGACGACATTCGCCCTGGAGCCGGGGGTGACCTGCATCGTCGGGCCCAATGGTTCGGGGAAGTCCAACGTCGTCGACGCTCTCGCCTGGGTCATGGGAGAGCAAGGGGCGAAGACCCTTCGCGGCGGCAAGATGGAGGACGTCATCTTCGCGGGCACCGCAACGCGCGGGCCGCTCGGCCGAGCCGAAGTGCAGCTGACGATCGACAACTCGGATGGCGCCCTGCCCATCGAGTACAGCGAGGTCACGATCAGCCGGACATTGTTCCGAAACGGCTCCAGCGAGTACGCGATCAACGGGGAGACCTGTCGACTGCTGGACGTTCAAGAGCTCCTCAGCGATTCCGGTCTCGGCCGTGAGATGCACGTCATCGTCGGACAGGGCCGGCTCGACACCGTCCTGCAGGCGAGTCCCGAAGATCGTCGCGGGTTCATCGAGGAAGCTGCCGGCATCCTCAAGCACCGTCGCCGCAAGGAGAAGACGCTCCGCAAGCTCGAGGCGATGGAAGCGAACCTGACACGGCTGAGCGATCTCGCCGGGGAGCTGCGCCGCCAGCTCAAACCGCTCGGCAAGCAGGCGGAGATCGCGCGCGAGGCGGCGTCGATCGCGGCCGTCGTGCGCGACGCGAAGGCGCGCCTCCACGCCGACGAACTCGCACGTTTGCGAACGGAGCTCGCGGACCATTCCCGCAACGAGCAGGAGCGCCACGCCGAGCGTCTCGTGTTGCAGGATCGCGCCGACGGACTGCGCCGGCGGATCGACGAGCTCGAGAACGATCAGCGGGCAGAAGCGGTGGATCGCGCTCGATCGGTCACCTTCGAGCTCGGCCGGGTGCAGGAACGCCTCCGTGGTCTCTACTCGCTCGCCGGCCAACGCCTGTCGCTTCTCGAAGACGACAGCGAGGCTCCGGATACCGGCGCCACCGTCACGCAAGCGGTCATCGACGAGGCGCGAGGTGAGATAGACGAGATCGGCTCCGGTCTCGGTGCGGCTCAGGACGCTGCGGCCGCGGCGGCGCGGGACGTGATCCGGGCTCGCGCCGAGCTGGACGCACTGGACACCGACATCGCGGCGCAGAGCGCCCTCGTCTCGGAGCACGACATGCGTCTGGCGTCTCTTCGAGGTCGCGCCGAGGCGGCGGTGTCCAAGGCGGAGGCACTGCGTGCCACCGTCGAACGGCAGCAGCGAGCGCTCGACGCGGCAGCGGAACGCCGCGTCGAGGCCGAGTCCGCGCTGGCGGAGATCGCCCCCGCCGCGGATGCGCCGGAAGACTCCGCCGCCGAGTACGCGGCCGCCTACGAGCGGGCGCAGCGTGATGCGGCTGAAGCGGAGCGTGAGCTGGGATCGATCCGCGAGCGGTTGCATGCGGCGGAGCGCGAGCGCGAGTCGCTGCTCGCTGAGACGGCCGCGCTGGGCCGGGCGCTCGACATCCGGAACGCCGCCGCGTCGGTCATCGAACGCGGCGGTGCAGGGGTCCGAGGCATCGTCAGCGATGCGATCCGCGTGACCGCAGGATATGAGGGTGCGGTCGCGGCCGCTCTCGGCGCGCTCGCGGACGGCGTGCTCGTCGATGACCTCGAGACCGCGCGCACCGTCATCACGACCGCTCGCGAGTACGACCTGGGTGCTGTCGACATCGCTGTGATGGACGGACCGGTCGTCGTCGAACCCGACCTCGACGGAGAGTGGACGTGGGCTGCGGACGTGGTGGACGCGCCGGCAGGCGTCCGCGCCGCGCTCGCGGGCGTCGCCATCGCCGAGGACATCGACGGCGCCTTCTCCGCGTGCCAGGCCGCTGCTCGCGCGGGCAGTCGTATCGTGGCCGTCACTCGAACGGGTGAGACGGTGACGGCGAGCACCGTTCAGGCGGGCTCCGGGCAGTCCCGCTCCCGTCTCGAGTTGGCGGCCGAGCGCGACGCAGCGCAGGAGCGGCTGACGGAGGTGTCGGTCATCGCCGACTCCCTGCGTGAAGCGCTCGATGAGGCTCAGTCGGTCTGGGATGCCTCGCGCCAACGGACTCGGGAGTCGCTGACCGCCTTGCGGGAGCACGACTCGGAGCGCGCCGCCCACGCCGAGAAGCTCAACCGTGCAACGGTTCGCCTCGAGGCGGCCGTGGCCGAGTGCGAACGACTCAACGCGGGCGTCCAGCAGGCTGAGGCGGCGGCGCGGGATGCCGACACGGCTGCGCAGGCCGCGCGAGAGGCGTTCAGCGCGGCGGAGGAGACGCCGAGGCCGATCCTCGATGCATCCGCTCGGGACGGTCTCCTCGATGCGCTGGAGGCTGCGCGCAATCGGGAGATGGACACGCGCCTGGATGTGGAGACGCTGCGGGAGCGAGTTCGCGCAGCGGAGGCCCGGGTCGTCCAGTTGGAGCGTCAGCGTGAGAGGGAGCGCGCTGCCGCGGAGGCGGCTGCACGTCGCGCCGTCATCCGTCGTGCTCAGCGAGCGGTCGCGTCCGAGGTCGTGACGGCTCTGCCGCCCGTACTCGACTCGATCGATCGTTCGACCGCTCAGGCCCGGGTCGAGTTGGAGCGCGCGGAGCAGACTCGTACGGCTCTCACGACAGAGCTCGCACGGCTCCGGCGGGAGGACGGGGAGGTCCGGGAGCGTCTCTCACGTGTGACGGAGTCCGTGCACGGACTGGAACTGCAGATGCATGAAAAGCGCTTGCACGTGCAGAGCCTCCTCGACAGAGTGCAGTCCGAACTCGGCCTGGACGAGAGTATTCTCCTGGAGGAATACGGTCCGGATGCGGCCGTTCCCGCGGACGACGCAGAGGAGCCTCAGGCATTCGATCGCGCGAACCAGAAGAAGCGCCTTCAGGATGCGGAGCGCAAGCTCGCCCAGCTGGGTCGGGTGAATCCGCTCGCACTCGAGGAATTCGCCGCGCTGGAACAGCGTCACTCCTTCCTGACCGCGCAGCTGGACGACCTCGTTCGCACCCGCACGGATCTCCTCACGATCATCGAGGAGTTGGACGAGCGGATGCAGACCATCTTCCTCGCCGCCTTCGAGGACACGAAGGCCGCCTTCGGCGACGTCTTCCCCATCTTGTTCCCGGGGGGTACGGGCTCGATATCCCTGACCGATCCGGACCATCCACTCACGACCGGCATCGACGTCGCGGTGCGTCCGGTCGGCAAGAAGATCGAGCGACTGTCGCTCTTGTCGGGGGGCGAGCGTTCGCTCGCTGCGGTCGCGCTCCTGACGGCGATCTTCAAGGCGCGTCCGAGTCCGTTCTACATCCTCGACGAGGTGGAGGCCGCCCTGGACGACGCCAATCTCGGGCGCCTGCTCGGCGTCTTCGAGCAACTCCGCGAGTCGAGCCAGCTGATCGTGATCACCCACCAGAAGCGGACGATGGAGATCGCGGACGCCCTTTACGGGGTGTCGATGCGTCAGGACGGTGTGTCCGCGGTCGTCGGTCAACGCGTCCGGGAGCGCGCCGCGGTATGACGATCGGGTCCTGTGTACTGTGTGCACGGGGACGGGGTGTCCCTCGAGAAGACTGGGGTCGGGGATGAAGAACTCTGTGCGCGCGAGCATGCGGCGAACGATGGTGGCCGTGATCGTGGCCGGCGCTCTGGTGGGCGCGCCGTCCGTGGCGTCGGCGGCGCCGATGCCGGCGGCGTCCGTCAGTGCGACGCGGGTGGTGCCAGCAGCGAAACCCGTGATCAAGAAGTTCGCGAACTGCACGGCGCTCAACAAGGTCCACAAGGGCGGCGTGGCGAAGGCGGGCGTGAAGTACAACAAGGTCAGCGGCAAGAACAAGACGTTCAAGGTCAAGCCGACCTTCTCGACGGCCCTGTACAACGCGAACAGCAAGATGGACCGCGACAAGGACGGCATCGCCTGCGAGAAGGGCTGACCGGTTCAACTAGCCTGGGGACATGGCGGAGAGCTCTTGGTCCCTCGGTCGCGCGCTGCGCGGCCTGTTCGTCAAGCCGACGATCGATGAGACGACGTGGGACGACCTGGAGACAGCGCTCCTGACGGCCGACTTCGGTCCCGATGTGACCGAACGCATCGTCGAGGAACTCCGCGAGAAGGTGGAGCGGTTCCGGACGACCGATCCCAAAGACCTCCAGCGCATGCTCCGCGAGACGCTCGAGGAGCACTTCGCGAAGTTCGACACGACCCTCCGCCTCAGCGAACGTCCTGCAGTGGTGCTCGTCGTGGGTGTCAACGGCGTCGGTAAGACGACGACGATCGGCAAGTTCGCGAACTATCTCCGACGATTCGGTCGGAGCGTCGTCGTGGGAGCTGCGGACACCTTCCGCGCGGCCGCCGTCGATCAGCTGGCCACCTGGGCCGAGCGCGGGGGCGCGGCTATCGTGCGTCCTCAGCAGGAGGGTCAGGACCCGGCATCCGTTGCCTTCCAAACCATCGACCACGCCATCCGCACCGGCACCGAGATCGTCCTCGTGGACACGGCGGGGCGCCTCCACACCAAGGCCGGGCTCATGGACGAGCTGACGAAGATCCGCCGGGTCATCGAGAAGCAGGCCCCCATCAGCGAGGTGCTTCTCGTCCTCGACGCCACAACCGGTCAGAACGGCGTGATGCAGGCGGAAGCGTTCCTGCAGCACGCCGGGGTGACCGGACTCGTCCTGACGAAGCTCGACGGTTCCGCTCGAGGCGGGTTCGTGCTGGCGGTTCAGGAGCGCACGGGCATTCCGGTCAAGCTGCTCGGACAGGGCGAGGGGATCGGCGATCTGACCGGTTTCACCCCTCACGTGTTCGCTTCGGCACTGGTCGATTGACCGGAGCGGTCGCGCGGGGCCTCCAAGGCTGGTTTCATTGAGACATGGCGATCGAGCACGACTACTTCGGACTTCTCGAGTCCGGACCCGACGGGTCGATCTTCTGGTCGGAGGTCGTCGACTTCGGTGATCAGCGGGTGACCGTCGATCTCACTGCGCCCGACCAGGATGACGTGTCGATCGAAGCGCTCGATGTCGCCGCCGCGATGATCGCGGCCCTGGAGACGATCGACCTCCGCGCTCGGAACGCGATGGTGTCCGAACTGGACGACCGAACCAGCGAGGTGACGGAGTTCATCCTGCAGCAGCAGGAGATGCTGGGCGAGGACATCGAGGACCTCCTCGTCGACGTCTCGGGTGACACCCACATGGACGTCATCCGGTCCCTCCAGCTGATGAGCATGACGATCCTCGCTGACGAGCACAGCGGCAAGGACCCTTTCGCGGTCCTCGAGTACGCGCTCGACCCCGACTCGACTGACGACGTCCTGCTGGTCAACCTCGACGTCGCCGGCGCGGTCCAGTCCGTCACCAGCGCCGACTGATCGTCAGCCGCGGGATGCACGCGCCCAGTCGAGGGCGTCGCGCAGGGTGGCCAGATCTCGGTACCAGGTGCGGACCTCGGCCCGGCACCTGACCCGGTCGATGCGCGTGTCGTACTCGGAGCACTCCGCCATCGCCTCGGAGTCCGTCGGCGGATACTCTCCGGATCCGTCGTAGTAGGTGATCTCGAATCCGTTGGCGGCATCGCCGGTGACCGACACCACGGTGTCCGGCGCCGGTTCGGTCGGGGGTTCGGCGCTCGGAGCGCCGTGGGGGAGCGCCGCTGTCACGGCGAATACGGTCCCGAGAAGGGCGGTGAGGGCGAGAGGAGTCGTGCGCATCGGTGTCCTGCTTTCGTGGTGCCGGTCGTTCCGGCACCACGAACGTAGAAGCGGGGCTGCCGCCAGGCAGGGTGCGCCGCTGTCACGGTGGAAGGATGCCGCGGAAGCTCCCCTGTGGAGGAATCAGACCGCCTGCGCGAACCCCTCCGCGTCGGCCTCCTCGGCCAGGTGGGCGAGAGCGGGTGGGATCTCGCGATCCTTCGACCGCATGGAACGAGCCCACAGTCGGCCAGCCCGGTAGGAGGACCGGACGAGTGGTCCCGCGAGGACACCGAGGAAGCCGATGGACTCCGCGAGCCGGCGGAGCTCGATGAACTCCTGCGGGGTAACCCACCGCGCCACCGGCAGGTGGCGCGGTGACGGTCGCAGGTACTGCGTCAGCGTGATGATGTCGGTCCCGGCGGCGTGGAGATCGCGCAGGGCCTCCTCGACCTCGTGTCGTTCCTCGCCCATGCCCAGGATGAGGTTGGACTTCGTGATCAATCCGGCATCCCGCGCCCTCGTGAGGACGCCGAGCGACCGCTCGTACCGGAAGGCCGGCCGAATGCGCTTGAAGATCCGGGGGACGGTCTCGACATTGTGCGCGAACACCTCCGGCCGCGAGGCGAAGACGACGTCGAGCAGTTCCGGGTCGCCGTTGAAGTCCGTGGCGAGCAGTTCCACGCCCGTTCCGGGGTTCGCCGCGTGGATCTGGCGGACGGTCTCGGCGTTGAGCCACGCACCGCCGTCGGGGAGGTCGTCGCGAGCCACGCACGTCACGGTCGCATAGCGCAGGCGCATGCGCGTGACGCTCTCCGCCACTCGGCGCGGCTCGTCCGTGTCGTACTCGGCGGGCTTGCCGGTGTCGATCTGGCAGAAATCGCATCTCCGGGTGCACTGCGAACCGCCGATGAGAAATGTCGCTTCGCGGTCCTCCCAGCACTCGAAGATGTTGGGACACCCCGCCTCCTGGCAGACGGTGTGCAACCCTTCGTCCTTCACGAGGGACTGCAGTTCCTGGTACTCGGGTCCCATCCGCGCCTTCGTGCGGATCCACTCCGGCTTGCGCTCGATGGGCGTCTGCGCGTTGCGTACTTCGAGGCGCAGCATACGACGGCCGTCGGGACCGGCCGCGCTCACGCTGCGACCTCCGCGCCGAACTCTTCTGCGAAAGCGGATGCCACGGTCGGAAGGATCTGACGGGGGGAGACGTCGCGCCCGAGGAGGGACGTGAGCGTCGTGACGCCGGCGTCCGCGATCCCGCACGGGATGATCCGAGAGAACGGCTCGAGGGAGTTGTCGCAGTTCAGCGCGAACCCGTGCATCGTGACCCCGCCCTGCACTCGCACGCCGATGGCGGCGACCTTCGCCGTCGCGCCGGAGTCATCGACCCAGACCCCGCTTCGTCCGTCGACGCGTTTCCCGTCGACACCGAGCGATCGGACGACACGAATGAGAACGTCCTCGAGTCGGCGCACGTGCGACACGACGTCGACCGGCTCGGGGAGACGGACCAGGGGGTAGCCGACGAGCTGGCCCGGTCCGTGCCAGGTGATCTTCCCGCCACGGTCGACATCGACGACCGGCGTGCCGTCGACGGGGCGCTCATGGGACGCCGTGCGTGCCCCGGCCGTGTACACGGCCTCGTGCTCGAGAAGGAGGAGGGTGTCGCCCCGGCTCCCCTTCACGATGTCGGCGTGAAGTTCCCGCTGGAGCGCCCAGCCGTCGCGGTAGGGGACCAGGTCGGGCGCCATGCCGACCGTGCGGATCTCGATCAAGAGGACCTCCGAATTATTGGACTGCGTGCAACAATACGCCGCGGATAGGCTGGCGTCATGACGACCGGCCGGCCCCGCGCGTCGTCTCGCGAGGTGTTGTCGGAGGCGGCGTGCGAACTCTTCCTCGAGCGCGGCTTCGACGCGACATCGATCACGGACATCTCGGCGCGCGCGGGAGTCAGCAGGTCGAGCTTCTTCAACTACTTCGAGTCGAAGGAAGCCATCCTGTGGTCTTCGCTCGACGGTCGGATCGAGACCTTGCGGGCGGAAACGCCGGTGGTGGACGCGGCCGCGGCGCTGATGGACATGTGTCGCGATCTCCAGCCGGACAGCCTCGCCCTCGCCCTCGTCAATGCTCACGCCATGGGGCTGGTGGATGAGTTGGAGCGGGGCGCCGCCGTACGCAGCGCGCGCATCGCCGCTGCGGTCTCGACATCCCTCGTCGCGGCCGGCGCAGACCCGGTGTCGGCGGCGATCTGCGGTGCCGCCCACGCCGGAGCCGTGATGGTCTCGATCGAGCGCTGGGCTCGCGCCGGTGCCGGGCGCGCCTCGCTCACCGACGAGCTCGCCCACGCACTCGCGGTCGCCGCGGTCACCCTTCCGGATGCACGCGCCGGGAAGCCGCTCCCGCTCGACTAAACTCGAGCCATCATGGCTACCTTCGGCACGCTCTCCGATCGTCTCACCGAGACCTTCCGCAACCTCCGCACGAAGGGAAAGCTGTCGCCTGCCGACGTCGACGGCACCGTGCGTGAGATACGTCGAGCCCTGCTCGACGCGGACGTCGCGCTCCAGGTGGTCAAGGAGTTCACCGGCAAGGTGCGTGATCGCGCCCTCGGTGACGAGGTCAGTCGCGCGCTGAATCCCGCACAGCAGGTCGTCCAGATCGTCAACGAAGAGCTGGTCGCCATCCTCGGCGGCGAGCAGCGACGCCTGCAGTTCGCGAAGCAGCCGCCCACCGTCATCATGCTGGCGGGTCTCCAGGGTTCCGGTAAGACGACTTTCGCGGGCAAGCTCGCCAAGCAGCTCGAGAAGGACGGCCACACACCGCTGCTCGTCGCGTGCGACCTGCAGCGCCCGAACGCCGTCAACCAGCTCACGGTCGTCGCTGAGCGTGCCGGTGCCGCCATCTACGCGCCCGAGCCGGGCAACGGCGTGGGCGACCCCGTGAAGGTCGCTCGCGACGGAGTCGAGCACGCTCGTCGCCAGCAGTTCGACACGGTGATCATCGACACCGCCGGCCGTCTCGGCGTGGACGCCGAACTGATGAAGCAGGCTGCAGACATCCGCACGGCGACCGACCCGGATGAGGTCCTCTTCGTCATCGACGCGATGATCGGCCAGGATGCCGTCAACACGGCCAAGGCCTTCCAGGACGGTGTCGACTTCACCGGTGTCGTGCTCTCCAAGCTCGACGGTGATGCACGAGGCGGTGCAGCGCTGTCGGTCGCCTCGGTGACCGGGCGCCCGATCATCTTCGCCTCCACGGGTGAAGGGCTCGACGACCTCGAACCCTTCCACCCCGACCGCATGGCGAGCCGCATCCTCGACCTCGGCGACATCCTCACCCTCATCGAGCAGGCTCAGCAGGCCTTCGACGAGGAGGAGGCTCAGCGCGTCGCGGAGAAGCTCGCGACCGAGCAGTTCACCCTCGAGGACTTCCTCGAGCAGCTTCAGCAGGTCCGGAAAATGGGCTCGATGAAGAAGATGCTCGGCATGCTGCCCGGCATGGGCCAGATGAAGCAGCAGATCGAGAACTTCGACGAGCGCGAGATCGATCGCACCGAGGCGATCATCCGCTCCATGACTCCGATCGAGCGACGCAACCCGAAGGTGCTCAACGGCTCGCGGCGTCTGCGTATCGCACGTGGTTCGGGCATGACCGTCACCGACGTGAATCAGCTCGTGCAGCGATTCGATCAGGCCGCGAAGATGATGAAGACCGTGGCGCGGGGCGGAGTCCCCTCCATGCCCGGCATGGGGGCTGTCGGCGGCAAGCCGGGTGCCTCCAGCAAGCGCGGCAAGAAGCAGAAGAGCAGCGGCGGTTCACGTTCCGGGAACCCGGCGAAGCGTGCAGCCGAGAACGCCGGCCTCACGGCGGCGCCCACCGCGGCGACCGGCTCGGGCTTCGGACTCGGCGCATCGGCCGAGCCGTCGGAGGCGGACCTCGCCGAGATCCAGAAGCTCTTCGGGAAGAGCTGAACGGCCTCAGCCGACGGAGACGACCTCGCGGAGGGACGGCCCACCCCGGAACTCCCGGATGAGGTGGCGCACGACCTCGCGGAGGTCTCCTTCAGCGGCATCCGCCACTCGTATCTGACGCTCGTAACTCGCGCCCTGGTCGAGGATCTGGGTCACGCCCGCGAACTCCTTCGCGCAGTGGAGCTCGGATGCGATGGGGGTGAGTGCCTCGACGAGTTCGCGGAGATGCTCGGCGACGGACCGCTGATGCCCCTCCCGGTCGACGATGATGTCCGCCTGAAGGCCGTACCGGGCCGCGCGCCATTTGTTCTCGCGGACGAACCAGGGCTGGATGGTCGGGAGGGTCATCCCTTCGTCGAGCATCCGGGAGAAGTGCTCCGCGAGCACCTGAACGAGCGCGGCGACGGCGGCGAGCTCCGGGAGCGTCGACATCCCGTCGCACGCGCGGATCTCGATCGTCCCCCATCGAGGGGCGGGACGGATGTCCCACCGCACCTCGGTGGCATCCGCCATGACCCCGGTGCGCTCCATGTCGGCGAGATAGGACTCGTACTCGGACCAGGTCTCGAGCGGCCATGGCAGCCCTGCGGTCGGCAACTGCTGGAAGACGAGTGCCCGGTTGGATGCGTAGCCCGTGCGGTCTCCCGCCCAGAAGGGGCTCGAAGCCGACAAGGCCTGGAGGTGGGGGAGATATGCCGACAGAGCATTGATCATCGGGAAGACCTTCGAGACGTCCTCCACCCCGACATGAACATGGATGCCCCAGATCATCATGTTGCGCCCCCACCACTGCGTGCGCTCGATGAGCTTGTGGTAACGGGTCTTGTCGGTCACCTCCTGGTCGTACCAGCGGGCGAACGGGTGGCTCCCGGCGCAGAGGAGTTCGATCTCCTGCGGGTCCGTGGCCGTGCGGATCAGGTCGATGGCGTCGCCGATGTCGTCGACCGCGGCAGCGACGGTGTCACCGACGCCGCTGGTCACCTCGATCGTGTTGGTGAGCAGTTCTCCCGTGACGGTGTGCCGCTCGTGGCGGGTCTGCTCCTCGACCTGGTCGAGGATGCCGGGAGCCGCCGGAACGAGGTCGCCGGTGGACCGGTCGGCCAGCATGATCTCCCATTCGATCCCGACGGTCGAACGAGCGGATGTGGCGAAGGTCACCGTCATGGGCTCAGTGTGGCACGACGCTCCGGCGGTTCGCGGCATCCCTCTCCATCTGGCAGAATGGACGGTTGGACCGCCTTGCCCGACCCTCTATCCGGCTCGGAGGTCCACCGCAGAGCTCCCGCCGGGTGTGCACCCCACGCTCCAGGCGACGTTCATCATCATTCGCAACACCATTCAGGAGAATTGTGGCTGTCAAGATCCGTCTGAAGCGCATGGGCAAGATCCGCGCGCCGTATTACCGCATCGTCGTCGCCGACTCGCGCACCAAGCGCGACGGTCGCGTCATCGAGGAGATCGGCAAGTACCACCCGACCGAGCAGCCCTCGTTCATCGAGGTCGACTCGGAGCGCGCGCAGTACTGGCTCTCCGTCGGCGCCCAGCCGACCGAGCAGGTCGCCGCCATCCTCAAGCTCACGGGCGACTGGGGCAAGTTCAAGGGCGACAAGGACGCGGTCTCGACCGTGAAGACCGCTGAGCCGAAGGCACCCTTCGAGCTCGACGCGTCGAAGAAGTCGGTCGTCAAGCCGAAGGCGGAGAAGAAGGCTGAGGCGCCTGCCGCTGACGCCGAGACCGCCGACGCGACCGAGTCCGAGTAAGACCTTGCTGGCCGCCGCGCTCGAACACATCGTCAAGGGGATCGTGGATCACCCGGATGACGTCACCATCGCCTCCAGTACCTCGCCTCGCGGTGAGGTGCTCGAGGTGCGTGTGCACCCCGATGACCGGGGTCGTGTGATCGGGCGCGGCGGACGCACGGCGAAAGCCCTGCGCACCCTCATCTCCGCGCTGGCCGACGGCTCGCGCGTTCGTGTCGACGTGGCGGATGACTGAGGTGTCGGTCAATCCGGCGCGGACGCAGCTGCGTGTCGGCCGTCTCGTCAAGGCACACGGGCTCAAGGGCGCCCTCAAGCTCGAGCTGTACACCGATGACCCCGACGGCCGTTTCGTTCCCGGTGCGGTCTTCACCCTCCAGGTCCCGGAGTCCTCGCCGTGGCACGGTAAGACCGTGACGGTGCGCGAGTTCAAGTGGATGAACTCGCACCCGGTCGTCTTCCTCGACGGGGTCGAGGACCGAGACGGCGCGGAGTCCCTCGTTCGTGCGATTCTCTGGGTCGAACAGGATGCCGCAACGCCGGTCGTCGAGGACGACGCCTGGTACGACCATCAGCTCGTCGGACTCGACGTCGTCCGTGACGGCGAGGTCGTGGGGCGCGTCGCCCGGGTCGACCACTTCCCGGCGCAGGACCTGTTGATCGTGCGCCTCAGCGGAGGGGCCGACCGCGAGGTCCTCGTCCCGTTCGTCAAGGCCATCGTCCCCGAGGTCGACATGGCCGCGGGCCGGCTCGTCGTGACGCCCCCGGCCGGCCTGTTCGAGGATCTGCCCGCCGAGGACGACTCGCCCGCGGAATCGGGCGACGAGGCCGCTTCCGGGTCCTGACGTGCGCATAGACGTCGTCACGATCTTCCCCGCCTTCTTCGACGTCCTCGAAGTCTCCCTTCTCGGCCGCGCACGGGGTGCGGGCCTGCTGGACATCCGCGTCCACGACCTCCGCCGACACGCCACGGACCGACATCGGACCGTGGACGACACCCCTTACGGCGGTGGCGCCGGGATGGTGATGAAGCCCGAGCCGTGGGGCCTCGCGCTCGATGAGATCGCGTCGCGACAAGATGGCGATGCGGGGGACCCGGCATCCGGACCCTTGTTCGTCTTCCCGTCTCCCGCAGGGGAACGCTTCACGCAGGCGACCGCCCGAGAGTGGAGCTCCGAATCCCACATCGTTTTCGGCTGCGGGCGCTATGAAGGCATCGACGAACGCGTCTTCTCCTACGCCGCGACGATCGGCCGCGTGCGCTTGGTGAGTCTGGGAGACTACGTCCTCAATGGCGGCGAGGTCGCGGCCATGGCGATGATCGAAGCGGTCGGACGGCTCGTCCCGGGCGTGGTCGGCAACCCCGAGAGTCTCGTCGAGGAGTCCCACGAGGACGGACTGCTCGAGTATCCCTCGTACACGAAGCCGGCGTCCTGGCGCGGCTACGACGTCCCGGACGTCCTCCTCAGCGGGCACCACGGTCGCGTAGCGCAGTGGCGCCGCGACCAGCAGGTCGAGCGAACCCGCACGCGCCGCCCCGACCTGCTGGCCGACTGAGACTTTCCCCGAGTCCGTCCAGTCCGGGCGGCGTAGCATCGGAGAATGCCCCTGCGTCGCGGACTCTTCTTCTGGCTGCTGCCGAGCGCCGTCATCCTCCCGCTCTGGCTGTTGATCGGCTGGATCGTCTCGGATGCCGGGGGATGGGCGCTGGCCTGGGTGATCATCATCGCCATCCCTTCCGTCTTCGTGGGGCAGCTGGTCCTCACGCTGCTGATCCGGTCCCGCGGGACTGTGCGCCACGCGCGCGCATTGTCCTGGTGGGATGTCGCGGGGATCGCTGCCTGGCACGTATTGACGATCCTCGTGGGGCTCTTCAGCCAAGCCTGGTTCTGGCCCCTCCTCATCGGCGCCACGGTCGTCTTCTTCGCGGTCCTCTGGTCATCGCTCCGGCAGCTGTTCCAGGAAGCCGGCCCGTCCGTCATCCTCCGTCGCTACACCGCGCCGGCGGGCGCCGTGCAGCCGGATCCCTCGGTGGTGGTGCTCGAGGAGAAGCGCGACCCGTCGCGCTGATCCCGCGCGTGGTTGGTGGGGGTGCACATTCATGGCAGAATGGACGCTTGTGCCCTGACAGATCTCTGCCTCAGGGGAGTTCGGCGCCCGCTCGGCGCCGACGGGGCACCGCATCCTTTCTCCTCTAACTCTCGCGGTCGACCTGAGGCGGTCGCAGGAAGTGACGATCATGCAGATCCTCGACTCCGTCGACGCAGCCTCGCTGCGATCCGACATCCCCGTCTTCAACGCCGGCGACACCGTCAAGGTGCACGTCAACATCACCGAAGGCAACCGCTCGCGTATCCAGGTCTTCCAGGGTGTCGTCATCGGTCGCTCGGGCGATGGCGTCCGCGAGACGTTCACCGTTCGCAAGATCAGCTTCCAGGTCGGCGTGGAGCGTACGTTCCCCGTCCACAGCCCGGTGATCGACCACATCGAGGTCGTCACCCGCGGTGACGTCCGTCGCGCGAAGCTGTACT
>ENA-UOWJ01000452-UOWJ01000452.1-bioreactor-metagenome-genome-assembly--contig:-NODE-452-length-17079-cov-23.272850_pt1 | contig 17079 bp, 15 predicted proteins | sample MGYA00238156_ERZ761611 | MGnify/ENA primary metagenome ERZ761611 (study PRJEB28900, sample SAMN06268034) | bioreactor metagenome | isolation source: Joint BioEnergy Institute, California, USA...
GAGACGGCTTCTTTATCTTGCTGCCGTCGCAACAGCGACTTTTATAATATATCATTTTGAGCAATCGGACGCAATACTTTTTTGATTGGAAATTTCAGGGGAAGGTTGTATGGCGGAGACTCGCCGGCCGAGCTCGCGACATGCCGACGGGATCAGGACCGGTGCTGTCTTTATTGTACCTCTTCCGACAGCTTCTATACAGCACAGCCGGCCTTCGGCGCAAATACAGCAACAAATCTTTCGTTCCTTCCGGGCCCAACCGTTCGAACAGCTCCTTGCTTCGAGCCGCCAGATCGGCCGGCGGAACGTTCTCCTCGGCGGTCCGCTCGCACATCGGCCAAATCGTCTCCGTGCATTGCTTGCGACGGGCGCATGTGACGGGCGCATGTTTTCAAAGCACCGGAATCTCCCCGCCAGGATACAGCGTCGAGTTCGACAGCCGTTTCGGCTGCGGCAGAGGCCCGTGAAAACGCCCCGTTCCCACATCCAGCGGCCGGCTCGAATAAATAGCCACGGTGTCGTCGGTGTAGACGATCACCTGCTCCGTTCCGCTGCCGCACAAGTCGGCGTGCACGGCGTAGCCGTTCAGCGGAAATTGCGCGACGACTTCCATATGTCCGTCGTATAGCGACGGAAACACGCCCCCGCCCCGCCGGAACGCCAGGATGTAGTCCGGCGCTTCCGGCCCGCTGTCCTCCCAGCTCCGCACCGTATCGATGATGGTCAGCCAGCCCGGCGTCGCGCGGTCTTCCTTCCACAGCTCGCGCCCGTTGCAGTCCAGCAGAAACAGGGCGTCTTTGCCCTTCCGCCCTTTCCCGTCGTCTTCTCGGACAAGGCGGTCCAGTCCGGCCACCTGCAACCCCGGCAGGTCGGGCCGAAAGCGCCCGAGCGCGATATGCTGCGACTCCACCGAGCCCGTATAGCGCCACAGCTCGTTGCCCCGGGTATCGTACAGAACGGGGACGCTGCCGCCGATCGCCAGCTCCGGCTCACCGTCCCCGTTCACGTCGCCCACCCAGATGCAGTCCGCATGCTCCTCCAGGTTCCGGCAGCTCCACAGCAGGCGGCCGTCGTGATCCAACAGATCATAGCCGGCCATCACTTCGTCCAGCCCGTCTCCGTCGAAATCGTACACCCATAGAAATGCCCCGGATTCCCTTCGTGCTTCCACAGCACGTTGCCGTCGCGGCCCAGCGCCCATACCGTACGGTAGCGATCCTTCAGCAGAATGTCCCCGACGAAGGCGCCGTCCGTCAGACGGGCGACGATGATACAGTCGTGCGCCTGCAGGTCCGGCAGTTTCAGTTCGCACTTCACCCGCCCGCTGTCGCCGCTCAATACGAGCAGCCGATCGTTCAGCACGCACAGCACCTCCAACCGGCCGTCGCCGTCGATGTCGGCGATTTGCGCCGGGTAGTCGGAGCCCTGCGAGCCCGCCCCGGGGTCGGCCGGCCGATTTGCCAGCGCATCCGCCCGTCCAAATCAAAGGCGGTCAGGCACTGCGTCTGATGCGGAATATACCGCACGTCCCGGCGGTTGTCGGGCTGCACCATGACGATCCATACGCCCGTCGCCGTCCAGATCGCCGAGCAGCATTTTGCTGCGCAGGCCGGCCGCCCGGATGTCGATTCTGCCCGCCTCGTATGCCACGCAAGGGTTCGTTCGTTGCATCAAGCTCTCCTCCTTCGTGCTTCTACAGCGTTCACGCCTCAACTTCGTCCAGCCGCTTCCGTTCCCCGCCTTGGACCTCGACCGTCCGCCCGTTCACGTTCAGCCAGACGCTCGCCGCCGACGGATTCTTGACGAAATCGAGGGACGCCGAAAATTTCAGCCGCTCGAAGGCTTTGACGTAATCGACGATCTCGATATGGGTTGCGTACCAGATGTCGCCGCGGCCGCCCGCAAAGGCGCAGAACTGTTCCATTCGTTCCCAATTGCCGTCGTTGTCGAATTCGTAACTGTGCCCCCATGCGTACATCAGATACAAATATTGCGTTCTCGCGAGACCGACGAACGTTTCCGCCAGTTCCATCAGACGATGATTGTGATGGCACGTCGGCTGCCACTGCAGCCAATCGTCCGGCATGCCGAATTGTCCCGTGCTCGCCACGACCCGGGCGTATTCGATGCCGTGCCCCGGCAGCAGGCCGCGGACGCGCCGGTTGTGGGAGCCGTTCGGATAGGACATGCACGGGATAGCCGACCAGCCGCTCCAGCCGGCGGCGGTCCTCCATCACCTCATGGACGATCTGCTCGTTCGGGCAGCGGGCGTCGGATGCGTCAGCGTATGCGCCGACACCTCGTGGCCGTCGTATAGCGTCCGCACCTCCTCTTCAGAGACGCGATCCTCTTCGCAGAGCAGGCCCGCGTTCAGATGAAACGTCCCTTTGAGCCCGTGCCGGTTCCAACATGTCGACGAGCCGCCTGTCGGCGCTGCGACCGTCGTCGTAGCTCAGCGTCAGCGCCTTGTGCCGGCCCCCGGGAAAACACATCATGATTCGGTTCATGCCGCCTCTCCCCCTCCAAGCTCAAGCCTGACTGCTGGCTAAAAAAACTGCGAATTTGCCGTTTTTAGCCCGGTTGCCGCATCGGTCTTGCGTATTTCCTGCGAAAACGCATCTTTTTACCTCATCCCTCCGAATTGGGCGAATTTCCCTTGAAAAAAACTGCATTTTCGCATGAACGTTCTCCAAAAACGCCCTATTTTCTTGGAAATCCTGCACATTTGCAGGAATTTAGACAAACCGGAGCGATCCGAGTTGGTGAAAGAACCTTCGTCCCGGATACTCCTTACGGCGTGTAAACGCGCAGATCGGCGTATTCAGCGATCAGCGGCGCCATTGGCCCTTCGGGCACTTGCGTTCTGCTAACGGGCTCAACATCCAACCCCGCCCCATAGAAGAGCGCCTCATCGACTTCAAGAACCCGCCAGCTTTGCGGTCATGCGGATTCGCGGGTTGGGCGGCCACTCGAACGCCCTCAGCTTAACGCCGTAAGCGTTTGCAATACTTTTTTGATCCCGGCCGCAAAAAGGCCCGGAAGCGGTTTGCACTTTTTGGCCGGGAAGCCGAAAGCAAAAGGGGTTCCGCGTCGTCCCGGGGATCCGACGTTGTTAGCGAACGAGCGCCGCCGTTGGATTCCATGCAGCAGAATTCCGGAGTTGTTGCGATAATCCCTCCTTTTGGTAGAGTAAAAGGCTGGGGTTGCCAGCCCCTCCTCATCAAACCGGACGTGAGGTTTTCCCTTATCCGGCTTTCCGACGTTCTTCACCTTGGACATTACGACTAGCCCCACGTAGAAACGGTTTTCAGTCCTGCGAACTTAAGCAGTTCATTGAATTTCACTCGGCTTGCCTTTCGCCTCTTGTGTTTCTTGTTCCACCACAAATACATCCTTCTGTAGTGGAAGTCCTCTTCGAAGACCGGTTCGGCTACGATCTTTGCCGCCATTTGGATGACCCGGTCTCGCAGCGTGGGAATCCCCAGCGGACGCGTCCTCCCGTCTCCTTTCGGAATTTCGTGGCGACGTACCGGTTTGGGCCGATAGGTCTTGTTCATGAGCGCCTGCCGGCATTCCTCTATCAGCCGCTCTTCTCCGTACTCCCGCACGATATAATCGATGGTCTCCTGGTCGATTCCGGCGCTTCCGCCGTTGGCTTTGACACGCGTCCATGCGATGCGCATCACATCTTCCCGGTACATCTTGTCGTACAGCGCATGAAAGCGGCGTTTGGGGTTTGCCTTGGCCGCAAGGTAGAGGGCAATCTGGAGTTGTCGAACTTTGGCTTTGGTGTAGTTAGCAGGCCTTCCTGCATTCATTCGCTCTTACCTCCTTCATGCCCGCGAACGAAGCAAGGGTCCTTCCCCTCCATGAGGTTGTGTTGTCCTCATTTCATCGGTACTATGACCCTCTCCGAGTCCCTTCCCGCAGCTCGCCATTTCACTTTGAGGGCTTATAGGTTCGCTCTTTACGGCATCCCTTGCCGTGCGGGGGAGGGCTTCCCTGGTTCCAGGCACAACTTTCCTTGCATGCCGCTCCCTCTACACCGGAGAGTTCTTCCGTGCTGCTTCTCCAAGATCTTCGCACGTTCCCTGGCCTTCACCCTATCCAACTGGGCTCGGCTCTCTCTTGTCCCCGTACCGTGTACAGGGTTGGATTTTACGATGCGGCAGGATTCACTTCATGTTACGGCCTGCAAGGTTGCTTTATCCCGCCTATCGGCGTGACTTTTCACAGGGCTTCAGCCGCCGGATTTCGCCGACGTCTGCCTGCTAGCTACGGAGCGGCTTGGTCCTTACTCCGACCGGACTTTCACCGGCAAGTTGTGCCTAGCTTGGCTAGGCGCGCTTGGATATTTTCCAGTAGACGCGCTTTCGAGCCGTTCTGTCCGTCCTGGCCGTTGAAGGAATTCCAACCGGACAAGCCGCTTTCAATCGCAAATGCAAAAAAATCCGGACGGAACCCAGTCCGTCCGGATTTGTCGCCGGCGTTCCGCCGCCGGCCTACACATTTATTGTTCCGGCGACTCCGCCGCCTCTTCTTCGGAGCCGTCCGCCTCGTCGTTGCGCGGAACACGGGCGACCGTAGCAACGAAATCGTCGTCGCGGATATGAATCAGCTTGACGCCCTGCGTGATGCGGCCCATCGTGTTGATGCCCGATATGCCGGTGCGGATCAGCGTGCCGGACGACGTCATGATCATCAGGTCCTCATCGCCGCCCACCACTTTCAGCCCGACGACCGGACCGTTCTTCTCCGTCACCTGGATCGTCTTGATCCCTTTGCCGCCGCGCGTCTGAAGGCGGTATTCGGAGATCGGCGTGCGTTTGCCGTAGCCTTTGGCGGTCACAATGAGCACTTCCTGGTCGGGCGAGACGACGTCCATGTCGATGACCGCGTCGCCCTCTTCGAGCGCAATGCCTTTGACGCCGGTGGCCGAGCGCCCCATCGGGCGAACGTCCTGTTCCGGGAAGCGGATCGACATGCCTTGGCTCGTCCCCATAATGATCTCGCGGTTGCCGTCGGTCAGCTTCACGCTGATCAGATCGTCGTCCTCACGGAGCAGAATGGCGATCAGGCCGACTTTGCGGATGTTGGCGTAGTCGTCCAGCGGCGTTTTCTTCACGATGCCGCCGCGGGTGGCGAAGAACAGATAGCGGTTCGGCTCGAACGACTCGACCGGAATGACCGCGTTGATCGTTTCCCCCTGCTCGATCTGGATCAGGTTGATGATCGGCGTGCCCCGCGCCGTTCGGCTAAGGTCCGGAATTTCATAGGCTTTCAGCCGGAACACGCGCCCCTTGTTCGTAAAGAACAGCAAATAATGGTGCGTGTTGGACACGAACAGATGCTCCACGAAATCGTCGTCTTTCGTATCCATGCCGACGACGCCTTTGCCGCCCCGCTTCTGGCTGCGGTAAGTGGACACCGGAAGGCGCTTGATGTAGCCGGAATGGGTCATCGTAATGACGACGTCGTCGCGCGGAATAAGATCCTCGTCGAGAATCTCGTCGTCGCTGACCGTAATTTCCGTCCGGCGTTCGTCGCCGTATTTGATTTTGATCTCTTCCAGCTCTTCGTGAATGATGTTCAGGAGCAGCCGCTCGTCGGCGAGAATCGCCTTGTACTCCGCGATTTTCTCCAGCAGCTCGGCGTACTCCTGCTCGATCTTCTCGCGTTCCAATCCGGTCAGGCGGCGCAGCCGCATGTCCAGAATCGCCTGGGCCTGATCGTGGGACAGACCGAAGCGGCTCATCAGCCCGTCGCGGGCCGCTTCGTCGTCGGCCGACGCGCGGATGAGGGCGATCACTTCGTCCAGATGGTCCAGCGCGATGCGCAGTCCGAGCAAAATATGGGCGCGCGCTTCCGCTTTCTTCAGGTCATATTCGGTTCTGCGTCGAATGACGTCGATCTGGTGCTGCAAGTAGTAGTACAGCATGTCCCGCAGGTTCAGCACCTTGGGCTCGCCGTCCACGATCGCCAGCATATTGATGCCGAAAGACGATTGCATCGGCGTCTGCTTGTACAGATTGTTCAGCACGACGTTCGGGTTCACGTCGCGGCGCAGCTCGATGACGATGCTCATCCCGTTGCGGTCCGATTCGTCGCGCAGGTCGGTGATGCCGTCGATCTTCTTGTCGCGGACCAGCTCGGCGATTTTCTCCACGAGCCTTGCCTTGATGACCTGGTACGGCAGCTCGTGCACGACGATTCTCGCTTTGCCGCCGTTGTCCTCGATCGTCGCGCGGGCCCGCATCGTGATGGAACCCCGTCCGGTCTGATAAGCCTGGCGGATGCCTTCCCGGCCCAGAATAAAACCGGCGGTCGGAAAATCCGGGCCTTTGATGTATTCCATAAGCTCCAGCGAGGTAATGTCCGGATTGCGTATGAGCGCCTGAACGCCGTTCACCACTTCCGTCAGGTTGTGCGGCGGAATATTCGTCGCCATGCCGACGGCGATGCCGGTATTCCCGTTGACGAGCAGGTTCGGAAAGCGCGCGGGCAGCACGGACGGCTCCTGTTCCTCGCCGTCGTAGTTGGGCACGAAATCGATCGTTTCTTTGTTGATGTCGCGCAGCATTTCCATCGCGATCTTCGACATCCGCGCTTCGGTATAGCGCATGGCCGCCGCGGAGTCGCCGTCGACCGATCCGAAGTTGCCGTGCCCGTCGACCAGCATATAACGCAAAGAGAAATCCTGCGCCATCCGGACCATCGCTTCGTAAATAGCCGCATCTCCGTGGGGATGGTATTTGCCGATCACTTCCCCGACGATCCGGGCCGATTTCTTGTACGGCTTGTCCGGGGCCATGCCGAGCTCGGACATGGCGTACAAAATCCGCCGGTGAACCGGCTTCAGTCCGTCGCGCACGTCAGGGAGCGCCCGGCTGACGATGATGCTCATTGCGTAATCCATGAACGATTCCCGCATCTCGACCCCAATGTCGCGGTCGCGAATTTGGGATTTCCGCTCTTCCGCCATGAAGAGGATCCTCCTTCAGCATTCCGTTGCTGCCGCACGGTTCAGACGTGTCATCGCCCGCAATGCCCTTGCTTTCCGCGATGCACGGATGATCTATCAAACACCGCAAGGCGGGTACCGTCATAAAGTATTGGGATGAATAAAACCATTATAGCATAATGTACGGGAAAGGTTGGAATCGCCATGCCAATCCAACGCGTTATCAGCAAATGGGCGAAAACCGAAGCGCTGCTCGCCGTTCCCGAACTGAGAGCGCTCGTTCCCGACACCCGGCGCTTTAGCCGCGCCGCGATGCAGGAGCTGCTGGGCCGTTTCGGCATGATCTACGCCAAACCGGTCGTCGGCTCGTTCGGCCGCGGCGTCGTCCGGGTGGAGAGACAGAGCGGCTACAACCCCTCCTATCTGGTCCAAACGGGCGTGCGCAAGTTCGTTTTGCCCAACTTCGATTCATGCTACGCCAAGCTGTCCTCGGTCATGCTTCGCAAGCCGTATCTGGTCCAGCAAGGCATCTATCTGTTGAAATACAACGGGCGCCGCTTCGACATTCGGGTGATGGTCCAGAAAAATCCGAACCGGATGTGGGAGACGACCGGCATCATCGGCCGTCTCGGCCATCCTCGCAAAATCGTGACCAATTACCACAGCGGCGGAACTCCGATGTCCACCGATTTATTGCTGCGGCCCTACTTGAATGGAGAGCAAAGGAATCAACTGTACGCCCGGTTGAGGCGCATCGGGGTTAAAGTGGCCTCGGCGATGGAGCGGCGGTATCCCCGCGTGAAGGAACTCGGCATCGATATCGCGCTGGACGCCGGCATGAGGCCGTGGATTCTGGAAGTGAACACGATGCCGGACCCGTTCATTTTCCGCAAACTGTCTTCCCGCAAAACATTCCGCCGCATTTACCGGTACGCGGTCGCGTACGGAAGATTCCGCCGCCTTCGCAAAGCCTAAGCAAGCATAACGGTGCAAAACACCCGCCGTTCGGCGGCGGGTGGGATGCTCCATCTTCGCGTATGGCTTGATTCAAATATCCAGGTTTCTCACCATCTTCGCATATTGCTGGATGAATTCCCGGCGCGGCTCGACGTTGTCGCCCATCAGCGTGTCGAAGATGAGGTCGGCCTTCATGGCGTCCTCGATCTTCACCTGGAGCATCGTCCGGGTCTCCGGATCCATCGTCGTTTCCCACAGCTGCTCGGCGTTCATCTCGCCGAGGCCTTTGTACCGCTGCACGTTCACTTTGGCGCCTTCGCCGAATTCGGCGATGATCGCGTCCTTCTCTTTATCGCTTTGCGCGTAGCGGACGACTTTGTTCCGCTCGATCTTGTACAGCGGCGGCTGAGCGATATAGACATACCCTTCCTCGATCAGCTTCCTCATGTAGCGATAGAAGAACGTCAGCAAGAGCGTCCGGATGTGCGCGCCGTCGACATCGGCGTCGGTCATGATGACGATCTTGTGGTAGCGGGCTTTCGTAATGTCGAAATCGTCGCCGATGCCGGTGCCGAGCGCGGTAATGATCGCCCGGATCTCGAGGTTGGACAGGATTTTCTCCAGCCGCGATTTCTCGACGTTGAGAATTTTGCCCCGCAGCGGCAATATCGCCTGAAAATGCCGGTCCCGGCCCTGCTTCGCCGATCCGCCCGCGGAGTCCCCTTCGACGATGAACAGCTCGCTGATCGAAGCGTCCTTGGACGAGCAGTCGGCCAGCTTGCCCGGCAGCGAGCTTACTTCCAGCGCGCTCTTGCGGCGGGTCAGCTCGCGCGCTTTGCGCGCCGCTTCGCGCGCCCGCGCCGCCTGCAGCGACTTCTCGACGATCTTGCGGGCGACCGCCGGATTCTCGTCCATGAACTCCATCAGCCGGTCGCCGAACAGCGATTCGACGATGCCGCGCACTTCGCTGTTGCCCAGCTTCGTCTTCGTCTGGCCTTCGAACTGCGGCTCCGGGATTTTCACCGAGATGATGGCGGTCAGCCCTTCGCGCACGTCGTCGCCGGACAGGTTCGACTCGTTCTCCTTGATGTACCCCATCTTGCGCGCGTAGTCGTTGATAATGCGCGTCAGCGCGCTCTTGAAGCCCGATTCGTGGCTTCCGCCCTCGTGCGTGTTGATGTTGTTGGCGAACGAATAGATGTTCTCGGTATATCCGTCGTTGTATTGAATGGCGATTTCGCACCGGATTTGATCTTTCGTGCCCTCCACGTAGATCGGCTGCTCGTGGATCGGCTCGCGGGTGCGGTTCAAATACTGCACGAATTCCATAATGCCGCCGTCATATTTGAACGTCTCGCCCATGCCGGTTCGCTTGTCCGTCAGCGAGATGAGAATGCCCTTGTTCAGGAAAGCCAGCTCGCGGATTCTTCCGACGAGCGTGTCGTAATCGAATTCAACCGTCTCGGTGAAAATTTCCGGGTCCGGCTTGAACCTGGTCTCGGTTCCGGTCTCGTCCGTGTCCCCGATCACTTTCAAGTCGTACTGCGGCACGCCGCGGCGATATTCCTGCTGATAGATGTGCCCGTCCCGCTTTACCTTGACGACGACCCACTCGGACAAGGCGTTGACCACGGAGACGCCGACGCCGTGCAAGCCGCCGGACACCTTGTAGCCCCCGCCGCCGAACTTGCCGCCGGCGTGAAGCACGGTCATGACCACTTCCAGCGTGGAGCGCTTCATCTTCGGATGCTCGCCGACCGGAATGCCGCGCCCGTTGTCGATGACGGTGACGCTGTTGTCTTCGTGGACGATTACCTGAATCCGGTCGCACACGCCTGCGAGCGCTTCGTCGATGCTGTTGTCGACGACTTCCCAGACGAGATGGTGCAGCCCCTTGGCGCCGGTGGAGCCTATATACATGCCGGGCCGCTTGCGCACGGCCTCGAGCCCTTCCAATACCTGAATCTGGCTTTCATCGTACGATTGCTGCGAATTTACGGATGACAAACTTTCCACCGCCTTCTTCACGTTGCCTGTCTATACGTCCGTCAGTTGATGGGCCCGCTTCTTCAAAGTCGAGGAGGAGATGGGGGAATAGTAGATCCGGTCCTTCGTGACGACGATCGATTTCGGCTCTTCGTCGCCGATCGTTTCGACGTCCTTGTTCTTCCGGGCGCTGTCGACGAATTGGCGCGAAAACTTGGACGACTGTTCGATCGAAATATCGAAAATCGCGATCAGTTCCGCGGTGCGGATGATCTTCTCTCCGCCAAGATGGATGTACATCGCCGTTCCTCCTCGTCAGGGCAGCACTTCGCCGTTTCGGACATGATAAACGGCCGCGTCCTTCAAGCGGCCCATGTTCACACTTTCCAACCCCGTCGTCGTAATGAACGTCTGCACGCGGCTCTGGAACGTCTCGATCAGCTGCGTCTGCCGTTCGCGGTCGAGCTCGGACAGCACGTCGTCGAGCAGCAGCAGCGGGTACTCGCCGATCTCCTCGCGCATCAGTTCCAGCTCGGCCAGCTTCAGCGACAGCGCCGCCGTTCGCTGCTGGCCTTGCGAACCGTAAGACTGCACGTCCTTGCCGTTGATGGCAAACGCCAAGTCGTCCCGGTGGGGGCCTGTCATCGTCATGCCGCGGCGGAAGTCCTGCTCCCGCCCCTGTGTTAACTTTATCATAAATTGCTGGAATAAAGAAGAATCATCTTGGGCCGCCGGCCCTTCGCCGAAGTCGCCGAACGAAGGCACGTACCGCACGGTCAGCCGCTCCTTGCCGGCAGTGATGCCGCCGTGGATTTTCTCAGCCCAGCCTTGCAGTTTCTCTACGAAGCTTTTCCTTTTCTGCATCATTTTAACACCGTGCGTCGCCAACTGCTCGTTCCAGACGTCGAGAAGATCCTGCGCGGCTTTGGACGCCTCGGTCATTCGCAAGTAGCGGTTGCGCTGCTGCAGCACCTTCTGGTATTGCTGCAAATCGTGCAAATAGCCGGGGTGCACCTGGCCGATCTCCATGTCCATGAATCGGCGGCGCACGCCCGGCGCTCCCTTGACGATGTCCAGATCTTCCGGGGCGAACAGCACGACGTTGACCGCGCCGACGAACCCGCTCAGCTTGCGCTGCTCAAGCCCGTTGATCCGGGCCCGCTTGCCTTGCGCCGAAAGCTGCAGCTCCACCGTCGCGTCGCCGTACCGGCGGCTGAGTTCCGCCCGGATCCGGGCCGTCTCATGATTCCAGCCGATCAGCTCCCGGTCTTTGGAAGTGCGGTGCGACTTGGTCAGCGCCAGCACGTGGATTGCTTCCAGCAAATTCGTCTTGCCCTGGGCGTTCGGACCGATAAAAATATTGACTCCGGCCTCGGTGTGAAGCTGCAGCGAGTCATAATTGCGGTATCCTTGGAGTTCGAGTGTCTTCAGCAGCATGTCCGTTCCCTCTTCCGGCCTGGCGGATCCTAAGCGCGCAGACGCGAAGCGCGGATCCGCGTTTAATCTCGGCGGAGGCGAACCGCGAAGTCGCCGCAGCCTTCGACCTGCACGGTATCGCCGGGAACCAGCTTGCGTCCGCGCCGGCTTTCGGCCTGGCCGTTCACCTTCACCCGATCGTCCTGCAGCATCCTTTTCGCTTCTCCGCCCGTCGCCGCGCAGTCCGCCAGCTTCAAAAGCTGCCCCAGCGTGATGTAGTCGGTGCGAATGAACACGTCTTTCAATTCGCCATGACCTCGATTCGCTTCAATTCGTCGTCCGGTAAGGAAGAATGAGGTGAAGGCTGTTCTCGTCGTCCCGCGGCTTGATGATGATCGGGCTCATGGCGCCGGTGAATCCGACGAACAGCTGCTCGCTGTCGATCACTTTCAGCGCGTCCAGCATATATTTGGAGTTGAACGCGATGCGCAGCGGCTCGCCGCTGCCCGACACCACGGACAGCTGCTCCTGCACCCGGCCGAACTCGGAAGAACTTGACGAGATTTCGACGCCGCCGTCTTCCAGCGTCGTCAGCCGGACGATGTTCGTCTTCTCCTCGCGGGACAACAGATAGGCGCGGTCGATCGCGTCGCTGAGCATTCGGGTGTCCAGAATCAGTTCTGTTTTGAAGGCATGCGGAATAATTTTAGAAGTGTCGGGATAAGTGCCGTCGAGCATTCTGGCATAGAAGAGCACATTTCCCAGTTTAAACAAAACCTGGCTTTCGGAAACGACGATGTCGACGAGCACATTCTGGTCGGGAATGATCTTCGACAGTTCGTTCAGCGTCTTTCCGGAGAGGACGACGCCGGAGAACGACACGTCGGTGTCCATCGCCGCTTTGCAGGTGGACAACCGGTGCCGGTCGGTGGCGGTCATCTTGAATTCGCCGTTCTGCAGGTTCCATAGAACGCCGGTCAGAATCGGGGACGATTCGTTGGCGGAAACGGCGAATACGGTCTGTCGAATGAGGTTTTTCAGCAAGTCGCCGGGGATGGAGAACACTTTGTCCTCCTGAATAGCCGGCAGAATCGGATATTCTTCCGGGTCCAGCCCCACCAGCTGAATGTCGGTCGCTCCGGACACGATTTGCGTCTGGAACCGGTCGCCGACTTCGATATGGACTTCTTCCTGGGGGAGCTTCTTGACGATCTCCACGAAAAATTTGGCCGGCAGGACGACGCTGCCGGTCCGCTCGACCGTTGCGATCGTGCGCTCTCCGGCTTCCAGCGGAATGAAGCTCTGAATGGAAATATCGGTGTCGCTTGCCGTCAGCGTCACGCCGCGGCTGCCGACTTCGATTTTGATGCCGTTCAGAATCGGGATCGTCGTGCGGGTCGGCACCGCTTTGGATACTTGCTGGATCGCATCGTTCAATTCGTTGCGAAGGATCGTCAGTTTCATGAGCTCACCTCGTTTGGAATCTTTTATATTGTATCATGTTTAAAAGCAGAAGTCGCAGTAGGCGGCATTTTTATGTGGATAAGCGGTCAAACACGCAAAAAGACAGCCTATCCACATGTGAATGAACTGTGCATAGGCTTGTCTTTTATAAACAGGGCTTCAACCGATCAAATTTTTAATTTTCTCGGTCAGATGATGAACGATTTGATAGAGTTCCTGGTCTTCCTTGAGCTGCTGGGAAATTTTCTCGTGCGCATGGATGACGGTCGTATGGTCGCGGCCGCCGAACGCTTCGCCGATCTTGGGAAGCGAATAGTCGGTCAGCTCGCGCGACAGATACATGGCGATCTGCCGCGGATAGGCGATCGCTTTCGTCCGCTTGCGGGCTTTGAAGTCGTCCAGCTTAAGCCCGTAATATTCGCCGACGCGCTGCTGAATGTCCTGGATCGTGATGACCCGGTTGCGGCTGCTGGGCAGAATGTCCTTCAGCGCTTCCGCGGCCAGATGGGTCGTAATGTCCTGGTTCGTCAGCGAAGAATAGGCGACGACCCGGATGAGGGCCCCCTCCAGTTCGCGAATGTTCGTATCGATCTGATTGGCGATATAAATCATCGCTTCGTTCGGAATGTCCAGGTTCTCGGCCTTCGCCTTTTTCCTCAGAATCGCGATGCGCGTCTCCAGGTCCGGCGGCTGAATGTCGGTGATCAGGCCCCATTCGAAGCGCGAGCGGAGCCGCTCTTCCAGCGTCGGGATTTCTTTGGGCGTCCGGTCGCTGGAGATGATGATCTGCTTGTGCTCTTCGTGCAGCGTATTGAACGTGTGGAAAAACTCTTCCTGCGTCCCGTCTTTCCCCGCAAGAAACTGGATATCGTCGATCAGCAGCACGTCGATATTGCGGTACTTGTTGCGGAAGCTTTCGCCGCGGTTGTCGCGGATGGCGTTGATGAATTCGTTCGTAAATTTCTCGGACGAAATATAGAGCACTTTCATATGCGGATTGTGCTCCAATATGTAGTGGCCGATGGCATGCATCAGATGGGTCTTGCCGAGCCCGACGCCGCCGTACAGAAACAGCGGATTGTAAGCGTTTGCCGGGTCTTCGGCCACAGCCAGGCAGGCGGCGTGGGCGAACCGGTTGCCGGCTCCGATCACGAACGTATCGAAGGTATACTTCGGATTCAGCATTTGCGCGTAGTTCTCTTCCGGAGCCTGGATTTTCACGGCTGGAGCCGGCGTCGGCGCTGTGGGCTTGATCGGGCTTTCGGCGTCTTCGCTGGCAAACTGAAGTTCTACGGGATAGCCGACAATCTCGGCGACCGTCGTTGCGATCAGCTTGGCGTACCTTTTCTCCAGAAATTCGGCGACAAAGCTGTTGGGAGACGTGACGACGACGGTATTATCCCCAACCAGGGTAGCATGGGTGGCTTTGAACCAAGTGTCGTAGCTGGGCTTGCTCAGTTTGGTTTGGAAGACCGACAACACTTGCTGCCAAATCTCGTTGCTGCGGCTGTCCACAGAAGTTCACTCCTTTACCCATCCGGCGGACACAAGCGGCACCACAACGGCGAAAAATAGCGGCTGTCGACAAATTATCCACATTAATCCCATTGTGCAGTTACGGATTGTCCAGATGAAGGGGATGTTGTCAACAAAGATATCCACAAGGTGTTGATAATTCGGGGGAAAATGGGCCGTTTTCCACAGTGAAAGATAGAACTAATCATAGCAGATGAAACCGGCAAATTCAACGGATTTCCTGTCGTCGTCCCCGATTTCCATACCTTGTGGAGACAAGTTATGCACAGCACAAGATATTGTTGATAAAATGTGAGCCAATTCGACAACAGCTGAAAAAAGCGCCGGATGTCGCGTTCATTATCCACATGTGAATATTTTTCGATCAAAAGCGTCATCCCCATGTTTATACATGTTATAATTAATTTAATAAGGTAAAATTCGCCTTTTCGATCATGAAGCGGGCGGGACGCGGGAGGAAAATCCGGTGAACAAAGTGCGTTGGAAGCGGCTGGGAACCGTGGCGGCCGCCGCCGCGGCGCTGTTCGGAGCGAGCGTTCCGGCGGGCGCGGCCGCTGGAGCGGGCGGAGGTCCGGTAACGCCGGTTGTCCGGCCGGATGCGCAAGTGAAAGTTCGATGGGTCATCGACGGACTGCCGAACGGTTTGGGATCTGTCGGCCAAAGGTCGGGGCAGACGGTGATGGTTCCGGCCAAAATGCTTGAAAACTTGGGCTACCGGCTTGCCTGGGATCCGCAAGCGCGCCGGCTGACGGCCGTCCGTTCTTCCGGCGCGTCGCTGGTGTTCCGGGCGGGCAGCCGCGAGGCGCATATCGGCGGCAAAGGGACCGTTACGCTGGACGCCGCGCCTTATATCGAGGAAGGCCGGCTGTGGATTCCGCTGCGGGCGGCGGCCGAGGGCAGCGGCCTGGAGGTCGGCTGGGACGCGGAAGAACGGACGGCGACGGTTCGCGATCCGAACGCGCTGAAGTCCATTCGCGTCGCCACCCGCGCAGACAACGGCGCCGACGGGGATATTGCCAAGCTGGACGCATACATAAGAGCGAATATGAAGCTGAATGTCGAACTGATGCGGATTCCGCCGGAATATTATCATCAGAAGACGATGCTGATGATCGCCGCCGGCGATCCGACGGATCTGATGCTGATCGATCGGCCGTATCAGTTCAACGACGCTTTGATGCAATCGGTCGCGTCCGACTTGACGGACCAACTGGCCGCTTATCCGCGGCTGAAAGCGCTGGCGGAAAGCGAAGCCGCTTCCGCGCGGTCGATCGGCGGCCGCCCGTACGGCATCCCGCGGCCGTCCGATCCGCACGACGCGCCGTTTCCGGCGGTTCGCCGGGACTGGCTCGACAAGCTCGGGCTGGCAACACCTGCGACGATGGACGAATTGTACGAGGTGCTCGTCCGCTTCGTCCAAAGCGATCCTGACGGCAACGGCAAGAGCGACACGGTCGGGCTGACGGGCCGGATTGCCGGCGACGGGCTCGGCACGCTGGCCTGGGTGGAGCAGGCGTATACCGGCAGCCCGGGCCGCTTCGCCGTCGTGAACGGCGAAGTGCGCGATACGGCGGCGAATCCGGCGGAGCGGCAGGCGCTGGCCTGGCTTGCCCGCGCCTACCGGGACGGGGTGCTGGATCCGGATTTCGCCGCGCTGACCGATGACGACGTCCGGCAGCGCATGGAGCAAGGCCGCGCCGGCATGGCCGCGGTCACCGTCGCCGAAGCCGCGCGGCTGACGGGCGGCGCCGGGGCGGCGGCCGGCGGCCCGGTCTGGACGCCGCTCCCCGGACTTCGGGTGGACGAGGCGGGGCCAGTGGCCGTACCGTGGAACACGGCGGGCAGCGGCCTGTACATCGTGCCGCGCACCGTACCGAAGGAGAAGGCGGATGCGATTCTGGCGTGGCTCGACCGCGGCGTGGCGATGGCGCAGTCCGGGGAATGGGACCGCCTGCCGGAGCTGGACGCGGCCAGCCGGGCCGCCGCCGCCGATCTGTTCGGCAGCGTCGCCCGGCCGGACGCTTCTCCGGCGGTCGCCCATCTCCCCGATTCGGTGCGGCGCAGCTACGCCGACGCGGTCTCGAGCTGGGAGCAGACGTCCTACGCCGGCCGCACGCTGCCGCAAGCGGAATTGGTGCTGAGCCAAGAGGCGTATATCGAGATGAACCGGCAGCTTGAAGAGCTGAAAATCCGGGTGATCACCGGCCAGGCTTCGCTGGACGACTGGGACCGCCATGTCGCGGAGATGAAGCAGTCCGACCTGTACCGGGCCATGATGAAAGCGTTGAACGCGTTGCTGTAGACGGTGATTTTGCCCACTACACAGCCAGTAGCGACGTTCTCTCAGCACCTGTAACCAGTATGTTCCCTGATATCAGGCGCCAGTGAAAAGAGATATTTCCATATCACGACTTAAATTGCATTTTAAGTAAAAAAAATGTAATATCATCCGCGTTGAATATGCCGAGGGGGCAATGCCGGTTTTAGATATACGTCCATGATCCTGAACGGGTCTGTTCCGCATACTCCCGCGAGAACGGGCGTGTTTTTGACGATCGGCAGCACCTCTGCCGCCATCTCGACGACGATTTCGTTGGTATCGCCGTAAGGCATCAGTCCCGCAAGTGAACCGCGTCCCGCCATCCGGTAGCGCCCCGAATTGTAAATAATGATCAGATCGGCGCCAATGACCCTTCGAAACACAACGTGTCAACTCATATAAAAATGTTACCGAAGGAGAATGGATCACTCATGTAATT
>ENA-UOWJ01000459-UOWJ01000459.1-bioreactor-metagenome-genome-assembly--contig:-NODE-459-length-16778-cov-18.789212_pt1 | contig 16778 bp, 15 predicted proteins | sample MGYA00238156_ERZ761611 | MGnify/ENA primary metagenome ERZ761611 (study PRJEB28900, sample SAMN06268034) | bioreactor metagenome | isolation source: Joint BioEnergy Institute, California, USA...
GATATAAAGCCAGCGCAGTCCGGTATTTTTCCAGAATAATCGTGCCAGAACATAAACAACAAAGCTTAAGCCCAGCCCTAGCGACAGCCACTGCAATGCCGCTTCTGAAATCAGCGGACGAATAAAATACAAGGCCAAAGCTAGCATAATGAAAGCAAAGAGCACTTTCACCTGATTCATCCAGTGCCCGGCTCGAGGTAGAATACGTGCCCCCATAATACTGGCCAGCAGCAACGGGGTGCCCATACCGAAACCCAACGTAAACAACAGCACTGCGCCTTGCCACTGGTTCTGAGTCTGGGAAATAAATAATAAAGCACCGGCTAATGGTGCCGTCATACAAGGCCCAACCAGCAAGGCAGAAACAGATCCCATGATCGCAGCGCTAACCAGAGTTCCCCCTTGCTGCATCGCCTGAACCCGGTCCAGACGTTGCGTCAGACGCTGTGGCATTTTAATTTCAAACAGGCCAAACAGGTTGAGGGCAAATACCACAAATAATGCACTAAATGCCATCAGGGTGGCAGGTTGCTGTAACCAGCGCTGAAAGTTGAGTCCGGCTGAAGACGCGATCAAGCCTAATACCGCATAGACTGCGGCCATACTGCTTACAAAGCTTAGGGCAATCATCCAGGCCTTGATGCCTTTGCTATCACGAACAATTAATGAAGTCAGAATTGGCAGCATCGGCAAAGAGCATGGCGTAAATGCCAGCAAAATGCCCAAGCCGAAAAATAACAGCAATCCATAAGCCAGCGAACTTTCAGCCAGACGTGTAGACCATTGCTGGTCTTGTGCCGAGTCGCTGTTGGATCGTGTAGAAATGACTTCAACGATTTTACTGTCTGTATTTCCTGATTCTAGATCATCAGCAGAATTTTCCAGAATTCGGTTGTGCTGTGAGGAGGAGCTACTTAGATCCAGTAACCGTTTATTACCCGAGCCAGTAGATTCATATTGCACCAGACCAGATAGGTCAGTCTTGAATTTAATGGTTTGGGGTGGGTAACAAAGCCGGTCTTTGGCACAGCCTTGCCAGCTGACCTGATAAGTTTGACCCGCCTGTGTCGGAATCTGAACTTTTAATTGCTGATAATAAACCTGGGTATGACCATAGTTTTCATCATATAGATCTTCAGCAGGTGGCAATTGCAAGGTCATCGGCTGACTTCCCTGCTTTACCTCTACCTTATGCTGATAAAGATAATAGTTTTGCGGAATTTCCCAGCTAAGTTCAGCCTGTTGCTGAGTGACTGAACTGATACTCAGAGGAAAAGCCTGCTCAGGCGAAAGCAAAGGCGCTTCTGCCTGAGCAATATTGCTAAGCAACACTGTGCCCAATAAGACTGGAGAAAATACTTTTCTCCCGATCTTAAACTGTAGTGCTTTGGTCATATCGAAATAAGAGCAGCTTAGAATAGGAACGATACGCCCAAGCCTGAGAAGTAACCTTTATTCTGACCTTCCAGATCTACCCCAACACTGGCATCAAGTTGTACCTGATCATTCAATGCATACATGACACCAGTGCCTAGCGCATATTCATTATCCTGACTTTCGGCTTTACGATAAATCAGTTCCGAATAACCTGACCAGCGCTCAGTAATCTGATAGCCTAAAGCTGGAATCGCAGTAATTGCCCAGTTGCTATCCTGCCATTCATAACGCATGGTCAGTGCAGTATTCACCAAATCATTATATTGATAAGCAACTGCTGAGCTCAGGCTATAAATATCTTCTTCATTACTAAAATTAGCATTACCTGTGGCAATAATAGCTTCAGCCATCAGCGCCATACTGAGTTTTTCATCATCCAGATCAATGGCTTTTTTCAGGCCAATACTGACATCGCCTAAACCATCATCCTCTTCAGTCTGACCATTGAACTTGGTTTGTGACCAGGCCGGACCAGCCCAGCCTAAACGTAATTCCAGATCATCAGTCAAACCGGTACGCAACAAGACGTCGGCATTTAAAGTGGTTTGTTTCAGCTTGCTTCCATCCACAGTCGCTTCGCTATAAGAGAAACTCGGTAAACCCTGTTCCCAAGCTAACTGACCCACTGGCACGGTACTGGTACCCAGACCTTCACCTGGTCGGTCAAACTCAACTGCAGCACAAAGCTGTGCACTCACACCCGTCAGTGCCATCAAACCCAATATTCTTAAAGTTGTCTTCATCTTGCTGGAGCTCTTTCTTAAAATTTAATGTAATTCCTTGGTCATTTTTGCGCCATGACTACGCAATAATTCTAGGGTCTGTTTTTCTTCTTCCAGTGCTTCTGCCCAGTTAATTTCATCAAAATCACAATCAAAGAATAAATCACTAATCGATGACAGAATGGTTAATCCTTCTTCATCCTTGCTGTTCGGATTGACTTTTTCTTCTAATAGGCGCTGCACTGCAGGTACACAGGCTGCACTGGCCGCATCCCAAAGCGGGCCATAAACTTCTTCAGCATCCCAGAGATGCAAATTGACTTTGGCCTGGATCAGCGCTTCCAGAATCTGTAAATGTACATCCAGACGTTGCTGTTTTTCTTCGGCAGTCAATGGACTACCCGCTTCATAAGCTTCGCACACTTCTTCCCACCATTTGAACAGGCCATCTGACCAGATGGAAATAACTGGGCCTTTTTCCAGATCAATAAAATTCGGGTTAAGTCCATCTGCCAAAAGCTGTTTGACCTGACCCAGATTGAGTTCTTCGAGTGCTTGCACAAAAAGCTGTTGTTGCGCAGTTAACATGATGGAGCTCACTTCAAATTCGTTTTTCACTATTATGCCGAATAAAGCGGGATTTGTTTTGTTCTCATTCGTTTATTTTATCTAAAATTGAAAAAAGCCCCGTAGGGGCCTTTTTCATCTGCGAATTATTTATTGTTCTAGATCTGTACCCGTATCTTCTTCCGCAAGTTTTAGCGGAGTGCTACGTACGTTATCTTTTTTCTCAATCACATGTTCCAGACTGCGTTTTAAACGGTCGATGGCACCATGAATGGCAGTATCAACATTATGACCATGATGGTTCACGACAATTGGCTTCAAGCCGGCAGGACGTGCTTCGATCATGCAGCGAATATCATCATCGCCTCCTTTGGCGGCATTTTCATCGCTAAGATGCACTGAGAAATGGGTAATACGCTCACTGTGGCGCTGGAATTCCTGATTTAATTCGGTACGAACGTAAGTAATTAGACGATCACTATTGCGAATGTTTTTATCGGTACGGAGTTCAATGTTCATAAAATACCATCCTCAAATCATTTTAACTTTTTAGTGCAGAATTTTTATCTTGGCACGTGTATAGCTTGCTGTTTTATATTGCATTTCACATCTTCAAATCGCTTTGGATAAAACCCTCCAGATTGAATGATGAACACATTTTTGAGTCTGCAGAACCGTGTTCCTATACTTCGAATATCGGTCCTCTCTTGAAAATATGCAAGTGATATTTTGATTTTTTTAGCAAAAGGACAACCGATCGTGACAACTGCTTACCGGATCGTGATTGACCTTCCAGATTTGGAACAATCGAAATACTATTCACATGACCTTCCCAAAATTAAAGCAGTCTTTGCCCTGTTCATAAAAGATCTATGTAATTACTTTAATCAGCTTCAAAATTGAGTCTCAATTCTTAAAATTAATTTAAATATAAAAATTTAACTCGCTTCAAATATCCTATAAACCTTCTTCTCCCAATATCTCAAATTATCATCAGCTCAGGACGATGAAATATTTCTGTCAGTGATCAATTTTGACTTTATTTTTACTTATTAATCTGTATCCTTAAGCTGCTTTCTCGGGGGAGATATTTAAATGAAATTTACACAAATCGCGGCACTTTGTGCATTGGCTTCAACAGCAGCTTTCACTCAGGCAGCAGTTTGGCAGGATTTTAGTCTGTCAGCTTTATATGGTGAAAACTATAAAGCACCATTTGCAGCTGGTAATGAAAAAATTGATCAATCAACCATTACTGCTGAATATGCAGCTGGTTTAAAATATGGTGATATCTTCGCCTTTGCTGACCGTACTAATAATGATCTCAGTGGTAATGAAACTTACTTTGAAGTTTCACCACGTTTAAGCTTAGGTGCGGTCACTGGCCAAAAACTTGAAGCTGGTCCAATTAAAGACGTACTTATTTCTACTACTTGGGAAGGTGGTGAAGGCTTTAATAATTACCTATATGGTATTGGATTTGCTCTAGATGTTCCTTATACCAGTTATGCAAACATCAACTTCTATAAAGTTGATAATGAAAAAGGTTCTGAAGATGATTATCAGATGACCATTACTTATGCGGTTCCATTTAAAATTGGTAGTGAAGAATTCCTAGCAGATGCTTTCCTAGACTGGTCAACAGCTGAGAAAAACGATCATGCAAGTGAATTGAACTGGACGTCTCAATACAAATGGAATGCTGGTAAACATATTTCTCCTGAAACCAAATTATACTTCGGTATCGAGCATTCAGTTTGGAATAATAAATATTCGATCAAAGGCTTAGACGAACATAATGTTAGCGCATTGGTGAAATACCATTTCTAAGTTTTTAGAATGAATAAAGCAGGACTTCGGTTCTGCTTTTTTATTGCCTAAATTCAGGTTATGGTTAGATATTCTCTTTCTTTTTTGGCATCTGCTTATGAGCTTTGTTATTCGTCCTGCTCAAATTCAAGATCTGGAACATCTACTCCCGATCTACAATGCTGAAATCTTATACGGAACCTCAACCTGGAATAGCACGCCAAAAACGATCCAGGATTTTCAGAACATGCTGAATGAATTAAATGCTCAGGGATTTCCTTTATTGGTGGCTGAGCATTCAGCGTCCAAGCAAATTGCAGGTTATGCGGATTATTCTACATTTCGACCCATTCAGGGTTTTAAACACACTGTTGAACATTCTGTCTTTATTCATGCAGATTTTATAGGGCAAGGTCTGGGCAAAGCCTTGATGCTCAAGCTGATTGAACATGCCCGACAAAATGCTATCCATGTCATGGTCGGTGCCATTGACCATGAAAATCAAGCATCAATTGCCTTACATGAGAAATTAGGCTTTAAACAAACCGGTTATATGCCGGAAGTTGGACAGAAATTTGGACAATGGCGCGATCTGGTATTGATGCAACTCAACCTGAATTAAACCAAAATATTTTATTTTTTATGTAAAACTTAATCTAATTGGATCAATAATCTGTTAGAAAAATTACTGATAGATAAAATTTTCTATTAAAACCAGAATAATGTCAGTTGAGTAAAATTATGAATAAATGGCTTATCTTTATCAGTATTCTCCCTCTGAGTAGTTTTAGTTTCGCCAATTCAGACTTTGAAACTGAACTCCGATCCGAATGTGCCAAGGTGAAAAGCTATGCCAACTCGGGAAGAAAATTTTATGATCAGAAACAGTATCAAAATGCGCTAGGACAATTTCAACAGCAAGCTTCCTGGTCTGCCTTTTGTGCAATGCATAGTGAAAATAGCGGTGTATCTTTTTCCGAGAATGCCATTACCACTGCTTTTAATAATGTCGGGTTAAGCTATTTTAAATCAGGAAAGCCACAATGGGCACGGGCCTGGTTTTCAGTCTTTCCTCAGGCCAAAAGCAGTCAATTTAATTTAAAACAGCTTCCTCCTCCGCAAAAAACTCAAAACTTGGCAGGCATTTATATACGGCATGCTGGCTTCGGTCACTGGAATACCATTCAAGTCAAACGGATTAAAAATTCTTATCAGATTCATTTTAATGGCCTCTATATGGGACTAAATAGCATGATTTATGGTCCAAATATAGGTGAATTTGAAACCACAATGCCTGTTAATAAAAATCAAACGACCTATCGATCAGATGACTGCAAAATTAATCTCAATTTTGCTTTTGATCCTAAACAGGGACAACAGGTGATTTTAAAACAGGACAATGGCAGTTCAGGTTGTGGCTTTGGACATAATGTCTATGCAGATGGACACTATTTAAAAGTTGAGTCTTAAATTGAGTTGTTAAAAAAGCCCGCGATTGCGGGCTTTTTAATAGATATTAGCAGCAAATCATTTTAAACAACGATATCCGCCAGATTACCTTTCTGTTCCAGCCAGTCTTTACGGTCACTGGCGCGTTTTTTGGCCAGAAGTTTATCCAGTAAGCCTGAAGTCAGGTGCACATCATCCAGATCTAGCTGTACCAGACGACGAGTATTAGGATCCAAAGTCGTTTCGCGAAGCTGGCTGGCATTCATCTCACCTAAACCTTTGAATCGGGTGATCTGCGGGTTCTTGGTTTTACATTTTTTCAGGATGCCTTCCAGTTCATCTTCATCCAGCGCATAGTGCACATCTTTAGCATCATCGATACGGAATAGGGGTGGCATTGCCACAAACAGATGCCCTTCTTCGACCAGAATCGGGAAGTGTTTTACAAACAGCGCACATAACAAAGTCGCGATATGCAAGCCATCCGAGTCGGCATCGGCAAGAATACAGATCTTGCCATAACGCAGTTCAGACAGGTCATCTGAACCTGGATCGACCCCAATCGCGATTGCAATGTTATGCACTTCCTGAGAGGCCAGCACTTCATCCGAAGAGACTTCCCAGGTATTTAAAATTTTCCCGCGAATCGGCATGATCGCTTGGAAATTCTTGTCACGTGCCTGCTTGGCCGAGCCACCTGCAGAGTCCCCTTCCACAATAAACAGTTCAGACTGATCCAGATCATGTCCCACACAATCTGACAGTTTCCCAGGTAAAGTCGGACCAGCGACAATCTTCTTACGTTCAACTTTTTTGGCCGCTTTCAGACGGCGACCCGCTTTAGAAATCGCCATTTCTGCCAGTTGCATAGCGATGTCTGAATTCTGGTTTAACCATAGCGCAAACGCATCTTTGGCAATATTCTGCACAATGCCGGAGGCTTCACGGCTAGATAAACGTTCCTTGGTCTGACCAGAGAATTGTGGCTCCTGGAATTTCAGTGACAGGATATAGTTCACCCCATCCCAGACATCTTCTGCAGACAGTTTCATATTCCGTGGCAACAGGTTACGCAGCTCACAGAACTCACGCATGGCATCGGTCACACCTGAACGTAAGCCATTCACGTGAGTACCGCCTTGTGCGGTTGGAATCAGGTTGACGTAGGATTCCTGAATACTTTCTCCACCTTCCACGTTCCAGCAGATGGCAAATTCTGCACTGGCACGCTCAGCATCACCTGTCGCCACAAAAGCAGGGGCCGGAATGATTTCACGGTCTTCCAGCTCGTCCATCAAATAGTCAACCAGACCATTTTCAAACTGCCAGGTGATCTTTTCATCATTGATCTGGTCGATATAGTTAATTTGCAGACCAGCAGCCAATACCGCTTTGGCTTTTAAGTTATGTTTTAAGGCTTTAAGCGCGAATTTTGGAGAATCAAAATATTTGGTTTCCGGCCAGAAATGAACAGTTGTCCCTGTGGCACGTTTCGGTGCCTTGCCTTCTAGCACTTCTAGTGGTGCAGTCGGTTCGCCATTTTCAAAGGCCATTTTATACAGGTTGCCGTGACGCTGAACTTCAACTTCTACGCGGCTAGAAAGCGCGTTGACGACCGAGATCCCCACCCCGTGCAGACCGCCAGAAAATTGATAGTTATCAGTACTGAACTTACCACCGGCATGCAGTTTGGTCAGGATAATTTCAATCCCGCTCTGACCATATTCCGGATGAATATCGACGGGCATACCACGGCCATTATCTTCAACCGATAATGAACCATCCTTATACACCGTGACCGTGACTTTATTGGCATGTCCCGCCAGTGCCTCATCGACCGCATTATCAATCACTTCCTGCGCCAAGTGGTTTGGACGAGAGGTATCGGTATACATGCCCGGACGACGACGGACCGGATCTAGACCAGATAAAACTTCAAGAGATTGAGCCGTATATTGAGACACGTTATTCGGTTTCCTTTTTTATGCAGTCGGATAAAAACTGTAAGAGCAGCGGAATTTTCTCCGCAAAATCATCCATGCCATGGCTGCCATTGGCCTCGGTCATCAGCAGTGCAGGTGGACGAGCTGAACTATAATAGCGATGTGCTTCACGATAATCCAAAACTTCATCGCCTTGTTGTAACAGCACTAATATTTTGTCTGCATCTTGTGCAGTTGGTAGCGCCATGGCTTCGAGCTGGCCAAGATCTGCGTCATTCAGGCACCAGTTCGGATGAACCTGCAGGGGCAATTCATCATCAAACAGTTCACGAAACAGCTGCCATGGTCGCATTGCCGGATTGATCAGTACAGCCGGCACATGCGCTTGAGCGACCAGATATGTCGCATAAAATCCCCCCAAGCTACTGCCGACTAATGCTACCTGATCCATCGACTGGATCAATTTAGAAATCTTCTGAATTGCAGCTATGGGCGGCATGTTCAAATCGGGTAAATGCACCTGAATATCCGGGTACTTTGCACAGTATTGTTCCAATAACTGGCCTTTAATCGAGTTGCTACTACTCTTGAACCCATGCAGGTAAATGATATTCATCGGCAATCAATAAAAAACAAACAAAATGTCAAAATTTAATTTAAAAGTGTGAAATACACTTCATTTTATAACCACTTAATTGCTTAAATTGTCTGACAAAAAAGCCTTTAATGTTATGCAATTCTCGCTATTTTAAGAGTATTCCGAATAAATTGAGAATCAAGAATACTGAAAAAAAGAATTTATACCGCGAAGTGCTCAAAAAAGAAAGATGTCTACGGCTCATATAAAGGATAGGATCAAATGCCAAGTTTAACGCCATTGCATGAAACCTATTGTCGATGGGATCGAACTCCGCTTAGCCAGGCAGATGTCCTGGAAGGCCTGGCACAATTGGTCACCATGCGCTTTAGTGATGTAGTACAGGAGCTGATTAAATCGATTCAGCGTGAAATTTTAATGAGCGTATTCGGGCTGAGTGAAAAAAATTCCAAAACTTTCCAGAATATTCCTTATATCGTACGTCTGTATCAAATGTCTTATGACATGATCTTTCATTATGGCAATACCCTGATTGCGCCTGGACTGCGCCGTATTATTGAAAGATTTCCAAAATTACATAATAAACCTCTGACCCCGACCATGCATTTTATGGTCAGTGCCCTGAACGGGATTATTGGCGATTATCTGCTGAAATATCAGAATCCTCTCGCCCTGCCGATGCTCATTTACGATCATTATGGTTCTCTGCAACAAGGTGAGCTAACCGGACGCATTACCCTATTTGTGCATGGTCTGTGCATGAACCATCTGGACTGGTCAACCCGCAAATATCCGGGCATTGGAGAAAAATTACTGGCACAGCGTGACCATAACACCATGCTGTACCTGAACTACAATACCGGACGCCGCATTTCAGCCAATGGCCGCAGTCTGGCCAATGCCTTGCAGGATCTGGTCAAACGTAATCCAGGAATTACCAGTATTGATCTGATCGGACACAGTATGGGCGGTCTGGTGTCACGCAGCGCCTTGTTCTATGGCAAACAAAATGTCTATGACTGGATTCCGATGGTAGAAAATCTGGTCTGTCTGGGCTCACCGCATCATGGTGCGGTACTGGAACGTTTTGGTTTTAGTTTGCAGGAAAAACTTGGACATTTTCCTTTAGTGAAAATTGTGGGACATGTGGTGAATATTCGCAGTAACGGAATTCTAGACTTACGTCATGGCAGCGTCCGGGATGATGACTGGGAACATAATCCGGTACGGATTGGCTTTATGGACGACAACCGTAAACCGGCACCGATTCCTGCGCATATTGATGCCTATCTGGTGGCAGGTACGATCGAGTTTGAACACCATACCAACAAAACGCTTAATGTGATCGGTGATTATCTGGTCAGTGTCAAAAGTGCCTTGGGCGAACATCCCCATCCGCGTTTTGATCTGAAAGTACCCGACGCACATAAGGCGATTTTCTATGGACTGAATCATTTTGAAATTCAGTATCATCCACTGGTGGCCGAACAGATTGTGCGCTGGTTCTATCCAAGTGTGGAAGATGAAACCTATACGCAAATTCATGAATACGTGACCGATCTGGACAGTATTGAAGGCATTGCCCTAACCTGATTGAAGGTAAAAAATTTGGTTCGCCTCTAAGAGAGTGATAAAAAAAAGCCAGTCTGTAGACTGGCTTTTTTGATTCCAATTTTGAAAATCAGTATTTATCTCTTAGACGTTTGACGGGCGCAGTCTGATATTTGCGAAATAACTGCCACAGGCTGATCAGCAATAAAATACTGAAGAACACCAATGACCAGACCGGTAAAGATTGCCCCAGGAACGTCCAGTCAATTGCGGCACATTCACCTGAACCGTTTAATACCTGCTGTAATACCGATTTCATCGGCAAAGTTTCCAGCCAGTAATCCAGACCTGGGCCACAGCTCGGCACTTGATCTGGGGGCAGGTTCTGTAGCCAGACATGCCGTGCAGCGACACCGACTGACCATAAGATACTCAGCGAGCCTAAGAAAGCATAACCACGCTTCATGGCATTGGATTTCGGATTATGCAGCAAGGCAATCAGGGAAATAATCCCTAGTCCGATCAATCCGATTCGTTGAAACACACACAATGGGCAAGGGTTCAGGCCCTGTCCATGCTCAAGATATAAAGCAAATGCCATCCCGGCAACAGATGCCAAAAACAACACACCACTCACGAAGCGATAACCCCATTGCATGGTTAATCCTCTTATTTATTATCGATATTGGGCTAAATATTCAGTAAAACTGATCGTGTTATCTTGCTCGAGCTGCTGTTGTTGCTGCAATGACTTTTGTGACAATTCATTGAAATATTTAAGTGTTTCTTTGCTTAATCGATGTGATTCATAGAGATTGCTATGCTGATGGGCCAAATGCTGGCCAAACTGCCACATGCTGCTGTGGCTACGAATATCTCCGACAATCAGGGCTGACAAGGTCGCATCAACTTCATCGACACGGATCTGCATGGCTTGCATAGCATTGCTATATAGATCAGTTTCATAAGCCTGATCGAGCAATTGAGCCAGTGGCTGCATACGTTGCAAATGCAGATTACACCAGTCTTCAATCATATAACGCTGGCCATTTTCCATAATCGCAGCGTTATAGGCGCGGCCACGATTGACCACTTCAGCCTGATTCTGGTCAATGATTTCCTGTTCGGCATCCAGCAATGCCGGGCTGTCTTGCAATAAGCAGTACAGTGCCACTACTTCCAGGAAGCCGGCAGTATCTTCATTGATCCCGATCGCGCTATACGGATTGACATCTACAGCACGCAGCTCAACATAGCCGATCCCGCGATTTTGCAAGGCTTGCGATGGAGTTTCACCTTCTTTAGGTACCTGCTTTGGACGCACCAGACTGTAGTATTCATTTTCAATCTGTAGCACATGGTCATTGATCTGAATTGGCTGACCATTGGCATCATCCAGACCCAGACGGGTAAACTGTTTGTACGGTGTTCTGACCGCTTTTTGCAGACCTTCCAGATAATCCTGCAGATTATTGTAGTGAATACCGAGCTGTTTCTGCGCTGAATTCTGGTAGCCAAAGCGTCCCATTCGTAATGCAGTCGAATAAGGCGTATATAAAGTACCGCGTACCAGCGGGAATAAGTGGTGATCACGTCCAGTCATAAAACACTGGCAAACGGCTGGACTGGCACCAACCAGGAAAATCACCAATGGGGTTAAACGAATAAAGTTACGGATCAGCCCCATATAACGATGGCTGCGATAATCCTGCAGACTTAAAGCGCGCAGCTCTTCATCAGTTTCCTGTTCCTGGAGCGCTATAAAGAAATGATCCGGGAAAGACAGATTATAGTGAACCCCGGAAATGGTCTGCATACGGCGACCATAACGCACGCCTAAACCATGACGATACAGCGTTTTAAATAAGCCAATATTGGAGCTGCCATATTGCGCCAGCGGGATATTTTCATCCTTACTGTCGAGCATGCACGGCATAGACATCGGCCAGAGCTTTTCATCATTTTTCAGATGACGATGTACAAAGGCATGAATGTCGGTCAGATAGTTTAATGCCTCAGTAATACTCTCTTTCGGTGGAGTAATAAACTCCATCAAGGCTTCAGAATAATCGGTCGTAATATGCGGATGTGTCAGAGCTGAACCTAAGGCATGAGGATGCGGTTCCTGCGACAGGAAACCATTGCTTTGCATACGCAAGCTCTCACGCTCGATACCGCGCAGCATTCCTTTGATGAGCGACGAATCTACCCATTCCGGTAATACATCATGGGCAGTCGATTCAGGTTGACTCATTACAATCTCGCTTAATGGGGGTAACTATTAAAATAGAATCATCGGTTTAGCTTAGTATACCGCGATTTCCAGACAGCACATGCTGCCCTGCCTAGTTTTCAAGCAAACCATTGATTTTTAGTTGGGCAAATTTTTAACACAAAGTTTCTCTATAAGACATGTGAAATTTGTGATTTTATTGACAAATAAATGCTAATAAATTGTAAACATTATGAATTATCAAGATATTTTAGACTTCTGGTTTAGTCCTGAGACTCAACCCAACTGGTTTGCCAAAAGTGACCAGTTCGACCAAAGTTTGAAGGAAAAATTTGGCGATATTCTGGAACAGGCGAGTAGAGCTGAACTGTGGTCATGGCGTAAGAATGCTGATGGTCGATTAGCTGAAATCATTGTTCTGGACCAGTTCTCACGCAATATTTTTCGGGATACGCCGCGTGCTTTTGCTCAGGATAGTCTGGCTTTGGCACTGGCTCAGGAAGCCATCAGCCAAGATCTGGATAAACAGCTGAGTCCGGAGCAACGTTCCTTTCTTTATATGCCTTTCATGCATAGCGAATCTAAATTAATACATGAATTTGCGCTAAAATTATTTCAGCGCCTCGGCAATCCAGAAAACCTCGAATATGAAATCAAGCATAAAATCATTATTGACCGTTTCGGACGCTACCCACATCGCAACCAGATTCTGGGCCGTGAATCCACCGAGGAAGAATTGAGTTTCCTGACCCAGCCAGATAGCAGCTTCTAGAGGTCTGTAACTCGCTGGATCATCCTATCAGGAGAACGAAGATGAAAAAAACCGTCATTGCCCTGACCCTTGCGACGACCGCCCTGCTTTCCGGCTGTGCAACGACACCGTCCAAGCCGCTTACCTTTGACCAGCTCGGCCAGTACAGCACTACTCCACTGAATGCCAACACTTATCGCATCAGTTTTCAGGCGCGACCTAATATGAGTTTCGGTACAGCCGAAGAAATTACCCTGCTGAAAGCCGCGCAGACCACAGTTCAGAACGGTTTCCAGTTTTTCCGGGTACTGAACGATCCAAGCAACCGTACCCAGCAACCACCGCGTCAGGCGATTGTCTATCCGGCGCCTAGCGTCTATCCATACGGCTATTATCGTCCTTATGGTTATTCCCGTCGCTATCCGGGATTCTGGCCCGATCCATTCTATGACCAGCCCTATACTGTCACTTTAGATCCTGCTCAAGTGGCTTATACCATTGAGTGCTTTAAAGCCGGTCAGGAGCCGAAAGATGCCTTTGATGCCCGCTTGATTTTACAATCACTTGGCGCTAAATATGGAGTAAGTCCATCCGGCCAAGTACTCCAACCGCAGCCGGCCACGCCCTAATAACAGGATGATTTATGCAGAAAGAGCAGCCGTCACCGAGCTTACAACGCAGTAAACGTTTTGCGACTATTGCACTGGTCGTCGCAGTACTGGCTTGGCTGGCGCTGATGATTACTGCCAAACTGCTGCCTGAATATGTCTGGCTGATTCATATTCTGATGCTCTCTGCCGAAGCAGGTGTAGTCGGTGGTCTGGCGGACTGGTATGCAATTACCGTGCTGTTCCGCAATCCTTTTGGCCGGCTACCGATTCCAAAATTTTTACGTGACCATACTGAAATTATTCCACGCAATAAAGCCCGGATTGCCGAATCTATGGGGCGCTTTGTGCAGGAAAATTTCCTTTCCCCGCAAATTGTGCAGCGCAGTCTGGCTAGTACGGACTTAAGTCTGGCTGCTGGCCGCTGGCTGGCCAATCCGCAGAATAATGCTCAAGTCACACAAGTGATTCAGCAGACCGTACCCAAAGTATTTGAATTTGTCGGGCAGGAACAGATCGCCGGGTTTATCCAGAGCAACAGTGTGCAATGGGTCAAAAATACCCAGATCAATACCCTGGCCAGCGAAATGCTGCGTGCTGTTTTGGAAAATGATTTCCATCAGGATGTGCTGCAACGTGGCCTGGATGTGGTGCATGCCTGGATGACTTCAAATCCGGAACAGACCCGTGAGCTGACCCGCACTTTATTCAAGGAAATGGGCGTCTGGCGTCTGGCCAAAGGCGCCAGCTGGATCGGTATTGATGTGCAGCAACGCAGTATCGATTCGGTGATTCAGCGGGTGGAAGCCATGCTGGCAGATCCCGACCATCCGTGGCGGCTTAAAATTGAAGAAACAGCTCAAGAATTGATGCAGCAATTGGCAGATTCTGAAAGTATGGCCAGCCAGCGACTGAATGAAACTAAAGATGCCCTGCTTGACAGTCCGCAAGTGCTAAATTTTATCAGTGGTGCAGTGGTCATTTTATGCGATGCCATCAAAGCAGATTTGCAAAAGTCGGATTCGGGGATTGCGGAGAATCTGCGAGTCGCCATTCAGCAAGTCGGTGAAAATATTATTTCAAATACTTCAGTGCGTGAGTTGCTGAATAACCGTCTCAGTGGTATCGCTGTCGATTTGAGTGACCAGTACAGTGAGAAAGTGATCCGTTTTATCAGTGAACGTATTCATGAATGGGATTCGACTGAGATGATCGACAAGATTGAAAACGAAGTCGGTGGTGACCTGCATATGATCCGGGTCAATGGTGTCGTGGTCGGGGCCTGTATTGGTCTGATCCTTGGAATCATCCGCGCTGCAGTCGAGCATCTGATTTAATTGGTTTTTAGCTAGAGAGTTCATTGATCAGCGAGTGCTTTTTACCCTCTAGAATTCCTTCTCTGAATAGTCGGCTGATAGAAAACAATTACTTGGGTGGCTGATTACCTGACATATCGACCAGCAAGCCGGCAAATTTGCGTACAAAAGGTAAAAGCGTCACCACAATCGGAAAAGCAATCGCCCAGGAAATCATCCAGTTATGAAACCAGAGGGCCATAAAGCCCTCAATCCAGCCCAGATTGCGCAGCATGTTAATCATGGAAATAATTCCACTCATCAGGCAGGACAAGATAAAAGGCACAATGACCAAGGCCCATTTGGCTGGAAGTTTGGGAATATTGCCGATGATGGTCGGACGCTGTTTTGAATCCATGCTGACTCTTTTTATAGTTTCAATCAGGCTAATATAGGCCATTTTGATTGCTGGATGATTCATTTTTTATAGCAAAATTTGCAACTTATTTATTCCCCTCTTTCTCATGTGATCCTTCATTGATGACCGACCGATGGATAGAAACTATAGACTACTAATCGTATATTTTTTATTCCCCATAAATGGTTTTACCTAAAGAGTCGGAAATTTGCTATATTTGCTGTTTTTCTGCGATATCTATTTTCGACTGATTATGAATACGGCAATCCAAGCAGCTCTCGATCATGCAGTGCAAACTTTACAGGCACAAAACGTACTCCCATCTGACTGGAACAATACAAGTAATTTGACGCGTACCAAAGACCGCAGCCACGGTGACTTTGCATCAAATATTGCCATGATCGCGTCTAAAGCTGCGGGTATGAAACCGCGTGATTTAGCAGAAAAAATTCTTGCTGCCCTGCCTGAAGTGGCGGATATCAGCAAGGCAGAAATTGCAGGCCCAGGCTTTATTAACTTCTTTTTAAATGCAGACCAGCGTTTTGCTGTGCTGGATCAGATTCAGGCTCAACAGGCAACATATGGTCGTACCCAGGCCAATGCGGAAAAACGCGTTCAGGTTGAATTTGTGTCTGCGAACCCGACTTCTAGCCTGCACGTAGGTCATGGTCGTGGCGCTGCTTATGGTATGACTGTTGCAAATCTGCTTGAAGCGACAGGTGCCAAAGTTGACCGTGAATATTATGTCAACGACGCTGGCCGTCAGATGGATATTCTGGCGACTTCAACTTACTTACGTTATTTAGAATTGACGGGTCAGGAACTGGTGTTCCCGAAAAATGCCTATCAAGGTGATTACGTTAAAGAAATCGCACAAAGCATTATTGATAAAGACGGCGATATCTATGTTCGCCCTGTTGCAGACGTTTATAAAGATGTCCCTGAAGACGTACAGTATGCTGCCGAACCGGATGCTGAAGGCAATAAAGTGGTTGTTTCAGGCGATAAAGAAAAACACATTGATGGCCTGATCTTCAACTCACAAACCTTATTAAATGAAGGTTACCGCGTCTTCCATCAGGCTGCGTTAAAAGCCATCCTTGATGATATTAAAGATGACCTCGGTGAATTCGGGGTGACTTTCAATCAATGGTTTAGTGAAGCGACTTTGACTGAAAAAATTGATGAAGCGCTACAAACTCTAGATCAGCGTGGCTTCCTGTATGAAAAAGATGGCAACATCTGGTTCAAGTCAACTGAATTTGGTGATGAAAAAGACCGCGTAGTGAAACGCCGTAATGGTCAAACCACTTATTTCGCGTCTGATATTGCGTATCACCTAAACAAATTACAACGTGGCTATACCGATATCATTGATATCTGGGGTTCAGACCACC
>ENA-UOWJ01000462-UOWJ01000462.1-bioreactor-metagenome-genome-assembly--contig:-NODE-462-length-16677-cov-24.416015_pt1 | contig 16677 bp, 13 predicted proteins | sample MGYA00238156_ERZ761611 | MGnify/ENA primary metagenome ERZ761611 (study PRJEB28900, sample SAMN06268034) | bioreactor metagenome | isolation source: Joint BioEnergy Institute, California, USA...
TTCGATGTGAGTGATCCGATGCCTCTTCGGTAACATTTTAGCTGAGTGATTGCGAGGTGCAGATTTTCCAAGCCGTTTGTAGTAAAATATGACGAAGGGCCTTTTAGATGACCTTTTAAAAGACGACGGAGTCGTTGTCTTTAAATCAAGGTTTGGATACGGAGTGATGGCATTGACGGAATTGGCAACGGCCTCCCGTACTCCCGCCAACCATTTGCTGCGGCGCGACGTGCGCTTCCTCGGCAACATTCTGGGGGAAGTGCTGGTCCACCTCGGCGGGCGGGAACTGTTCGATACGGTCGAGAAAATACGGGAAATGAGCAAGGCGCTGCGGGCGGAGTTCGTGCCCGAATTGTACGAGGAGTTCGTGCGCATGACGAAAACGCTGGATCCGGATATCCGCCATCAGGTAATCCGCGCTTTCGCCATCTACTTCCAGCTTGTCAACATCGCCGAGCAGAACCACCGGATTCGCCGCAAGCGCGATTACGAGCGCTCCGCGGGCGAGGCGGTGCAACCGGGCTCGATCGAAAGCGCCGTTCGCGATCTGAAGGAGCGGAACCTGCCCGTCGAAGAAGTGAAGGCGATGCTGAACGGCATATCGCTCGAACTGGTCATGACGGCGCACCCGACCGAAGCGACCCGCCGCGCGGTGCTGGACATCCATAAGCGGATTGCCGACGAGATGATGGAGCTCGACGATCCGACGCTGACGCACCGGGAGCGGGAGAGGCTGCGGGAGAAGCTGCTGAACGAAGTGCTGACGCTGTGGCAGACGGACGAGCTGCGCGACCGGAAGCCGACCGTCATCGACGAAGTGCGCAACGGCTTGTACTATTTTCACGAAACGCTGTTCGACGTGCTGCCGGACGTCTATGACGAGCTGGAACGCTGCCTGTCCAAATATTATCCGGAGCAGACCTGGCACGTGCCCGCGTTTCTGCGCTTCGGCTCCTGGATCGGCGGAGACCGCGACGGGAACCCGTCCGTAACGGCCGATATTACGTGGCGCACGCTCCATATGCACCGCCATCTTGTCGTCAGCAAATACGAATCGCTGCTGCGCATGCTCATGCGGCAGCTCAGCTTCAGCGCGACGATCGTCCGCGTCAGCGACGAGCTGCTCGCCTCCATTCGGGAAGACCGGGAACGCGTAGAGCTGCGGACGGTCGAGCCCTGGACGAACGAGAAGGAGCCTTACCGGGTTAAATTGACGTACATGCTGCAGAAGCTGCAAAATATGGCGAACGATGCCTTCAAAGGAACGGACCAGCGCTATAACAAGGCGGAAGAACTGTGCGCCGATCTGCGGCTGATCGAGCGCAGCCTGCGGCATCACCATGCCGACTACGTCGCCGATACGCATCTGAAAAAGCTGATCCGGCAGGTGGAGCTTTTCGGGTTTCATCTGGCCACGCTGGACGTGCGCCAGCACAGCAAAGAACACGAGAATGCGATGGTCGAGGTGCTGGCCAATGCCGGTATTACCGACCGTTACGACGCTTTGTCCGAGCCGGAGAAAATCGAGCTGCTGCAGCGGCTGCTGTCCGACGCGCGCCCGCTGTTGCACGAAACGGCGGTTCTGTCGGAAGCGACCCAGGAATGCCTGAACGTATACCGCACCATCTACCGCGCGCAGCAGGAGTTCGGCCGGGGCTGCATCACCAGCTATCTGATCAGCATGACGCAGGGCGCCAGCGACTTGCTGGAAGTGATGGTGTTCGCGAAGGAGGCCGGCCTGTTCCGCAGGGAGAAGGACGGTTCGATCGTCTGCACGCTTCAGGCGGTGCCGCTGTTCGAGACGATCGACGATCTGCACGAGGCTCCCGCGATCATGCGGACGTTGTTCGAGCTGCCCGTCTACCGCGAATGCCTGGCGGCCATGGGGAATCTCCACGAGATCATGCTCGGCTATTCCGACAGCAACAAGGACGGCGGCATGGTAACGGCCAACTGGGAGCTGCGCGTCGCGCTGAAAGAGCTGACGAAGACGGCCGGCGAGTACGGCGTCCGGCTGAAATTTTTCCACGGCCGCGGCGGCGCGCTCGGCCGCGGCGGCATGCCGCTGAACCGGAGCATTCTGGCGCAGCCTCCGCATACGATCGGGGGCGGCATCAAGATTACGGAACAAGGCGAGGTGCTTTCCTCCCGCTACTCGTTGAAAGGGATCGCCTACCGCAGTCTGGAACAGGCGACGAGCGCGCTGGTGACGGCGGCTTATCTCGCCCGGCAGCCGTCCCGGGATACGGAGGAGACCGCCGAGTGGGATGAAGTCATGCGCCAGATCTCGGATACGGCGCTGACGAAGTATCAGGATCTGATTTTCCGCGATCCCGATTTCATGACGTTCTTCAAGGAATCGACGCCGCTTGCCGAAGTCGGCGAGCTGAACATCGGCTCCCGCCCGTCCAAGCGCAGAAACAGCGAGCGATTCGAGGATTTGCGCGCCATCCCGTGGGTGTTCGCGTGGACGCAGAGCCGATACCTGCTGCCGGCCTGGTACGCCGCCGGAACCGCGCTGCACGCGTACGCGAACGGCGACAGCCGGCGGCTGGAGACGCTTCGCAGGATGTATCGCGAATATTCGTTCTTCCGGACGCTGATGGACAATTTGCAAATGGCGCTGGCCAAGGCCGATCTGCTCATCGCCCGCCAATATGCCGGCCTGATCCGCGACGAGAACGTGCGGAACCGGATTTTCAAGCTGATCGAAGAGGAGTACAACCTGACGAAACAGATGATTCTGGCGGTCACCGGGCAGGAGGAGATTCTGGACAACGTTCCGGTCATTCAGGAATCGATCCGTCTCCGCAATCCTTACGTCGATCCGCTGAGCTACCTGCAGGTGGAGCTGCTGACCGAGCTGCGCGCGCTCCGCGCGAAAGAGGAAGACGATGCCGAATTGCTTCGCGAAGTGCTGCTGACCATTAACGGAATCGCGGCGGGCTTGCGGAATACGGGCTGATCGTTCATGAACCGGGGCCCTCATGTTCCGTCCGTCCTGCTCGTTCTGCTCGGAGCGGCCAGTTACGGCTGCATGTCGACGGTGGTGAAGCTCGCCATGGACGATGGATGGAGCGCGCCGCAGGTGACGCTGCAGCAGATGCTGTCCGGAACGGTGCTGCTGTGGGCCGCCGCTGCGTTTGGCCGCGGGGGCGCGCGGTCCGCGTTTGGCGCCCCTGCCGCCGAGTGGGCCAAGCTCGGTCTGATCGGCGCGTCCGGAATGGCGCTGTCCACCGTTCTGTACAACGAGGCGCTGGCGAGGCTGGACGCTTCGCTGGCCATCGTGTTGCTTTTTCAATTTACGTGGATTACCATTTTGCTTGAAAGCTTGCGTTCGCGCCGTCTGCCGAAGCCGAACGAATGGGTCGCGACCGGCTTCATCGTCGTCGGAACGATTCTGGCCGTCGGCGTGCTGGAACGCCGGGGCTTGGCCCGGTGGGATGCGGCCGGCCTTGCGTTCGGCTTGCTGGCGGCGGTCTCCTACAGCCTGTTTCTTTGGCTGACGGGCCTGGTACGAACCAACATGCCGCCTGTCGCCCGCTCGGCGGTGATGTCCACCGCCGCCTTGGCGTTCGTCCTGGCGTCGAACGGGGCGGCCGGCCATCTCGCTTGGAGCGGAAGCCTTTCTCTTGTCGGCTGGGGAGCGGCCCTCGGCATTCTGGGCACGGCGCTGCCCACGGTCTGCATGAACATCGGCATCCCGCGCATCGGCAGCAACTTGGCGGCGCTGCTCGGCTCGGTGGAGCTGCCGGTCTCGGTGCTGCTCGCTTATGCGCTGCTCGGCGAGCCGCTGTCCGGATGGCAGGCGGCGGGCGTCGCGCTGATTCTGGCCGGGATGATCGCGGCTCAGCGGGAGCCGGCATCGGGCCGGAAAGGGGACGCCGCAGTCGGCGGGAAATCGGAGGAATGACGGTGAAGCCATTGGAAACCCGTCTTGCCCGTCTGGCCCGGAAAGGGGATCATCGGGCATTCGCGGAATTGGTCGAATTGTACAAGGACAAGCTTTACCATTTGGCCCGCCGGATGCTGAGCCAACGTCAAGAGGCCGAAGACATCGTCCAGGAGACGTTCCTCCGGGTGTACAATCATCTGGACCGCTATGACGAGAACCAGAAATTTTCCACCTGGATTTACCGGATCGCCACCAATTTGTGCATCGATCGGCTGCGCCGAAGAAGGCAGGTCTATTCGCTCGATGCGGAATCGTCCGAGCACGAAGGGCTGGACGGCTACGCGATGCTGCCGAGCGACGACCGGACGCCGGAGAGCGAGCTGCTGCTTTCCGAAACCCAACGGATTCTGCACGACGCGATCGAGACGCTGCCGGCCAAGTACAAATCGGTCATCGTGCTGCGGTACTTGCAGGATTTGTCGCTGCAGGAAATTTCGGAAGTGCTGGACATGCCGGTGACGACCGTCAAGACGAGGGTGCACCGCGGGCGGGAATTTCTGCGCAAGAAGCTGGAGCGCAAGCTGTAGCCGGATTTGTCGCGCGGCAAAGTTGAAACCGCGCCTTCTTCGGCGCGTATGATATAGAAGCAATTCGTGACGGAGTTGGTCTCCGGTGCAGAAAGGGATGGCTCTTATGAAGTGCGGCATCGCGATCGCGCTGATGCACGAATACTTGGACGAAGCCGAGCTTACGCATGAGCAGACGAAGCGCCTGCAAGCCCATCTGGACGCCTGTCCGGATTGCCGGCAGCGCTTCGAATCGCTTGAGCGGACAGACGCGCTGATCCGCGCGCTGCCGACTCCCCGGACGCCGGAAGATTTGGCCGACCGGATTCTGCGGTCGCTTCCGAAGACGAGAAAGCCGAGAGCGTGGACGACCTGGGTTCGCCGCCATCCGGCGGCTTCCGCCGCGGCGCTGTTCGTGCTGGTCATGCTCTCCAGTTTCGTAGCGATGTGGAATCAGAGCCAGCAGCTCTCGGTGAGCGGTTCGGATCTGGAGCATGTGGTCATTCAGGGCCATACCGTCATCGTCCCGGCCGGACAGAAAGTGTCGGGGGATTTGACGATCGAGAACGGAACCGCGCAAGTGCTGGGAGAAGTGCAGGGCAACCTGACCGTCATCGACGGCAACGTCGCGCTTGCCTCCACGGCCCGCATCGCCGGCAAAGTGAAAACGATCGACCGCGCGGTCGACTGGGTCTGGTACAAAGTGACCTCCTGGTTCGGTTCGCTGGCATACAGCAGCTAGCGCCGGCCCTTCCGCGCTTTTCCTCTGACAGCCGAAGCCTCCTTTGCCGGAGGCTTTTTTGTTGGCGGGAGAGGGGGAGACAAGGGCGGGGGGCTTTTGTTTAATTCCATAAATATTAAATTCCGTTAAAAAAACGCTTTCGCATCGATTTTTCCGACAGGAAAACGTGCAACGCAAAGAGAAGTCCTTTACAATAGAAGTAAAAACCGGCGACGATTCGGTCCGTTCCGATCGATGTCCTATTCGATAGGATCCTTCCGATTCGATCCGTTCAGGTGCAGATCAAACCGTCGAGACGCCGGAACAGGGGGGCGCGTCTTGGATTATTTCAAATCGCTGACGTGGGAAACTGCCCTGAAAGACATCGTGGATATCCTGATTGTCAGCTATATCATTTATCAACTGATGCTGCTCGTCCGGGGAACCCGCGCGGTGCAGCTGCTCAAAGGCATTCTGCTGCTGGTTCTCACCTGGGCGATCAGCACGTGGCTGAACCTGTACACGCTGAAATGGCTCATGAACCAGATGTTCACGTTCGGCGTGGTCACCGTGCTGATCATTTTCCAGCCGGAGCTGCGGCGCGCGCTCGAGCAGCTGGGACGGGGCAAGCTGTTTAGGTCCACGGCCGAAGAGCAAGACGTGAGCCAGCGCATCGGCGAGGTCATGAAGGCGGTCAATTACCTGGCGCGCCGCAAGATCGGGGCGCTGATCGTATTCGAGCGAAGCACCGGGTTGAAAGACTACATCGAGTCCGGCATCCGGATGGAATCGAATCTGACGTCCGAGCTGCTGATCAACATTTTTATTCCGAATACGCCGCTGCACGACGGAGCGGTCATTATCCGCGGCGGGCAGATTATGGCGGCGGGATGCTATTTGCCGCTGTCGGAGAATCCGTTCATCAGCAAAGAGCTCGGAACCCGCCATCGCGCGGGGATCGGCGTTACCGAGATGTGCGACGCCATCTCGGTGGTCGTCTCGGAAGAAACCGGGCAAGTGTCGCTGGCCATCGGCGGCCAACTTCGCCGCGACATCAACGAGGAAGCGCTGATTTCCAAGCTGTTCGAAGAGCTGCGCCCGCATGCGAAAGCGCGGGCGATTGAATGGAAGTGGCCTTGGCGCAAGAGGGAAGGTGAGCGCCGTGGATAAGTGGCTGAACAGCCCTCTTGCGATGCGGCTGGTCGCATTGGCGCTGGGCACGCTGCTGTGGATGGTCGTCCATTTCGACCCGGACAATCCGCCGAACAACGTCGCCTCGCTGCTGGAGACCAAGACGATCGAAGCGGTCAAAGTGCAGCCGTACGGGCTGGACGACCGGAACTTCAAGCTGGTCGGGCTCGAGCCGCAGACCGTTCGCCTGACCGTGCGGGGCACCCGTTCCGATCTGCTGTCGGCCAGGCCGGAAGACTACCGGCTGCAGGTCGACCTGAGCACCGCGACAGCCGGACGGCATACGATGGCGGTAAAGGTGGAGAGTTTGCCGCGCGGCATTCAATTGATGGGAATGTCGCCGGGGACGGTCACCGTTACGATCGAAGCGCTGCAGACGAAGGAGTTCGAGGTGAAGATCCGGACGTCCGGGACGCCGGCGGAAGGCTACAAGGCGGGGACGCCGATCGTCCGTCCGACGAACCGCGTTCATGTGACGCTGCCCGAGGACCAGATGGCGCTCGTGGACAGCGTCGGCGCCGTCATCCCGATCGAGGGCAAGAAAGATGCCATCAGGAGCAGAAGCGTCAAGCTGTCGGCCTACGATGCGAACGGCAACGTGCTGAAGGATGCGGTCATCGAACCGGCCTTGCTGGAAGTGGAAGTGCCGATCACGAATCCGTTCAAGACAGTGCCGCTGAAGTTCCGGTTTCTCGGCCGGCTGCCCGCCGGGCTGAGCATCGCCTCGTTCAAGCCGGAGACGGAGCAGGTGACCGCGTACGGTCCGCAGTCCGCGCTGGATGCGCTGGACTTTGTCGAAGCGGACGTCGATTTGAGCCAAATCCGGCAATCCGGCGACGTCAAGATTCCGCTGAAGGTGGAGGGGCCGATCAAGGAAATTTCGCCGGCGGAAGTGACGGTGAGCCTCGAGGTCGTCCTGTCCGAGACGCGCACGATCGAAGGGCTGCCGATCGCATGGACCGGCCTGGCCGACGGATTGCGCGCGCGGATTGTCGATCCCGCGACCGGCAAGGCCGATCTGACGCTGCAAGGTGCGCCTGCTATCCTCAGCCGGCTGCAGCCCGGGGATATTTCGGTGGTCGCCGATTTGAACGGCCGCGGACCCGGCACCTACACCGTCCCGCTCGTCGTCAATCTGCCCCGGTTCGTGGAGCAGACCGGCGGAATCGTATCGGTGAAGGTGGAGATCACCGCGGCGGATCAGCCGGCAACCGCTCCGCCGGACCATTCGGGCGGCGGCGCGACCGGCGGGGCTGGCGGAGGCGCCGCCGGCAATGCTGCCGCAAACCCGGGCGGGAATTCCGCCGGAAATTCGACCGGCGGTCCCGCCGACGGGACGACAACGAAGCCTTAATGCATGGGAGAGAGAACAGATGGGGAAATATTTTGGAACCGACGGCGTGCGCGGTGTGGCCAACCGGGAATTGACGCCGGAACTGGCTTACCGCATCGGCCGCTGCGGCGGAATTGTGCTGGCCGGCAAAGCGGAGCGCCCGAAAGTGCTGATCGGCCGCGACACGCGGATCTCCGGTCCGATGCTGGAGAGCGCGCTGGTGGCGGGCCTTTTGTCGATCGGCGCGGACGTCGTCCGGCTGGGCGTGGTGACGACCCCGGCGGTCGCCTATTTGACGCGAACGCTCAAGGCGGATGCCGGGGTCATGATCTCCGCTTCGCACAATCCGGTGGAGGATAACGGCATTAAATTTTTCGGCGGCGACGGTTTCAAGCTGCTGGATGAGACGGAAGCCGAGATCGAACGGCTGCTGGACGCGCCGGAGGACGCCATGCCCCGTCCCGTCGGCGGCGGCATCGGAACGGTGACGACGGACGAGCAAGCCAAGCGGGACTATGTGCGGTTTCTGAAGTCGACCGTATCGCATTCGTTCGGCGGGCTGCGCATTGTGCTGGACTGCGCCCACGGCGCGGCTTACGAGCTGGCGCCCGAAGTTTTCCGCGAGCTGGGAGCGGAAGTGATCGCTTACGGGGCGGAGCCGAACGGGCTGAACATCAACGACGGGGTCGGTTCGACCCATCCGGAGATGCTGGCGGCCAAGGTGAAGGAGCATGGGGCGGATCTGGGGCTTGCTTTCGACGGGGATGCGGACCGGCTGATCGCCATCGACGAGAACGGCGAAGAAGTCGACGGCGATTATGTGCTCTGCATTTGCGGCGACGCCATGAAGCGGGCCGGGAAGCTGAAGCGGGATACGGTCGTCACGACGGTGATGAGCAATCTCGGTTTCTTCAAGGCCGCGGAGCGCCTCGGGCTGCGCACGGTTCAGACGGCGGTCGGGGACCGGTACGTCATGGAAGAAATGGTGCGCGGCGGCTACAATCTGGGCGGGGAACAGTCGGGACACGTCATTTTCCTCGATTACAATACGACCGGAGACGGCATTCTGACCGCTTTGCAGCTCGTCGACACGCTGGCGGCGTCGGGGCAAAGGCTCAGCGAGCTGAAAAAGCTGATGAGCAAATACCCGCAAGTGCTGGTCAACGTACGGGTCGCCGACAAATCCCGCTATGCCGGCAACGAAGCGATCGCGGCGGCGGTGACGGCGGCGGAAGAGGCGCTGGGCGACAACGGCCGGGTGCTCGTACGTCCTTCGGGCACGGAGGCGTTGATCCGCGTGATGGCCGAAGGGCCGGACCGCGCGGAAATCGAGCGCCATGTCGAAGCGATCGCCGACGCCATTCGGCAGCAGCTGGCGTAAGCGATGAGAGCCCCCGGACGCGCGTGCCGGGGGCGCTGTCGTTTCCCGGGAAATAATCCCGAAAAAGTTGCATCCGATTTTCAAAACGCATATGATTAGGAATAGATTTCGGAACGGAAAGGCAGGGTTGGGATTCATCCGGCAACAGAAGCGCCAGAACTTGTCGAACGCCGGAAAGCGATAGAAGCGGTGCCTGACCGGCAATGCGTGCCGGGATCGGCCTTTCGCCGTCGCTGGGTACGGGTTTCGGGCAAGTTGACGAGGTGGAGGTGTTCGGAACGTTCGGCGGGGACCTCCCGGCCTTTCATCGGGGCCGCGAATCGGAAGACAAAACGTCCGGGCAACCGGGCGGCCAATATTCCGATACGGTGATCCATCTTGAAGGTCCGAGTGGCCGAATGCCGGCCGATTGCGGACTGTGCGAACCGAAGGGGCGGGCGTCTGTCCTGGCGGGCAAGACGACGGCCTCCGGGTTTGCGTTTGCCATGCGCGGATGTGCGGCGGCTCGGCCGTACCTTGAGCTGCCTACGCGATCGGTGATCGGCGCGGCAATCGCGATGCGGCCTGGTTTCGGCCTCCGGCCTAAGGAGAAACCGAAGCGGAGGTCATTGGATATATGTGCGGAATTGTAGGTTATATCGGCCACCGGGATTCGCAGCCGATCCTGCTGGAAGGGCTGAAAAAGCTGGAATACCGCGGCTACGACTCGGCGGGAATCGCCGTGCTCACGGATCAGGGGCTGGAAATCCGCAAGACGGTCGGCCGCCTGGCCAATCTGGAGAGCCGGCTTGCAGGCAGCCCGCTGCGCGGAACGGTCGGCATCGGGCATACCCGCTGGGCGACCCACGGCAAGCCGTCCGATGCGAATTCCCATCCGCATACGGATGAGTCGCGGAAATTTTCCGTCGTTCACAACGGCATTATCGAGAATTATTTGGAATTGAAAGAAGAACTGATGCTGCAGGGTCACCGCTTCCTGTCGGAGACCGATACCGAGGTGATCTCCCACCTCATCTCCGTCGAATACGACGGGGATATCGTGCAGGCGGTGCAGCGGGCCGTCCGGAAAATGCGCGGCGCGTTCGCGCTCGGCGTGCTGACCGAATACGAGCCGGAGCGGCTGGTCGCGGTCCGCTACGCCAGCCCGCTCATCATCGGCGTCGGCCAAGGCGAGAAGTTCATCGCTTCCGACATTCCGGCCATTCTGGAGCATACGCGCGACATTTATATTTTGAACGACGGCGAGATGGCGGTGCTGGACCGCGACAGCGTCGAGCTGATGACGATCGAAGGGAATTTCATTTCCCGGGAGCTGTTCCATGTCGACTGGGACCTGATGACCGCGGAGAAGGCGGGCTTCGACCATTTCATGCTGAAGGAGATCCACGAGCAGCCGAAGGCGTACCGCGACACGATGCGCGGCCGGATCGGCGAGGACGGGCGCTCGGTCGTGCTGAACGAGCTGAGTCTGACGCCGGAGCAGCTTAAGGGCATCCGCCGCGTCCACATCGTCGCCTGCGGAACGGCGTCTCATGCCGGCATGGTCGGCAAGACGGTCATCGAGCGCCTGACGCGCGTGCCGGTCGAGACCGATGTCGCGTCGGAGTATCGCTACCGCTCGCCGATCATTACGCCGGATACGCTGGTCATCGTCGTCAGCCAGTCCGGCGAGACGGCGGACACGCTGGCGGCGCTGCGGGAAGCGAAGCGGTGCGGGGCCCGCGTGCTGGCGATCACGAACGTCGTCGGCAGCTCGGTCGCCCGGGAAGCGGACGACGTCATCATCACGCTTGCCGGCCCGGAAATCGCCGTCGCCTCCACCAAAGCGTACACGACCCAGCTCATCGCCTTTTACCTGTTCGGCCTGTACTGGGCGCAGACGCTCGGCACCGTGCCGCAGGAAGACATCGCCCGCATGCTGGCGGCGATGCAGGCGCTGCCGGAGCAGGTCGAGCGCGTGCTGACGCAGGCCGAGACGATCAAGTCGGTCGCCGAGGCGATCTCCCGGCACAGCAACCTGTTCTTTATCGGCCGCGGCGTCGACTACGCGGTGGCGCTGGAAGGATCGCTCAAGCTGAAGGAAATCTCGTATATCCACTCGGAGGCGTATGCCGCCGGCGAACTGAAGCACGGCACGCTGGCGCTGATCGAGGAAGGCGTCCCGGTCATCGCGCTGATGACGCAGGAGGAACTGTACGAGAAGACGCTCAGCAACATCAAGGAAGTGAAAGCGCGCGGCGCCGAAGTGCTCGCCATCGTCAACGAGGGCAGCGAAGCGGAAGCCGCGAAGTCGGTCGACCGGCTGATCGCGATCCCGCGCACCCTGCCGCTCTTGACGCCCGCGCTGTCGGTCGTGCCGCTGCAGCTGTTGTCGTATTACGCCTCGCTGGCGCTCGGCCACGACGTCGACAAGCCGCGCAACCTGGCGAAGAGCGTGACGGTGGAGTGAGTCCGCGGCGTTGCTGAAAAAGTTGTAGACGTCAAATAAATCCCGTCCTGGGAAAATAAAATCTGTCCAGGGAAAATAAAAAATGTCCAAGAAGCCGAGCGTGGCAGGGTTTTGCCCTGATTCATGCTTGGCTTCTTCTTTTGTTGAAAGTGGTACAGGGGAAAGGGGAAAGGAAAGAACATTGGTATATCATGCAGTTTCCCAATATACCCCCTCCCGCTATGTTCCGATTGAGCTTCTCCATTTGTTCACTCAAATGATTTCCCTGGACATTTCCCAACGTTCCATTTCCCTTGACCCTTCCCCCTGATTCCCTAATTTCTTCCAAAACGACGGACACTTTTTATTTTCCTCCCATTTTGTTCCAACTGCCTCCTCAAATCCCGAAACCCCTTGTGCGGCAAGGGATTGGAGGCTTTGGTGGGGCTAAAGTGGGATGGACATGAATTATTTTCTTTTGACATAGTAGGGAATTCAAAATGGGTTGATCGGTATCCTGCGGTTGGTTTGCGAAAGGGGGCAGGGGAAAGGAACGATCAGAGATGCAACTTAAGATAAGATGTCGCAGTCTAATATTATAAATAAGCGGTCATTAGGAAGGGATGCGAATGAAAAGAAGACAATGGTTTTGGGGTGTCGTTTGCCTTGGAATTTTCGTTCTGGCGACGGCTTGCGTAGAGGTAAACGCTAGTCAGTCACCAGAACGTGCATCGGAGGAAATCCCAGGTGTACAAGTCAATCATTCGGCCAATGTTCAGCAATCAGAAGAAACCGAAGATGGCGGCATGGATTTGATCAGTAGCTATTTGCGTCAAGCGGACAGTCCCGAGCAATTTCTGGAAAATTTTGCAGATGCATTAAAAGCACGAAACGGTGCTGTTGCCCGTCTGTTTTTAACACCTGAATTGCGTCATGAAATCAGACCGCAGGTCATCGGCGTATCTACGCCACTGAAAAAAATCGATATCAATCACATCGATTCCAACCAGTATCAATTAACGGCTTATTTTTCCCCGTATGGCGAAAAACCAGAACAATTAGCCTTTCAGTGGAGGGTAATGGTGGAACCTGAAAATTCAGGCGGTACATATTTCATAACCAGCCTGGAACGTCTGAAAGATATAACGAATAAAGCTTGGTAAGTCGCTAGAAGACATTTGAACCGCCATATGGGATTGTATCAAATTAAACGAAAATGGGAATTACCCACCGAAGGCGGCTAATTCCCATTTTCTCAACCTATAGATATTTGCTAGCCTATTTAATTAACGCAAGGCTTTTAGCAATATTGATCATAGTTTGTTCATCAATATATTCTTGATTAAAATACAGATCGTATGCCAGTTCTTTATTGTCGATTAGAAAGTAAAAACGCGTTTCTTTAGTAACAGTCGGATCCTGAGAAGCGGCAGGTTGAGTACGTTTAAAAGATGCTCGAACGACGGTAGTAAAATAACCATCCAAAGTATTCTTTTCAATTAATTCAGAATGGTTAGGAAAATATATTGTATCTGGAGGAATATATCCTTCAATCTCTAACCCACCAATTTCTTTTCCATCTATGTAGAAATAAACATTATCCTGTTGTATGTCAACTGTCCAAGTTTTTGGGACAGCTAAAGAATACGAATTCGCTTTAACTATTTGCATTGAATCAGTACTATAGTTTACTTTTATCGTACGTGTATTTTCATCATAGCCCACGATTGACCCCATATTTTCTGCCAAAAAACGAATCGGCACATAAGCATGACCATTATAATTTAATGTAACGTATTCGCTGTCTAATTTTTTTTCTTGTCCATTAAATATATATTTAGCTGGAAATAAGATCGCATTTATCGTGTTCGAAGCATATACAGCAGTTGTTGCGGTCAAAGCGATTCCGCACGTTAATCCTAGTAAAAACTTTTTCAATTTCACCAACTCCCATTTTTCTATTCTTATAATTTGACGATGGATATTTTATAAAGTTGCACTATCAGGAACTGGAATCCTTGCATTTCGATAGCCCTGTCACTTTTTTCGTTGGAGAAAACGGTTCGGGAAAATCCACTTTGCTTGAGGCGATCGCGTACCAGTGCGGGTTTAATACGGCAGGCGGCGGACGAAACAATGCACATTTTGTAAAGAACACTCTTTTAATGGGGTGCTTTCATGAAGCGGATGAATATTGGGGATTGGATTCTTGAGGTTGATGTCGAAGGAACAAAGGATATTTAAAGCGTACCATCAAATTACTCGGGGCTGTGATTGTCTTTACTGCAAAAACTTCGTAGTCGCTGTTGAACGGTTACCTCAGCCAGTATTGGACTTTTTTTATGGACTAGGAATAGACCCCACCAAAGAGGGCGAAGTCTCGCAATACTGTGAAAATGACGACGGCACACATTTGTATGGGGGGGTTTACCATGTAGTCGGGCAGTTAATCAGTGGTACTGAGTGCTGGATTAAGACGGACGAAGAGACCAGCCAATTAGACATGAATAACTTAATCGAAATTAGTGGATTTACATTTGGATTTACCTATGGGCTCAGTTTACTCCCTGATGGATTTCCAGAGCCTGCTATCCAATTAGAGTTTCAAGGTAACATTCCCTGGGTGATTGATGAAAAGCCATAAATGAGACAAACAATTCAACTAACGGGTTCAGGGAGCTTGTTGCTTGGAGAACGTGGCGGCGTTGATCTGACAGGTGAGAGGGGTCTAACCTGTTCGGGTTTCATGGCGACGAATGGCCACCGCCTTTTGTGCGGGTTTCATTTCTTCTCCCCGCGATGCTTCCGTTTGCCTACGGATGTGCCCTTGTCACGCCTCACTGGGCAATTGCATAAAATAGTCGCAGATTTCGCAAATTCCAAATGTGAGGAGAGTGAACACGGAATTGAATCCTTATTACGCCCATCCGTATTACAGCACTCATTGGCCCTATCCAATGCCCTGTTACTGGCCCCCTTATCATGACTGGCGGAACTGGCACCCGTATGTTGGTGGTGATTCCAACAACTTGCCGAATGACAGGGACCCTCAAATCGAATTGAAAGATTATGGCGGAAAACCGTTCGTTGTCGATATTAAGGAGGCCGCCAAGCAAAATAAAAATTACCGAACCGCATTATGGACAGGAAAACATTTGCAGGTGACGTTGATGAGCATCGATGTCGGAGGCGATATCGGTCTGGAAGTGCATCCCGATGTCGATCAGTTCATCCGCATTGAACAAGGACAGGGACTTGTGCAAATGGGTGGACGCAAAGACCGTCTGGAATTTGAAAGGAATGTGTCCGAAGATGACGCCATCATGATCCCAGCGGGGACGTGGCATAATGTGATCAACACAGGACATGTCCCTCTGAAGCTGTATTCCATTTATGCTCCGCCTGAGCATCCGTTTGGCACGGTACACAGGACGAAAGCCGAGGCCATGGCTGTTCATCGGTGATGGACAGCGTCGTTCTGATACCAAAGCACAAAAAAGCTGACGTGAACCCACGTGTTTGTCGCAGATCACCCGAACTGGGTTGTTCTGCGGCTTTTTGCTTTAAAACAGGATAGAGATGGAAGAAGCTCCGTTTGCATCAAAACCTTGCTACAGAGGCTTCTTCGATGAAACAGGGGAATGTCAGCGAATGCCTGTGACATAGATTTGCCCGATTACCTTTCGCCTTGCCCCTCTTTAGTTTCCTGTCACGAATATTGGCACTTAAGAAATCTATAATAAAACGTCGATATTTGAAATGGAGAGCGATTGCGTTCAACTTTTGATTGCGAATCAGGAGGAGAAAAGATGGCAAAAGAACTGTTGCTGGTATCACTTCGCATGGAGAGAAACCCTATGGCGATTCCGATCGCCGACCCTTCAAAGCTGGGCATTGATGTCAAAATGCTTAAGAAATTGGACGGACATATAGAACTTGGACCGATGTATGTTGTTCCGAAATCCAAGAGGGAGATCATGGATCGGCTTGCAGAACAGATCATAACCGATTTTGAAAGCAGGGGGGAAGTTGAATCTCAAGAAGATGGAGACAGGGAAGAAGTTATTGCTCATCGTGTTGTCAGTATGACAAAAGCCATGTATGAGGATTTTTTGATCGCTTTTAAGCGGTATGAACAAGAGTTCTATGGATTAAGGGATGAACTTGTTGACCAGTACGATAACATGGTTGAAGAGTTTCGTTCCTTGTATTGCAAAGCGACAGGATGCGATGAAGAAGAATGGAACAAAATAAAAAAGAGGATTCCTTCCAAAGCACAGTTCCGAGACAGTTTCAAAATCAGTCTGGATAAAGCACCATTCGTCATCACAAGCGATGATCTTGGAGAGGGTTAGTGAGGTTCTAGGAAAAACTCTAACAGTTTTAGCAAAGAGGAGTGGTTGCATGCTCCTCTTTTTTCTTTCCTTCCCGTTATTTCATTGGCAAATGGATGTGCTAACTCATCCGCATTTTCCCCTCTTTAAATCCTCTGGCGTTTAGAAGGCATACCCGCACCTGATATTCGACAACGGAAAAGAAATGAAGATGTTACTTAAACCAGGCTCGCGAAACAGTGATCTTAAACCATGGAAATTCAAAGACTTGGAAGTGGTACTCAGGTCGTCGTAAAATGGGGTAAAGAAATTCTTTTATGAGGAGAGGGACAAGTGAAGGCGGTAGAAACAAATTTATTGAAGTTCATGCAAGGCACCAAGCAATTCATCATCCCAATTTATCAGCGAAAATATAGCTGGACGATTAAGCAGTGTCGACAGCTTTGGAACGATATTGTTAGAGCGGCGGTAGATGAAAAGATCAAGGGTCACTTTGTTGGCTCGATTGTCTACATAGAACAAGGGTTGTATCAAGTATCTTCTGTTCCACAACTGCTTGTTATCGATGGACAGCAACGACTGACTACGTTGACGTTACTGTTACTTGCGTTGGGCAAAGCCATCGAGGAGAGCGGACAAACCCTGGATATTACGAAAAAGAAGATCATGAATTACTATCTGGTCAACAGCGAAGAAGAGGGGGAGCTGTATCACAAACTCATATTGACGCAGAGCGATAAGGACACGCTGATCAACCTGATCTTAGACAAAAAACTCCCCGAAGAATACTCCCCGAGAGTGTACGAGAACTACAATTTTTTTGCGGAA
>ENA-UOWJ01000465-UOWJ01000465.1-bioreactor-metagenome-genome-assembly--contig:-NODE-465-length-16618-cov-7.761396_pt1 | contig 16618 bp, 17 predicted proteins | sample MGYA00238156_ERZ761611 | MGnify/ENA primary metagenome ERZ761611 (study PRJEB28900, sample SAMN06268034) | bioreactor metagenome | isolation source: Joint BioEnergy Institute, California, USA | place...
GCAAATGGTTGAACCAGCTTTTTGCCGCTTCGGTCACAACCTGCAGATGGCCTACCAAGGCCGCGTACAGCCGTAGCCGATGAGGTAATTGCATGCAGATCTTCGAAGCGTTGCGCGAGAGTCATGACCGTCAGCGGGCGATCGCCGAGGCGCTGGTCGCCACCACCGGCGATTCCCCCGAGCGGGCCCGTTATTACAGTGAGCTGAAGGACGAGTTGCTGGCCCATGCCCGGGCCGAGGAGCGTTTCTTCTATTCGCCGTTGATGAAGCATGACGCCGGCGTCGACCTGTCTCGCCATGGTGTGGCCGAGCACCACGAGATGGACGAGTTGCTGGAAACCCTGGAAGACACCGACCCGTCCAGCCCGTCGTGGCTCGCCACGGCGCGCAAGCTCAAGGACAAGATCTTCCACCACCTGGAAGACGAGGAGCACACCTTCTTCCAGCAGGCCGGCAAGATGCTGACCGACCAGCAGAAGAGCACGCTGGCCACCCAGTACGTGAAGGACTACCAGGACGCGCTGGCCTGAACGGCGCTCCTAGAAACGTTGGTCGCCAAGCTGTTCGCGCACCCGCGGCGAGGGGCCATTGCCCTCGCTCGGCGTTGGCCGTGGCCGGCTGCTCGATGAGCACGATGGCCAGATTGAGGCAACCGACGACCATTGCCGTGGCGTCGGCCAGCGGCCTGTAGAAGCAGGCCCAACAGGTGCTCTGCGTATCGCCACCTGGTTGCGGCACCCGTCGCATATTCTCGGCATCCAAAGGCTCGCCGTGCAGCGCCGCAGATCGGCGACTGCAGGGCTTTGCCCTGGAAAACCGGGCGCTTGCGTAGTTGTACAGCCTGCATTCGTTGTAGAACTTCTCGCCGCCTCGCTGCTCGAATTCAGTACAGGGGCCAGTTCTACCGGCCCCGCCAGCAGCTCTATAGGTGAGCCGATGCCAACAGGTGGCAAGCAGGATTTTCGAGTCGACAACGCCTCGTCAGGCGATATCTCGGGTTCGGGCAAGAACATCTTCTTCGCGGCGGTGGAAACCACCCGCATGCCGATGATCGTGACCGACCCCGGCCGTGACGACAACCCGATCATCTTCGCCAACAACGCCTTTCTGGAGATGACCGGCTACGACCCCGAGGAGATAGTCGGCAAGAACTGCCGCTTTCTGCAGGGCCCGGAAACCGATCGCTCGGTAGTGGCGCAGATACGCGAGGCGATTGCCGCGCGCCGGGAAATATCGGTCGAGCTGATCAACTACCGCAAGGACGGCTCGACCTTCTGGAATGCGCTGTTCATTTCGCCGGTGTACAACGATGCGGGCGAGCTGATCTATTTTTTCGCCTCGCAGCTGGACATCAGCCGTCGCCGCGATGCCGAAGAAGGCCTGCGCCAGGCGCAGAAGATGGAGGCGCTGGGCCAGTTGACCGGCGGCATCGCCCACGACTTCAACAACCTGCTGCAGGTGATGATCGGCTACCTGGAAGTGCTCGAACGCACGGCCAGCAAGCCCGAATACGATCATCAGCGCATCCTGCGCTGCGTGAACAACGCTCGCAACGCCGCCGACCGCGCCGCCACCCTGACCCAGCAGCTGCTGGCGTTCTCGCGCAAGCAGAAACTCGAAGGTCGGGTGCTCAACCTCAACGGCATGGTCAGTGGCTTCCAGGAACTGGGCGAACGCACCCTGGGCCATGCGAACCTGCACCTGACCCTGGACAAGGCCCTGTGGAACTGTCGCATCGATCCGACCCAGGCGGAGGTGGCGTTTCTCAATATCCTCATCAACGCCCGTGATGCGCTGGAAGGGCGCGAGCAGCCGGTGGTGCACATCGAAACCAAGAATGTGACGGTGGATGAACTGGGCAGCATGTCCTACGACGGGCTGATGCCCGGGCGCTACGTCAGCGTGGCCATCACCGACAACGGCATCGGCATGCCGGAGAGCGTGAGCAGCCGGGTGATGGATCCGTTCTTCACCACCAAGGAAGAAGGCAAGGGCTCCGGGCTCGGGCTGTCGATGGTGTACGGCTTCGTCAAGCAATCGGGCGGCGCGGTGCGCATCTATTCCGAAGAGGGTGTCGGTACCACGTTGCGCCTGTACTTCCCGGCCGATGACAGCCAGGTGATTCACAGCCCGGCGCAGGAGCGCACCCGGGAACGCAACGGCACCGAACGGGTGCTGGTGGTCGAGGATCGCCCCGACGTGGCCGACCTGGCGCGCATGGTGCTGGAGGACTACGGCTACGTGGCGGAGATCGCCCTGAACGGCAGGGATGCACTGCAGCGCCTGGAGCGAGCCGACTACGACCTGCTGTTCACCGACCTGATCATGCCGGGGGGCATGAACGGTGTGATGCTGGCGCGCGAGGCACGGCGTCGCAAGCCGGATCTCAAGGTGTTGCTCACCACCGGCTATGCGGAGACCTCGCTGGAGCGCACCGACGCCGGGGGCAGCGAGTTCGACGTGATTTCCAAGCCCTATGTGCCTCATGAGCTGGCGCGCAAGGTGCGCCAGGTGATCGACGGGCCGACCGGCGTAGGGTGAGGCCTGCCGCCGCGCGCGCCGGCACAGCGAGTTGCGGCACGATCCTGACCACCCGGACGAGTGGTCGGCAGACTATACGAACTGTTCTGCATGTATCCGCCTCACAACCTTATGGACAAATACATCAGCAGATTCACGACGGAAACCGGCTGCCGGCTTGACCTGGAACGAGGCCCCACCGGCATATGCTTCAAGGCGATGTCCAGTGAGGGGCAATGCCTGGGGCAACGGCTCTTGAGCACGTCGCAATTGGGCAACGGCGCCCTGGTGCATGCGGTGATGATGGACTTCATTGCCCAGGTCAGGCGCCGGTTGGAGCTCGACGGCCAGACCGTGTCGAGGCCGACCAACTCGTTGCACGGAGACCCGGGCAGCACACCCGGCGTTTGAGCCCTTGGCCTCTCCAGGGGCGTATTGCATAAATCTCCTCGCAAACGGCTGTTTTGCAGCTACCTGTGCGCAAGATGCGCTGTATAAAGTGGAGCCCCCTCGCCGGTACAGGCCGTTCGCTCCATGAATCTCTGGTTTCGTCTTTTCCTGATGCTCCTGCGCCGTCCCTGGCGCCGGCCGGTGGCGGCGTTCGACACCACAGTGGTGCGCATGCGCGTGTGGCCGCTGGATCTGGACTTCAACCGGCACGTCACCAACGGTCGTTACTTCACCCTTGCCGATGTCGGCCGTATGGATTACGTGCTGCGCAGCGGCGCGTTCCGGGTGGCGTTGCGCCACAAGGCATTGCCCATCGTCGGCGATGTCTGGGGCAAGTTTCGCCGCGAGCTGAAGCTGTTCGAAACCTTCGAAATCCATACCCGCATGCTGGGGTGGGATGAGAAATGGAGTTTCGTCGAGCATCGCTTCGTCAAGGATGACCGCGTGGTGGGGGTGGTGATCATGCGTGGGCTGTTTCGCGGGCGCACAGGCAATGTGGCGCCGGGAGAGTTCGCCCTGGAGCTGGGCTTGCCGGAGCAATCGCCGGCGCTGCCGGACTGGCTGACTCAATGGTCCGCCAGCTGCGACGGGCTGAGCAGCCAGTTGCGCGACGCAGAGCAGTAAGCCTCAGCGCTGCGCCCGGCAATGCCTGACGTAGCGCTGACGATTCAGTTGCCGCTGCGGTTCAGGCGCACGGCTGTGCGCCGGTCATCAGGCCAACGTGGCGAGGTCGGCGGCGTCGAAGCCTGGCAGCGGTTCGCCGTTGCGGGCTTTGTTGGCCCACTCGGCGTCGGAGATCAGCACGCGGCCCACGGCGATCAGGTCGAACTCCTCACGCTCCATGCGCCGGTGCAGGTTATCCAGCACCGCCGCGCCAGAACCCTTGCCGCCGAAGGCGCCGAAGAAGTCGCCATCCAGGCCCACCGAGCCGACGCTGATGGTCGCCGCGCCGGTCAGTTTCTTCGCCCAGCCGGCGAAGTTGAGGCCCTCGGCACCGTCGATTTCCGGGAATTCCGCTTCCCAGAAACGCCGCTGCGAGCAATGCAGGACGTCCACGCCGGCCTCCACCAGCGGCGCCAGCCATTCGCTCATCTGTTCCGGTGAGGTGGCCAGGCGCGCGGCGTAGTCCTGCTGCTTCCACTGGCTGACCCGCAGGATCAGCGGGAAGTCCGCACCGACCGCCGCCCGTACGGCACGTACCGCTTCGGCGGCGAAGCGCGAACGCTCGGCAATCGTGGCACCGCCAAAGGCGTCGGTACGCATGTTGGTGCCGGGCCAGAAGAACTGGTCGATCAGGTAGCCGTGGGCGCCATGCAGCTCCACGGTATCGAAGCCCAGGCGCTTGGCATCGGCAGCGGCCTTGGCAAAGGCGGCTACGGTGTCGGCGATATCCTCCAGGGTCATGGTGACGCCGCGGGGATCATCCGGGCCAACCAGCCCCGATGGGCTTTCCACCGGCGCGTCGGGCTGCCAACCGCCCTGGCCGCGAGTCGAACCGGTATGCCAGATCTGCGGGCCGATGCGCCCGCCAGCGGCGTGCACGGCTTTTGCCACGTCAGCCCAGCCGGCCAGTGCTGCCTCGCCATGGAAGAACGGAATGCCCGGCATGTTGCGCGAGGCCGGGCGGTCGATCACCGTGCCCTCGGTGAGAATCAGGCCGACGCCGCCAGCAGCGCGGCGGCGGTAGTACTCGGCATGTTGCGGGCCGGGAATGCCTTGCGGGGCCATGGCGCGGGTCATCGGCGCCATGACGATGCGGTTGGCCAGTTCCAGGCCCTTGAGCGTGAAGGGGCTGAACAGAACGTCGTCGGACATGAAAAACTCCATCAGGGGGTCACTGGCCGCTGGATTGTCAGCGGCTCTGCACGTTGGGTGAGGCTGGGGTAGGGCGGCATCTGGCTATCGAACGGGCAGTCAGTATCTCGATCAGGCGGCCATTATTCGGGCCAGAACGGCCTGATGAAGCCAGCGCGGGGTTGCCCACATGAACACGACATTCAGCTTGTTGGCAACACCAGGCACGATGCTGATACGCCCGTCATTCATGGCGCGAATACCTGCGCGCACCACTGGCGGGGGTTTCATCATCAACGCCTTCAGCGTGGGCGTGATGCGTTGCTGTGCGGCACTGGCGAAGCCGGTGTCGGTCAGGCCCGGGCAGAGCGCCGTGACGGTCACGCCGTCGCGTTTGAATTCCCGGTGCAGTGCCTCGCTGAAACGCAGCACGTAGGCCTTGGCCGCCGAGTACACCGCAAAACCCTCGACGCCCTGGTAGGCGAGAATGCTGGCGACCTGGAGGATCTTGCCGCGCTTGCGGCGGCGCATGTCCTGGCCGAAGAGGTGGGTCATGGCGGTGAGGCTGGCAATGTCCAGCTAGATCATCGACAGGGCCGCGTCAGGCTGGCTGCCCAGAAACGGCCCCTGCAAACCATGCCCGGCGTTGTTGATCAGCACATCGACCGCGATGCCTCGCTCCTCGCTCAAACGGCGATGCAGGCGGCCCACGGCGGCGATGTCGGCGAGGTCCACTTGCTCGACCAGCACCTCGATGCGCTGCTGTTGGCGCAGGGCATCGGCCAGCGTTTCGAGCCGTTCCAAGCGCCGGGCAACCAGTATCAGGTTATGGCCAAGCGCCGCGTATTGCCTGGCGAATTCCTCGCCGAGGCCGCTCGACGCGCCCGTGATAAGTACCCAGGTGCCTTGCTTCGTCGGCATGCTGTCAGCCTCGCTGCGCGCCGGCCGAGCGATAACGCTCGGCCGCGTGGGCTTGCTTGATGCCGCCGAGCAGCGCCTGGCGGGCGCCGTCGAGTTGGCCCCAGGCAGCGTCGTCATGCAGGGGCGGAATGGTCACCGGCTCGCGTTTGTCGAAGCCCACCAGTGCGGCATCCACCAACTCGTTGACCTCCATCATTTCCGCAATGGCATGGGTGTCGATGCCGGCACGCTGCCAAATCTCGGTGCGGGTCGCTGCCGGTAATACCGCCTGCACGTAAACGCCCTTGGGGTTCAGCTCCAGGCTCAGTCCCTGGGACAGAAACAGCACGAAGGCCTTGCTGGCGCCATAGACGGACATGCCCAGCTCCGGTGCCAGGCCGACCACCGAGCCGATATTGACGATGCTGCCGGCACCGGCCTGCGCCAGGCGCGGCGCAATGGCGCTGGCCAGGCGTGCCAGGGCGGTGCTGTTGAGGGTGACCAGCCGCTCGATGGCATCACCGGTCTGCTCCACGAAGCTGCCCGATTGCGCGATGCCGGCGTTGTTGATCAGCACGCCGATGCGCGCATCCTCACGCAGCCGCGCTTCGACGCGCCGCGTGTCATCGGCCTGGGTCAGGTCGGCGCGCAGGCTATCCACGGCAACGCCGTGTTCGGCGCGCAGCCGGCTGGCCAGTGCTTGCAGGCGCGCCTGGTCACGGGCGACCAGCACCAGGTCATGGCCGCGCTGGGCGAAGCGTTCTGCGTAAACGGCGCCGATTCCGGACGAGGCGCCGGTGATGAGTACGGTGGGGAGTTGGCTCATGGTGATCTGCTCGATGGCGGGAGTGGGGCGTCGATGCCGGTTGAGGCTCATGTGAGCGGCAGGGCGTCGGCGTGCTATTAAGATGATGTTCGTAATCTTATCTGTCAACATTTTTGATTATGATCAACATCTATGTATAGTGACGGTCAGCTAATCGACACGACTTCAGGAGGCATAGCACTATGCGAGTGAGCAAAGCCCAGGCTCAGGCGAACCGGGCGTTGATCGTGGAAACGGCTTCGCAGCTGTTTCGCGAGCGCGGCTATGACGGTGTGGGGGTCGCCGACCTGATGGCGGCCGCCGGCTTCACCCACGGCGGCTTCTACAAGCACTTTGGCTGCAAGGCCGATTTGATCGCGGAGGCGGCGGCCAGCGGCATCGCGAAAACCCTCGAGCGCACCCAGGCGGTGGATGCGGCGCAGTTCTTCGATTTTTACCTGTCGCGCCAGCACCGCGATTCTCGCGATGCCGGTTGTACGCTCGCCGCTCTTGGCGGTGATGCGGCGCGCCAGCCGGACAACCTCAAGGCGATCTTCGCCGACGGCATCGACAGCCTGCTGTCCACCCTGGCGGGAGAAGCGAACGGTGCCGATAGCGACGCGAGCCAGGAGCAGCGCGCCCGGCTGATGGGCCAGTTGGCCCAGGCGGTGGGCGCTGTCTTGCTGTCGCGAGCGTGCCCCGATGATTCGCCGCTGGCCGACGAAGTTCTCGACGTGTGCCGGGCGCAGATTCTTGCAGCGAAGTGAACCCATCACCTGAATGGCGCGGCGGCGCCGTGCAGAAACGGAGGCTGAAATGACTCTTTATTACCTCGACGACCTGGCACCGGGGCAGCACTTCAAGGGCCATACCCGAGCACGCGTCGAAGAAAGCGCGATCAAGGATTTCGCCCGCGAATTCGATCCGCAGCCTTTTCACCTGGATAACGCCGCCGCCGGCGATTCGATTTTCGGCGCCCTGGCGGCCAGTGGCTGGCACACCGCGGCGCTGACCATGCGCCTGCTGGTGGACAGTGGCCTCGAGTTGGCTGGCGGTCTGGTCGGCGCCGGTTTCGACGAGCTGCGTTGGCCGCTGCCGGTCAGGCCAGGTGATGAATTGCGCGTCGAGATCGAGGTGCTGGAGGTCAGGCCATCGAAATCCAGGCCCACCCAGGGGCTGGTCAAACTGCGTACCACCACCCTGAATCAGCATGACCAGGCCGTGCAGATTTCCGTGGGCAACCTGGTGGTGCAGCGGCGCGGCTAAGCCGCCACCTGCCTGCACCGGATAGCCTGCTTGCGGCGTATTTTGCGCCGGGCATCGCCAGCACCCTCTACGGACGGTGCGTCCATGACGCACGCCGAGCGAGCCAATTCTCTGCGCAAACAGTATGCTGGCGTATAGCTATGTCGTGCCGCCAGGCATGACGTTTTGCATCGTCGGGAGAGGGCATGGGCACGGATCCGCTGAGCAAACTGCAACTCAAGGAATTGGTGCGACGGGTGATCGTCGCCCAGGGCAATGCGTTCATCAAGGAGCTGCTGCGCGGCACCACCGCCAGGATCGGTGCGAGCAAGGAAGACTTCGCCGCCAACCTCGATGCTGCCATCGACGCCGGCGAGCTGACCCAGGAAAAGCTCGAAGCCTGGCTGGCCGAGGTCGAAGGCTGGGGCGACCAGCATCTTTACCTGATCGAGCCGCCGCAGATCGAGCCGGCCGCGCTCGCCGCCGGCATCGCCGGGAGCGTTCATGCCGGCGTGCTGAACGCCAGCGCCAGCCTGGACTTTCCACAAGCACTCGAGCTCAAGCACATTGCGCTGACCGACGCAGGCCTGTCACTGCTCTGGCATCAGGGCAAGGCCGGCTGGAATCGTTTCAAGGCCAAGGACTTCAGCCTCGATGAAGGGCTCGAGCATTACCGTTTCGACGCCTACCGGCAGCGCCTGGATCGCAGCGTGGTGCGCTTCGAATGGCGCTACGCCGATGCGTACTGCCTGGTGCTGATTCACCGCAACCCGGAGATCGACCACAAGGCGGTCTTTGCGGATGTGCGCCTGAGCCTGGCGGCGATTGGCTGCCCGGACGCCGCCCTGCAACCGATCCCCCTCAACCAGGCGGTAAAGGTCGCCGCGAGCAAGGGCAAGGGCGTGCATTCGACCCGTTTCGAGCTCGACGGTGGCTACGTGGAAATGGCCTCGACCCTGGCCGACGGTGGCATCGACGCCGTCGAGCCGGTGCGCGTGGTGCTGCAGGCGGTGGACACCGGCCAGTTCGACCGGGCCCAGGGCATGCTGCATTTCGCCGCCGAAGAACACGGCACCAGCCGGCGCATCGCCGTGCAGGTCTATGGGCGTGAAGGGCGGCTGCGCATCTGGGCGCAATGCAAGCGTGAAGACGTGCTGCGTATCGTCGAGCTGCTCTGGGAGTACAACGGCGCGCCATGAATGCTACCTGGTCGGACCGCTGGCAGGCCGAGATCGAGCGCCGCCTGGGCGAGGGCGTCGAGTTGGAGTTCACCCTGGGGCAGTTCGCCCAGGCGGTCGAGGCGGCCGATGCCGATGGCGCGCTGCAAGCCTTTCTCGACGGCCTGGTCAGTGCCTCGATTGCCCTGCGCCGCGACGTCTATCGATGCCCCATGGGCCCGTGCGCCCGCGTGCTGCCGGCCGGCATGGCCAATACGGTCTGCCCGTTCTGCCTGGCGGACTATCAGCAGGAGGGCGTGGCGCCCGAGGTCGAGCCCGGCTATCGGCTGCTGGGCGAAAGCAGCCGTGATATCCGCTGGGTGATCGTCATCCACGGCATGAACAGCCGCGCCAAATGGCAGGAAGCGTTCAGCTGGGAGATCGCCAACCGGCTCAGCTATTCGGCGCCGGTGCTGATCTACAAGTACGGTTGGGCGACCATCGACGTGTTCGCCCGCTGGCTGCACGAGCGCCTTGCCAGGCGCCTGGGCGAGCGCATGCGCATCGCCATCGAGCAGGCGCAGAAGAGCCGGCTGCCCACCCGCCCCGACATCATCGCCCACAGTTTCGGCACGCTGCTGCTGTCGCGGGTGCTGGAGAGCCCGGAGTTCGCGGACCTGAAGTTCGGGCGCATCATCACCGCGGCGAGTATCGTGCGCCCGGATTTCGATTGGGATCGGCTGATCGAGCAGGGGCGCGTGGAGGCCGTGCTCAACCATGTGGGCGGTCGGGATCGCGCCGTGCCCTGGGCGCAGTACGCCATTCCCGGCGCCGGGCCGGGCGGAACGGTCGGCTACCTGGCCGCCTCGGCGCTCAACGTGCGCGCCGACCACTATGGTCACTCGGGTTTCTTCATCCCCGAGAATCTGGGCGTGGCCATTTCGCGGCACGGTGTGTGGCAGGCCTTCCTGACCCGGCCCCTGGCGCATTTTCGTCCGCAGGGGGCTTTCGTCCCTGGGCCGCATTGGCGGCCCGCGCCGTTGCTGTTGCGCTTGGGCACGCGGGCGCTGGCCTATGGCGTGTTCTGGGTGCTGGCACCGTTCTCGTGGTTGCGGCGCCGGCTCGACCCATAGCGGGCCGTCAGGGGTAACACCTGACGTATCGCGGGATTTGCAAGGCAGTGGGCGCCGGTGCGGCGCCCGCTTGCTCAGTTGCTCGGCCGCTGTTTGGTCGAGTCCAGCTCGGTCTTGCTGGCGGTGGTGATCTCGGTGATCTGCGCGGATTTGGCGATGGCGTAGTCGAAGGTGTCCTGCATCTTGGCGATCGCTTCGGTCGGCGTGCCTTTCAGGCCGCCGCTGGCGGCCCAGTCGAAGTTCCAGACCCCGGACAGGTCATCGGCACCGGCCACGTCGTGGGTCTCGATGGCGGTGAATACATCGGGATGACGCTGCATGTACCTGGCCGCTTCGACCACATCGCTCGGCACCTTGCCCGAGGTGTCGTTGGCCAGCTGGGCCACTTGTTCCTTGGTGATCGCCTGCTTGCCGTTCTGGCGCATGTAGTCGGCAATCGTCTTGCTGGATTTGGCGATGTCCAACTTGGCATCGAACGCGGTAGTCGACGGGCTCGGCGTATTCGGGTTACCGCCGGTAGGTGATACGAACGTGGACATCGGCTCTGCTCCCTAAGTGATGATCGGCTTGTGGCAGGTCTAGGCGCCCGCGTCACTGACGGTATCAGCGCGGAGCTGGGCGAAGCACATTGCCTTCACAGCAATTCGCAACTATTGGAAGATTTCACAGCCTTTCACAGTGGCCGGGAGGGAGCGAAAAGGCACCTCACCCAACCCCTTGGCAGGGTTGGGTGAGGTGCTATGCACTTGACGACGGTGGGGAGATGGCGCTTTGCGACGGCTTAGAGGCGCGGCGCGCTCTTTATCGTAGAGAGGGCGCGTTCGATGGCTTCATGGGGAGTCGAGGGCAGTGGCTGCTCGACACGGTTGTACTTGCTGTTGTCCAGAATCAGCATCTGGGCCTTCTTCGCCAGCTTGTCGACGTCGTAGCCCAGGTCGATGCAGGCGCCCAGCATGGCCATCAAGGCCTGCTCCAGCACCCTCTCACTCTGTGTAGCCATTTGCGCACCTCGGTAGTGGCCAGTCGCGGCCTGCATGAGCGCAGATCATTCCACGCCTTACTGATGAGATATGACTGTAGGCGAGGTGGAAGGATTCAGCAGAAGTTGGTTGCGCCGCCCTGCCTGCCGATGAATGACCGGTCGTGGCGCAGCAACAAGGCCAAACCGCCGGTTTGTCGAGAAAACAGAGAGCGCTCGCACAGTGCCTCGTGGTGCAGGGTGCTAAGATTGCCGCCGCCTTTCGCAGCACCGCGCGCCTTGCGCCAGGCCAGGAAGGCCGAACACTCCCATCATGGATAGGCATTGAGCAGACGATGAACAAATTAGCAGCAGTAGCAGTAGGGCTGGTGGCGGTTGGCGCCCTCAGCACGGCCGGCGCCTGGTACACCGGCACCCAGTTGCCCGGTGTGCTCAACAACCTTATCGATGAGGCCAACAAACAGGGTGCCGACGCGCTGCTGGGCACGGGCGTTTCCACCAAGCTCGAACTGCTGTCGCTGGAAACCCGGCTGTTCAGCAGTACCGCGCACTACCGCTTCTCCCTGGACGCACCGGCCAAAGACGGCGAGCCACGGCATGTCGAGATTCTGCTGGTGGATAATATCGAGCACGGCCCGCTGCCGGCCTCGCGGCTCATGCGCCTGAACCTGTGGCCGGTCATGGCAGCCAGCAATTACCAGTTGGAGGCCAACGAACTCACCCAGAAGTGGTTCGATGCCGCCAAGGGCGCTGCACCGCTCACGGGTACCGGCGTTCTCGGCTACGACGGTTCGACCCAGGGCACCCTGGTGCTCACGCCGCTGGACTTTGCGCCTTCGCCAACTTCCGCGGTGAAGTTCTCCGGCATGACCCTCGATATCGAAGCCAGCAAGAATGCCAAGCAGGTACAAGTCAGTGGCGGCATGGACAGCCTGCTGCTCAGCAGCAGCGATGAGACGCCAATGCAGGTCGACCTGCGCGACCTGACCCTGAGCAGCGAGCAGCGCCTGGGCAGCGGCGATTTCTATGTCGGTGACAGCAGCATCAAGCTGGCCACCGCGCAGATCAAGGTCGGTGACAAGCCCGCCGTGCTGCTCAACGATCTTGCCCAGGTCGGCAGCCTGCAGGAGAGCGGCACCGCGCTCCACGGGCAGATCGGCTATGACATCGGCAAGATCAGTTATGACGGCAAGGAGATCGGTGGCCTGCGCACCCTGTGGGCGATCAAGAACTTCGACAGCGCGGCGCTGCAATCGCTGATCAAGCTGTATCAGGACAAACTTGTCCCGGTTCAGCAGGCCCAGGCCCTGGGCGAGGAAGCACCGCAACTCGACCTCTCGGCCGAGGACGAAGCGCGCCTGAAGGCGGATCTCGAGAAGCTGCTGGCCGGCAAACCACAGCTGGCGCTGGACAACTTCACCCTCACCACGGCCCACGGCCAGGCCTCGCTGCGTGTGGTGCTGGATCTGGACAAGCCGGAGTCCTTCGAGCTGGCGCCTGACGAACTGGCCAGGCAGATGATCGCGAAGCTGGAGGCCAAGCTGTCGGTCGCCAAGGCGGTGATCGGCGACGGTGTGCGCATCCAGGCGATGGTCGAAGGCGTCACCGATGCCAAGGCCATCGAAGAGCAGGCGACGATGATGACCGAGATGGGCAGCGGCATGGCGCTCGGCACCGGCCTGCTGACCCTGGAAGGCGACACCCTGCAATCCTCGCTGCATTACGCCGACAACAAGGTGACCTTCAACGGCCAGGACATGAGCGTCGACGAGTTCGTCACCCTGGTAATGTCCAAGACCGGCGGCATGGGCGGCGGCCTCGATGGTGAAGCATCGATGTACGATCCCCAAGAAGGCATGGGCGAGGATGACCGCGCTGATGTGCAGGCGGCTGATCCAGCCGAGTAAGCCGTTCGCCTGATGCAAGAAAGCCAGTCCTGCGACTGGCTTTTTTGTGCGCCGGGTGTTGGCTCAGAAGCTGTACTTGGCGGTCAGCATCAGGTTGCGCGGGGCGCCGTAGGTGTCGCCGCCGTACTCGATGGAGTTGGAAATCGACGCGTAGTACTTCTTGTCGAAGACGTTGTTGGCGTTGAGCTGCAGATCCAGATTCTCGTTGACTGTGTAGCCTGCCATCAGGCTGGTGAGCGCGTAGGCGCCTTGCTTGAGGCGGTAGCTGCTGCCGTCGTCCAGCGCGATATCGTTGTACAGCCGGCTCTGCCAGGAAAGGTTGCCACCGACCCGCAGTTTTTCCAGCGGGCCCTGGAAGCGATAGACCGTGGAGAGCTTGAACAGATGCTCCGGCATATCGGTGTCGAAGCGCTGGTTCTCGTTCTGCGGGTTGGCGGCATCCTTCAAGGTGTGCACGCGGGCGTAGGTATAGCCTGCTCCCAGCTGCCAGTTTTCGGTCAGCGCGCCCTGCAGTTCCAGGTCGATACCCTGGCTGCGCACTTCGCCGGAGGCGACATAGCAATTATTCGGGTCGGCACAGTTCTGACGGTCGCTCCCGGTCACGGCAACGGCGCGGTTTTCCTGGTCTACTCGGAACAATGCGGCGCTGGCGTTAAGCGCGCCATCAAAGTATTCGCCCTTTATGCCCACTTCGTAGTTTTTGCCACTAATCGGCGTGATCGGAGTTGCCGACCTATCTTTCTCCGCTTGTGGCTTGAAGATATCGCTGTAGCTGACATAGACCGAGTGGTGGTCATCCAGGTCGTAGATCAGCCCGGCAAAACGGGTGACGTTACGGGTCACCTTGTAATCGGCCGTCGAGCTTTCCTTGTCGTCATAGTCGTACCAGTCCAGGCGCCCGCCGAGGATCAGTTTCAACGGGTCGGCCAGGCTCAGGCGGGTGGTCAGGTACACGCCGTCCTGGGTGGTGACGGTGCGGCCGCTGCCGGTACGGGTGAAATCCGGCTTGCCGCCATCGACCGGCCAGTTGGTCACATAGGGGCTGTAGCTGTGGGTGTTGGTGTCGGCCATGCGCTTGCTGGCGCCGATCACCAGTTCGTGGGTGCGCCCAAGGGCCTCGAACGGGCCGCTGACGAAGCTGTCCAGGCCGAGCTTGTGCTCGTCGTACTTGGCTTGCCAGACGGTTCGCTCCAGCGGTCTGGCTGGTTGTTGGAAGCGCGACTGGTAGGAGCCCGAGAACAGCGCATTGAGGTCGGAGTAATCGGCATTGACCTGCAGCTTCCAGTCATTGGCCAGTTGCTGGCGCAGTTCGGCGAACAGCGTATTGGTTTGCTGATCCTTGTTTTCCCAGTCGCTTCCCGGATTGTAGGAGCGTGACAGGTCCAGGTGGCGGCCATCGAGGCCGATCATCGAGGCGCCCCAGAAGTTGTTGGTCTTGTCCTTCTGGTGAGAGAAACCGACGCTCAGGGTGGTGAAATCGCTCAGGTCCGCCTCGGTGATGGCGTAGAACAGGCCGTGATCTTCCTCGGCGCCGTCGACATAGCTGTTGGCATCGCGGTAGGAGGTCACCACCCGGCCGCGCAGGGTGCCGCTGTCGTTGAGCGGGCTGGAGGCGTCGATTTCGCCACGGTAATCGTCCCAACTGCCAGCGGCGCCGGTCAGGGTCACGCGCTGATCGGCCAATGGGCGCTTGCGCACCATATTGACCGCCGCCGAGGGGTTGCCCGCGCCAGTCACCAGGCCGGTGGCACCGCGTACCACTTCGACCCGATCGAACATCGCCAGGTTCGGTTGCACGCCCACGCCTACGCCGTTGTAGCCGCTGGGAATGCCGTCATACATCAGGTTGTCGATTTCGAAGCCGCGGGCGTAGTAGGTCTGCCGGCCCGGGCCGCTGGCGTAGCTGAGAAACACCCCGGGTGTGGCGGCGATGGCATCGTTGATGCTGGTCATGCCCTGGTCATCCATGCGCTGGCGGGTGATCACGGTGGTCGCCTGGGGTGTTTCGCGCAGGGTCATGGGCAGCTTGGTGGCGGTGGCCATGGCGCCGGTGGTGTAGGAGCGCGAGCCTTCGGTGGTGCTGCCCAGCTGGGAGTTGGTGATTTCGGTGGCGCCCAGTTCCAGCACGCCGCTCGCGGCGCCCTCCTGCACGTCGAGGCGTTCCTGGGCCAGGGCCGGGGTCAGGGTGGCCATGCAGATGGCCAGGGCCAGATGATTGCGGGAGGCAGCGAAGCAGCGGGGTGGGGTGAGACGCGACATGGAGGTTCCCTGGCTAGTGAGTAGTAAGCGTGATGATTGTGAGAATTGTTATTATTATATTGTAAAAATTTATCCGAGTGACCAAGGGCGCTGCGCGAATTAATCGGCTGATCAAGGGGTTAGCGGTGGCAAACAGCGAGTGCCGGCTAGCCGGCGTACTGAAGAGGAGGGCAGCCAATGGCTGGCGAGCCAGAGAGCGTCGCTTCGCAGCCAGTGCTGAGGCCGGCGCGGGTCACCGACATTCCGGCGATCTACCGGGGCGAGCTGGGCTATATCCGCCAATGGGAGCCGCAGCACGAACACGCCTGGCAGGTGGCTGCCGAGCGGCATCTCGCCAGGTGGGTCGAGAACTTCGCGCGACTGACCGTCGCCTGTCTCGAGGATCAACTCGTCGGCTATTCGCTATGGGCCGATGAACTGGGGCATGCGCAGCTGTGCACCCTGCATGTCAGCGAGGCGTATCGGCGACGGGGGATCGGCCGGGTGCTGGTCACGGCCTATATCGAGAGCGCCCGGCAGGCGGGCTTCGAAACGTTGAGCCTGCATGTACGCAGCGATAACCCGGCCCGGCGGCTCTACGAGCGGGCCGGGTTCAGCCAGGTCGGGGTCAATGCCCGCGGCTACCTGCGCTATGAACTGCAGACGGCGGGTTAGCGGCCTGCGGGGGCTGGCGCCTGGGGCTTGAGCGGTTGGGTGCGCGGCAGCAGCGCGGTGGCCAGGCCCAGCAGCGGCAGGAACGACACCAGGTGGTAGACCCAGACGATGCCGTGCACGTCGGCCAGCTCGCCCAGCGCCGCGGCGCCGATGCCGCCAATGCCGAACATCAGGCCGAACATCAGCCCTGAGACCATACCCACGCGCCCCGGCACCGCTTCCTGGGCGTACACCACCAGGGCAGCGAACGCCGAGGACATCACCAGGCCGATCATGATCGCCAGCACCGCCGTCGCCGTGGCGCCGACGTAGGGCAGGGCCAGGGCGAAGGGCGCCACGCCCATGAAGGAGATCCAGATCACCGCCTTGCGGCCGATGCGGTCGCCCACCGGGCCGCCGGCGAAGGTGCCGAACGCCACCGCGGCGAGGAAGATGAACAGGTAGATCTGGCTCTGCTGAACGCTCATGGCGAAGCGCTCGATCAGGTAGAAGGTAAAGAAGTTGGTGAACGCGGCGATGTACACGAACTTGGCGAACATCAGCACGCAGATCACCGCGATCGCCTGGATCACCTGGGCGCGGTTCAGGCCGACCGTCTGCCTGCCGGCCAGGCTCTTCAGCTTGGCCTGGCCGTGGTTCACGCTCCAGATGGTCAGGCGGCAGAGCACGAAGATCGCCAGCGCGGCGGCCAGCATGAACCAGGCGATGGCGTGCTGGCCGTAGGGGATGACGATGGCCGCCGCCAGCAGCGGGCCGAGGGCCGAGCCCGAGTTGCCGCCGACCTGGAAGGTCGATTGCGCGGTGCCGAAGCGCCC
>ENA-UOWJ01000478-UOWJ01000478.1-bioreactor-metagenome-genome-assembly--contig:-NODE-478-length-16050-cov-9.803689_pt1 | contig 16050 bp, 8 predicted proteins | sample MGYA00238156_ERZ761611 | MGnify/ENA primary metagenome ERZ761611 (study PRJEB28900, sample SAMN06268034) | bioreactor metagenome | isolation source: Joint BioEnergy Institute, California, USA | place...
ACACGATCATGTTCGAGGTGCCGCTGCTGGCGATCATCAACGAGGTCTGGTTCCGTACCACCACCGGCCCGGCCGACCTGGCCGAGGGCGAGCGGCGCCTGCAGGCCAAGGCCGCGCTGCTGCGCGATACCCCCGGCTTCGAACAGTGCCGCATTGCCGACTACGGCACCCGCCGCCGGTATTCGCGGGACTGGCACGCCCGCCTGCTGCCGATGCTGCGCGACGCGCTGGGCCCGCAACTGGTCGGGACCAGCAACGTGCATTTCGCCCGCCTGTACGGCATGACCCCGCACGGCACCATGGCCCACGAGTATCTGCAGGCCTTCCAGGCGCTGGGCCCGCGCCTGCGCGATTCACAGGTGGCCGCGCTGGAATCCTGGGCGCGCGAGTACCGCGGTGACCTGGGTATCGCGCTGTCCGACGTGGTCGGTCTGGACGCCTTCCTGCGTGATTTCGACATGTACTTCTGCAAGCTGTTCGACGGGGTGCGGCATGATTCCGGCGACCCGTTCGACTGGGGCGACCGCATGCTGGCGCATTTCCGCGACCGCCGCGTGGACCCGCGCAGCAAGGTGCTGGTGTTCAGCGACGGGCTGGATATCGAAAAGGTCATGCGCCTGTTCGATTACTTCCGTGGCCGCTGCCAGGTGGCCTTCGGCGTGGGCACGCACCTGACCAACGACCTGGGTCCGACGCCGTTGAACATCGTCATCAAGATGGTCCGCTGCAACGACCAGCCGGTGGCCAAGCTGAGCGATTCGCCGGGCAAGAGCATGTGCGATGACCCGGGCTACCTGGCGTACCTGCGGCAGGTGTTTGAATTACCGTCCGCGTAGCGCGTCAGGTTGTGACGTGACGCGTCAGCTTTTTCGCCGACGATCCGCATAATTGAGATAGCTATCACACAAATTAGCGTCCGCCTGCGGAATGCCGTACTCTGCGGGCAGGCGATGCCGCAGGGGCCCCGGCGCACAGGCGCAGGGGAGCGGGCAGCGCCCACGCAGTTCTCGTATCCGACCACAGCCGGGGCGGTGAGCCGTTGCCCGGGGCTGGCGGTCGCCATTGGGATTCCGGATGAGCACTACAGCAGCATTGGATCACTATCGTTTGCGTGCGTGTTCGCGCCAGTGGCGCGGGTTTGTGCAGGCCATGGCCGAAGAGTTCACCGAGGCGCTGCCGGCGCCGGAGCTGTCGCGGCTGATGGCGCGGATCGGTGAGCGTTTCGCCGCCGCGCACCCGCTGCCGGCCTGCGAGGATCTGGGCGAACTGCAGCAGGCCTGCAATACCGTGTGGGACGCCGCCGAGTGGGGCCAGGCAACGCTGACCGAGCACCCCGCGCATGTGAGCATCGAGCACCTGGCCGCACCGTTGCCGGCCATGCTCGACGCCGGCGCGGACTGGTCCAGCGGGTTCCTGGAAGGGGTCTACCGGGCGTGGTTCCGCAGCGTGGGCATGCTGCCGATGCTGGATGTCAGCGCCGTACCGGATCCGTCTCCCGATCTGCAGCGGTTCGTGCTGTCCCGTGTGAAGTAAGCGTCTTTCTTCCCCCCTTCTGGTAACGATTCGAAACATGTCCACCGATGCCGAAAGCCACGACGATGTCGTTGGCCTGTTCAAGCGCCTGGGTCGCCGTGCCGACACCGGCCAGTACCACGAGTTCTCGCCGCCTGCGATCACCGCATCTGCAAGCGCACCGCCGCCGTTGACGCCAGCGGTGGCTGACAGTGCACCGGCCGCCGTGGCCTCTCCCGCACCCGCACCCGCGCCATTGGCCACGGCCACGACCGCTCCGCCGCCCATCGCCACGCCGGCGGTCGGCGCCACCCCGCTGGCCGCGCTGTTCCAGCGGCTCGCGCAGGTGCCGCTGGCGGACCCGGCGCAGAGTCCGCTGGCCCAGCTTCGCCGCCGCTGAGCCCTGCCCACCGGCCATTCCGCGGGCGCCGTGCGGCCCCGCGTGATGGTTGACGACCCTGGCTGCGTTGCGGCCGAACTGGAATCTGGATGACAAAGCCTTCTACCCCGGTGGCGAGCACATGGCTCGCCCGGCTCGGCCTGCCGTTGCTGGTGGGCGGCATGCTGATGCTGATCGCATTCGTGGTCACCGTGCCGATGGATGTCGGCCAGCAGCTGCTGTTCTCGGCGCTGGTGTTCGCCATCGCGCTGTGCCTGCGCAACGTTTCCGGCCGGCTGATCCCGCTGGTGCTGATGGGCCTGTCGCTGGTGATGTCGACCCGCTACATGTACTGGCGGCTCACCGAGACGCTCGGCTTCGGCAACATCATCGACCTGGTGCTGGGCATGGGCCTGGTGGCCGCGGAGATCTACGCCTACGTGGTGCTGGTGCTGGGGTATTTCCAGGTGGCCTGGCCGCTCAACCGTGCGCCGGTGCCGCTGCCGGAGGACCGCGCGCTGTGGCCGACCGTGGACGTGTTCATTCCCACCTACAACGAACCGTTGTCGGTGGTGCGTACCACCGTACTGGCCGCCACCGTGCTGGACTGGCCGGCCGACAAGCTGCGCGTGCACCTGCTCGACGACGGCCGCCGCGAGGAGTTCCGCGTGTTCTGCGAGCAGGTGGGCGTGAACTATGTCACCCGCACCAACAACAACCATGCCAAGGCCGGCAACATCAATGCCGCGCTGAAGAAGACCGACGCCGAGTTCGTGGCCGTGTTCGACTGCGATCACGTGCCCACCCGCTCGTTCCTGCAGATGTCGGTCGGTGGCTTCCTGCGCGATGCGAAACTCGCGGTGGTGCAGACCCCGCACTATTTCTTCTCGCCGGACCCGTTCGAGCGCAACCTGGGCACCTTCGGTCGTGTACCCAACGAGGGTGAGCTGTTCTACGGGCTGCTGCAGGATGGCAACGACCAGTGGAACGCCACGTTCTTCTGTGGGTCGTGCACGGTGATCCGCCGGGCGCCGCTGGAAGCCATCGGCGGCGTGGCCGTGGAAACGGTGACCGAGGATGCCCACACCGCCATCCGCCTGCACAAGGCCGGCTGGCGCAGCGCCTACATCCCCATTCCGCAGGCGGCCGGGCTGGCCACCGAGAGCCTGTCGGCGCATGTCGGCCAGCGCATCCGCTGGGCGCGCGGCATGGCGCAGATCCTGCGGGTGGACAACCCGCTGCTGGCCAGGGGCCTGAGCCTGGCGCAGCGGCTGTGCTACACCAATGCCATGCTGCATTTCTTCTATGGACTGCCGCGCATCGTCTTTCTCACCGCGCCGCTGGCCTACCTGTTCTTCGGCGCGCATGTGATCCATGCCTCGGCCCTGATGATCCTGGCCTACGCGCTGCCGCACATCATGCAGGCGAACCTGACCAACATCCGCGTGCAGGGCCGGCATCGCCACCTGCTGTGGAACGAGGTCTACGAGACCTGCCTGGCCTGGTACATCCTGCGCCCGACCCTGATGGCGGTCATCAACCCCAAGCTGGGCAAGTTCAACGTGACCGCCAAGGGCGGCCTGGTCGAGAACAGCTACTTCGATGCGCAGATCGCCCGGCCGTACCTGCTGCTGCTGCTGCTCAACGTGGCCGGCGTGGTAGCCGGCATCATGCGCCTGATGGCCGCCGACAGCGCCGGGCAGAGCAACACCATCTGGTTGAACCTGGGCTGGACGCTGTACAACATGATCATGCTCGGCGCGGTGATCGCCACCTCCAGCGAGCAGCGGCAGATCCGCCGCTCGCACCGGGTGCCGCTGGCCATGCCGGCCAGCCTGCACCTGCCGGATGGACGCGAGCTGGCCTGCCAGACGCTGAATTTCTCCACCGGCGGCATGGCGGTGCGGCTGGACCAGCCGGAACCGTTGCAGCCCGGTACCGAGGTACATATCGAACTGCGCAACCGCGGCCGCAGTGACCACCTGCCCGCGGTGATCCGCCACGACCGCGACGGCCAGGGGATCAGCCTGCAGTTCCAGCCGCTGAGCCTGGAGCAGGAGCGCTGGCTGGTCACCTCCACCTTCGCGCGCGCCGACATCTGGGTGCAGCTGTGGGGCCGGCACGACCGCGATACCCTGCTGCGTTCATTCGCCGACGTCAGCCGCGCGAGCATGCGCGGCTTCGCCCGCCTGGGCCATTTCATCATCACCGGTGGCCGCCGCTCGGCCGCTGCCCCGCGTTCCGGAGATTCCGCATGATCGGTCCCATCCACCGCCCCGGCCGCGTGCGCCGCTGGCTGCCGCCGCGCGCTGCCGCGTTGGCCTTCGCGCTGACGCTGGCCTACGGCGCCGCGCAGGCGCGGCAGGACACCGCCGGTGTGCAGACGGCGCCGCCGGCTGTCGATGCCGGTGCCAGCGCGCCGGTGCCGGCTGCCATTCCCGGCCTGCCGCCGGCGGGCACCCGGACCCGCAGCAGCACGCAGTCGCTGCGCGATCTGGGCATCGATTACGAGATCACCCTGCGCGGTGTGCAGGGCGTGGCCGGCGTGCCATTCTCCGTCCGCAACGACCAGGTGGTGGACCAGGCCGCGCTCAGGCTGCGCTACAGCTACTCGCCGTCGCTGCTGCCGGATCTGTCGCACCTGAAGGTGACGGTGAACGATGTCACCGTGGCCACGCTGCCCGTTCCGACCGAGCAGGCCGGGCAGGTGCTGGAACGCGACATCGCCATCGATCCGCGCCTGATCACCGATTACAACCGCATCAACCTGCAGCTGATCGGCCACTACACGCGCGAGTGCGAAGACCCCGACCACACCAGCCTGTGGGCGAACATCGACAGCGCCAGCACGCTGCAGCTGGGCTGGGTGCCGCTGCCGCTGAACAACGACCTGTCGCTGCTGCCGGTGCCGTTCTTCGATGCGCGCGACACCCGCACGCTGCAGCTGCCGTTCGCCTTCGCCGCGCAGCCGGATGCGGCCACGCTGGAGTCCGCCGGTATCGTGGCCTCCTGGTTCGGCGCGCTGGCCGGCTACCGCGGTGCGCGCTTCTCGGCCACCCGCAACGCGATTCCGCTGGAGGGCAACGCGGTGGTCGTGGCCACCCCGCAGCACGCGCCGGCCGGCATCACCCTGCCGCAGATCGCCGGCCCCACCCTGGCGGTGGTGACCCACCCGAACGACCCCAACGGCAAACTGCTGCTGGTGCTGGGCCGGGACGGCGGGGAACTGCGCACGGCGGCGTCCGCGCTGGCCCTGGGCACCCCGCTGTCCGGGCCGAGCATGACCATCGGCGCGCTGGCCAAGGTCACCCCGCGCAAGCCCCATGACGCCCCGAACTGGGTGCCCAGCGACCGTCCCGTGCGCTTTGCCGAGCTGGTCCAGCGGCCGTCCGAACTGAACGTGCGCGGCTACAACCCGGATCTGGTCCGGGTGGGGCTGCAGCTGCCGCCGGACCTGTTCACGTGGCAGACGCAGGGCATTCCGATGGACCTGCGCTACCGCTACACGTTGCCGGAAGGTGCGGACAAATCGGCATTGAACATCAGCATCAACGATGCCTTCGTCACCACGTTGCCGCTCAATGGCCTGCCGCGCGCCGATTCGGCGATGGGCATGCTGCGCAACAAGCTGCGCGTGCGCGGCACCCTGCCGATCGAGCAGCGGGTGATGCTGCCCACCGGGCCGTTCTCGGCCAACAGCCAGCTGCGCTTCCACTTCTTCTTCGACCGCCCGCAGGCAGGTGAGTGCAAGAACACCTTCCCGGATGTCTCGGCGGCGATCGACGATGATTCCAGCATCGACCTGAGCGGCTTCGCCCACTTCATGGCGATGCCGAACCTGGCCGCCTTCGGCAATGCGGGCTTCCCGTTCACCCGGATGGCCGACCTGTCCGAAACCGGCGTAGTGCTGCCCGACACGGCCAGCAGCGACGATATCGCCAATGCGCTCACCCTGTTCGGCCGCATGGGCGCGTCCACCGGCTACCCGGCGCTGGGCAACCGCATCCTGCGCGCGGCCCAGGTGCGCGAGCATCCCGCGCTGGACTTGCTGGTGCTGGGCTCGCGGGACAACCAGCCGCTGTACAGCGAATGGGCCACGCATCTGCCGATCGGTGACGGTGCGCAGCGTCGCTTCGTGCTGTCGGACTGGGCGGCCCGGCAGATGCCGCGCCTGTTCTCCGCCGACGGCCGCCGGACCGACCTGCCCACCACCGCCGAGGTGTCGGTGCGCCCGGCGCCCGGCGATGTGGTGATGATGGGCTTCCAGTCACCGCTGGATGCGCAGCGCTCGGTGGTGGCGATCCTGGCCGACGACCCGGCGCGTGTGTCGGATCTGTTCGATGCGTGGTTCAAGCCGGAGACCCTGCGCGAATTCCAGGGCAGCGTGGTACTGCTGCACGAAGGCCGTGTGCGCAGCCTGGCTGGCAACCAGACCTATCATGTCGGCACCCTGCCGCCACTGCTGTGGCTGCGCTGGTACTTCTCGCACAACCCGCTGCTGCTGGCCCTGATCGTCGGCCTGGGCTGCGTGCTGCTGGCGCTGCTGGCCCGGGTGCTGCTGCGCGCCCAGTCGCGTCGCCGCCTGCGTGACGGTGGAGGTACGCCATGAACCATCCGGGCGATGCCCCTGCGCCGGGCCGCCGCGCGTTCCTGGGCCTGCTGGCCGCCGCGGCGGCGGCCGGTGCGCTGCCGTTGCACGCGGTCGCGGCCGGCACGGCGTGTCTGCCCCCGTGGGCCGACTGGCGCAGTTTCATGCAGCGGCACATGCAGGCTGATGGGCGCGTGGTCGATTTCCTCAACGCCGACCTGCGCAGCACCTCCGAATCACAGTCCTACGCGCTGTTCTTCGCATTGGTGGACAACGACCGGCAGACGTTCGAACGCGTGCTGGCCTGGACCCGGCGCAACCTCAGTGGCGGCCGCCCGGACCTGAACCTGCCCGCCTGGCTGTGGGGCAAGGCCGGCGACGGCAGCTGGCGCGTGCTCGACCCGAACACCGCCGCCGATGGCGAGCTGTGGATCGCCTACGCCCTGCTCGAAGCCGGCCGGTTGTGGAACCGCTCGGGCTTCACCGCCGCGGGCAAGGACATCCTGGCGCTGATGCGGCGCTCGGAAGTCGTCGATCTTCCCGGGTTCGGCCCCATGCTGCTGCCGGGCACGCAGGGATTCATCAAGGCCGACCGCTGGACGCTCAATCCCAGCTACCTGCCGCTGTTCGTGCTGCGCCGCTTCGCCGCCGTGGACAGCAAGGGACCCTGGGCGCGGATGGCCGAGCGCAGCGTGGCGTTGATGGAGCAGAGCGCGCCCGCCGGATTCGCTCCGGACTGGGTGGCCTGGAACGGCCGCGCGTTCATCACCGATCCGGACAAGGGCAGCACCGGCAGCTACGATGCGATCCGCTGTTACCTGTGGGCCGGCATGACCCACCCGGCCGACCCGCTGCGCGCGCGCCTGCTCAAGGCCCTGTCCGGCCCGCTGGCGATGCTGCGGGCCCAGGGGCGGCTGGCGGAAAAGGTGGACGTGAAGCAGGGCGTCGGCAGCGGCACCGCGCCGGCCGGCCTGTCTGCCGCGCTGCTGCCCTACCTGGCCGCCTCGGCACAGCCGGCGCTGCTGCGCACCGAGTTGGCCCGCATTCCGGCCGTCTCCACCCTCAATTACTACGAACGCGTGCTGGGCCTGTATGGCAAGGGCTGGTACGAGACACGTTTCCGTTTCGCCGCTGACGGGCGCCTGCTGCCCGCCTGGAGTTCCGCATGTTCCGCAAACGCCTGACGCCCCTCTGCCTGGTCGGCCTTGCCGGCCTGTCCGTCCTGTCCGCACCGGCCTGGGCGCAGAGCGCCTCGATCCAGCAGCTGGTCAGCCAGGGCAACTACTGGCAGGACCAGGGACGCGAGGACCTGGCGGCCGACACCTGGCGCAAGCTGCTGGCCACCGACGCCAACCAGCCCGACGCGCTGCTGGGCCTGGGCCTGATCGACCTCAACCAGGGCCGCCGTGCCGAGGCGCAGAAGCGCCTGCAGCAGCTGCAGGCGCGCCACCCGCGTGCCGCACAGACCACGCGGTTGCGGCTGGCGCTGGGCGGGGCCGGCAGCAGCGGCAACGTGGCCCTGCAGAACGCCCGCCGCGCCGCGGCGGCGGGCCGCTATGCCGAGGCCGTGCGCCAGTACGATGAGGCCTTCGGCGCGGGTGGTCCCACCGATGACACCGCGCTGGAGTACTACCAGGTGCTGGCCGGCACGCAGGAGGGCTGGACCCGCGCGCGCGACGGCCTGCGCGCGCTGGTGGCGCGCGAGGACAGTCCGTCGGCGCGCCTGGCCCTGGCGCAGGTGCTGACCTATCGCGAGCCGACCCGGCGCGAGGGCATCGCCCAGCTGGCGACGCTGAGCCAGCGCCAGGACACGGCCGGTCCGGCGCGTGCGGCCTGGCGCCAGGCGCTGCTGTGGCTCAACGCGGGCACGGCCGATGCAGGCCTGTTCCAGAGCTATCTGGCCGCACAGCCGAACGACCGTGAAGTGCAGGCCAAACAGGCGCAGCTGCGCGAGCAGGCCGCCGCGCCGGCGGCTGACCCCAACCTGCGCCTGCTGGGCGAGGGATTCCGTGCGCTGGACAACAACCAGCTGGCGCAGGCCGAGGCGCGTTTCGCGCAGGTGCTGCGCGCACGCCCGCGCGATGCCGAGGCGCTGGGCGGGCTCGGCTCGGTGCGCCTGCGCCAGCAACGTTTCGAGGAAGCCAACGAACTGCTCAAGCAGGCGGTGGCGCGCGATGGCAAGTGGCGTCAGGCGGCCAATGCGGCCCGGTACTGGACCCTGCTCAAGCAGGCCGGTGCGCAGTCGGGCAGTGCCGCGGTGGAGCGCCTGCGCGAGGCCGTGGCGCTGCTGCCGAAGGAGCCAGCGGGTCATGTGGCGCTGGCCCAGCAGCTCGACAGCAGCGATCCGGCCGCGGCCGAACGCAGCTACCGGACCGCGCTGGCGCTGGAGGCCGGCAACGCCGGTGCGCTGCAGGGTCTGGTCGGCCTGCTCGGCCGCCAGGGGCGGGCGGAAGAGGCGGCGGTGCTGTTTGAGAAGATGAGCCCGGAGCAGCGCGAACGCGCCGGCGGCGAATCCGCGCTGCGCGCCAGCGTGGCCCGCGCGCGCGCGCAGGAAGCGCTGGCCTCCGGCAGCCTGCAGATGGCGCAGGTCGAACTGGAAGGCGCGCTGCTGGCGCAGCCGCGCGACCCCTGGCTGCGGCTGGAAACCGCACGCCTGTACCAGCGCATGGGCCGCACCGCTGAAGCCGACCGGGTGATGGCCGACCTGCGCGAGCTGGACGACCGTTCGGTGGCCTCGCTGCATGCGCAGGCGCTGTACGCGCAGCAACGCGGCCAGTGGCCGCAGGTGCAGGCGCTGCTGGACCGCATTCCCGAATCCGCACGCGACCCCGGCATTGCCGCCCTGCGCAATCTGGCATGGGTGGAAGGGCAGGTGGCGCAGGCCCGCATGCTGTACCAGCAGCAGCGTGGTGGCGAGGCCCAGCTGCTGCTGGCCCGCACCGAGGCCGCGCTGGAGGCGCGTGCGCGCGATCCGCAGGCGTTGGTGGCACTGGCGCGCGGGTACGCTGAGATCGGCGGCCAGCAACGGGCGATGGCCCTGGCGCGCCAGCTCCTGCAGGGCGATACGCCCAGCGTGGAGGCGCAGCTGATGTACGCCGGCATTGCCCTGCGTGCCGGCCGCGATGGCGAAGTGGCTTCGCTGCTGCGCCAGCTCGGGCAGACGCGGATGGATGCCGCCCAGCAGGCCACCCTGCAGGAGCTGCGCGGTGGGTATGTGCTGCGCCAGGTGGATGCGCTGCGCGAGCAGGGCAACCTGGAGAGCGCCTACGCGGTGCTGGCGCCGGCGCTGGCCGAGAACCCGGAGCTGCCGGCGAACATCGCCGCACTGGCACGCCTGTATGCGGCCGCCGGCGACCATGGCCAGGCACTGGCGCTGTACCAGCAGCAGCTGCAGCGCGCGCCGGGTGATACCGATGCGCTGGTGGCCGCAGCGGGCAGTGCGGCCGCACTGCGCGATATGGACCTGGCCGAACGCTATCTGCAGCAGGCGCTGGCGCAGGCCCCGCAGTCGCCGGAGGTGCTCGCCGCCGCCGGGCGGGTCTACCGCGCGGCCGGCAAGAACCGCCGTGCGGAATCCTACTTCCGTGCCTCGCTGGCGGCGGCGGCGCGCCAGTCCGGTTTCCAGGACAACGGCCTGGTGCCCGCCGCCGGCGCCCGCCTGGCGGCCGGGGCCGGTGCGTTCAATCCGTTCGCCGGCCTGCGTGGTGGCCAGGGCCCCCGCGCGCTCGGCGCGTCGCCGCTGCCGCAGGCCTCCGCGCTGGCCGAACCGCAGGTGCCCCTCGCGCTGGCCGGCGATGCCGGCGGCGGCTGGGACGCGCCGGCCGCGGGTGCAGACATCGATATCGACGGTCTGCCCGCACCGGTCGCAGCCGCACCGCGGGCGCTGGCCACGGCCGCGCCGCGCGCCACGCGCAGTGAGGACCTGGCCAGCCAGGGCGTGCTGGGCGAACTGCGCGAACTGCGCGCGGAGAGCAGCAGCAGCCTGGCCGTGGGCGCCAGCTACCGCAGCCGTGATGGCGAATCCGGGCAGGGCGTGGTCGATGACCTGCAGGTGCCGATGGAAGGCCGCTTCGCCGTGGGCGACGGCAAGCTGATCGTGGCGGTGACGCCCACGCTGCTGGACGCCGGGCGTCCGGATGAGGACTACCCGGCGGCCAGCCGCTTCGGTGGTGGCCCGCAGGCGGCGCTGTCGGCGGCGCTCGCGGCCGACCGCACGCCGGTGGATACGCTGGTGGGCTCGTCGCTGTACCAGACCCTGCTGACCCGCGGCAGCAGCAACGCCACGCGCAACTTCCTCGAGCAGCGCGCGCTGGACAGCGGCCGCTACCAGGAGCTGTACAACCAGACCGATGGCGCGCTGACCGCCGCGCAACGGCGCGCACAGGCGCTGGACCTGCTGTTCGCCGACCCGCTGCCGGCCTACGTGCTGTCGCGTGACCTGGCCAACACCGCCATCGCCGACATCGCGCGCCAGGTGCTGGGCAATGCCACGCTGGCGCGCGGTCTGACCGCCGGCGAACAGGCGCAGTTGCAGGCACTGGCCGCGGGAGGCACCGCCGGGCAGACACCGCTGGCGTTCCAGGACACCCTGTATGCCATGGTCGCCAACGCGGCCGGTGGGCGCCGCCTGTCGGCGCAGGATGCGTCGGGCGTGGGCGTGTCGGTGGGTTACCAGCGGGGCGGGTTCGCCGCCGATCTGGGCACCTCGCCGTTGGGCTTCGACGAAAGCCAGGTGGTCGGTGGCATCGGCTTCGAGGGACGCGTGGGCGATTCGCTCAGTCTGTCCGCCGAAGCCTCCCGCCGCGCGGTGACCGACAGCGTGCTGTCGTTCTCCGGCGTCGAGGACACCCGCACCGGGCAGCGCTGGGGCGGTGTCACCGCCACCGGTGCCAGCGTGGGCGGCACGCTGGACAACGGCCTGCTGGGCGGCTACGCCACCGCGTCGTGGCACCGGCTGGAAGGCGAGAACGTGGCGGACAACGAGCGCCAGGAACTGGGCGTGGGGGTGTACGTGCATGCGCTGCAGACCGCCGACCAGTCGCTCACGGCTGGGTTGAACGTCACCGCGCTGCAGTACGACCGCAACCTGAGCGGCTTCACCTACGGCCATGGCGGCTACTTCAGCCCGCAGCGGTATGTGGATGTCGGCTTCCCGGTGCACTGGAACGGGCGCAATACCCGTGCCGGGGTGACCTGGCAGGTGGACGCCAGCGTGGGCGTGCAGCACTTCGAGGAACGTGCCGCCGACTACTTCCCCACCGATGCAGCGCTGCAGCAGGCCGCCTACGAGGCGGCCTCGATGGCCGCGCTGCTGGGCCTGGTGCCGCAGTACACCGATCCGGTGTACGCCGGGCAGACCAAGACCGGGGTGTCCTACAACCTCAGCGCGGCCGCCGAATGGCAGCTGTCGCAGCAGCTGTTCCTGGGCGGGCGCATGGAGTTCAACAACGCCCGCGATTACCGCCAGTTCGGTACCAGCCTGTACCTGCGGTTCCTGCTGGACCACATGGGTGCCGGGCTGGGCAAGGCGCCGCAGGTACTGCGTTCGCCGTACGGCGGCGCGCGCTGACGATTCTCCGCGCCGCAACGCGCGTGCTCGTGCGCGCGTTGCGGCGCAGGACTGCTGCTGCGCTGCGGCAATCGCAGCGTGCGCGGCCCACGGCACGGTCGCGCTGCGGGCACGCAGCGCCGTGCGGCAAGCGCCGCAGCGCGGCCTGCAGTTGACCCGCTGCGTCATCGCATCGCGACCGCAGTGGCGGTGCGCGTCATCATCTGACCGGTTGCGTCACAGTGTGATCAGGTGGTCACTCTTTCGATGTGTGACACGGTTCGCATTTTTAGTTGCACCTTTCACGGACGGGCTTACGATTTCCCTACAGGATGTTCGCGAGGCCCTTGAGGGAGTATCCCGGTGAAGGTTCTTTCCGTTTTCGGTACACGGCCCGAAGCGATAAAGATGGGGCCTCTGGTGCGTGCGCTGGGTGAGGCGCCGGGCATCGACTCGCAGGTGTGCATCACCGGGCAGCACCGGGCGATGCTGGACCAGGTGATGTCGCTGTTCGACATCGTGCCGGACCACGATCTGGACGTGATGCTGCCCGACCAGACGCTCAACGGCCTGTGCGCGCGCCTGTTCGAACGGCTCGATGCGCTGTATGCGCGGGTGCAGCCGGACCGGGTGCTGGTGCATGGCGATACCAGTACGGCGATGACGGCTGCGGTGGCGGCGTTCCATCGGCGCATTCCGGTGGGGCATGTGGAGGCGGGGCTGCGTACCGGCGATCTGTCGCGGCCCTGGCCGGAAGAAATGAACCGCCGGGTGATCGACGTGCTGGCCGATTTCCTGTTCGCGCCCACCGTCCGTTCGCGCGCCAACCTGCTGCAGGAACACCTCGGCGGCACCATCCTGGTCACCGGCAACACGGTCATCGATGCCCTGCAGCAGACCGTGCGGCGGCTGGAGCAGGATGCCGGGCTGCGGGCGCAGCTCGATGCGCCGCTGCGGATGCTCGACCCCCGGCGCCGGCTGCTGCTGGTCACCGGGCACCGGCGCGAGAGCTTCGGCCAGGGCTTCGAGGACATCTGCCGCGCGCTGGCCGCGCTGGCCGCGCGCACCGACCTGCAGGTCGTCTACCCGGTGCATCTCAATCCGAACGTGCAGGGCCCGGTGCACGCGCACCTGGGCCACCTGGCCAACGTGCATCTGATCGCGCCGCAGGACTACCTGAGTTTCGTGCGCCTGATGCAGCGCGCCGACGTGATCCTGACCGACTCCGGCGGGGTGCAGGAGGAAGCCCCCGCGCTGGGCGTGCCGGTGCTGGTGATGCGCGATGTCACCGAACGGCCGGAAGCGGTCGAGGCCGGCGTGGTGAAGCTGGTCGGCACCGCACCCCAGCGCATCATCGAGGCGGTCACCGCGGCGCTGCAGCGGCCCGCGCAGTCGCGCCGGTTCGATCCGGATGCGAGTCCCTACGGCGATGGGCGCGCCAGCGCGCGCATCGTCGCCGCCCTGCGCGGTGCGCCGCTGCCGGAGTTTGCCGCGGCGCGCCGTGCTTCCGCCATCGCTTCTTCTACTTCCTGCGAAGTGACGCCATGACCCGAACCGGCCACCGCCGTCTGCTTGTCCTCGCCAGCACCGCCACCGTCCTGCTGGCACCACCGGCCGCGTTCGCCGCCGACACCGCCGCCGGACAGTTCGCCGAATGGGCCGCCGACCGCACGGTGACCCGGCAGATGACGCTGCGCGAGCTGGGATTCCGCCAGCCGCTGGTACTCAGCGGCCAGGAAAGCCAGCGCGAGATCTACCTGCCGGTGCCGGCGGGCGTACCGACCCGCGAGGCGCAGCTGCAGCTGGACGGCCGCTACGTGCGTGGGCATGCCGGCCGCAGCTCGGCGCTGTGGTCGGTCGATGGTGATCCGGTGGCGGCGCGGTCGATCACCGACGCGCAGGGCGATGCCAGCCAGCTGATCGGCATCGACGGCGAACCGCGCGAGACGGGTTTCGCCCGGGTCGGGGTGGGCTGGTGGTCGGTGGTATCCGACCTGCGCTGTGCCGACCAGAGCGCGCCGGCCAACGTGCTGCGCCTGGCGCCGGAGTCGCGCTTCAGCTACCGCTTCGACGGTCGCGCGGTGGACACCGTGGCCAAGGCCTGGGGCGCCCTGCCGCTGCACGTGCGGCTGCTGGTGGAGGGCAAGGCGCTGCAGGCGCCGGCCTATGACGCCGCATGGCGCGTCGGCGCTGCCCTGCGCAACGGCGGCAAACAGGTGCAGGTGGTGGCGATGCCCACGGTCGGCAGTACCGTGGATCTCACCGGCATCAGCATTCCCGCCAGTCTTCAGGGCGTGCCGGCCTATGCCGCGCTCGCCACCGGCGGCAGCCATCGCATCGGCAGCCTGGCCGAGGTCGGTGCGCTGCTGTCACTGCGCGACAGCGGACCGCTGGCGGCCGATGTGGTGATCGGCAGTGACGCGCTGCGCACCGCCGTGCGGGCCGCACTGGATGCGCTGGCGGCCCAGGTGTCGGCCAGCGGCGCCGACGCGGCCGGCGCCTTCACCGCGTGGCGGGCCAGCGAAATGGGGGGGCTGGAGAGCGCTGCACCGGCGGCGTCCGTCCGCGTGGCCAGTGTGGCCGGACGCCCGACGCTGCTGGTGGACCCGGCGGCCGGGGCGAAGGTGGCCGGTCTGCTCGCCGAGCAGTGGCGGCGCTATGCACTGGGCAGCGCGCTCACGGTGGAGCAGGCCAACGCGCCCACGCTGGACGGTGACCGGGTGCTGCTGAGCCGGCTGGGCAACATGGCCGGTACGCTGGACATCGTCACCCGCGGTGACCGCAGCGCAACGTTCGATCTGGGCGCTCTGTCCGCCGAGGGCCGGCTGCCCGACCAGCTCGTGCTGGATGTGTCGGCGGCGCCCAACGCAGCGGGGCAGGGTGCGGTGGCCACGCTGTACTTCAACGACTATCTGCTGGGCGCGAAGGTGCTCGCCGCCGACGGCACCCCGCAGCGCCTGGTGGCCCGCGTGCCATCCTACGCGCTGGCGGCGCGCAACGAGGTGCGGGTGAGCTTCCTGCGCCAACCGGCGCGACCGTACTGCCACGACCCGGCCACCGCGTTCCCGGTCTCGGTCCTTCCCAGCAGCCATCTGGTCCTGGCCAAGCGCACGCTGGACACCGGCTTCGTCGCCGCCGCCAGCGCGCTGGCGCGTCCCTACGAGGTCTATGTGCCGGCCAGCTGGCTGCAGGATGCACCGGCCTCGCTGGACACGGTGATCGCCATCGCCAGCGCGGTGGGGGCCGCCCCGGCGAGCGCGCAGCTGAAGGTGGTCCAGGGCACCGCCGCCATCAGCCCCGCGCAGCCGTTCCTGGCCTTCGCGCTGGCGCCGTCCGGCGTCCGTCCGGCCGTGGTGCGGGACGGCCACCTGCAGGTGGCCGGCAGCCCGCAGCCGCTGCTGGATGTCAGCGGCCTGGACCGCGCCGCGCTGGTCCAGGTCGTCGATGCCGGTGGCCAGCTGGGCGTGCTTTACAGCACCCTGGGTGCCCACGCGCCCTCGCTGCAGCAGCCGTTGCGCCTGCTGTCCGGCGATCTGGCGGTGCTCGATGGCAGTGGCCAGGTCAACGCCATCGACAGCACCGACCCCTACGGCGCGCGCAGGGCCGCGCAGGACAACCCGCAGCCGGCGCTGCAGCAGCACATGGTGTGGCTGCTGGTGCTGGTGGGCCTGGTGCTGTTCGCGCTGCTCGCTGCCCGCATCACCCAGGTCCGGCGCCGCCGTGCCGCGGCCAACAGGGGGCATTGACCGGTCGTGGACCGACTGTTCTGGGACATCCACCTGGCCAACTACTACGCCGCGCTGGAGCAGGTGGCGGTGGTGGTGGCCGTGCTGATCCTGGTCTCCAGCCTCGATGATCTGTTCATCGACGTGTGGTACTGGGTGCGGGAGGCGTGGCGCACCCTGACGGTCAAGCGCGATCGCAGCTATCGTCCGTTGACCCAGCAGGACCTGCTGCAGCGTCCCGAGCAGCCGCTGGCGATCATGGTGCCGGCGTGGATGGAGTACGACGTCATCGCGCAGA
>ENA-UOWJ01000490-UOWJ01000490.1-bioreactor-metagenome-genome-assembly--contig:-NODE-490-length-15915-cov-8.555738_pt1 | contig 15915 bp, 16 predicted proteins | sample MGYA00238156_ERZ761611 | MGnify/ENA primary metagenome ERZ761611 (study PRJEB28900, sample SAMN06268034) | bioreactor metagenome | isolation source: Joint BioEnergy Institute, California, USA | place...
AGGGCGCCATGCAGAACCTGCGCATGGACCCGAAGTTCGCCGCCCGCAACGTCAATGAGGGCTTCTCCGGCGGCGAGAAGAAGCGCCACGAGATCCTGCAGCTCGAGCTCCTGAAGCCCAAGCTCGCCATCCTCGACGAGACGGACTCCGGCCTCGACGTCGACGCGCTCAAGATCGTCTCCGAGGGCGTCAACCGCGCCAAGGAGGAGAGCGACATGGGCGTCCTGCTCATCACCCACTACACCCGCATCCTCCGCTACATCCAGCCCGACTTCGTCCACGTCCTCGTGAACGGTCGCGTCGCGGAAGAGGGCGGCCCCGAGCTCGCAGCACGGCTGGAGGACGAGGGTTACGACCGTTTCCTCGCCCCGGTCGGCGGCGAGCAGGCCTAGGATCGTCGCATGACCGAGACGCTCGCACCCGAGAAGTACGACGAGGTCACCGAGGCGCTCAAGGACGTCATGGACCCCGAGTTGGGGGTCAATATCGTCGACCTCGGCTTGATCTACGACCTGGGATGGGACGACGAGAACGACGCACTCGTCATCCACATGACCCTGACGTCGGCCGGCTGCCCCCTGACGGACGTCCTCGAGGAACAGACCGGCCAGGCACTCGACGGCGTCGTGGACCGATTCCGTATCAACTGGGTCTGGATGCCGCCGTGGGGACCGGAGAAGATCACCGATGACGGTCGCGACATGATGCGCGCGCTCGGATTCTCGATCTGACCCGAAGACCGCGGCCACCCGGCCGATGGAAGAAGCGGTGCGACTGTGTCGCACCGCTTCTTCAGTTCTCCGACCGGCCGAGTCGCCAGTAGCCCATGAAGGCGACGGCACGGCGGTCGACGCCGACCTCGCTCACCAGGTGACGACGCAGTGCCTTGATGGCTGAGGCCTCGCCGGCCAGCCACGCGTACAGCGGCGCGCTCTTCAGGGCGGCTCCACCCTTCGCCGTGCGAGGGACCTCCCACAGGATGTCGTGATCGACGTCGATCTCCTCGACCTCCGCACCGATACCGCGGGGTGCGAGACGGTGGGCGACCTCGCTGACGGCGGCGATGAGGTGATCGTGTCGGTGGTCCTCGCCCGCCCGGGCCGCGGTGATGAGCTCGAATCCCGGATGAGTGGGCAGATACGCGATGTCATCGGCATGCGGCACCTCGAGGACGACGACGCCGCGAGCGTCGGCGGGGAGCTGCTCCAGAATGCGGGCGATCGCGGGTGCCGCGGTCTCGTCTCCCGCGAGGAGGATGTTCTCCGTCTTGGCGGGCGGGACGAAGTCGATGCCGTAATTGACGCCCGTGTGGGAGGTCGTCGGCGCGAGGATCAGCACCTCGTCGCCCGCCTTCGCCTCGGCGATCCAGGCCGAAGCGGGGCCCATGACATCGTGCGCCACCATGTCGATGTCGACCTCGTTGGCCTCGTTCCGCACGGCGCGAGTCGTGTACGTCCGCATCACGGGACGGGCGTCGTCGGGCAGTGCGCGCCACTGGTCGTACCAGTCCTCACCGGTGGGCATCGAGTCGATCGGCGCGGTCGGAGTGGGGAAGAGGATCTTCACCCGCTGGTCGAACCCCGGGTCGCCGTAGGCGGAGAGCGCGGTGTCCTTGAAGGTGAAGCGGCGGAAACTGGGGGTCACGTCTGCGACGGACGCCACCGGTGCACGGAAGAAGGCCATGGTGTTGAGGGACATCGGTCACTCCGGGTATCAGCTGACGGCGCCGTCGAGGCGCGCGGGGACGTGGTGTCGACCGATGGGGAGAACCAGCGGTCGACCGGTGAGCGGGTCGGGGATGACGCGGCTGTCGAGACCGAAGACCTCGTGGACCGTCTCCGCAGTCAGGACCTGCTCAGGAGCGCCGGAAGCGAAGATCCGTCCGGCGGACATCGCGACCAGGTGGTCGGCGTAGCGTGCGGCCAGGTTGAGATCGTGGAGCACCATGACGATGGTGGTTCCGCGCGACCGGTTGAGGTCGGTCAGCAGGTCGAGCACGTCGATCTGATGGCTCACGTCGAGGAACGTCGTCGGCTCGTCGAGCAGGAGGACATCCGTCTGCTGGGCGAGGGCCATCGCGATCCAGACGCGCTGGCGCTGGCCGCCGGAGAGCTCATCGACGGGACGGTCCGCGATCGCGACGATGTCGGTCGCTTCGAGGGCTTCTGCCACGGCCTTGTCGTCCGCCGGCGTCCAGCGCGCGAGCGGCCCGTGGTGGGGAGTACGTCCGCGACTGACGAGGTCGGAGACGGCGATCCCCTCGGGAGCGATCGGCGACTGCGGCAGCAATCCGAGATCGCGGGCGACCTGCTTGGTCGGCATCCGGTGGATGTCCTTGCCGTCGAGGAGGACCTGACCTGCTCTGGGGGGGAGGAGGCGCGCCATCGCCTTGAGCAGGGTCGACTTGCCGCAGGCGTTCGCGCCGACGATCGCTGTGACTTTGCCTGCGGGAACGGTGAGATCCAGCGTGTCGACGATCGTCCGGTCACCGTAGGCGAGCGAGATCCCCGCCGCGGTGAGGGTGCGGTGGGCGGTCATAGGGTGCCTCCCGAGCGGCTGCTGCGGATGAGAAGGAAGATGAGGTACGGCGCGCCGAGCACGCCGGTGACCACGCCGACGGGCAGTCGGAGACCGAGGAGATACTGTCCGACGAAGTCCGCGACGAGCACCAGGAGAGCGCCGAACAAGCCGGCGACGAGGACGGGGGATCCGACCGGTCCCAGCATCCGTGCCGCGATGGGGCCCGCCAGGAAGGCGACGAACGAGATGGGTCCTGCGGCCGCGGTCGCGAACGCCAGCAGGGTCACGGCGGCGATGATGAGCATGACGCGCCGACGCTCGACGGGGACTCCGAGCGCTGCGGCGGTGTCGTCGCCGAGTCGCATCAGCTCGAGGTCGCGCGACAGCCAGAGGATGACGGGGACTCCGATCACCACGGCGACGGCGAGAGGGACGGCCTCGTTCCAGGATGCGCCGTTGAGGTTGCCCGTGATCCAGCGCATCGCGGCCTGGAGGTCCCACTCCGCGGCCCGCGACAGGACGTACGCCACGACGCTGTTGAAGATCGCGGCGACGCCGATCCCGATGAGGATGAACCTGGCGCCCGCCCCGCCGTCCTTGAACGCCAGGAGGTAGATGGACAGGGCGGTGACCAGAGCACCCACCGTGGCGAGGATCGCGACCGGGGTCTGGTCGAGCGAGAGGAACACGATTCCGACGACGGCCGCGGCGCTGGCCCCCGCGTTGATTCCGATGATGTCGGGGCTGGCGAGCGGGTTGCGGAGCATGGTCTGGAACACCGCGCCGCCGATGCCGAAGCAGGCTCCCGCGAGCAGGCCGACCGTCGAACGGGGCAGTCGGAGCTCGCCGACCGTGAACGAGGCGCCGGGAACGAGCTGCCCGGTGATGACGCCCCAGACCTCGGCGGGGGAGTAGAAGCTCTGACCCACCATCAGCGAAACGAGGTAGGTGGCCGCGACGGCGATCACGAGAATGCTCGTGACGAGCACACGTCGACGCGCTCTGCGTGCTCGACCTCGCGTGACGAGGTCGAGCGTCGACTGCTGAACGGATGCCGCGGTCACAGTGCACGCATCTTCTGTCGACGCACGATGGCGATGAAGAACGGGGCGCCGATGAGCGCGGTGACCACACCGACCTCGACTTCCTGCGGCGGGGCGATCACACGACCGACGACGTCCGCGACGGTGAGGAGGCCGCCACCGACGAGCGCCGAGATAGGCAGGAGCCACCGGTGATCGGGGCCGACGAGAAGCCGGCAGACGTGCGGGACGATGAGGCCGACGAACCCGATGGGGCCGGCGACGGCGGTCGCCGCTCCGCAGAGGATGACGGCTCCGAGCGCGGCCAGGAGCCGCGCCGTCTGCACCCGCTCGCCGAGGCCCGCGGCGAGGTCGTCGCCGAGTGCCAGGGAGTTGAGGCCGCCGGCGGAAGCGAAGCAGATCGCTGCGCCGACGATGAGGAACGGGAGGACGAGGAGGATCTTGTCGGGGGATGCTCCGCCGACTCCGCCGATCTGCCAGAAACGGAAGACGCTCATGACGTCGATGCGGGGGAGCAGGATCGCGCTGATCAGCGAGGTGAAGGCGACCGCGGTCGCGGCGCCCGCCAGCGCGAGTTTCAGCGGGCTGGCGCCGCCCCGGCCGAGCGATCCCACCGTGTAGACGAACACGGCGGCGACGGCAGCGCCGAGCATGGCGAGCCAGATGTAACCGAAGGCATCCGTGATCCCGAAGAAGGCGAGCCCGACGACGACGGCGAGAGAGGCGCCGCCGTTGATCCCGAGGATCTGCGGGTCCGCGAGGGGGTTTCGCGTCACACCCTGCATGACGGTCCCTGCCACGGCGAGCGCCGCCCCGATGAGCAGGGCGAGGATCGTCCGCGGCACGCGCTTCGCGACGGCGGCGGCGGATGCCGTGTCGACGTCCCCGGACAACCCTGCCCAGATGTCGTTGATTTCCACGGATCTCGCCCCCAGCGTCACGGACAGGACTGCAGCCACAGCCACGAAGGCGATGAGTGCGACCAGCCAGATCACACGCCGACGCCGCGGTCGCCGTCGCAGGGACGGGACCGCGGTGGCGGCGGGAGCGAGAGTAGTGGACACGTGGATCGATCCGAAGGGCTCAGGAAGCCTTCTTCGCCGCCTCACCGAGCATCTTGACGAACTCCGCGGTGTGGGGGTCGGTGATCGAGAGCGGGGTCGGGTTGGCTGCTGCCGCGAGCGGGTCGTTCACCGACGGCAGGACGACGACGGCCCCGTTCTTCACGGCGGGGATGCGGGACAGCAGCGGGTCCGCCTGCATGGCGGCCAGCGTCGAGTCGTCCCCGTACGTCACGAGCACCTGCAGGTCACTGAACCGCTCGATGTCCTCCGTGCTGTTGACGATCCAGAACTCCTTCGAGGTCTTCGACTGCTCCTCGACGGTCTTCGGAGGCACGGTGCCGAGATCCTTCAGGAACTTCGCGCGGGGGTCTTCGAGCGTGTAGAAGCCGATCTGGCTGAGGTTGCTCGGGTCGAAAGAGCTGAACATCGCCTTCTTGCCGGCGATCTCCGGGTACTTCGCCACCTCGTCGTCGAGGGTCTTCGTCAGCGTCGACACGAGGTCTTCCGCCTGCGTCTTCAGCCCCAGCGCGGTGCCGTTGGTGATCGTCATGTCCTGCCACGTGGTGCCCCACGCGACCTCCGGGTAGGCGACGACGGGCGCGATCTTGCTGAGCTTGTCGTAGTCCGCCTGGGTCAGCCCCGAGTACGCGGCGAGGATGACATCGGGTCGGGAGTCGGCGACTCCTTCGAAGTCGATGCCCTGCGCCTCGTCGAACAGCGTGGGCGTCTTGGCACCGAGCTCCGTGAGCTTGTCCTCCACCCAGGGCAGGACACCGTCGCCGTCGTCATCGCCCCACGTCACCTTGGGCATTCCCACCGGAACGACGCCCAGGGCGAGGGCTGCTTCCTGGTTGCCCCACGCCACCGTGGCGACGCGCTCGGGCTTCTTCGCGATGGTGGTCTTGCCGAACGCGTTCTCGATGGTGACGGGGAATGCGTCGCCGGCAGCTGCAGACGATGAGCCACCACCCGCGGCCGGCGCGGCGTTGGTCGCGCACCCGGTCAGAACGAGGACGGATGCTGCGGCGAGGGCGAGGGCAGTGCGGATGCGAGGCACGGAGGTCTCCTGAGGGGAATGATTAGGGTCGCCTAACCTTACCCCGAGCCGGACGGCTCCGGAAACCAGAGGTCACCTGTCAGAGGCGACTCTCGGCGTCGTCCGCCGACCGAACGCTCGCACCGCTTGCCGGGCCGTGAGGGTGGGCAGGTACGCGCGGGCCAGTGCCAGTCCGATGGCGGGAAGTGCGAGCGAGTCCGCGTACACCAGGTGCAGTCGGCGGAACTCCGGCCGGAACTTCGTCTTGAACCGGAGGAGCGATCGGAAACCGTAGACAGGTTCCAGCGATCGGCTGAGAACCGCCAGGATGGCGCGCAAGGAGGCCGACTGGCCGTCCGGATCCACATCCACCGCGAGGGGAGCTCCCGACAGGCTGACGAAGTCGAGTCCGTCGTCGCCGGCCCGGAGGATCGTCCGCGCGATGAGGAACTCCATGACGCCGTTCATGCTGTCCGGTGCCCGGCGCATGAAATCGAGCGTCCACCCGCGCACCCGCCCGTCGCTGAAGCTGGGCAGCCAGCTCGTCACGGCGTGGACGCGTCCCTCAGCGTCGACGGCGACCATGAGCATGACGGCGTCGTCCAGCAGTTCGTCGATGCCGCCGAGCGTGAACCCCATCTCGGGGAGGTCCCGTTCAGCGACCCACATCTCTGAGATATCCCGGACCTGCGCGGCCTGGCGCGGTGCCAGATCGCCGAAGCGCACCCACGACGCAGACAGTCCCTCTTTCTCCGCACGATTGATGGCGGTACGGATGTCCTTCATCTTTCCGCCCTGCAACGACCAGCCCGCGGGATGGATGACCGTCTCCTCCGCGACGGCGATCGAGTTGTACCCCCGCTCGCTCAGCCCTGCGCGGAGCTCGTCCGTGACCGAATAGAAGGCGACCGTCCACCCGTGGTGGGCGCAGTGCCGTGCGAAGGCTTCCGCGACGGCGGCGCCCTCGCCCGCCGGAGCGATCGGGTCGCCGGTGGTGATGGCCACGTCGTTGATCACGCGGTACGCGACTGCGCCGCCGCCGGGTGCGAACCAGTACTCGTTCCCCTCCCACGTCGTCATCCACGACAGTGTGCTCGGCGACCCCGCTCGCAGCAGCGTCGAGATGCGGGCGAGAGCAGGACCTCGAGCCGTGTCGAGCGGGGACCCGCTCTGCATCCCGCGGTGCGCGATGACGATGAGGACGATCCAGAAGAGCGGACCGACCCACTGCGACGCGGCGATCGCCACAGGACCGGTCGCGACCATGTCCACCGGCTCGAAGGCCAGGAAACCGACCGGGATGAAGTGCTCCGGAAGATCGAGGATGAGGGCGCTCACCGACGCAGTCGGGGAGAACTGATCCCGGACGATCCACGCGACGACGAGGTAGGCGGCAGCGGTTCCGACGAACGCGAGCAATGCCAGCCCGACGAACTTCACGGCCACGCGTCCGGCGTCCCTCGTGGGGAAGAGCGGCCGAGCGACCATCAGCATGATCGCGATGCCCGCCGGAACCAGGGTGGCGACCAGATCGAAGGCGCCGAACTGCTCGGCGGCCGTCGACTGGAACCGCGTGTACTGGCCGGACGCGACGAGAGGGAGGAATCCGTAGTAGACCGCCGCGATGACGGCCATCAGGATGTTGAGGCCGATCGCGAGGTACAGCCCGACGCGGCGGCCGCGATGGATGCCGCGCGCGGCGAGCAGCAGGGCGACCAACGGAAGCAGGGTGACGAGCACAGCACCCGGTCCGTCCAGGCGGGTCAGCGCGACGGCATCCAGGCACTGACGGGTGACATCGCCCGTCTCGCAGCGCGCCGCCACGAACGTGGGATCGCGGAGCGGGTCGCGGAACAGCGAGCCCAGCGGGTTCAGGACGCCGATGCTGTGCGGCGCGAGGATCGATACCAGCGGACCGAGCGCCGTCACGGCGACGACCGCCGAGAGGAGCGTGCGCGCCTCGCGGCGGGTCGCGCGAGGCCGTTTGATCTCGGGGCGACGGTGAGTCAGCAGGAGACCGGCGAGGACGCCGGCGACGCCGGCGCCCAGCCGGTACTGGTCGGCCGGCGCGCCCGCGTACAGGACCAGCACCGACAGGACGGCGAACCCGATGATCCGCACCCGTCGGCGCAGGAGAGGACGGGCGAAGGCGCTCGCCGCCATCATGGTGCCGGCCACCGCGATCGTCGGGTCGAACACGTGATGCCCGCGGGTCGCCTGCGCGCCGTACAGGTTGGATGCGAGCCCGAGCGCCTGCGCGGACAGGCCAAGGGCTATCCCGAGCACCGTGACCGCGGCGAACACCGCGAGGGTGCGGACATGCCCCATCCGGCGTTCGCTCCACCCGATCCCGACGATCACCGCGAGAAGGGTGAGGAACAGGCCGCCGGGCTTCGGGACGAAGAAGACGGCGGTGAACACCGAGAGCCAGTCGTGGTTGAGCAGGACGGTGTCGAACCCGGTCGACGCGATCGCATCGAGCGTGCGGCGGAAGTCGCCGGCCGGCCGTGTGAAGCGGTAGACGCTGGCGAGGGTGACGACCGCGGCGATCGCCCAGGTGACGGGGACGGATCGGGCCAGGCGCGCTGCGCTGCGACCCGCGGTGCGGCACCGGTCGGTGAACGCGGATGCCGCGGGCTCTGCCGTCGTCATCGGTCGAGTCCCTGGTGATCGAATCCCCAGTGGTCGGCGATCAGGACCAGACCGCGCGAGAGGATCGCGCTCCAGGCATGGGAGTCGTGCGCCGTGTCCGGCACTTCGATGTAGTGGGTCTCCATGCCCGCGGCCCGCGCGTCCGAGACCAGGGTCCGGATGCCCGGGCGGAAGCGGTTGTCCTGTGCGCCGACGCCGAAGACGGCGATCGTGTCGGCGTAGGGAGCGTGCGCAGCCATGATGGCCGATGGGGCGGCGGCCGCGAACGCGCCGGCGTCTCCGCCGAAGCCCTCCGCGATGGTCTTCTCGTCGGGTCCGAGGGACGGATGCAGCTGGCCGGAGGCGTCGAGGATCGCGTCGAAGAGCTCGGGGTGCTCCGCGCCGAGCTGGCTCGCGCACGTCCCGCCCTGCGAGAGACCGCCCACGCCCCACGAGCCGGCGGCGAGCGTGACCGGCAGGTGCGCGCGGATCCAGCGGGGCACGTCCACCGTCAGATAGGTCGCCGAGTTGCCGGCGCGCGCGGAGTCGATGCACAGGGGATTGGTGCCCGGCGAGCCGAGCTGGTCCGGCGACACGACGATCGGCGCCAGCCCGCGATGGGCAGCCGCGTAGGCATCGAGATGGTCGCGGAGATGATCGGTGAGGAGAGGGTCGGAGGGGGAGCCGGGCTGACCCGACATCACGATGAGGACAGGCAGGCGCGGGGGATGCCGCACCAGTGCCGCGGGGGGCAGGTAGACCACCGCCGGGCGGGCGACGAACCCGGACGCCGTGGCGGGGATCTCGACGGAGGCGAGCCGGCCGCGCTCCGGCATCCCTTCCGGCTCCTGCCAGGACGCGATCGACGGTGCGTCCTCGCCGGCGGTGGCCAGGGGAGGCAACCCCTCGTCGATCGAGGTGATACCGAGGGCGCTGCCGATCGTCGGATACTGGCCGAAGTCGATGTTCACACCCATCGCAGCCGTCCCCACGAACAGAGCCGCGGCGGCGGCGCTCGAGATCGCCCGCGGCCAGGTCGGGCGCCAGAGCGATGCGAGGGCGACGCCGAGGGCGCCGGAGCACGCGATGACCCACCCGCGGACGACCGGCGTCAGGTCTGCGTCGAAGAGATCGAGGCGATCGGACAGCAGCCACGTGAGACCCCACCCGATCATCCCGCCGAGGAGCGCCGAGATGGCTGCCGTCGCGAGCCAGGGCCGCCGCCGCCAGCGGGCCGAGGGCCTTCGTGCCACCAACGTGACGAAGGAGGCAGCCGCCAGGAGGTAGACGAGGACCACGACGGGACCGTCGGTGATGTCGACGTCCAGCAGAACGTTCATGGAGCTCCTTACCCGCCCAGTCTGGTTCGCACGTCCGCCCAACCCGTCACGGACCGGGCACATCGCGGGGAGTTCATAGCTGCGCCATAGGAACGGAGTCCCGAGAGGACGAGCGTCGGGGGAGGGTGGCGGTCGTATACTGGGGGTTTGGCCACTCGGCCGCTTTCCCCCGAAGAACGGATGTCCGCTGTGCTCGCCGTGCACGATCTCGAGATCCGCGTCGGTGCACGCACGCTCATGTCGGACGTGTCGTTCCGCGTGTCGCCCGGCGACAAGATCGGTCTCGTCGGCCGCAACGGTGCGGGGAAGACGACGCTGACCAAGGTGCTCGCCGGTGATCTCATCCCGGCCGACGGCGGGGTGGACCGCACGGGTGAACTCGGATACCTTCCGCAGGATCCTCGCTCGGGCGATCCGGAAATGCTCGCACGCACCCGCATCCTCGACGCTCGCGGCCTCGGGTCGCTGGCGATCGGGATGAGGGAGACCGCTGAGCAGATGGCGTCGACGGATGCCGCGGTGGCCGACCGTGCGATGCGGAAGTACGGCTCGCTGACCGAGCGCTTCGAGGCCCTCGGCGGATACGCGGCGGAGGCCGAGGCGGCCTCGATCGCTCACAACCTGTCGCTCCCGGATCGCATTCTCGATCAGCCGCTCAAGACGCTGTCGGGCGGTCAGCGCCGCCGCATCGAACTCGCCCGCATCCTCTTCTCCGATGCGCAGACCATGATCCTCGACGAGCCGACGAACCACCTCGACGCCGACAGCGTCGTGTGGCTGCGGGAGTTCCTGAAGGGCTACAAGGGCGGGCTGATCGTGATCAGCCACGACATCGATCTCGTCGGCGAGACCGTCAACCGGGTCTTCTACCTCGACGCGATGCGCCAGGTCATCGACGTCTACAACATGAACTGGAAGAACTACCTCCGTCAGCGCGCCGCTGATGAGGAACGGCGTCGCAAAGAGCGCGCCAACGCCGAGAAGAAGGCCACTGCTCTCCAGCAGCAGGCCGCCCGGTTCGGCGCCAAGGCGAGCAAGGCCGCGGCCGCCCACCAGATGGTCGCCCGCGCCGAGAAGCTCCTGGCCGGCCTCGACGACGTCCGTCAGGACGACCGCGTCGCCAAGCTGCGGTTCCCCAAGCCCGCACCGTGCGGCAAGACGCCGCTCATGGCCAAGAACCTGTCGAAGTCGTACGGCTCGCTGGAGATCTTCGCCGGGGTCGACCTCGCGATCGACCGCGGGTCCCGCGTCGTCGTGCTGGGGCTGAACGGTGCCGGCAAGACGACCCTCCTGAGAATCCTCGCGGGCGTCGACAAGGCGGACACCGGCATCATCGAACCCGGCCACGGCCTGAAGATCGGGTACTACGCGCAGGAGCACGAGAACCTCGACGTCGGGCGGTCGGTCCTCGAGAACATGATGTCGGCCGCGCCGGACATCACCGCGACCGAGGCTCGCAAGGTACTCGGATCGTTCCTGTTCACCGGCGACGACGTCCTCAAGCCCGCGGGCGTCCTCTCCGGCGGCGAGAAGACGCGACTGTCGCTGGCGACGCTCGTCGTCTCGTCGGCCAACATGCTGCTGCTCGACGAGCCCACGAACAACCTCGATCCGGCATCCCGTGAGGAGATCCTCGGGGCGCTCGCGCACTACGAGGGTGCGGTCGTGCTCGTCTCGCACGACGAGGGCGCCGTCGAGGCGCTGAACCCCGAGCGCGTGCTCATCCTGCCCGACGGGGTCGAGGACATCTGGGGCCGCGACTACATCGACCTCATCACCCTGGCCTGACGCCTACCGACGGGCCCGACGCGGGTCAGCGGGCGTCGAGGAGTTCGTCCTCGGCTTCCATGTCGCGGTCGCGACGTCGCTGCGTCGGTCGGCGCGGCGGGGCATCCGGTCCGGCCTCCTCGTCCTCGCGTCGGTGACGGATCTCGGTGCGGATGATGTACCCGATGAAGGCGAACCCCATCACGGCGAACAGGATCCACTGGATCGCATAGGACAGGTACGGTCCCGGATCGGCCGACGGGTCCTCGAGCGGGTTCGGGCGGTCCGCGGGGGCGGGCGACTCGGTCGTCATGAGCACGTAGGCCGAGTCGAGGAGGGCGGAGGACTGTCCGGTCTCGGTACCGATCAGCTGCAGATCGATCGTGGGGACTTGTCCCTCGGGAGCGGAACGTCCCTCGCGAGCGGGACGTTCGCCCGGTTGCAGGCGGCCGACGACCGTCACCTCACCCGTCGGCGGCGCCGGGATGCTGTCGGGCTCAGGCTGGTCGTCGCCGGGCGGCACCCAGCCGCGGTCGACCACGACGACGCGTCCCGAATCGGTGCGGAACGGCACCAGGACCTCGAAGGCGCTCGTCCCGCCGTGCGGGCGGTTGCGGGCGAGGAGGGTCTGATCGGTGAGGTATTGGCCGGTCATCTCGACGGGTCGCCACTCGTCGTCCGGGGCGAGCGAACTCCCGTCAGGGATCAGTTCTCCGACGGGGACCGGTTCGCGCGAATAGTTCTGCGCCACGAGCCTGAGTTCTGCGTCGCGCTCGGCGTTCCGGGAGAACTGCCAGTTGGACAGGAACGCGCAGGCGACGGCGAACACGATCGCCATCGCCAGGTATCCGCTCCAGCGGAGCGCAGTCTCGCGGTTCACGACGTCGGGGAGGGGGTCAGCGAGGCCACTTCGACGGGGAAGTTCCGTGACGCGAGGTAGTCGCGCAGGAACTCCACGTGGTCGGGACAGGCGACCCAGATCTTGCGGCGATCAGGGGAGTGGATGCGGGGATTGCGCCAGATGACCTGCCACTCGGCATCCGCCCGGCATCCGGCGCGCGAGCACTGCGCGGACGTCATCGGTCCTCCCGAGGCGGGCTCTCCTGGATGCGGATCACGCCGTCCGTCGGTTCTTCCGGGGTTGCGGGCCGGGTGGGCGTCGATTCGATCTCGCGAGAGGGGCGTTCGGCGATGATGACCTCCTCGCCCGTCCCGACGTTCGCCACGACGACAGCCAGGTACGGAAGGACAGCGGCGCCAGCGGCGAAGATCCAGGTCTGCCAGCCGTAGGGCGTGACGGTGACCATCAGGATGAAGCACGCCACGCGGACCGTCATCATGATGACGTAGCGACGGGTGCGGGAGCGGGCATCGACCTCGGGCGCCGTGGCGAGCGATGTCGCAGAGGGCGTGTGGTCGTGCTTGGTGCGGCGGGACGTGGGAGGGCTCCTCAGGAATACTGGCCGACGCTGGATGCCGTCGCAGCGAGCCCGATCACGACGACCAGCCAGATCACGAGCAGCAGCAGCCAGAAGCCGGCGCCGATCCAGCCCAGGATGGTGCCCCACAGCGCCATGCCGCGCCCGTTCTCACCGGACGTCTTGAGCTGCTTGAGTGCCATGTGGCCGGTGATGATGCCGGGGATCGAGGCGAGGAACGGGATGATCGTCAGGCCGACGATCGATGCCACGAGCGAGATGATCGCCAGCACGTTCGTCGGACGGGCCGGCGCGACCGCGTAGCCGTAACCCGGCTGCCCGTACGCGGGCTGGCCATAAGGCTGTCCCTGGTACTGCTGACCCTGGTACTGCGGCTGACCGTAGGCCGGGGCGGCCGTGGGCTGCGGGTGGCCGTAGGGGGGCGCCTGCGGATATGCGGGCGGTGCGTACGGCGGCGCCGCGGGCAAGGAGGCGTCCGGTGCGGGCGGGGTCGGCGGCACGTCCGGGTGCTGCGGCGAGGTGTTCGTGGCGTCGGTCACGGCCGTCTCCTTCAGGCGAGTTGCCCCCAGCCTACCGCTCGGCCGCGCCGCTAGGCTGGTGCGGTTCACCCGGTCTGGAGCAAGGAGAAGCATGACCCGCGAGCGCGTCGTCCTGGTCACTGGAGGCAACCGCGGCATCGGCCGCGCGATCGCCGAGCGGTTCGTCGCGGAGGGGTTCGCCGTCGCGGTCACCGCGCGTTCCGGAGAGGGGCCCGAAGGCACACTGACGGTCCGTGCGGACGTCACCGACGCCGCCTCGCTGGATGCCGCCTACACCGAGGTCGAGCAGAAGCTGGGGCCTGTCGAGGTGGTCGTCGCGAATGCCGGCATCACGAAGGACACCCTGCTGCTCCGCATGACCGAGGACGACTTCGACTCGGTCGTCTCGACCAACCTGGGCGGCGCCTTCCGCGTCGTCAAGCGTGCCGCGAAGGGCATGCTGCGGGCCAAGTGGGGGCGCGTCATCCTCATCTCCTCGGTCGTCGGCCTCTACGGCTCCGCCGGGCAGATCAACTACTCGTCTTCGAAGAGCGCCCTCGTCGGCTTCGCCCGTTCGCTCACCCGCGAGCTGGGTTCGCGGGGCATCACCGCGAACGTCGTCGCCCCCGGGTTCATCGAGACGGACATGACGGCGGCGCTCCCCGACGAGACGCAGGCCGACTACAAGAAGAGCATCCCGGCGGGCCGATTCGGTGCCGCCGATGAGGTCGCTGCGGCGGTCGTGTGGCTCGCGTCGGACGACGCGGCGTACATCTCCGGCGCCGTCATCCCCGTCGACGGTGGTCTCGGCATGGGGCACTGACCCGCGTCAGCGCACCGCGTCGACGATCCGCCGCGACAGTTCGGCCGGCGCCGAGAACTGCGGCCAGTGTCCGGTGCCGAGCCGGACGATCTCGGCGTCCTCGATCGCGGCGAACTCTGCGGCGAAGTCACCCCACGCCGTGACGACCCGACGGAACGTCTCGTCGTCCATGGATCCCATGAGCATCGTCACCGGCACGCGGTGACGCTCGGTGCCCTCCATCACGACGGGGTCGGTCGGCACGCGTCGGGGGACGGATGCCGCCATCGGCGCCGTGCGGGCGCGTGTCTGCTCGTCGAGGTCCGCGGTGTCCTCGGCGTCGAAGAAGTCCCACCCCGGAAAGGGGATCACCCCGTCCACGACGGGGAACTCCGAAATCTCGGCTCCGGGTGGGGGAGGCGTCGTGTCGACCAGGACGACCCGCCGGATGCGGTCGGCGCGCTGCTCGGCGGCGGCCCACGCGACGTTGCCGCCTCCGCTGTGGCCCACGAGGACCAAGGGTCCGTCGATGCTGTCGACCTCGGCGACGACCGCGTCGACCCAGTCGGCGAGGCCGATGTCGGACTCGGGGGCGCCCACGCCCGGGAGGGTCAGCGGATGCGGCGTGTGCCCCGCGTCGCGGAGGGCGGGGACGACGTCGTCCCAGGAGGAGGCTGTCAGCCAGAGGCCGGGGATCAGGATGATGTCCATGTCGGCAGGGTAAGCCGCGCCCCCGACATCCCGCACGGGGTCAGGGGAGCAGGGGGATGAGTTCCGCCAGATCGACCCGCCCGGCGACGAGGTCGGCGCGCAGGCGTACGGCGGGTTTCGCGTTGAAGGCGATGCCGAGGCCGGCGGCATCCATCATCATGAGGTCGTTCGCCCCGTCACCCACCGCGATCGTCGCGGACGGGTGCACACCGTAGGCGCCCGCCCATTCGCGCAGCGCCGAGGCCTTCGCCGCGGCGTCGACGATGTCGCCGTCGACGGAGCCGGTGAGGATGCCGTCGCCCACCGCGAGGCGGTTCGCCCGCCACACGTCGACACCGAGGTCAGGAGCGACCGTGTCGAGGATCTCGTGGAAACCGCCCGAGACGACCGCGGCGACGCCGCCGCGCTCATGGATCGCCGCGATCAGCTCGTGCACGCCGGGGGTGGGCTCGATGCGCGACAGCACGCGACCGAAGGACGCGATCGGCACGCCCGTGAGCTCGCTCACGCGCGAGCGGAGGCTCGTGGCGAAGTCGACCTCGCCGCGCATCGCCGCCTCGGTGGCAGCGGCCACTTCAGCGCCGCGGCCCGCTTCATCGGCGATCAGTTCGATGACCTCGTTGCGGATGATCGTGGAGTCGGCGTCGAACACGACGAGGAACCGGGCGTCAGGCACCCGACCACGCTATCGGCTCCGACGCCGTCGCGACGTCCGTCAGGACGGGATGCGGATGTTCTTGCCGACGACGGTGAGTCCGCTGTCGGTGACGGTGAACCCGCGGGAGAGGTCGAGCTCCCGGTCCACGCCCACCGTCGCACCCGGCTCGAGGACGACGTTCTTGTCGAGGATCGCGCGGTGCACGCGGGCGCCGGCGCCGACACTCACGTGGTCGAAGAGGACCGAGTCGGTGATGGTCGATCCGCCGCCCGACAGGGTCCAGGGACCGAGGACGCTCCGCTCGAGGTGCGTCCCCGACAGGACGCATCCGAGCGACACGATCGAGTCGATCGCGTTCCCGATGCGCCCCACCCCGTCGCGGACGA
>ENA-UOWJ01000494-UOWJ01000494.1-bioreactor-metagenome-genome-assembly--contig:-NODE-494-length-15814-cov-9.584491_pt1 | contig 15814 bp, 14 predicted proteins | sample MGYA00238156_ERZ761611 | MGnify/ENA primary metagenome ERZ761611 (study PRJEB28900, sample SAMN06268034) | bioreactor metagenome | isolation source: Joint BioEnergy Institute, California, USA | place...
GAATCGCCGGTGGAATAGCTGAGCATGGCGACCCGCGGCGGAATGCCGAAGGCCTGGGCGGAACTGGCGCTCTGCAGGGCGATTTCCGCCAGTTGCTCGGCGTTGGGGTCCGGGTTCACCGCGCAGTCGCCATACACCAGCACCTGATCGGGCAGCAGCATGAAGAACACCGAGGACACCAGGTTGTAACCGGGCGCGGTCTTGATCAGCTGCAGCGCCGGGCGGATGGTGTTGGCGGTGGTGTGCACGGCGCCGGATACCAGGCCGTCGACTTCGTCCAGCGCCAGCATCATGGTGCCCAGCACCACGGTGTCTTCGAGCTGGGCGCTGGCCATCGGGGCGTTGAGGCCCTTGCCCTTGCGCAGCTCGACCATCGGCTCGACGTAGCGCTCGCGGATCAGGTCCGGGTCGAGAATCTCCAGCCCAAGCGGCAGCTCGATACCCTGGGCCTGGGCCACGCTGTGCACCTCCTCGGGCTTGGCCAGCAGCACGCAGCGGGCGATGCCGCGGGCCTGGCAGATGGCGGCGGCCTGCACGGTGCGCGGCTCGGCGCCTTCAGGCAGGACGATGCGCTTGTTGGCGGCCTTGGCCTGCTGCACCAGCTGGTAACGGAACGCCGGCGGCGACAGGCGCAGCTCGCGCGGGCTGCCGCAACGGGCGGCCAGCCAGTCGTGGTCGATGTGGCTGGCGACGAAGTCGGCGACCTTCTCGGCGCGCTCCTTGTCGTCGACCGGGATTTCCTTGTTCAGGCGGTTCAGGTTGGTGGCCGTGTCGTAGGAGCCGGTACTCACGGTCATCACCGGCAGGCCGCTCTGCAGGGCGCCACGGCACAGTTCCATGATGCGCGGATCGGGCGCGAAATCGCTGCACAGCAGCAGGCCGGCCAGCGGCATGCCGTTCATGGCCGCCAGGCTGGCAGCGAGGATGATGTCGTCGCGATCCCCCGGGGTGACCACCAGGGTGCCGGGCTTGAGCAATTGCACGGTGTTGGCCACGGCGCGGGCGCAGAGCACGATCTTGAGCATGCGCCGCTGTTCGTAGTCGCCGGCATTGAGAATGCGCGCGCCGAGCAGCTCGGCGATGTCGCGGGTACGCGGCGCGTTGAGTTCGTCGAGCCAGGGGATGCAACCGAGCAGGCGGAATTCCGGGTGGCGCAGCAGCGAGGACTGTTCGCGCAGGCGCGCGGTGAAGGCGTCCAGGCCATCGTCGCTGCGGATCTTGTTGAGGATCACCCCGAGCACCTTGGGATCCTTTGGGCCGCCGAACTGCTGGGCCTGGATTTCCACGCGATCACACAGCTCGCTGAGGCTTTCCTGCTCCGGCGCCGAGACCAGGATCACGTCGGCATCCAGGCTCTTGGCCAGGTGGAAGTTGACCCGCGCGGCGTAGCTGGCCTGGCGCGTTGGCACCATGCCCTCGACGATCACCACGTCCTTGTCCTTGGCGGCCTCCTGGTAGAGGCTGATGATTTCCTCGAGCAGCTCGTCCAGGTCACCGTCACCGAGACGCCGTTCGACATGAGCAAGGGCCAGGGGTTTGGGCGAATGCAGGCCGTGGGTGCGCGCCACCAGTTCGCTGGAGCGCTCGGGGCCGGCATCGCCCTGGTGCGGCTGGGCGATGGGCTTGAAGAAGCCGACCTTGAGACCGGCGCGCTCCAGCGCACCGACCAGGCCCAGGCTGATGGAGGTGAGACCGACACCAAAGCCGGTCGGCGAGATGAAAAAGGTGTGCATGGGGTTCTCCGTATCAGTCGAGCAGCGCCAGGGTGTCGAGGGCGATCTGCCGTTCTTCGTTGGTGGGCACCACCAGCACCCGGGTATGGTCTTGCGCGTTGATCGGCCCGCTGACGCCACGCAGGCAGCGCGCGTTGGCCGCTTCGTCGAGCTTGAGGCCGAGCAGGCCCAGGTGGGCCACCGTCTTGCTGCGGATCAACGGTGAGTTCTCGCCGATGCCGCCGGTGAAGATCAGCCCATCCAGGCGCGGCAGGGCGCAGCTCATGGCCGCCAGGGATTTGGCCAGGCGGTAGCAGAACACCTCGATGGCCAGGGTCGCGCCGGCGTGGCCCTCTTCGCGGGCCTGCTCGAGGCTGCGCATGTCGTTGGACAGGCCGGACAGGCCCAGCAGGCCGCTGTCATGGTTGAGCATGCGGTCGATCTGCTCCAGGCTCCAGCCCAGGGTGCGTGACAGGTGGCTGTGCAGGTTGGGGTCGACGTCACCGCTGCGGGTGCCCATCACCAGGCCTTCGAGGGGCGTCAGGCCCATGCTGGTATCGCGGCTCTGGCCATTGACCACGGCGCAGGTCGAGCAACCATTGCCCAGGTGCGCGACCAGCCAGGCGCTGTCATCCGTCGGCAGCCCGCTGAGCTCCGCCGCGCGGGCGCTGACGAAACGGTGGCTGGTGCCGTGGAAGCCGTAGCGGCGCACGCCATGGTCACGGTACAGCTGCTCGGGCAGCGCGTAGCGGAAGGCGTGTTCCGGCAGCGTCTGGTGGAAGGCCGTATCGAACACCGCCACCTGGGGCAACTCGGGGTACAACGCCAGGGCCGCCTCGATGCCCAGCAGGCCGGCCGGGTTGTGCAGCGGCGCCAGGGGCGCAACGGCGCGAATCGCGGCAATCACGTTGGGATCCAGCCGTTGGGCGCTGGTGAAGTGTTCACCGCCGTGCACGATGCGATGGCCGATGCCGTGCAACTGGCCGCCGGCAGCCTCCTGCACCCGCTGCAGCAGGTTGGCGAGTGCCGCGCGGTGTTCGTCCCCGGGGATGGCCTGGGTATGTTTGACGCCCTCTCGCTGCCAGTGCAGCGCCGCGTCGACGCTGCCCAGGCGCTCCGCCAGGCCGCTGATGGCGAACGCCTGCTGGTCGGGGTCGACCAGGGCGAACTTGATGGAGGAGCTACCGCAGTTGATCACCAGAATATTGCGTGCGGGCATTCAAGAGTCCTTAGCATCCGAAGGCGTTGGAGCCAGTGTGGCGACACACCAGCCACAGGTGAAGGGGGTGCCGATACGCGCGTGCCGCTGCGCAGCGTCGAGCACCCAGGCGCGATTTTGCCAGGGCGGCTGATGGCGCAGGTGTTGAGTATGGCCACAAGATAAGACAGCGACCCAGTAGCCGTCATGATCTTGCTCAAAACCGACCAGGGTCGTCGTGGACACGGCCCGCCCGTCTGGGCTTGGGTCGCTTTCACTGCCGTCGTTGGTTAAACTCACACGTTCATTTTCCTCGAGCAAAAGGTTCGCCCCATGCAGATCGCCGCCAACAAGGCCGTTTCCATCGACTATACCCTGACCAACGATGCCGGCGAGGTGATCGATAGTTCCGCTGGCGGCGCGCCGCTGGTTTACCTGCACGGTGCCGGCAACATCATCGTCGGCCTCGAGAAGGCCCTGGTCGGCAAGCAGGCCGGTGACGAAGTCAAGGTTTCCGTCGAGCCGGAAGAAGCCTACGGCGAATACAGCGCCGAGCTGGTTGCTACCCTCAACCGCTCGATGTTCGAAGGCGTCGACGAGCTGGAAGTCGGCATGCAGTTCCACGCTTCCGGCCCGGACGGCGGCATGCAGATCGTCACCATCCGCGAACTGGAAGGCGACGACGTGATCGTCGACGGCAACCACCCGCTGGCCGGCCAGCGCCTGAACTTCGCGGTCAAGGTGGTCAACGTGCGTGACGCCAGCGCCGAAGAAGTCGCCCATGGTCACGTCCATGGCGAAGGTGGTCACCAGCACTGATCCGTATGTCGGCAGCGCAACGGTCGCTGCTGGCAGATGGTCATGAACGGCTGCTAAGCTGCAGTCACGAAAAGGCGCCTTTTCCGGCGCCTTTTTTGCGCCTTGCCAACCGTGGCAAACCGTCGCCGACGACCCTTATTCATGCCTTTTCGCGTTACCCGGAGCACCGATCATGAGCGCCTTTCACCACCTGACACTGCACGCACTGGACGGCCAGGAGTTGCCGTTGGCCCCGCTCAAGGGCAAGGTGGTGCTGGTGGTCAATGTCGCGTCAAAATGCGGGCTCACGCCGCAGTATGCGGGTCTGGAATGCCTGCAGCAGAGGTACGCCGAGCAGGGCTTCAGCGTGCTGGGCGTGCCCTGCAACCAGTTCGCCGGGCAGGAGCCGGATGACGAGGCGGCGATCGCCCAGTTCTGCAGCCTGAACTACGGCGTGACCTTTCCGCTGAGCAGCAAGCTCGAGGTCAACGGCAGCGGTCGCCATCCGCTGTATCGTCTGCTGGCCGGTGAGGGCGCCGAATTCCCGGGGGACATTACCTGGAACTTCGAGAAATTCCTGGTTGGCCAGGATGGCCGTGTGCTCGCACGTTTCTCGCCGCGCACCGCGCCGGACGATCCCGCCTTGATCCAGGCCATCGAGAAGGCCCTGGCCTGAGCCCTAAGTGTGGCCCTTCGTCTTTGCTGGTGTTTCAGTGGGCGCGTTTGCTTTCGATCGCCAATGGCGGATTGCGCCCGTTGCCGGGCACGGCGCTGCTCTGTAGCGCGGCGTACAGGTGCTGTTCGAACTGCTCGACGATGCTCGACCAGCTTTGCCTGGCCGCATGCTGCCGGGCATTGAGGCGAACCCTGCGCAGGTTCTCGCTGTTCTCCATCAGCCAACCGGCAGCCTCGATGAAGGTGCGCTGGTCATCGGCGCTGGCCAGCATGCCGTTGTGGCCGTCTTCGACATGCTGGGCGGCGGCGGCCTGGTCGAAGGCGACCACGCCGAGCCCCGAAGCCATGGCCTCGAGCAGCACGTTGCCGAAGGTCTCCGAGAGGCTCGGAAACAGGAAGATATCGCCGCTGGCGTAATGCTGCGCCAGCGTCTCGCCACGCTGGATGCCACAGAACAGCGCATCCGGCAGCTGCGCCTGCAGGCGCTCGCGCAACGGGCCGTCGCCGACCACCACCAGCCTCAGGTGCAGCCCTCCAGCTTGCTGCTGCAGCGCCTGGAAGGTGCTGACCAGCAGGTCCAGGTTCTTCTCGGCGGCCAGCCTGCCGACGTGCAGCACGGCGATGTCCTGTTCGGCCAGGCCCCAGCTGCGGCGCAGTTCGTCGCTACGCCGGGCCGGATTGAACAGCCCGGCATCGACGCCGCGGGCGAGCAGTTCCAGGCGCTCGAAACCACGGCGCTGCAGCTCGCAGCGCTGGCTGAGGCTGGGTACCAGGGTCATGCGTGAAGCGTTGTGGAACCAGCGCAGGTAGTTGGTCAGCAGGCGGGTCAGCAGGGTGATCCCGTAATGCCCGGTGTACTGCTGGAAGTTGGTGTGAAAGCCGCTGATCACCGGAATCCGCAGGCGCCTTGCTGCCCGCAGCGCGGATAACCCGAGCGGGCCTTCGGTGGCGATGTACAGCACATCCGGGCGCTGGCGCCGCCACAGGCGCAGCAGTTTGTGACGCGCCGACTGGCCCCACTGCAGGCCGCGGTAGCCGGGCAGTGGCCAGCCGCGGGTCAGCAGCAGGTCGTCGTCATTGGCGGCCGGGGCGTCGTGGTGCTGCCGGGGGCGGACCAGTTGCAGGCGATGGCCGCGGGCGCGCAGCCCGCTGACCAGATGACCAAGGGTATTGGCCACACCGTTGATTTCCGGGCTGTAGGTCTCGCTGACCAGGGCGATGAATAGCGTGGGAGTGCTCATGACAGCAGTCTGGGCTGCCGTCATGTAGCGTTTGTGACATCAGTGTGGCGTTTGCGTGACAGCGCCGGTGCCCGCGCTCACGCCGCCTTCACGCACCCAGAACAGGGTGGCGCCGGCTACCGCGGCGGGCATCATCACGATGTTCACGAAGGGCACCAGCAGCGCGGCGTAGGTGATGCCGCCAAAGCCCAGGGACTGCCAGCGCTTCTCGCGCAGCCAGGCGAGCATGTCCTGCCAGCTGACCTTGTTGTTGTCGGCGGGGTAGTCGATGTACTGGATGGCCATCATCCACACCCCGAACAGCAGCCACAGCGGCGCCGCCACCAGGTTGACCACCGGAATGAACGAGAGGATCAGCAGGCCCAGGGCACGCGGCAGAAAATACGCCAGCTTGCGCCCTTCGCGGCCCAGGGTGCGCGGCACCATGGCGATCAGCTCGGCCCAGCTGAAGGGCGGGAAGTTGTCCTGGCCACGCACCACCACCTCGACCTTCTCGGCGAGAAAGCCGTTGAATGGCGCGGCGACGATATTGGCCAGCATGGTGAAGGTGAAGAACACCATCAACACCACCAGCACCACGAACAGCGGCCAGAGAATGTATTGCAGAAAGCTCAGCCAGCCTGGCAGCGACGGCATGAAGGTGTCCACCCAGCCGCTGAACTGCTGCACGGCGAAGCCGATCATCAGGCTGAACAGGATCAGGTTGATCGCCAGCGGCAGCAGCACGAACAGCCGCAGGCCGGGGCTCATCACCAGCTTCAGGCCTTCGCCGAGGTATTGCGGGCCGGACAGCACAGGAGCGCGCATCGAGGTTGTCTCCAACAAGTGAACGTGGCGCGACCTTACCCATTTTGCCGCCCCGGTGAAAGCGCGGCAGGGCGATAGCGCGCGGCTATCCGCGGGATTGGCAAAGCGCATTTCCCTGCGGCAGGCCGCGGCGGCTAGTCTGCCCGCGTCCCTTTGCAGCCGCCGAAGTCCGACCGCTCTGGTCGGTGGCGGCCTTTTTTGCAGCATTGCGCTGTGAGGAGTTCCTGATGTCGAGTACCCGGCACGCCCGCGTGATCATTCTCGGTTCCGGCCCGGCGGGCTACAGCGCGGCGGTCTACGCGGCGCGCGCCAATCTCAAGCCGCTGCTGATCACCGGCTTGCAGGCCGGCGGGCAGCTGACCACCACCACCGAGGTGGACAACTGGCCCGGCGATGCCCATGGCCTGACCGGCCCGGAGCTGATGCAGCGCATGCAGGCCCATGCCGAGCGCTTCGAGACCGAGATCGTCTTCGACCATATCCAGGCCGTGGATCTCGCCGCACGACCGTTCACCCTGGTGGGCGACAGCGTTTCCTATACCTGCGATGCGCTGATCATCGCTACCGGTGCCAGCGCCCGATATCTGGGGCTGCCGAGCGAGCAAGCGTTCATGGGCAAGGGCGTGTCGGCATGCGCCACCTGCGACGGCTTCTTCTATCGCAACCGTGAAGTGGCAGTGGTCGGCGGCGGCAACACGGCGGTGGAGGAGGCGCTGTACCTGGCCAACATCGCCAGCCGGGTCACGCTGATTCACCGCCGCGGCGCCTTTCGCGCCGAGAAGATCCTGCAGAACAAGCTGCAGGCGCGGGTGGCCGAAGGGCGTATCGTGCTGGCCCTGAATGCCGAGGTGGATGAAGTGCTCGGTGATGCCTCGGGTGTTACCGGGGTGCGTATCCGCAGAGCGGACGGGGCGACCCGCGACCTCTCGGTGGACGGCCTGTTCGTGGCCATCGGGCATACCCCCAATACGGCGCTGTTCGAGGGCCAGCTGGCGCTCAGGGACGGTTACCTGCTGGTCAGCGGCGGGCGTGACGGCAATGCCACGGCGACCAGCCACGCGGGCGTGTTCGCCGCCGGCGACGTGGCCGACAGCGTTTATCGCCAGGCCATCACCTCGGCCGGTGCGGGCTGCATGGCCGCGCTGGATGTGGAGCGCTACCTGGACGGGCTCTGATCGGTCCGCTGCGCCAGAAACAAAAAACTCCCGGGAGAAGTTCTTGACGTCGCTTGCGACGGCCCGCAGGGGGGCGCCAGGGACGGTGGGCCACAAAAAATGCCCGTGTCCATCGACACGGGCATTTTTCATTGCATCAGGCTGGCGGCTTACAGATCGAAATCGTACTCGGCCAACTGTTTGTGCAGGCGCCGCTCTTCGAGAAAATTGTCGATGATGCGTCGCTTGGTGAGATTGGTTTTCGCCACTTCCACGGGGGCTTCGCTGTTGTCTGCTTCCTCGCTGACGAAGTCGTCGTCCAGTTCCAGGTCTTCTTTGCCGCTCATGCGCTTCACTCCCGGCTACAGGGGCCATTTGCCGACCTTATAAGGGCAAACGTGAAGCGAGTAAAAAAGATTTTTTCAATCAGCCCATACAAGAACTGTATGAAGCCTCAATCGTCGGAGGTCTTCGCCTTGTATTCGCACAGGTCTTCGATCCGGCAACTGCCGCAGCGCGGCTTGCGCGCCTGGCACACGTAGCGCCCGTGCAGGATCAGCCAATGGTGGGCGTCCAGCAGAAAGTCCTTGGGCACGAACTTGAGCAGCTTCTTCTCGACCTCCACCACGTTCTTGCCAGGGGCGATGCCGGTGCGGTTGCTGACCCGGAAGATGTGCGTATCCACCGCCATGGCCAACTGACGAAAGGCGGTGTTGAGCACCACGTTGGCGGTCTTGCGGCCTACGCCTGGCAACGCCTCCAATGCCTCGCGGGTTTCCGGCACCTGGCTGCCGTGCTGCTCGACGAGAATCCGGCAGGTCTCGATGACGTTCCTGGCCTTGCTGTTGTACAGGCCGATGGTCTTGATGTACTCGCTCAGGCCGTCGACGCCCAGGGCGAGGATCGCCTCCGGCGTATTGGCCACCGGGTAGAGCCTGGCGGTGGCCTTGTTGACGCCGACGTCGGTGGCCTGGGCGGAGAGAATCACCGCGATCAGCAGCTCGAACGGCGTGCTGTAGGCCAGTTCGGTCTTGGGCTCGGGGTTGTCTTCGTGCAGACGGCGGAAGATTTCAAGGCGTTTGGCGGCGTTCATGGTCGGGCATCAGGGCTCGTCAGTGCGCGCTAACTGGCGCTGGTGTGCGCCTGCAAGCGGCGTTCGGCCGCGGCAAGGCGTTCTTGGGCATCGCGTATCTTGGCGGCGTCAGCGGGTTCGCTGCGCTGTAACTTGCTGAGTTCGGCGCGGGCGTAGGCCAGGTCGGTCTTCAACTGGCGCAGCTGCACGCTGAGCCCGGCCTTGTCGACCAGCACGCGGGTGGGCGGCGGCTTGCCGCAGCGCTCCTCGGCCAGGTGCAGGGCCTGCTGGGCGGCGGCATAGGCGCTGCGCAGCGGGGCCAGGGCCTGTTCGTCGAGGCCGCGGCGCTCGGCGGCCTTGAGGGCCATGCGGTGGCTGGCCAGGTCGAGCTTGGCCTGCTTGAGTGCCTGCTCGCCCGGGCTTGGGGCTGCTTGGGCGGGCGTTGCCTGCAGCTCAGCGAGGCGCCGTTGATCCTGCTCGGCGGCCTGTTGCAGGGCCGCCAGTTGCTGGCGCTGGCCGTCATCCGGCGTATCACCAAAGGCCTTCAGGGCCTTCTGCAACTGGGCCCGGCTCATGGCCGCATCGATCTTCGCCTGCTTCAGCGAGCAAGCGCCGTTGGCCTGCAGGGGCGCGACAGCAGGCGCCTCTACAGGCGCAGGCCGTACCGGGCGGGCCGCGCGACGACGGGCATCGTTGCGCGCCAGGCGGGCCAGACGATTCTGGTGGCGGGTACGGAACAGGTCGGCGCGCGCGCGTTGCGCCTCGGCCTCGGCCGGCGCCAGGGCGATCAGGTCGATGCAGTCCACCGGGCAAGGGGCGATGCACAACTCGCAGCCCGTGCATTCATCGTTGATCACCGTGTGCATCAGCTTGGCCGCACCGACGATGGCGTCCACCGGGCAGGCCTGGATGCACTTGGTGCAGCCGATGCACTCGGCTTCGCGGATCACCGCGACCTGCGCCGGCGTTGCCGGCAGTGCCAGGGGCAGCTCCGGTACCTGCAACAGGTCGGCCAGGGCATGGACGGTCGCCGTGCCGCCGGGCGGGCACTTGTTGATCGCCTCGCCCGCGGCAATGCCCTCGGCGTAGGGCAGGCAGCCCGGATGGCCGCACTTGCCGCATTGCGTCTGCGGCAGCAGGGCGTCGATGGCGGCGATACGCTGCGCAGTGCTCATGGGCGCACCGCGGCACGCCGCCACGGCAGCGAGCCATGGTGGTGCGGGCAGGGGAAGTGGCGAGGGTCGATCATCGCTGTTGCAGGTCTGGCTGGCGCGTGAGCCAGGCATTATCCGGCATGGGCCGCGCCCGGTACAGCGGCACGGCCACGCCAGCGCCCACTCATGCTTTATTGCGTGCGCGGCTCGCTTTACGCCATAGCCAGCGGACCAGCAGGGCGAGCGGGAACAGAATGATCACGAAGGGGATGCCGTAGCCAAGCAGCTTGAGCGCTTCGGTGGCGCCCTCGGTGGCGTTGTCGAGCATGCCGCTTGCGGCGTCGCCGATACGCGCCAGGCGGCCAACCGGTTCGCCTTCGGTGCTGAAGCTCAAGGTCAGCAGGTTGGTGGTCAGGCGCTGCTGTTGCTGCGCCGACTGCTGGGCATTGCCTGCCAGTTGCACCTCTACCTCGGCCAGTTCGCGGGCCAGGGCGAGCATGTCGCTGACGCTCAGGTCGGTGCGCGCCTGATACTGCAGCAGGGTTTTCTGCTGGCGTTCCAGGCGTTGGCGTTGCTGTTCGGTATCGCTGACTGCCTGAGCCAGGTCCTCGGCGCGGGTGTGGCGGCTCTGCAGCTCGCCGCCTTCGCCGGCAAAACCAACCAGCGGTTCGACACCCGCCGGCGCGATGCGCACGGTGATGCTGGCCGCCTGGTAATGGCCCTGGCTCTGCTCGATGGCCAGCAGGTCGCACTGGCCGAAACGCTGGCTGCTGCACGCTTCACGTACCGCTGCCAGGCGCGGTTCGACCTGCTCGACCGGCAGGCGAATGCCGACGCTGTGTTCGTAGGCGAGAAAGGCGCCCTGTTGCGCCATTTCCCCTTGCAGCGCGGCACCTGCCGGTGCGCGGCCATCACCAGAAGGCGAGCAGCCGACCAGGGTCAGCAGGGCCAGGGCAGTGGCGAGAAACCAGCTTTTTGGGGTCAGCATCCTTGCTCCTGATCGGTTACTTGACGCGTTGACCCGGCTTGGCACCGCTGTCCGGGCTGAGCAGGTAGATTTCTTCGCCGCCAGGGCCGGCGGCCAACACCATGCCCTCGGACACGCCGAACTTCATCTTGCGTGCTGCCAGGTTGGCCACGTACAGGGTCAGGCGGCCTTCCAGCTTGCTGGGGTCCGGGTAGGCGCTCTTGATGCCGCTGAACACGTTGCGCTTCTCGTCGCCGATATCCAGGGTCAGGCGCAGCAGCTTGTCGGCGCCTTCGACGAACTCGCATTTTTCGATCAGCGCGATACGCAGGTCGACGGCTGCGAAGGCGTCGAAGGCAATCTCCGCGGCCAGCGGATCCTTCTTCAGCTCGCCATTGCCCGTGGGCGCTTCGGCGGCCGCCAGGTCTTCCTTGGAGGCTTCGACCATGGCTTGCACCTTGGCCGGCTCGATGCGGCTGAGCAGCGGGGTGAAGGGGTTGAGCTGATGATCGGCCAGCAGGGTAGTCAGGTCGTTCCACTGCAGCGGCGCGACGTTGAGGAACGCCTCGGCATCGCGCGCCAGGTTCGGCAGTACCGGCTTGAGGAAGATCACCAACTGGCGGAACAGGTTGACGCCCAGGGCGCAGATCGCCTGCACCTCGTCGGCCTTGCCTTCCTGCTTGGCCAGCGACCAGGGCGCCTTGTCGGCGATCCAGGCGTTGGCGCGGTCGGCCAGGGCCATGATTTCACGCATGGCGCGGGCGAAGTCGCGGCTTTCGTAAGCGTCGGCGATGCTCGGCGCGGCGCTCTGGAAGGCATTCCACAGCTCCGGCTCCGGGTTGGCGGCAACCAGCACGCCGGCGTTGCCCTTGTGGATGAAGCCGGCGCAGCGGCTGGCGATGTTGACCACCTTGCCGACCAGGTCCGAGTTGACCTTCTGGATGAAGTCCTCGAGGTTCAGATCGAGGTCATCGACGCCACGGCCGAGCTTGGCTGCGTAGTAGTAGCGCAGGTATTCGGGGTTCAGGTGATCCAGGTAGGTGCGCGCCTTGATGAAGGTGCCGCGCGACTTGGACATCTTCTGGCCGTTGACGGTCAGGTAGCCGTGCACGTTGATGGCGGTCGGCTTGCGGTAGCCGGCGCCCTCGAGCATGGCCGGCCAGAACAGCGCGTGGAAGTTGACGATGTCCTTGCCGATGAAGTGATACACCTCGGCCTTGGAATCCTTGTTCCAGAACGCGTCGAAGTCCAGCTCCGGGCGGCGCGCGCAGAGGTTCTTGAAGCTGGCCATGTAGCCGATCGGCGCATCCAGCCAGACATAGAAATACTTGCCCGGCTCGTCGGGAATCTCGAAGCCGAAATAGGGCGCATCACGGCTGATGTCCCACTCGTGCAGGCCGCCATCGAGCCATTCGGCGAGCTTGTTGGCCACCGACTCCTGCAGGGTGCCGCTGCGCGTCCACTGCTGGAGCATGTCCTGGAATTGCGGCAGCTTGAAGAAGAAGTGCTTGGAGTCCTTGAGCACCGGCACCGCGCCGGAAATCGCCGAGCGCGGGTCTTTCAGTTCGGTGGGCTCGTAGGTGGCGCCGCATTTTTCGCAGTTGTCGCCGTACTGGTCCGGCGTCGCGCATTTCGGGCAGGTGCCCTTGATGAAGCGGTCGGCCAGGAACATGCCTTTTTCCGGGTCGAAATACTGGGTCACCGAACGGGTGGCGATGTGGCCGTTGTCACGCAGTGCCTTGTAGATCGACTCCGACAGCTCGCGGTTTTCCGCCGAGTGGGTGGAGTGGAAGTTGTCGAAGTCGACCAGGAAGTCGGCGAAGTCGCCGCTGTGCTCGGCCTTGACGCCGTCGATCAGCTGTTCCGGGGTGATGCCTTCCTTCTCGGCACGCAGCATGATCGCCGAGCCGTGGGCATCGTCGGCGCACACGTAGATGGCCTGGTTGCCGCGCAGCTTCTGGAAACGCACCCACATGTCGGTCTGGATGTACTCGAGCATATGGCCAAGGTGGATCGAACCGTTGGCATAGGGGAGGGCGCTGGTAACGAGAATCTGGCGAGCTTGGGACATTGTCAGGCTGTCATCGATTGGCGGGTGGTCGATCACTATAAAGTAACCGGGCGCGTTCCGGCCAGCGGGCAAATTCAGCGGCTAGCGGCTTGAATTTACAGGCGTGAGCGGGTTCCAAGGATTACCTTCCGCTCTCCCTCCAGGAGATGAACCATGCGTGCAATTCTACGTCCGCTCGCCTGTGCCACCGCGCTGGCGCTGCTGGTTGGCTGTGCCTCCAGCAATCCCTATGACAATGTCGGCGGTGGGGCGCCCGGCGGCAGTGGCCACCGTACCGCGACCTACGGTGGCCTGGCAGCGCTTGCCGGCGCGGCTGCCGGCGCAGCGATCAGCCATAACGACCGTGGCAAGGGCGCCGCTATCGGTGCGGTGCTGGCCGGCGCGGCGGGTGCCGGCTACGGCTATTACGCCGATCGCCAGGAGGCCGAGCTGCGCCGCAGCATGGAAGGCACCGGCGTGGAAGTGCAGCGCCAGGGTGACGACATCAAGCTGATCATGCCGGGCAACATCACCTTCGCCACCGACTCGGCGGACATCGCGCCGAGCTTCTACGCGCCGCTGAACAACCTGGCCACCTCGTTCAAGCAGTTCCAGAACAACAGCATCGAGATCGTCGGCTACACCGACAGCACCGGCTCGCGTCAGCACAACATGGCGCTGTCCGAGCGCCGTGCGCAGAGTGTGACGAGCTACCTGACTGCCCAGGGCATCGACGGCTCGCGCCTGTCCAGTCGCGGTGCCGGCCCGGACAATCCGATTGCCGACAACGCTTCCGCCGAGGGCCGTGCGCAGAACCGCCGCGTCGAGGTAAACCTCAAGCCGCTGCCGGGCCAGCCCGTGCAGTGATGTCTGCGTGCTGGCGGCTCAGGTGGCCGCCAGCCTGCATCAGCCAGGCAGCTCGGGTAGGATAGGCGCCTTTCCTGCCATCTCCGGAGCCAAGCATGAGCGCTGATATCCGCGCTGCGGTCGAAGCCGTATTGCGTCAGTACACCGACCCCCATCTCGATCAGGATCCGCTCAGCGCCGGCTGCGTGCGCGCTATCGACGTGCAGGGTGACCAGGTCAGCGTTCAGCTCGAGCTGGGTTACGCCGCGGCACAGTTCAAGCAGGGCTGGGCGCAGATGCTGCAACTGGCCATCGAGAACCTCGCCGGCGTGCGCAGCGCCACTGTCGAGGTGAACTGCGTGATCGCCGCGCACAAGGCGCAGGCCCAGGTGCCGGCGCTGGCCAACGTCAAGAACGTGATCGCCGTGGCCTCCGGCAAGGGCGGTGTGGGCAAGTCCACCACTGCCGCCAACCTGGCCCTGGCCCTGGCCCGTGAAGGTGCGCGGGTGGGCATTCTCGATGCGGATATCTACGGCCCCAGCCAGGGCATCATGTTCGGTATCGCCGAAGGCACGCGGCCGCAGGTGCGCGAGCAGAAGTGGTTCGTGCCGCTCGAGGCCCATGGCGTTCAGGTGATGTCGATGGCCTTTCTGACCGACGACAACACGCCGGTGGTCTGGCGTGGCCCGATGGTTTCCGGTGCGCTTATCCAGCTGGTCACCCAGACTGCCTGGGACGACCTCGATTACCTGATCATCGACATGCCGCCGGGCACCGGCGATATCCACCTGACCCTGGCGCAGAAAGTCCCGGTGGCCGGTGCGGTGATCGTCACCACTCCGCAGGACCTGGCACTGCTCGATGCCAGGAAAGGCGTGGAAATGTTCCGCAAGGTGAACATTCCGGTGCTTGGCGTGGTGGAGAACATGGCCGTGCACATCTGCTCCAGCTGTGGGCATGCCGAGCACCTGTTCGGTGAGGGCGGTGGCGAGAAGCTGGCCGCGCAGTTCGGTGTCGACCTGTTGGCCTCGATGCCGCTGTCGATGGCCATCCGCCTGCAGGCCGATGGCGGCAAGCCAACGGCCATCGCCGATCCGCAAAGCCAGCTCGCCATGCTTTATCAGCAGATCGCCCGCCTGGTCGGTGCGCGCATCGCATCGAGCGCCACCACTGCGCAGGCCATGCCGAACATCGTGATTGCCGATGATTGAGCACCGTAGTGCGCCCGCCTTGCGGGCGCACAGCTTCAGGCCGCTGAACCACAGGCATAAATCGCAGGCATAAAAAAACCCCGCCGAAGCGGGGTTTTTTCTAACAGTTAAAGCAGGTTATACAACCTGAACTTCTTCTGCTTGCATGCCTTTCTGACCACGGGTGGCCACGAAAGTCACTTGCTGGCCTTCTTTCAGGCTCTTGAAGCCATCGCTCTGGATAGCTTTGAAGTGTACGAACAGGTCGTCACCGGATTGCGGGGTGATGAAGCCGTAGCCTTTCTCATCGTTGAACCACTTAACGGTGCCAGTCTGACGATTGGACATGTGATGTCTCCTAAGAACTAAATAAATTAACAGCCCTGGATAGAACCAGGCCGGGACTGAGTGCAACGAGTACTAGGAGTCGGACGATGTTTGGATCGAAATCTAGGCATCATGTAGCGATTCGCGGTGACACATGCAGCACAGTGGGATCACCATACCCGCTTTTTTCAGGAAGTGCGAATGCTCTGTCAGTCTTTCTGCGATTTACTTGCATCGGCGCCTGCCCAAGGCGCATCGCAACGGCCCGTCAAGAGGCTTTGAACGCGGCTCTGCAGCCCGGTAAGATGCGAGCACTTTTCACCGCGTAGACTTTCAGGAAGGCCCCGCCATGAGCATCAAATCGGACAAGTGGATTCGCCGCATGGCCCAGGAACACGGCATGATCGAGCCCTACGTCGAGCGCCAGGTGCGCGGCGCGGACGACAGCCGGGTGATTTCCTACGGGGTTTCCAGCTACGGCTACGACGTGCGCTGTGCCGATGAATTCAAGGTCTTCACCAACATTCACTCGGCCATCGTCGACCCGAAGAATTTCGACGCCAAGAGTTTCGTCGACATCAAGAGCGACGTGTGCATCATTCCGCCGAACTCCTTCGCCCTGG
>ENA-UOWJ01000498-UOWJ01000498.1-bioreactor-metagenome-genome-assembly--contig:-NODE-498-length-15671-cov-7.937564_pt1 | contig 15671 bp, 9 predicted proteins | sample MGYA00238156_ERZ761611 | MGnify/ENA primary metagenome ERZ761611 (study PRJEB28900, sample SAMN06268034) | bioreactor metagenome | isolation source: Joint BioEnergy Institute, California, USA | place...
TGCAAGGTGCGCCGGCTCTCGGCTCTCCACGAGATAGCGGTTGAGGAGGAGGTTTGCCTCGCGCCGCAGGCCCTTTTCGATCAGGTCCATGAGCAGGAAGGCAAGGTCGTAGAGCACGTCGGTCGTCGCCAGCGCCTCGTCGAACTCGAGGGCATCGAAGAGGCGCGGCTTGCCCTCGATGAGGACGATATTCCTGAGATGCAGGTCGCCGTGGCAGCGACGCACATGGCCCTCCCGTCCGCGCTGCATCAAAAGCCCCCTCAGGCGCTCCAGCGCGTCGAGCGACTGGTGCGTCAGACGCTCAGTGCGCTCCGGCGGAAAGAGGGTTGGATGTTCCAGGAGGCTCGCCCCGTTCTCCGCGATAACGGCCCGGAGCGAGCCGGCGGAATCGACATCACGGCGGACGGATGCGCGCGCATGCGCTTCGGCGACCGCGCGCGCCATCGCGGCGACGATGGCCGGCGCCAGTTCTCCCCCGGCGGCCAGGCGGTCCAGCGTCCTGGTTTCGTCGAAGCGGCGCATATGCACCGCCCATTCCACCACCGTGCCTTCGCCGCCGAGTTGCAGCGTGCCATTGCGACGGACGATGGGGACGAGGCCGAGATAGATGTCCGGCGCGCCGGGGCGGTTGATGGCGATCTCGCGCTCGCACGCGACGCGGCGCTTCTCCAGCGTGGAGAAGTCCATGTAGGGGAAGCGCACGGCGCGCTTGATCTTGTAGGCGTCGTTGCCCGCGAGAAAGATGATCGCGCCGTGCGTGTCGATGCGCTTGACGGGCCCGTCGAGCCCGTGACCGCCCGGCGAGGCGAGGAAGCGCAGGGTCTCGTCCTGCGCTTCGGCGACATGCGAGAGCGGTGTCATCCTGCCTCGGTGAGTGATCAGGCTGGAGGTTCAGTGCTCCGTCCGGACCACCTTGTCCTCGGCCTTGCGCATGAGCGTCGCGAACTCTTCCGTATAGTCCGTGATCGCCTGCTGGGCAAAGGCCGTCTGCCGTTCCACCGCCTCGGGCAGGCCGTGGCAGTGGCCGATGTCGTGCCAGAACGAGGCCTGGGCTTCAAGGCGCCGGGCCATGAAGTGCAGCATCTCCGTGCCGATGGCTACGGGCAGATCGAAGGTCGAGGCCTTGAGCCAGAGCGGGAAGGCCTCGAACGGCCACGGCATGCCGTTGGCGTCGGGACGGCGCGGATGCGTGGCCTGCCTGTCGATGGTCATCGTCTCTCCCTCCCTGTCACTCTGCGAATGCTTGCGCGCGCGGTTGGCCGCGTCGTTGACAGGGATCAAGCGTGTCTGAAAAAGACGGCCACTTTCCGGCTCGCGACGCCCGCCGGAGCGGTCGTCAGGCGGCGAGTATGTGCCCCTTTGTGACGAGAAGCCCCAAGATCCGATCCGCCTCCTGCTCGGGCGTCTCGCTGGAGCCGTCGAGGTGCAGGTCGGGTGCCTCGGGCGGTTCGTAGGGAGAGCCGACGCCTGTGAAGTTCTCGACGAGGCCCTGGCGTGCCCGCCGGTAGAGCCCCTTGGGATCACGCGCGGCGCAGACGTCGAGCGGCGTGTCGACGAAGATCTCGTAGAATGGCACGTCCCTGGCGAGCGCGCGGGCATTCGCCCGGTCCCTGGCGTAGGGCGCGATGGCGGCCACGATGGCGATGAGGCCCGCATCGGCGAGGATGTGTGCGACCTCGGCAAGGCGCCGCACGTTCTCGGCACGCTCGGGCGGCGAGAAGCCGAGATCGCGATTGAGGCCGTGGCGGACGTTATCGCCGTCGAGCACATAGGCGTGGCAGCCGGCTGCGGTGAGCCGGCGCTCCAGCGCATTCGCCACTGTCGACTTGCCGGCGCCCGAGGGGCCAGTGAGCCAGAGGATGGCCGGCTTCTGGCGGCGGGCGGTCGGCCGGTCGGCCGTTTCCGTGTCGAAGTTCTGCCAGTAGACGTTGGCTGCAGCGTTGACCGCCTCCATCACCATGCCCGCCGCGAGGGTCTGGTTGGTCAGGCGGTCGATGAGCAGGAAGGAGCCGAGCGAGCGGTTGTCGTCGTAGCGCTCGACCACCACCGGGCGGGCCGTGGCGATGGATGCGGTGCCGATGTCGTTCGTCTCCAGCATCGTCGCCGGGTCTTCCACCAGGCGCACGATATCAAGCCGGTTGCGCAGGGCGGTGATGCGGCACGGCACGAGATCGTTACCCAGTCGCATGAGCAGCTCCCGGCCCGTGGCGAGCGGCATGTCCGAAAGCCAGACGAGGCGCGCGACGAGGTGATCCACGGCGGCCGGCGGGTTCTCCGGGCAGGCGAAAACCGTGCCGCGGCCGGCCTCGATCTCGCGGTCGAGCACCAGCGTCACGGCCTCGCCAACTCCTGCCTCCTCCAGATCGCCGTCGAAGGTGACGATCCGCGTGATACGGCTCGGCTGTCCGCCGGGCAGGGCGACGACCGTGTCGCCGCGCCGGACGCGGCCGCCGGCAACCGTGCCCTGGTAGCCGCGGAAGTCCAGGTTCGGCCGGCAGACGCGCTGGACGGGAAAGCGCAGGCTGCCACGGCTCGGTCGCACGGGTGCGAGCGTCTCGAGGAGGCTGAGCAGCGGCGGGCCGGCGTACCACGGCATCGCCGCGGCGGGGTGGACGACATTTTCGCCGAGGGCCGCCGAGACCGGAATGGGATGGACGACAAGGCCGAGGCTGTCCGCGTGGCTGCGGAAGGCATCCACGATGGCGCGGAACACCTGCTCGTCATGGCCGACGAGGTCCATCTTGTTGACGGCGAGTACGATGTCGCGGATGCCCATGAGGGCGGCGATGGCCGCGTGCCGCCGGGTCTGCGGCAGAAGGCCCTTGCGCCCGTCCACCAGCAGCACGGCCACGTCACACGCCGAGGCGCCGGTTGCCATGTTGCGCGTGAACTGCTCGTGGCCGGGCGCGTCAACGACGATGAAGCTGCGTCGCGCGGTTGCGAAATAGCGATAGGCCACGTCGATGGTGATGCCCTGCTCACGCTCGGCCGAGAGGCCGTCAAGCAGCAGGGCATAGTCAAAGCCGCCCTCGCCGCTGGCAGCGGCGACGGCTTCCATCTGGTCCTCCGGGACGAGGCCGGCGTCGGCCATCAAGCGCCCGAGCAGGGTCGACTTGCCGTCGTCGACCGCGCCGCAGGCGAGCACCTTCAGCAGATCCTGTTTCTCGACTGGCGGGACGGCCGCCACGGATGGCTCGGCAATACGCACTCAGAAATATCCTTCCATCTTCTTGGCCTCGATGGACTCCGAGCGCTCGCCGTCGATGAGGCGTCCGGCACGCTCGGAGCGGCGCGTACCGTGAAGTTCCGCGATCACGGCATCGAGGGTTTCGGCATCGGACCGGATTGCGGCCGTCAGCGGGTAACAGCCGAGCGTGCGAAAGCGCACGCGCATCATCTGCGGCACCTCGCCCGGCTCCAGCGGCAGGCGGTCGTCGTTCACCATGATGAGGTTGTCGCCGCGGCGCACCACGGGCCGTTCGCGCGCGAAATAGAGCGGCACGACGGGGATCGCCTCGGCGCGGATGTAGGCCCACACGTCGTGTTCGGTCCAGTTGGAGAGGGGGAAGACACGCATCGTCTCGCCCTCGACGAGCTGCGTGTTGGCGAGCCCCCAGGGCTCGGGGCGCTGCATCTTGGGGTCCCAGCGGTGGCCGGGAGCGCGCACGGAGAAGATGCGCTCCTTGGCGCGGCTCTTCTCCTCGTCCCGCCGCGCACCGCCGATGGCGGCGTCAGCGCCGAGACGATCGAGAACTTGCCGGAGCGCCACGGTCTTCATGGCGTGCGTATAGAGGCCCGCGCCATGGGTGACGGGCGACAGGCCGGCAGCGAGGCCCTCCTCGTTGGTGTGGACGACGAGATCGAGACCGAGCGCGCGCGCCTGCTCGTCGCGGAAGGCGATCATCTCCCGGAACTTCCAGGTGGTGTCGACATGCACGACCTTGAAGGGGATGGGCCCCGGATAAAAGGCCTTCCGCGCCAGGTGCAGCAGGACGGAGGAATCTTTTCCGATAGAGTAGAGCAGGACCGGTCGGCGGAACACGGCCTCAGTCTCCCGCAGGATATGGATGGCTTCGGCCTCCAGCATGCGCTGGTGGGCGCTGAGCCCATGACGACCGGCGAGGCGAAGGGAAGACGGGGTGCTGGGCGCAGCGTGCATGGTCCGGCAATCAGATCAAGAATGAATCGAAAATGACGCAAACAAACTGGCGAATTGTGTAGCCTCTGGTGCGCTCACAGACAAGCTCCTTCAGATGCGGCAGTGGGAACGTGTCGCCGGAAGGGCGAAGGATTGACATTTTATCCCAGAATAGGTCGAATATCCTATATTGGACTGAGCGCCGGGGGGCGCCGTGACCATTGTTGCCGAAACCACCGCCAATCTGAAACTGCCGTACATCGCCGCCGGGCAGGCGCAGAAACACGTGACGCACAACGAGGCGCTGCGCATGCTCGATGCACTGGTGCAGCTCGCGGTCAAGGACAGGGAGCGGACAGCTCCTCCGGACGAGCCTGCCGAAGGTGCGCGCCACATCGTGGCTGCGGGGGCGACGGGTGCCTGGGAAGGCAAGGATCATCACGTCGCCGTCTTCGTGGATGGCGGCTGGTTCACCTTTGCGCCGGAACCGGGTTGGACGGCCTATGTGACCAGCGAAAGCCGCCTGTGCGTCTGGACGGGAACGGAATGGGCCGTCGTCGAGAGTGACCCGCCGACCGAGCTGCACGATCTCGTCGGGCTCGGCGTCGGCACGCGGCCCGATGCGGCCAATGCCTTCGCTGCCAAGCTGGAGAATGCCCTGTGGTCGGCAAGATACGCGGGCGAGGGCGGCAGCGGCGGGCTGCGCATGGTGCTCAACAAGGAAGATCCCGCCGACACCGCCTCGCTCATCTTCCAGACCGACTGGTCGGGGCGGGCCGAGATGGGCCTTGCCGGCAGCGACGACTTCACGATCAACGTTTCGTCCGACGGCTCTGTCTGGACGACGGCGCTGCGGATCGACGCCGCGAGCGGTGCGGTGACACTGCCTCGGACGCGGCTTGCATGCGGCCTGCGCAACCTTCTTGTCAATGCCCGTGGCCTCGTGAACCAGCGCGGCTATGTTGCGGGCACGGCGGCGACGGCCAATGGCCAGTATACCGTCGACCGTTGGCGGGTGGTGACCGCGGGCGAGGCGCTGTTCTGGAGCGAAGGTGACGGTTTCCGCACCTTCACCGCGCCGGCCGGTGGCGTCGAGCAGGTGGTCGAAGGCATCAATATCGTTGCCGGCACCTACGTGCTCTCCTGGGTCGGCACGGCGAGCGCCAGCGTCAATGGAGCGCCCGTGGCAAACGGAGGCACAGTGGTGCTGCCCGGCGGGGCGCAGGCCACCGTGCGCTTCTCCGGCGGAACCTTCGCACTGCCGCAGCTGGAGCGCGGCACGGTGCCGACGGAATTCGAGGTGCGGCCGTTCGGCCAGGATCTCGCCATGTGCCAGCGCTACTACGAGAAGTCCTACAATCTCGGCGTCAAACCGGGCACGCCGAGCCAGGCCGGGCGGCGCAACCAGGCGACCTTCCAGATCGCGGCAGTGCACCGGGCCGACATTCCCTTCCGCGTCGTCAAGCGCGCGTCGCCCGTGGTGACGATTTACAATCCCACCACGGGCGCGGCAGGGCAGGTGCGTGCCTACCCTGATGCAGACCTCTCCATCGGCGGCATCTACGTGCAGGGTGAGGCCGGCTGCATGATCGACTTCGCGGCGAGTGCGTCGACGCAGGTCGTCTTCTGGCACTGGGTGGCCGAAGCCGAACTTTGAGGCACTTGCCGTTCAGGGGTAGACGGCCTCAGAGCTCGGTCTCGAAGCGCGAGCTCTCGATGACATGCCCCGCGATGGCGACGGCCGTGCCATGCCGCTTGGCCCAGGTGGCGAAGTCGCTCACGAACCGGTCGTGGCTGTCCCGGGGAATGGCGAGCAGGTTGCGCTCTTCCGGGATGGGGACCACCGCATAACCGACGGAGCCGAAGAAATCGCCGAGGCGCGCCTCTGCCTGCTGGTTGAGAAACTCGCAGATGAAGGCGGGGCGGCTGGTGGAGATGATGGTCCGCGCCCCTTCCAGCACCTCCGGCTCGACGCCCTCGACGTCGATCTTGACGGCCGCGATGGGGCGCCTGCTGATCCCCTCGAGCTGCGGCGCATTGAGGAAGTCGGGGCGGGTCGGCTGCAGAATGTGGTCGAGCGGTACGGCCTTGACCGTTTCCGTATGGTCGACCGCCTGCGTCTGCGAGAGCGTTTCACCCGAGCAGAGGCTGAAGAAGCCGTACCTGTGCGGCAGCGTCAGGATTTCCTCGCGTTTCCATGCCGCCAGGTGGCAGGGGACGATGCGCGGATTGAAGGCGTTGAGCTGGATGTTGTAGACGAGCCGCCCGAACGTCACCGACGAAGGCTCAAAGGCCAGGGACAGGATGTCCGGGCGGGCCCGCACTGTCAGCAGCGAATAGAGGCCAGTGTAGGCTCCCACATCGAGCACCATCGCATTTTTCGGCGCGGTCTCGACGAGGAAGAGCCAGTAGGCAAGCGATTTCTTCTCATCGAACGAGCCCTGTCGCATGGCACCGAGCAGGTTGTCATCCTCGCCCCACGGGGCCGTGATGCTGTGCATCGTGATGCCGTGCCCGTTGACGGTGACGGCCGAGTTCTGGAAGATAATTTTTTTCATGGCCGATCCCTTGCTTGTGGTGGAGGTAGGCGGGGCCTGTCGGAGACGATTTCCGGCAAGCATCCAGGCGTGAGGCGTGTTCGAAAGAGCTTGTTCGACCTCGCGGTAATTCTTGATGGATTCGGTGAGACTCCTGGGCGCTTGCTTCACGAACGAGGGCTTGCGCTTCGTGATCGGGTCCGTCCCGAAGGCGCGCGCGATCGCGTCCGCGTGCTCGCGGGCCAGCAGCCCCTCGGCATCGAACATGTCCCCATAGTCGAGGGTGACGAGCGGCCGGTGGCCCTTGAGCCATTGCTCAATCATTTCCAGCTCACGCTGCTTATCGTCGATGAAACGCAGCAGTTCCGGAACGTCGACGACGGCAGAGCGGATCTGTACGGCAGCCGCATCGGTCGCGTGCCAGACCTTGTTGGCGGTGGCGAGGAGGCCGGAGACGAACACCTCCAGAAAGTTGCGACGCGTCAGGTGAATGATCGGCGCGCCCTCGGCCCGGGCGTATTCGAGGAGCCATGGGCGCGCGATCGGTGACTGCCAGGGGCCGTTGAGGCTGTGCAGGCTGTCGTACTTGACGTCGGGCAGGAGCGTGCGGCCCTCCTCGGAGAGTGTCGCCAGGAAACGCTCGAAGTTTCGCGGCGCGGCCTCCGCGAGGGCATTGCGTGGATCCTCTCGGATATAGTCAAGAAGATGTGTGAAGTAATTGTGGCGGTCGCCAATGCCTCCCGGATGGAAAATCTCGCCGAGATAATAGAATTGCGGGTGATTTTTCCGATCCAGTACGCTGCCCAGCGCTCCGGTGCCGGAGCGCTGGGTGGCGATGAGAAGGCCGAATGGAGGGGCCATACTTGTTCCTTACGCTTGGTCGAAAGCCCTGCGGCTCGAGCTGTCAGATGAGGTTCTCGTTGAACCAGAGCTCGACACGTTCGAAGGCGAGCCGGCAACCCTCCTCGCCCTGCGGCAGCCTTGCGATGAGGAGAAGCCGGTCGTTGCCCCGGCTCGCACCGTAGGCGGAGAGTTCGATCAATACCTGCCGGCCGGGGCCGAGCGTATGCCAGGCGCTCAGGGCGACGTCGTCGGCCACATCGTCGCCGTTGAGGTGGGCGAGGATGCGCTCCGTCGCGGTGTTGCCGCGCGCCAGGGCAATGGCGGCCTCGACCCCGCCGGTGTTCTCGTCGAGATTGCGCACATGGGCGGCGATGCGGCCGAGCCGGCGGTGTGGGCCACGCAGCTCGCCGATCGTCAGCTCCCGCGCGATGGGGCGCAGGACGATGCCTTCGCCGTCGCCGTGCCATTGCACTGGTTCCCAGTCTCGCACCCGCCCGCCGGGATGGATGCGCGAAACCGCCCGCAGATGCTCGCCGTGCCATGACAGCGGCCGATCCGGCCCATCCCCGGGCGGCTGCACCGGGTCGAGGCTCAAGAGGCGGGCCGACATCCCGGCGGCCATCGCCGCCGCGTCCATGAGCCCGGCCGAGATCTTCTTGGTCGTCTCGCGCCGGCCGGCGATGAAGGCGTCCATCGTCGCCGCGACCATGGGCAGGACCAGGATGTTCTCGCCCTTCAGGGCGCATTCGCGCGCGAAGACCTCGAACCACAGGTCGCCTGCCTTCGGATCGAACGGAACACGCGCCGGCAGCTCACGTCGCAGCAGGCAGAATGGCGGCACGATGCGGCTCGAAAGGAGCGCCGTCGAAGGCGCCTCGCCCGAGTAACCGCGCAGATAGTCGCTTCGCCCGGTGCGCGCATCGACGAGTTCGACATGGCCGCCGACGAGGGCGAGATTCGGGTCGCGCGCCATGGCGGCGAGCGCGGCGGTGACGAAGCCCGGGGCAGCCTCGAAGCCGAAGGGATAGAGCAGGACCACCTCGCGCTCCGTTGCGGCGAGCCGGCGCGACAGCATCTCGGGACACTCGTTCTTGCCGGAGGTGAACACGGCCTGCCAGCCGTGGGCCGCGATGCGGCGCGCCTCCGGCCCGTCCGGCGAGAAATCCGCCCGCGGCAGGAGGAACTGCACGGCGTCCTTCCCGCTTCTCGCGTCGAGCTCCACATCGAGATGGAGTACGGTGTCAAAATGGCGCTCGAACTCAGCGGGAGAGCGAATGCCGTGGCAGACGACCGTGACGCCCGGCCGCTCCTTCGCCGTCGCGGGATTTCGGTGGGCGGGCCATGCTTCCGGGCGCAACCAGTAGGGTGTGTCCGGCGTCACGCTGACAGGAGCGGAGGGGCGCCATTCGAGAGCCTTCTCCATCGCATCGGCGAGGCCCTCGACGGAGCCGTCGAACAGCAGGCAGTTCTCTTCGTCGCGCCAGCGGGAGGTGGGGCCGAAGGCGGGACAGCGCCCGTTGAGAATGACCTTGCAGCCCATCGTGCTCGCCTCGAAGGCGAACAGGCACAGGCTCTCGTAGTCGGACGGCACAACCACGATGGAGCGGGCGAGGTGGCTCTCACGCTCGGCGGCACTGGCGCCGAAGAGGAACACGATCCTGTCCTTGAGCGCATCCGGAACGAGCGCGCGCAGGCCCGCGATATAGGCTTCGTCCCAGCCATAGGATACGAGCCGGAAGGAGCCGGGATGGTCCGGGTGCCGTTCGAGGAAGAGGATCGCGGCGCGGATGAAAAGGTCCGGCCGTTTGAAGGGCTGCAGGCGCGAGGAGAAGATGAAGTCGACGGGGGCAGGCTCGATCGTCACCGACCGGTCGCCGTTGTCGAGGAGGATGGGCGGGAATTCCAGCAGCGAGCGCCCGCGCCAGCGCTCGGCGAGTTCGTAGTGGGCCTCGTTGAAGGCGAGAACAGAACGCTCGTGAGCGACAATGAGATCCGCATGCGCCAGCAGATGGCGCTCGGCATCGAAGAAGATGCCAAGGGAATGGCCGGGATGGTGATGGAAACGTTCGGCCCGGTAGATCACCCCCTGTGTGGAATGGATGCGGGCAGCGATGAGCGTGTGGGAGAAGGCAAGGCCGGCGCGCTTCGCCTCGATGCTCGCCACGGCCCAGCCCCCGAAATCCGGGAACTCTATGATGTCGAAGGGGGCGCCCCGCTTGCGCTCGGCAGCGAGAAGGCCCTGGTAGTAGCGATAGGAGTTGGCCTGATACCACTCCAGCGTCCAGGGGTGAGATTCGGCACGAGCAAGGAGCTGGGCCATCAGGTCCGGCCGGCTGCCGAGGGCTGGGCACACGTGCACCTGTGCCACCCCGTCGAAGGTTCCGCTGAGCAGCATCGCCGCATCGGGCCGGCTCGACAGCAGTTCCGGCGGCACGAGAAAATGGATCTCTGCCGGGAAACCCATCATCTCGTTGTGCCGGGCGAAATTGTAGAGCATCCGTCCGATGCCGCCAGGCCCGAGCGGATAGAGCTCGTTGGTGACGAAGCAGATTGCGGGCTTCGACATGTCACAGGCCCAGGAAATCGGCATACCGCTCGGCCGCGAGGGCGTGGCGCCGGGCGAGGTGGTTGGCGATCATCTCTTCCATCGCCGCAGGTTCGTCATGCCTGAGGGCTACCAGCCGTTCGACATCACGGGCGAGGAGGGCCGGATTGTCGAGATGCAGGGTGGTGCAGAGCCGGATCAGCGGATCATCCTCGAATTCGCGGATGTAGAGCGGCCCCGTCATGGCCGGCGTGCCGACGGCGAAGCTCTCGAGCTGCGTCATGGGCTGGCATTCGGCGAGGGTCGCCAAGAGCACGAGCGAGCTGCGCGCCATCTCGTCAAGGAGGTCACGCCCGCGCAGGTAGCCGACGAGCCGCAACCGGTCGAGATTCACCAGGCTTTCGAGGCCATTGGGGAAGTTGGCCGTCTTGACCAGCTCGACGTTGCTCGCGCCAAGGGCCCCGAGCACATTGGTGTACATGTTCTTGCGCCAGCCGGGGTCGAGCGGCGTGTAGACCGAACGGATCTCGGGTGGTTGCCGGGCGCCGGACACCGGCAGATCCGGCGCGAAATTGATGATGAGGCCTGGCCAGTAGCCCTCGATGACGGAGCTAAAATCGGGCTTGACCGACCCCAGGCCCTGCAGCGTGCCCATGCGCAGCCGGATGAGCAGGCGCGCTTGCATGTTCATCTCGAAGTAATGCTCGAACTGCGCCGTGGTCACGTGCGTGACCGCGTAGCAGCGCAGACCGGAGCCGAAACGGGCACGCAAGGCCAGGAGCAGCCGGTCGGCATTCTCCGAATAGCCCTGGAAGACGACGTGCGTGATGCCGAGGGCCTGGATCTCCTCCGCGATCTGGGCCTTGTCCGTCTCCTCGAGTGGCACGTCGGCAGGGATGAGGAGTTTATGCCCGGGGCAATAGGCGGTCGCCTGGCGGATGCCGTGCCACTCGTGGTGCGCCACGTGCAGGACGCGCTCGAAACCGGCGATGCGATGGGCCGCGCGCAGCATGGCCGGCGTGTCGAACACCGGCTTCAGGACGTTCGTGGAGGGGGAGGGTGCCGGCCTGGCAATCTCCCGCGGCTCGGCGCTGGGGACGATGAAGCGGCCCGGGCGATGCCGGCCTTCGAAACGGCCGAACAGGAGGAAATGCTGATAGCCCGACTGCAGCTGGCCCTTCTGCACGGCGTCAGCGACATCGGGGTTCGCCGCGAGATAGGACGTCTCGTCGAAATGGTCGGGAATGGGGATGGGCGCCCCGAGCTTCTTCAGGGCCTCCACAGCCTGGTTCCATCCAGCATCCGCCTCCAGGGGGCGTACGCGCAGAGACCGCACGAAGCTGCCGAGGGTTCGCCTGGCGAGGTGCCGGTTGACGCTGCCGATGACCCAGTCGAGATCCGCCCGGTCGGCGTCCACGGGCGCGCCCACCGGAGACGCGCCCGCCGGGCCCTCGGCGGCGGCCTGATCGACCACGGGCTCGTCGCGGCGCAGGTCGTCAAGCTCGCTGAGCACGAGGCTGAGCGCCACCGCGCTCTTGTCGATGTGGCGACGCAGGAAGGTATTGCGGACGACGGCCGCCAGCTCGCTGTGCCGGTGCCCCGCCGCGACCACGGAATTGGCATAGGCCGTGCCCGCGGACGCCTGATCCCTGTGATGATAGAAGGCAAGCGGTTCCGGCAGGACACCAATATCGGCCTTGAGCAGGAACTCCAGGTTGAAGAACCAGTCGCCCAGTACCGGGAGGTCCTCGTTGAAGCCGCCGATCTCCTCCCAGATCGAACGTCGAAAGAGGAAGGAGATGGGCGGAAAGAAATTGCCGCGCAGCATCTGTGAGAGCTGCACGTCGCGCACGGAGGTCTGGAACGGACGGCGCCGCCGCTCGATCACCTCGCCGTCGCGGATGTCCTCCGAGACGTGAATCGAATGGGTGATGACGCCGCCATAGCGCTGCCCCTGCGGACCCGAGAGGAAGGCGACGGTCTTTTCGAGGAAATCCGGCGCCCAGCTGTCATCGTCGTCGTGGATGACCACGAAGTCCGACTGGCTCGCCGCGATACCCGCATTGGACGCGGCCTCCATGCCGCGGCTCTGCGACAGGGATACCAGGAGGATATTGTCCCGCTCGAGCCCGGCACCTTCGACGATGGACCGTACCGTCTTCGAGTCGCCGCCGTCGTTAACGACCACCCAGAGGAAATCCTTGAAGGTCTGGCTGCTGACGGATTGCGCCGCGCGCCGCAGGAGGAGCGGCCGGTTGCGGGTACGTGTGACGACCGCGACCCTGCGCCATGGCGCGGCCTGCGGCGTGCTTGTTGCACGGGAATCGTCCGCAGCAGAAAGGGTTGGCGCTGCAATATCCATAGGAAGCTGTCGCATTATCAGTTCGTTTCCACCTTGCCCGTCGGCTGCCCGGCAGGCTTCCGGTGTTCGGAACGGGCACAGGCTCTTTGCCAGCGGGCTGGATTCACGCACGCGAGAGCGCCCGCGCTCTGGCAGCCACTTTCGTCATCGCCGAAGTCCGGGAGCCATCAGCCAATCAGGGCTTTGGAAAACATCCGGTCAGGGCGACGAAAGGCTGCCTTCAGCCGCGCTGACGCGCAGATTTTCGCGGGAGGCCCGGCCCGCGGTGGGCGATTACGTCGAAGTGCTTCAGGAGGGGTGGCGTCGACAAGAAGAGCGCATGGCAATCGTTCCAATAAAACTGAATCAGATGCCGTAATCAAACTATATCGGCACTGTAGGCCACCTTATTTTCGCTCCCGCGGATCGTCAAGGGCGCCGGCGGGCGTCTCGTGAGAGGCGTTCGCGAAGGGGGCAACAGGTGCACAGCTGCGCATCCCAGTTGGTGGCTGATGCGCTTAGGCCGGCGAAGTGCGGCGTAATGCCGCATGTCTTGCGCCGCGTTTCCGCCTTTTTGCCGAGATTGGACCGCCTTGACAACGGCCCGGGGAATGGTGAAGGATTCAGCAATATAAAATCATAACAAAGTTTTATTAACCAGAAAATAAGTACCGCGTCATTCTCTGCGTGTGTTGCTGGCACGGACATTGTGTTAACCTTATCATTGCGCATCTTTTCGGCGGTCGTCGCCTATCGGCCCGACCAGGAATTACTCCTGGAGGTGGTGTCCGTGCTGGCCCGGGCGACCGAATGCGTTCTGATTTTTGCCAACTCACCTTTATCACAGGTTCACCGTGAAGGGTTGCTTGCCGTCGGTGGCAACGCGCGCATCGAGATCATCCAGTCGCGCGAGAACGTTGGCCTGGGCAGCGCCTACAACGAGATCATGCGGCGCGCGGCCCGGTATGGCGGCGACGCGGTACTGCTCGTCGACCAGGATTCGACGTTGCGTCCGCAGGTCATTCAACATCTCGCCGATACGATGAGGGAGCTCTGCGCGGCGGGACACAAGGTCGCTGCGGTCGGTGTCCAGCCGGTCGGGCCCCGGCAGGCCAGAGGGCGCTTCAAGGACGTGCGCATCTTCCTGCGTCCGGGCCGCAGCGACGCCACCACGGTCCGTGCCGTGGACTTCGTGATCTCTTCCGGCTCGCTCGTTTCAGTTTCCGCCTATGAGGCCGTCGGACCGTTCCGGGACGACTTTTTCATCGATGCCGTCGACATCGAGTGGTGCTTTCGCGCCTGGCACCGGGGGTTTTCATGCTGGGTCGCACGGGATGCCCTGATGGAGCATCGACTCGGGCAAGGGTCGATCGCTGTGCCCATGCTGCGCCTCAAGCTGCCCGTGCAGCCGCCTCATAGGCTCTACACCTATGTCCGCAATCAGGTCCGCATGCTCGCAATGCGGCACGTGCCGTTGCGATGGAAGGTCAAGATGGTGCCCTACATCTGTCTTCAGGCCGTGGTCTACGCGGTCAAGGGGCGGCATCGCGCCTATGCTCTGAAGGCAATCGGCCGCGGTATGTGGGACGGTCTGCGGACCATGTCGGCGCCGGTGCCGCAGCCGGCGCTGCCCGAGCCCGGCTGCGACGTAGACGCGTCGGACCCACCCACCAGCACGGCCGAGCAATGAGCAGCCGGCGCCATGTCCGCTCCCCAACCGCACAGGCAGGATTAGCAAGAAGCCGATACATGTCCCTCTTCCCGACCGGAGCAGACTGGCGGCGTGCCGCGAAGGACCTCGTGGAGGGCCTTGCGGCCTGGCATATCTGGACGCTGCTTGCCTTCAACGACATCCGGCAGCGCTACAAGCGCTCCCGCTTCGGCCAGTTCTGGATCACGCTGAGCACCGGCATCTTCATCGCCGGCATCGGGAGCGTCTATTCCTTCCTGTTCGGCCAGCCGGTCGAGACCTACATTCCCTACCTTGCCGTCAACATCGTCATCTGGGGAATGCTCGCCGGCATCGTCACCGACAGCACTGCCGCCTTCACGCAGGCCGGCTCTATCCTGGGCCAGCAGGCGTTGCCGAAGACGATCTTCGTCATGCGCGTCATCGTTCGCCAGCTCATCATCCTGGCGCACAACCTGGTCATCATCGCGCTGGTCTTCCTGCTGTTCGGCATCGTGCCGACTGCGGCCGCCGTCATGGCCGTGCCGGGGCTGTTGCTCCTTGCTGTGGCGTCGCTGCCGGCGGGGATGACGATTGGCCTCCTGTGCACGCGCTTCCGCGACCTGCCGCAGATCATCCAGAGCCTGCTGCAGGTGGCCTTCTTCCTGACGCCGGTGATGTGGCATGTAGACCAGCTTGGTGGCCGTGTGCCCTACGTCATCGACTTCAACCCCTTCGCTATCTTCCTGCTGCTTGTTGCCGACCCGCTGCACGGGCATTGGCCCGGCATCGGGCGCTATGTGCAGGCGCTCGCGATCATCGGTACGATGGTTCTCGTGACTGCCCCGCTCTTCGCGCGGTTCCGGGCGCGCATCGTCTACTGGCTGTAAGGAGGCGTCATGCCCTCAATCGAGCTGCGCGACGTCTCGGTCGACTTCCCCATCTACAACTCGCGCAGCCGCTCGCTGCGCAATGCTCTCATGGCGCGGATCGGCGGCCGGCTGGCGGGGGAGGGGGACCTTGTAACCGTGCGGGCCCTGCAGGACATCTCGATCACGCTCAATCCTGGAGATCGGGTGGCGCTCATCGGCCGCAACGGGGCCGGCAAATCCACCCTGTTGCGGGTGCTCGCCGGCGCCTACGAGCCGACGGCCGGATCGGCCGTCATCAACGGGCGCGTGTCCTCCCTCTTCGATCTGACGATGGGCATGGATGCCGAGCTGACCGGGGTGGACAACGTGATCCTGCGCGGCGTCTTTCTCGGCATGAGCATCGCCGAGGCCCGCAGCTACATTCCGGAGGTGGCGGAGTTCTCGGAACTCGGCAGCTTCATGCACCTGCCCATGCGCACCTATTCCAGCGGCATGCGCCTTCGGCTTGCCTTCGCCATCTCCACGGTGCGCACGCCGGACATCCTGCTGCTCGACGAGTTCATCAGCGTCGGCGACGAGAGCTTCGCCCGCAAGGCGCGCGAGCGGCTGGAACGGATGATCGACGAGGCGCACATTCTCGTCCTCGCCTCCCACTCCCTGCAGACGCTGAGGGCCTACTGCAACCGCGCGCTGCTGCTCGACGAGGGGCGGATCATCGCTGACGGG
>ENA-UOWJ01000501-UOWJ01000501.1-bioreactor-metagenome-genome-assembly--contig:-NODE-501-length-15634-cov-37.283651_pt1 | contig 15634 bp, 15 predicted proteins | sample MGYA00238156_ERZ761611 | MGnify/ENA primary metagenome ERZ761611 (study PRJEB28900, sample SAMN06268034) | bioreactor metagenome | isolation source: Joint BioEnergy Institute, California, USA...
CAATAATGTCTTTTACGGAGACCATCAAACAGATTCTTTTCCGGTCTCCGTTATTTTACTTTTTCATACAGATAAAAAGGAAAGACATTAAAGCAGTCTTTCCTTTTTACTATAATTTCTATAATAATTCATCCATAGAACAAAACTATCCTTTTCATAAGGAACTGCAGTTTGTTTTTTGCCAACAAATTCTTTTAAGTTAGAGACTTTTCGGATTGGAGTTTTATAAAACTGTAGTAGTTTCATATTCAGTTTCAGCATACTCTTTCGCTTGTTCCTCTCCTCTAAGTACCCGTAAAATACCGAATGCAAGTGCTTCCATTTCGTTTTCACCTGGCAAAATTTCCACAGGACCAATAAATTTAACCCTTTTTGCAATCCAGTTTGTAAACATATTTGAAAATGCAATTCCGCCTGTAAGAATAATGAAATCCACTTTCCCTTCCAATACCGCAGCCATTTCGCCAATTCCCTTGGCAACTTGGTAAGCCATTGCCTCGTATATCAGTTTTGCATAACTATCCCCATTTTCGACTCTTCTTTGTACTTCTTTTGTGTGGTAAGTATTCAAATAGGCTTTTAATCCACCATTGCCTCGTAATTTTTTATGCATAGTATCATAATCGTATTTTCCTGAATAACAGAGATCAATCAATGCTTTACAAGGGACGCGACCTGCTCTCTCCGGAGAAAAAGGACCTTCATCATCAGCGATAATATCTACCAATCTTCCTTTCTTTTGAGCATTAACCGAAATCCCCCCTCCTAGATGGGCTACAATAAAATTCATATCATAATAGTTTCTTCTGTATTTTTTTGCTGTTTTAATGGCCATTGCTCTTGAATTTAAAACATGATTCGAACTTGTTCGCGGAATTTCCGGCATTCCGGAAATGCGAGCAATATCCTCTAACTCATCTACTCTTACAGAATCATAAATATACGCATTTACATGAATGGTCTTTGCAATTTCATATGCAATTAAAGCTCCTAAATTTGAAGCATGTTCAAAGAGGGGACGATTTTTCAAACGATCTACCATCTCTTCGTTTACTTTATAGGCACCTGACTCTACTTTAGGAACCATACCTCCCCTTCCGACTATAGCTGAAAGTTGACTTAGCTTATATCCTTTTTCTTTTAATAATGATAGAATCTTTTCTTTTCTCATGTCATATTGTTCTTGGACATTGTTATATTGTTGCAATTCATTCTCCGTATGTTCAATGGTTTCACGAAATAGTTCCTTTTCATCTGCATATATTGCAACCTTTGTTGATGTTGAACCGGGATTTATTACTAGTATTTGATAAGTCAAAAATAATACCTCCTTTCTAGTCCACTACCTTTGCTGCTTCTTGTATTGAGCTTTTATTTTTATTGGCAATCGCTAATAAAAGACCTAAGGCAATCGATAAAAAAGCTGAAACTAATACTCTATATTCTCCGGGAAGTAAAAACACAATCGTATGTGCAGGAATCCAGAAGAGTGTACAAGTTTTTATCCAACTAAATTCAACCATCGAATGCCAGTCCACTTTATCAACAAGGCTACTAATTGTGACCTTGCTAGCCATTTCATATTTCGTATCAATATATAAATCAGTAAATCGATGAAAGACCATCATCATAGGTCCGAAAGTAAGATTCATTATTGTACTGCCAAAAAATGCCAAAGCCAAATTTGATTCATAAAACGGCAAAAAACCGTCGGATTGAGCAGCCGCAACACCTCCCATAAAAACTTTGAATACAAGCGTTATCATCATGCCGATAATTCCCCAAACAGCTCCCCGATACAGCAGCCCTTTTGGAATCACATAATTCCCTTTTAAAACCCTGGTGCCCAGTAAGTCACCCATGGTGGCTAAAATTGAAAACTTAATAAATCCTCCTAAATATGGATGTAAACTAGTAAATGAGAAAAAAATTTCTCGTGTGATGGGGATGACTAATATTCCAACCCAAATAACTAGGGTGGAAAACCAGATTAAATCACCTTTTTTCAAATGTAAATCCTCCTTACCTTGTTTAGCTGGCAACCACTACCGACTCCATTCCTATTTTTAAAGCTTGTAAATTTAAATCGATAAAATTTGGTTTTATATTTTTTTCTAAAATACGTTGCCAATTGATTTGTTCCAAGCCCATTAAATGAATGATTGACCCAAGAAGGATTACGTTCATAACTTTTGTATTCCCTAATTTTTCAGCCTCATTAACGGCATTAATTACAACCGCTTTTGCCCTTCTTTTTATTTCATCAAGTGTATCGACAGGATAGTCGACTTTACCGGAGATAACAGGCATTGGCGGAAGTTCATAATCATTAACAACAACCTTTCCGCCCGGTTTTAAATAATTAAACCAGCGTAGTGCTTCCATTTTTTCAAAAGCTACAAGTAAGTCGGCCCCACCAATTTCAATAACCGGGGAGGCAACTTTTTCACCAAATCGAACATGTGTCGAAACTGATCCTCCTCTTTGAGACATACCGTGAATTTCACTCATTTTCACGTCATAGCCGGCTTCCATCAGTCCGTTTGTTAACAATTTACTGGCCAGAATTGTTCCTTGACCGCCTACACCTACCAGTAGAATGTTCTTTGTCATTCTAAAGCCCCTACCTTTCTGATTGCTCTTGACGAACATACTTGAAGACATACTTCACAACCTACACAGGTATTAGCATCAATTTTCACGATATCATCTTCTTTATCAAATAAAAGTGCAGGACAACCGGTTTGTAAACATACTTTACATCCAATACATTCTTCCGGATCAACTTCACATTTTGTTTGATAAGCATTAACAAATTCTTCTTTATCTTGTTCGCTCATTTTTTTCAGTACACATGGCCATCTGGTAATAATGACAGAAGGCTCATCTAAGGAAAGTGCCCAATTTAACGCATTTCGAACTGCTAACAAGTCATTTGGATTTATAACTTTTACATTTTCAAATCCAATAGCTCTGACTAGTTTTTCAATATCCACTTCTTTTGTTGGTTTTCCTTGCAAAGTGTATCCTGTTCCCGGATTTTCTTGGTGCCCCGTCATACCGGTAATTCGGTTATCGAGAATTACATTAATTGTTTTACTACCATTGTAAATCACGTCCAAAAGGGAATTCATACCTGAATGGAAAAATGTGGAATCCCCTAATATAGACACAACTCTTTTGCCATTTCCTTTCATATCAAATACTTTCTGTGCACCATGCCCCATACTCATGCTGGCACCCATACATATACACCAGTCTCCTACATTATATGGTTCGGCATGGCCTAATCCGTAACAACCGATATCTCCTGATACGACAACATTCTTTTTCTTCTTTAATTCTAGGAAAAACCCTCGGTGAGGGCAGCCTGCACATAAACTGGGTGATCTCGGAACAACTTTTGTTTCATCATAATCCGTTATGTCCAATGTCGATCCGAAGACTGATTTTCGAATTACATCCGGGGTCATTTCTCCAGTATACGGAAAAAGATTTTTGCCGTAACAATCAAAACCTAGTAGTTTGACAAAATCCTCAATGTAAGGATCGTTTTCTTCAATTACATAAACTTTATCAACGTAGCTGAAAAATTCTTTTATTTTTTCGTCCGGAAGGGGATTGGTAAACCCTAATTTTAAGTAAGCTACAGAATCCCCGAAAACCTCTTTTGCATATTGGTAGCAAATTCCTGAGGCAATTACTCCAACTTTTGTCTTATTTAGTTCGATAAAGTTCCATTCCGTATGATTTGAATACTCTTTTAGTTGATTGAGACGCTCTTCTACCTTTTCCCTCATTTTTCCAACTTTAGCTGGAACCGGATATCGCGAAAGATCTTTCTTATAATATTTTATTTTTACCTCTTCTCGCTCGACAGGTTCTACAATACTTTTTGAATGACAAATCCTTGTCGTCAATCTTATTAAAACAGGAGTATTATAGTCTTCACTCAGTTGGAAGGCCAGTTTCATCATATCTTTTGACTCTTGACTGTCTGATGGCTCCAACATGGGGATTTTGGCAAATTTCGCATAATTTCTGTTATCCTGTTCATTTTGGGATGAATGGAAACCGGGTTCGTCGGCTGAAATTATAACCAGTCCGCCATTGACACCTGCATAGGACACAGTAAATAAAGGATCAGTTGCAACATTAACACCGACATGTTTCATTGAAGCAAAACTTCTCGCCCCTGCAAATGCTGCCCCAATTGCGGACTCTAAAGCAACTTTTTCATTTGGCGCCCACTCGGCTACGATATCATCTTTATATAAGGCCGTATTTTCCATTATTTCTGTACTGGGTGTTCCGGGGTAAGCCGCAGCAAAGTGAACACCTGCTTCCCATGCACCACGTGCAATCGCCTCATTCCCTGTCATTAAAGTTTTCATACCGGTACACCTCTTAAATGTTTATTTTCAGTACTTTTCACAGTAGCTGCCGCAGATAAAACAAGCGATAAATATTTTTCTTCAGCAGAGGAACCTCTTGAAGTTAAAACAATTGGTACTTGTGCTCCGACGATAAAACCGGCCATTTTTGCACTTGCAGAATAAACAAGTGATTTGCCTAAAATATTACCGGTTGTTAAATTAGGAACGATTAATATATCGGCATCTCCCGTAACCGGGCTAACGAAACCTTTTATTTTTGCCGACTCCGTACTCATTGTCAAATCATAAGAAATCGGTCCTTCCACAATGCAATCTTTTATTTCTCCGTTTTGGTTCATCATTTTTAGTTTGTATGCATCTACCGTTTCCGGCATTTTTGGATTAATTTTTTCAATGGCACAAAGAACAGCCACTTTTGGACACGTATACCCTAAAGATTTATAAACGGAAACAGCATTTTCAATAATTTGTTTTTTTTGCTCAATGGTTGGATTTATTACCATCCCGCCATCTGTTACAGCTAATAATTTATGATAAGTAGGAATTTCATGGAGCACTACATGTGACATGACTCTTCCCATTCCCAGGCCATTTTCTTTATTTACGACTGCTTTTAATAAATCTGCAGTTTGGATTTTCCCTTTCATAATAAAATCAGCTTTATTATCACGAATCAATTCAACTGCTTTTAAAGCAGCAGATTGATCGTCAGAAACATGAATGATATTTTGTTCTTTTAAATGGAAATGCAGCTTTTCCAATATTTCTGTAGTTCTTAACTTGTCCCCCACTAATATCGGTTCGATAATATCATTATTCTTTGCTTTAAAAACCGCTTCTAACGTATGCTCATCATGTGCAGCGACGACGACCACTTTCTTTTTGTGACTCGGGTTACTGACATTGTGAACTAATTCACTAAAATTATGATAGATCAAACTGTTCACCTCAATTTTCAAATAAAATCATTTATCTAACACATTGAAAGCGACATTCACTTATTATTTGCCCCTTTACTCTTAAATTTTTCAATTGTGACTTATTGTTTCAAAGGATAAAATAAAGAAGAACATAAAGAAGCTTTTTTAAAATACCCAATACTATTGAAAGCATTGGGTATTATTGATCTTCGGTTATTTAGTTACACAAAGAGCTTATTATTTTATCCTATTGGATGAGGGGCTACCCAGCCTTCCGGTTGATATTTGTAGGTTTCCATAGGGATGTCGGTAAAGGACATAACCATTTCCCCATTTTCACCTTTTTGAAAATCAATCCATTTTAACATATTTCTGTCATCACGCTCAGGATAATCCTCTCTGATATGCCAGCCGCGACTTTCTTTTCTTGCCAGTGACCCTCTGAAGAACATTTCTGCACAAAGTATCATCGCCTTACATGCGTTAGCCTTTGCGAGATCATGCCAATCATTTGCAACTAATTTTGTTTCTTCAATTTTTAATTTTTCAACTTCCTTTATTGCTTCAAGTAACCGTTCCTCTGATTTGTAATTGGAATAAGGGATGTATTGCAATAATGATTTAATTCTCCATTCAATTTCTGCGGGAGTTGTCCCTTCAAATCTTTCAATAGGTGCGTAGATTTCTTTTGTAATTTCTGCGATTTGTTCATCTGAAACTTTTACTTCATCAATGTTTGCAATATATTTTACTGCACTCGGACCGGCAATAGATGCGGTATAAACAGCATTAATTAAGCCTGAACCTCGGTTTCTTCCAGGAGGGGTAGGAACAGCCCCTGACCAAGATGATCCATTAGCACTAATATCTCCTGCAGAGAACAGTCCCGGTAGATTCGATGCCATTTTGTGATCTGCATAAAGAGGTGAGCATTCACCGACTACACCCGGCTCGACTTCTTTTAATTCCGTTTCAGCATTTTTTTATATCCGCCCTCTTTTGCCTTTTCAAATAGTCTGTGAGCAAATTTATGAGTGTACGGTCTAAACCATTCCGGAGGTGCTTCCCCTTTCATCGGGAAGATGATTTTACCAAACGGATTATCCGGGAAATCATTTTCTGCATGATTTTCATATATCGGTCCATTTCCGGCAGCAACTTCAGAATACATAACCATTCCAATTGCACCGCCAATATCAACGCCTCCGCAAACATTTCGGAAAGCGGGATCAACCAAATCTGCTGAATTCGGGTCAACTTTTTTGCCAAACCTATTGTACATAAAGTTTTCTGCTTCATAGGAAACATGTCCGTGGTCTTTTGAGACAATGTTGACAAAGGAACCAAATTCAGCATTTCTCATTTTCGCACCCGCCCGATAAGCAGCGGCAATACCTTCTCCACGTCCGGAAGACCACATCTTCATAATTCCCCAGTTTTGATTTCCATTTGCCATAATGACAGCTTTTGATTTAAAAATATAACGATCTCCGTTTAACACTGAAAAACCGATTGCCCCTACAACTTTCCCGTCGTATGTTAACAAGTCCGTAATATCAATCTTATCCAAAAACTTGACGCCTTTTTTCTTCGCCTTTTTCGACATCCGCAACAATATATCTGCGTCGACTAAACAAATTTTCCACGGAATGGATGGATGAGCATTAAAAGCAATATCCCGGCCGTAGAATTTTGCTCCCCATTTTTCCCATTTATCCATTGTTTTTTGAGTGTTAAAGGCATAATTTCTTAACGCATCTTGGTCATTTAAATAATCACCATTGTTTTTGGTATGGTATTCTACGTATTTTTCTTCTCCGCCTTCAGGAATAAATGCTACATGGCCACCGCCTTTATTTGCTTTTCCACCATAACCTAAGCTGGCTTTATCTACAGCTAAAACTTTCAAGTCGGGATTTTCATCCTTTACCGCATGAACAGCTGCCAAACCAGCAATACCATGTCCAACAACTAGAATGTCCGTCTCAATTTCATAGGTTTGAATATCTTCTAAATCAACCATATTTCTCTCTCCTTTCCAGTAGAATTAGTAGGCCTTTGGCATCGGTTTTTTATAATCAATCACAACATGAACGGCTTCATTCGGGCAAGTGACTTCACAATATAAGCAATCAACACAATCTTGCGGATAAGCTGCGTAAGGACGATCTTCATCTTCATCCCAACGAATAACATCTAACCAGCATGCCTGATAACATAATTTACAACTCGTACAAACAGATGTATCAAACTTTACCGTATTCATAATCTTTCCTCCTCAACATTCTTAATTTGAGACTAATTCAATAGTTTTGCTAATAAAGGAGATTATTTATAGTTTTAACGTGCTGCTTTTTTGTTCTGTTTTTTCATATAAGCAATCAATCCGATCAACCCTGCCAAAAATCCTGAAATTAATCCGCTTACACCGTTTCCCAGACCATTAGCTACTTCATTCGATGGAACCGGAATAATGAGCCAATTAATGAGAAAGGATATAATCCCGCCCATAATCCCACCGAGAATTCCTGCTTTTATAGCTTCTTTTACATTCACTACATGTTCCTCCTTTTGGTGGTAATCTAACCTTGGATACGATTACATCAGAAAGAGAACTAGATTTTCATGAATTATTTAATATACTTATATTTTAGGTTTTCCCCACTCCCTTCCAGTGATAAATCTGTAAACGGGTTATAATCTGTGTTTTTGACTACTTTAAAAAGATTGTATAGTTGTGGTAAAAATACTCCCCAATTTCCGATTTCTTCCGCACAGTGTGCAGCCCAGATTTTTCCCGCTTCTTCATCTTCTATTTTTGTATTTCCAATTGCCGACGATTTTCCGATTACACCATAATCTGTTTTTTGCCATTGATGGATTCGATAACCCATTACTTCCGGGTTTCGCAATGCTTCTTCACCTAAACCAATACCGGCCACAATTATGCAATGTTCATAAATAACATAGTCTTTTACCCAAGCAGGAACATTTGCTAAATCTTCAAATCTTATATATAGATTTTGCCGTGTTCCGTCATTCCAAGTTTGTGGAGCGATATGGATAGAACCTACTGGATTTCCGTGCACAGGAGGAATAGCCCATTGTAGTGGTTCATGCTGATCCGGATGCCATAATAAAAAACCTTTCTCCATGTTGCTCCAAAACCAGTCAATCATCGTTGCGGTTACTCCCTCATGCTTCCATTCTAGGTGTGTACCTTTGCCATCATAAAATGATTTCACTTCCATTGTATTTCCTCCTTTAATTTTTTCTTATAACTAACAATTATTTGTAAAATTGTTTTCATACTTATATTGTAAGATAATGATTAAGTGTTGTATAATATCTGTTTTGCATACATTTATAAACAAATAGTTATGGAGATTTTATGAATATTTCCGTTTGTTTATTAGTTTACTAGCTTATTTGTTATATTATATAAATATACAAACAATTAATATTTCTCTGTTAGGAGAATGATTAAATGAACTCATTACAAGTCGAATATTTTTTAGAATTATGCAGGACTTTAAACTTTACAAAAGCTGCTCAAAATTTGTTCGTCTCTCAACCGGCTGTCAGCAAGCAAATCTCTGCATTGGAAAAAGAGTTAGGTGTTCAATTATTTTTAAGAGACCATAAAGTATGTCAGCTCACACCAGCCGGTAAAATGATCTACAAATTTTTGGATCGAACTGTTTATGATTACAAAAAAACTTTAAAAGAAGCACATGAATTAGTTAAAGGAGAAAAGAAATCGATTACAATAGGTTTTTTAGAAGGGTGGGATTTATCAAAGTATTTACCGAAAATTACAAAGTTACTATTAGAAAAGTATCCGGATATTACAATTAATTTTGTCTCTTATAACTATGAAAGATTAAATGAGGAAATAGAAAATAAAAATATTGATATAGGGATTAGCTTGTCAGACAACTTTTATAATATAGCAAAGACAAAAAAGAAAGGGCTTACATCTATTCCGGTGTTACTGTTTTTTTCCGCATCTCATCCGTTTGCAAATAAAAACAATATACAGATGAGTGATTTTAAGAATGAAACGTTCTTTGTTTTTTCAAATCAATCTAAAATGAGTTCAAAAGATAAAGTTGTAGAATTATGTAAAATACACGGGTTTATTCCTTGTGTATCGGTAGTGCCAAATGTTGAATCGATGATGCTAAACGTGCAAAATGGTTTTGGCGTTGCCTTATTTGACGAATGGATTCAATATAAACATAATCCTGTTTTACATAAAATCGAAACCGGTCACAAGCATAAAATTGTTATTGCCTGGAACGATCATCATTTAGACAATATAGTCAACTTTTTTACCGATCAGTTTATTCTCCTATTAAACGATGATAAAAAGGAATAGATCAGGTTGGTTTTTGAAAATCAAGCATGGGGTTCAAATGAGAAATGTTCGAATTGCTTGAAAATATTATCTCAGGCAGCAAAATAATAGGTTTTAAGCTACACCTTGTTTATGAGGACTATGATAAAAAACATAGAACAATATCCCCTGCTTGATAAAAACGGTTATCAGCAAAAAATCCTTTTAATCACCTCTTTCATCTAGATTTTGCCTTTAAAAATTTTTATTATAAAAAATCCTGCTAGATGGATTTCACTATTTGAGTTTTATCAATGATAGAAATAAGTTTTGAAGTGAAATATTTGTGAAATATAATACATTCTATCAATTTTTCAGTTCAGGTCCTTTATAATATAAATAGTTTTTTCTAAAGAAACACTTCATAAAATAGTCCTGCGATAATATGTCAAGTCCAAAAATCTAAGGAATTGGAAATTTTTTTAGCGGTTAACCTTAAAAAAGACAACACTAAAGAAACCCAGTAAAAATTACCATTTACTGGAAATTAGAAGGATTAAGTAAAGGGTTATTCCTTATTTATTCACCTTCCTTCTAGGCGTGTAAATTTGATCGTTACGTAGCAGCGTATCGATCAAACGCACAAGTTTTCTTGCGGTTAAGACGAGTGCTCTTTTATGTTGGTGCTTGGGAACCTCGTGATACTTTTTTAGGTAGTATGCCCGATATTCAGGCTCGTTTCGCTGTACCGAGTTGGCAGCTTCAACTAGGTAATAACGAAGATAACGATTTCCTGAACGTATCATCTTGGTTTCCTCAGCCTCAAACAATCCTGATTGGTGCTTGTTCCATGTCAAACCGGCATATTTAGCTACTGAGGCTTGGTTGTCAAAACGTTCTATTTGTCCAATTTCTGCTAAAATACCAGCACTATAAACAGGTCCAATTCCAGGAATCGTTTGTATAGTATTCGGTATACCATCTAATAGCTTTTTAATGGCTTTATCCAGTTCCTTGATTTGCTTGGTAACACTGCGAATGGACTCAATGGAAGTCCCTAATAAAAGATCGATGGAGTCTTCTACACATTTCGATAATCGATAGGAAGACCTCGCAGCCTTTTGAATGGACTTTGCCACATATTCGGCGTCAGTAAACCGATTTTTGCCCTTTATCCGGAGAAATTCAGCCAGGTCTTGAATGTCCATTGCGCTAATTTCATCTAAGCTGTACTGCTCTAACAACAGCTCCATTATGGCATTTCCAAACACTGAGCTTTCAACCTCAGTTGTAAAGGAACTGCATTTGTAAAACAGGTGTTCAAGAAAATACTGCTTTTCTCGTGTTAAATTGTGAACGAGATGATATCTCATTCTTGTTAATCTTTGGAGGGCAATAAATTGGTTTTGCATGACGACCGATTGACGAAGGCGTCCAAAGCGAAGTCGATCAGCGATAATCCAAGCATCAATATGGTCAGTTTTATCCAAATCGACATAGGATTCTTTGAATTTTTTAATCAGCTTAGGATTTATCGTAAGGACTTTTGTTTGAAACCTTTTTAACGATTCATCTTCATGAAAGAACATGGCTGGATGCCAACTATAAACTGAGGTGGCCTCCATACCTATCACAATCTCTTGAATCACATGTTTTTGGGCAATATCTACAATTTGATCTCGTAGATAAGATGCCCCAATTAAATTATTATCGACGGTGAGAGAAGCTAATGTTTTTCCATCAAAGGACATGATACAAGCCTTCATGTCTTGAGAGCTAACGTCTATTCCAACAAATAATTTCATGGGGTTAACCTCCTTTCAATCTAGGATCAAGGGAAGGACTCTTCGGGATGTCCCCAGTGTACTTGTAGGTCAATCACCCTCGCTTATTAGAACTCACTCTGGTCCATGAGCTGCCTGGAAGCTGCAACTTCCAGCATGGGCTGCCAGAGGGAACAGCCTGCGGGTTAGAAGTTCAAACAAGAACTGGGGAAACAGACTATAGTAGTAGTCAAAGGCTACAGGAGGGCAAAGAATTTCCCCAAATGATCCTAATATCATTATCTAGGGACATCACGAAAAGTCCACCCTTTTGACCAAATTTTTTTCGATTGTGGGGGGCTAGCCCCCCACAATCTGAACGAACATCTATGAAGTTATAAAAGAACATTATTAGAATTGGAAATTACCTTGAAAAAGGAATCTAAACATATTATACGAGGAGGGAAAACAATGTCCACCTTATCGAAAAAGAATGAAAAAGGTTTTTTTGAAATACGTTTGGAATCAATCGGAGGGCTCGGAGCTAATTTAGTTGGCAAATTATTGGCTGAAGCAGGTGTTCTCGGACAAGGCTTAAATGGAGCGAACTTTTCGTCTTATGGATCCGAGAAAAAGGGGACACCGGTGCAAAGCTTTATTCGCTTTGCTGATCACAATCAAGTGATTAATGATCACAGTCCTGTCCACTCCCCACATGTAATTGGTGTTTTTCATGAAGCCCTTTATAAAACACTTGATGTTGCTTCCGGTTTGCTAGATGACGGCATAATTCTTGTTAATACAGATCGGAGCTTTTCTGAAGTTGTAAGCGATCTCAAAATTTCACACGGGACACTTGCTATTCTCGATGCAATGTCGATTGCGATCGATGAAAAATCAAGAATAAATATGGCAATGCTTGGTGCCCTATGTAAAATTATTGACTTTTTACAACTTGATTTCATGCAAAAGATCATTCGGAATAAATTTGCTAATAAATCTCCGGAAGTGACAAAAGCCAATCTTCGCGCTTTTGAACGGGGTTATCAGGAAGTCCGTTTTCAAAAAGTGGAAATGATTAAATTTCCAGGTTTTCCCGAAAAGAAAAAAGAGAGTCATCATCTACAGTTTGGTTATCTTAACCAACCAATTGGCGGTGTAATTCCCTGCGGTGCAAACAGTATGATGAAAAATATGAGCGGTTCTCGGATTGGCTTTATACCTGTTATTGATATGGATGGATGCATTCATTGTGCTGCTTGTGATCTCGTATGTCCGGATCTTTGCTTTGTATGGGAACAAGGTGAAGATAAAAAAGGACGCCCTCAAATGTTTCTAAAGGGTATTGATTATCAATATTGCAAAGGCTGTTTGAAATGCATAGAAGCTTGCCCGACGAATGCCATTTCCGCCTTGAGGGAAACGAAAGCAGAAGTTGAAAATTTGCGGGTTGCCCAAAGTTATCCATTTATCGCAGAGGAGGTTTTATAAATGGCCGTTTCAGAAAAGGATATTTCCACTCACAAAAATGCTAAACAAGTGCTTGAATTCAAATCGGGAAATGAAATGGCAGCCAAAGCCGCAGCCCAAATTAATTATCATATTATGGGTTATTTTCCGATTACCCCATCAACCGAGGTAGCTCAAATACTGGATACAATGCGCGATCGAGGAGAAACAGACATCCGCTTAATTCCTGCGGACGGAGAACATGGAGCAGCCGGAATCAATTACGGTGCCTCTTTAACCGGTGCCCGTGCCTTTACTGTTACCAGTGCCAACGGGCTCATGTATATGCTTGAACAATTGCCTGTCCAATCAGGAACGCGATTCCCGATGGTAATGAATTTAGCAACCCGTGCAATCAGCGGTCCACTTGATATCCGCGGTGATCATTCCGATCTTTATTTTGCATTAAACACCGGTTGGGTCATTTTGACTGCCTCAACTCCGCAAGCTGTTTACGATTTAAATATTATGGCGTTAAAAGTAGCAGAACATAAAGATGTGCGGCTCCCTATTCTTATCGCATATGACGGATTTTTTACTTCGCATCAAAAACGGAATGTATATACCTTTAGCGATTCTGAAATTGTCCGAAATTTTGTCGGGGAAAAACCGGCTGATTTTCCAACCGTTATTGATCCGACACATCCGATTACTGTCGGCGGGCATATGTTGGGTGACGATTTGATGAACAATCGTTATCAATTATCAACCGCCCTCGACCAAGCAGGTAAGGTGTTTGATTGGATTGCGGCAGAATATGAAGCAATTTCCGGACGTCGTTACCAACGGCTTAATATGTATAAAATGGAGGATGCAGAAATCGCCTTGTTTCTCGTGAATTCTGCTTACGAAACAGCAAAAGATACCGTGGATGAACTTCGTACTCAAGGAATTAAAGCCGGATTAATTAGCCCAAACATGATTCGACCGTTCCCGAGAAAAGAAATTCAAGCAGCACTAAAACCTGTTAAGGCGTTACTTGTGGGGGAACGAGCTGATTCGTACGGTGCAGGTGGTGCCAACTTGACTCATGAAATTAAATCAGCATTACAAGAAGATGGGGAAAATCAAACTCTTGTACTAAGCAGAATTTATGGATTGGGAGGAAAAGACTTTTACCCTGAAGATGCAAAGGAATTTTTTAGACTCACACAAGTTGCAGCGGAAGTAGGCTTTGTTAGTCATCCTTTCGATTATTACGGTGTCAGACCGGGTGATGCGACAAGTACAATGAAACCTGTCATCAAGCCAATGCATGGCGATGCTTTTCGTACCAATCTGATTCAAGTAACCGAAAATCCGGAAATTGGGAAATTGAAAGTAAAGATACCACCGTTTCGACATTTAATGGTAAAACCGAAACGGCTCGCTTCGGGACACGGAGCATGTCCGGGCTGCGGAATCTTTTCTGCCTTAGAATTATTTTATAAAGGAATTGAAGGCGATGTCGTCACATTAATGCAAACCGGATGCGGTTATGTGACCTCGGCAGCTTATCCGTTCAGTTCCCATAAACAAACCTTTATTCATAATTTATTCCAAAACGGACCGGCTACTTTATCCGGTACAATCGAGGCATTTTTTGAATTGAAAGCCCGAGGAGAAATTCATGTAGCCGATGATTTTACCTTTGTCATGGTTTCCGGTGACGGCGGTATGGACATCGGCATGGGTTCAGCAATCGGGACAGCACTTCGGGGACATAAGATGATTATTTTGGAATATGACAACGAAGGCTATATGAATACTGGTTCTCAACAATCGTATTCGACGCCGCTCGGTCATATGACAACTACATCAACAGTAGGAAAAAAAGAACGGGGAAAAACTTTTTCTCATAAAGATACCCCACAAATTATGGCGGCAACTGGTATTCCGTATGTATTTACCGCTGCCGAAAGCCACCCGCAAGATCTCCTTAAAAAAGCGGCGAAAGCACAGTGGTATGCCGGGCATGAAGGACCCGTTTACGGTAAAATACTGACTGCTTGCCCCTTGAACTGGAAATCCGCAGAAAATTTGGGGACGGAAATTGTAAAAGCTGCCGTAGAAACATGCTTTTTTCCATTGTATGAAGTGGAACATGGGGAAACAGCGATTACGTACAATCCGGAAGATAAAAATGGTAAAAAGCCCGTTTCTGAATGGTTAAAGCTTATGGGAAAATCAAAACATTTATTGCTGGAAGAAAATGCCGATTTACTGGATGAGTTCCAACAAATTGTTGATCACCGCTGGATGAGGTTAAAAGCAATGCATGAACATCCACTGTTATAAAGATACCTCCCTTTTAAGAGCGGGATAAAGGGAAACTTCCATCAATGGGGAAATCAGTGTACCCATTGATGGTTAGTAAATATTTTTTTGCCACTATAAAGTTAACATAATATAATCATTATGATTTAATCTATTAACTTATAGCAAAATTTAATTAACCCTTTTTCAAACTTTCCATCATTTTCTCTTTACCGTTTTTTCAGACCATCTAAAAATTTTCCACCAGTACATCTGAGAAGTTGTCCGTATTTTTCTGAGGTGTATTTCCAGCCCTCTGACTGATCGCATGCAAGGATCAGGTTACCAGTCGTTAGACAAGTGGATCTACTAAGACTTGTTGACCTCTATACCCTTTTAATGTATAAAAATGGTATAAAAATCACTTAATTTTCACTGAAAATTCCTTTTAAAATTAAAAAATGAGGCTTA
>ENA-UOWJ01000504-UOWJ01000504.1-bioreactor-metagenome-genome-assembly--contig:-NODE-504-length-15499-cov-20.334564_pt1 | contig 15499 bp, 13 predicted proteins | sample MGYA00238156_ERZ761611 | MGnify/ENA primary metagenome ERZ761611 (study PRJEB28900, sample SAMN06268034) | bioreactor metagenome | isolation source: Joint BioEnergy Institute, California, USA...
ACGAAGTCGTCTCGGAATGTGCAAACGCAGACAGCAATGCTGTGCATTGCGATGCGATTGCGCTCGGTAACCGAGCGACGAAGTCGTCTCGGAATGTGCAAACGCAGACAGCAATGCTGTGCATTGCGATGCCATTGCGCTCGGTAACCGAGCGACGAAGTCGTCTCGGAATGTGCAATCGCAAACAGCAATGCTGTGCATTGCGGTGCGATTGCGCTCGGTAACCGAGCGACGAAGTCGTCTCGGAATGTGCAATCGCAGACAGCAATGCTGTGCATTGCGGTGCGATTGCGCTCGGTAACCGAGCGACAAAGTCGTCTCGGAATGTGCAATCGCAGACAGCAATGCTGTGCATTGCGGTGCGATTGCGCTCGGTAACCGAGCGACAAAGTCGTCTCGGAATGTGCAATCGCAGACAGCAATGCTGTGCATTGCGGTGTGATTGCGCTCGGTAACCGAGCGACGAAGTCGTCTCGGAACGCGCAAGCGCAGGAAGCAATGCCGCGCAGTCACATCCCACCCTATCTCAGAGAAGCTGCAAAAAACGCCTCCGTATCGGATGCATCATTTTACGCTGGATTTCATCCAGTCAAATACTGCGGATGACTTCGACCGGGGCAGACTCGTTGGATTTTATGTAGCGAAAATCCCCCATCTCCCCGCTTGACGCTCCTAATCGCCCGAATTCGTTGGAGGTTTTCCAACGGACAAGCCTCCAACCGGCACTCGCCCTTCCTTTCGCTGGACAAAATCCAACAAGCGAAGCCGGGGGAGACGACCGCTTCCGATTCGCAGATCGAATCGCCAGCGCTAGCCGGACAAGCCGTCCGGCAGTGAACGGCTCACGCACCCGGCGTGCGCCCCCCGCATACGCCTCCTCACATGCTTCGCCTCCAATCGAGTCGGAGGGGGCGGCTAGCCCCCGTCTGCCCCACCACCTGATATGCGGGTCCGCACTAGGCGGTTCCGAATGGTTGGCGAAGAGCCAAATAACGTTCAAGCAAACTGCGCAACCCTTGTGCCTGCCAATAGCGGGTGTCAAGGGCATTGTTCAGGATGCGGGACATTTCCCATGGAAAGCGGCGTGAAGTAGCGTATTTCTTTCCGCTTTCCATATACCTGGCTTCGAGCATTTGCCTGACCAATTTGAGGATTCTGCCGTCGCTGACCTGCTCCGCGATCATATCGATTAGCGGTTCGTGATGAACCGTCCCGAAGAAATCCCGCAAGTTCGCGTCCACGACAAAAGCGGGATGCGGCGCTTTCGCGCGCCGCATCCCGCCCGCTGCTCCTTCCGTCAAGGGATGTACAGCACCTGCCCCTCGGAGACGTAAGCGTCGCTCAGCCGGTTGTACAGCTGCAGTTCGCGCGGCTGCACGTTGTACCGGGAGGCGATCATGTCGAGCGTCTCTTCCCGCTGCACGATGCACATCTTCACTTTACGGAACGGCTGCTTTTCCTTGCCGCTCGCGATGAAGAGGCGCGTCCATTCCAGTTCGTCGCCGGTCGTATCGCGCCCTTCCGGCAGGTCGTCCGGGCGGGGCGCCGGCTCGCTTGCCTCGTCCGCTTCCGCCGCGCGCCGCTCCCGTTTCTGGGAAGCCTTCTCGCCCAGTTGGGACAGCAGGCCGACGCCGTAATCGGCGGACGACTTGCTGCCCATCGCCACTTTCATCGCCGGCTTGCTTTCCGGCGGCCCGTCTGCCGCCCCTTCGGGAGACGGCGCGGCTTCCGCCGCGGCGGGCTGCGGCTCGGCCGGCGCGAAACCGGCGAATTCCGCAGGCGCCTCCGGCGGCAGCTCCCCGGTGCGTTCATGCGGCGCATGGTCCGCGTCTTCCGGCGCTTCCGAAAGCTTCGGCTCTTCCGGCTCATGCGGCGCAAAGGAAGGCTCGCGGGCTTGCCGCAGAGGCGAAAGCGGCTCCCGGACATCTTCGGCTGCATCGGGTTTCTCCGCAATTTTGCCTTCCCGGGCTTCCCGCGCTTCCCCGGCTTCCTCCGCTTTCTCGGCTTCCCGGGACCGGTCCGCATCGTCCTGGAACGGCTGCCGCGCCCTTTCCGGCTGCGGCGAGAAAACCGCCGCCTCCTCCGCCGCTTCGCCGGCGAAGGGGCGTTCCCCGGTCTCCGCGGCGCCGCCGGGAGCCTCTTCCTGTGCCTGATGCACGACGGTGAACTCGTCCTCCCGCCAAGCCGGCGCCTGCGCCTCCTCCGCCTGAAGGCCTTGCAGCGCGATGACGCCGGTGACGTTCAACGTGCGCGTCGACAGCAGATCGACGTCGAAATTGTCGATGGCGAGGGACAAGTCCTCCACGCGCGCAACCCGGTTCAGCGGCAGGGAGATTTCCACCGGAATCCAGTGCTCCAACTGATTGACGGTGTTGGACGGCTCCGGCGAACGGTATACGCCGGTCAACAGCAGATGTCCCCTCAGCATGACGCTGTCTTCCATCGGCAGCGCCTGCATGTGAGGCACCATTTCAATCTCCTCGAGTTCCTCGATCGCCGCGACATCGTCCGGCAAATGGATGCGTTCGTAAATATCAAACCGCAATCCGTTCTGATCCGTCACGACTCCAATCCTCCTTTCGGTCTGGTCCCCGGCATGCGCGCCGGAGGCCGTGCACCGCCCTATCTCTATCTATATGCCGCCGAAAGAAAGGCATGCCTCCCAAGTCGGAACGGCTTCGCCGTCCTCCCCGAAACCGGAGGATGTCGGCAGCAAAAAAGCCTCCGCTCCCGATCCCCGGCGGGACGGAAAGCAGAGGCTGCTTTCAGAAAAAGCTTTACAGCGAATCGCGGAACGCCTCGATCGTGCGGTCAATGTCTTCTTCGGTGTGGGCGATGGACAGAAACCAGCCTTCGAACTGCGAAGGCGGCACGCTGACGCCGCGGTCCAGCAGTCCCGCGAACACGCGGCGGAACCGCTCGGTGTCGGAAGCTTTGGCGGACGCATAGTCGACGACCGGCGCCTCGGAGAAAAACGGGCACAGCATCGAGCCGACCCGGTTGACGACCAGCGGGACGCCGCGTTCGCGGGCGACGGCCGCCAGCCCCTCCTCCAGACGCCGGGCCAGCCGCTCCAAATGCTCGTAAGCCTGCTCCGTCATGAGCCGCAGCGTCGTCAGCCCGGCGGCCATCGCCAGCGGGTTGCCGGACAGCGTGCCGGCCTGATAGATCGGCCCTTCCGGCGCCACCTGCTCCATAATGTCGCGGCGTCCGCCGTAGGCGCCGACCGGCAGCCCGCCTCCGATCACTTTGCCGAAACAGGTCAGGTCGGGCCGAATGCCGTACAGCCCTTGCGCGCAATGGCGATGCACGCGGAAGCCGGTCATCACTTCGTCGAAAATGAGCAGGCTGCCGTAAGCCGCCGTGACGTCCCGCAACCCCTGCAGAAAACCGGGCGCGGGAGGAACGACGCCCATGTTGCCGGCGACAGGCTCGACGATGACGGCCGCGATCTCCTCCCCGAAGCGCTCGAAAGCGAGCTTGACCGATGCCAGGTCGTTATAGGGCACGGCAATCGTATGGGCGGCGACGCTGTCGGGGACGCCGGGGCTGTCCGGAAGGCCGAGCGTCGCGACGCCGGATCCCGCCTTGATGAGCAGGCTGTCGGAATGTCCGTGATAGGAGCCTTCGAATTTGATGATTTTGCTGCGTTTCGTATAGCCTCTGGCCAGGCGCAGCGCGCTCATCGTCGCCTCGGTTCCGGAGTTGACCATCCGCACCAGGTCGACGGAAGGGACGCGCTCGCACACCAGCTCGGCCATTTCCGTCTCCAGCTCGGTCGGCGCGCCGAAGCTCGTCCCCTTCTCCGCAGCGCGCTTGACCGCCCCGACGACTTCCGGGTGGGCGTGTCCGGCGATGAGCGGTCCCCAGGACAGCACGTAATCGATGTAGGTTTGGCCGTCGATATCGGTAATGCGGCTGCCGGCGCCGCTTTCGACGACGACCGGCGTCAGGCCGACGGACTTGAACGCGCGCACCGGGCTATTCACTCCGCCGGGCATGAACCGCTTCGCCCGCTCGAAAGCGATTCGGGAACGGGCGTCGGATCGAACGCGCGGATTGTCGGACATGTTCATCACTCTCCTGCGGTCGGGATTGTCAGGTGCCGCTCAGCCAACGGGCAGCGTCCTTGGCATGGTACGTGATGATCAGATCGGCGCCGGCCCGCTTCATGCCGGTCAGCGTCTCCATCACGACGGCTTTCTCGTCGATCCACCCTTGCAACGCCGCCGCTTTGACCATCGAATACTCGGCGCTGACGTTGTACACGACGAGCGGCAGATCGAACCGGTCCCGGATCTGCCGGACAATGTCGAGGTAAGCGAGCCCCGGCTTCACCATCAGCATGTCGGCGCCTTCGGCAACGTCCGAGGCCGCTTCCCGCAGCGCTTCCCGCCCGTTCGCCGGATCCATCTGGTACGACCTGCGGTCGCCGAACTGCGGCGCGGAATCGGCGGCTTCGCGGAAAGGCCCGTAGTACGCCGAAGCGTATTTGACGGCATAGGACAAAATCGGAATGTGGGAAAATCCGGCCCGGTCCAGCCCTTCCCGAATGGCGGCGACGAACCCGTCCATCATGTTGGAAGGGGCGATGATGTCCGCGCCTGCGGCCGCCTGCGAGACGGCCGTGCGGGCGTGCAATTCCAGCGAGGCGTCGTTGTCGACGTCCGCGCCGTGCGCCGTCCGGCAGACGACGCCGCAATGGCCGTGGTCGGTGTACTCGCACAGACAGGTATCGGCGACGACGATCAGCTCGGGGGCGATTTGCTTGATCCGGCGGATCGCCCGCTGCACGATGCCGTCTTCCGCGAACGCGGAAGTGCCGGTCGCGTCCTTCTCCGCGGGGATGCCGAACAGCAGGACCGCCTGGATGCCGGCAGCGGTCAGCTCGCGAATCTCCTCGTCCACCCGGTCGACCGACCAGTGATAGACGCCCGGCATGGACGGAATTTCTTTTTTGACGTTTTCACCGTGGACGACAAACACCGGGGCGATCAAATCCGACGGATGCAGCCGCGTCTCCCGGACGAGGCTGCGGAGCGCCTCCGTCCGGCGAAGCCGGCGATGGCGCACGATAGGGTAGGGCACAGCGGTCACGCTCCTTCCAAATTTTCGCCTGCTCCCGTGCGCCGGGCGGACAGGTTCCACCCGGCGATCGCTTGCAGCAAGCTGTCGATCGTCGATTGCTCCGGCACAATGTGCACGGTCAATCCGTTCGCCTCCGCCGCCCTGGCCGTCGCCGGTCCGATGCAGGCGATGCGGGCCTTGCCCAGCAGCCGCGCCGGGTCGCTTTCGCCCATCCGCCGCAGCGCCTCGAGCAAGTTCGTCACGGTGGAAGAGCTGGTAAACGTGACGACATGAATATCCCCGCCTTGCAGCATCTCGAGCAGCGCTTCGTCCCGGGTGGCGGCCATCGCCGTTTCGTAGACGACCAGTTCCACCGGATCGATCCCGCGGCGGGCGAGCTCCCGGGGCAGGTCGCCCGAGGCCAGATTGCCGCGCGGCAGCAACGCTTTGCCGCCCGGCAACAGCCGGCCCTGCAGCGCGTCGAGCAGGCCTTCCGCCTGGTAGCGGTCCGGCAGCAGGGCCGGAACGACGCCCCGCCGGCGCAGCGCTTCAGCCGTCTTCGGCCCGACCGCCGCGAATTCGGCCCGGTGGAACCGCCGGATATCGACGCCTTGCGCTTCCAGACAGCGAAAAAAGAATTCGACGCCGTTCACGCTGGTCAGGACGACCCAGTCGTAGCTCTCCGGACGTTCCAGCGCTTGGCGCGCTTGTTCGTCCGCTTCCGGTCCGGACGCCGGGCGCGTTTCGATCACGGGAAAAGGATACGGCTCGCCGCCCAGCTCGTCGATCCGCTCGGCCAGCTCGCTGGCCTGGGAACGGGCCCGCGTGACCAGAATCCGCAAGCCGAACAGCGGCTTGTCTTCGATCCAGCGCAGCGTCTCCCGCTGCCGCACGACTTCCCCGACGACGATGACCGCGGGCGGCTGGAAATCGGACGCCCGGACTTTCGCCTCGATATCCCGCAGCGTGCCGACGAGCGTCGCCTGCTCCGCGCGCGTCCCCCAGCGGACCAGCGCCACCGGCGTTTCCGGCGGGCGTCCGTGCTTCATGAGCTGCCCGGCGATGTAGCCGATTTTGGCGACCCCCATCAGAAATACGAGCGTTCCGGTCGCATGGGTCACTTTGTCCCAATGAATCGAGCGGTCCAGCTTGTCCGGGCTTTCGTGCCCGGTAATGACAGAAAAAGAGGAGGCCAAGTCCCGATGCGTAACGGGAATGCCGGCATAGGCCGGAACGGAGATGGCCGACGTGATGCCGGGCACGATTTCGTAAGGGATGCCGTGCTGCTTCAGCAGTTCGGCTTCCTCGCCGACTCTCCCGAAGACGGTCGGATCTCCGCCTTTGAGGCGAGTAACTGTCTTGCCTTGCAGCGCCAAGTCGACGAGCAGCCGGCTGATGTCTTCCTGCTTCATCGTATGGCGGTCGGGCCGCTTGCCGACATAGATCCGTTCCGCCCCGGCCGGAATTTCGTGCAATAGCTGCGGGCCGGCCAGCCGGTCGTACACAACGACGTCGGAACGCCGCAGCGCTTCCAGGCCGCGCACCGTGATCAGCTTCGGGTCGCCCGGTCCCGCCCCGACGAGATACACTTTCCCTGTCGCCATCGGCCTAACGCTCCCCCGCTTCCGCCAAAATTCGCCCGGCTCCCCGCGCCAGCAGGGCGACCGCCACCTGCTCCCCGACCCGCTCGGGATCGGTCCCGGACGCCGATTCGCGCAGCAGCGTCTCGCCGTCCGGCGCGGCGACCATCCCCGTCAGCGTGATCCGTGCGCCTTCCGCCGCCGAATCGGCTTCCGCGTAGGCGCCGATCGGCACCTGGCAGCCCCCGTTCAGCAGGCCGAGAAACCGCCGTTCTGCACGCACCGCCCGCTCGGTGACCGGATCGTTCAGCAGCGCCAGGAGGCGCAGCGCTTCTGCGTCGGCGGCGCGGCACTCGACGGCCAGGGCGCCCTGGCCGACCGCGGGCAGCATCTGCTCCGCCGGCAAATACGCGGTGATCCGGTCGGCCCAACCCATCCGGCGCAAGCCGGCGGCCGCCAGCAGGATGGCGTCCAGCCCTTCGGTCTCCAGCTTGTTCAGCCGCGTGTCGATGTTGCCGCGCAAAGGCTCGACCCGCAGATCCGGCCGCAACGCCTTGAGCTGGGCGCTCCGGCGCAGGCTGCTCGTGCCGACGCGGGCGCCCGCGGGCAGCTCCTGAATCGTCCGGGCCGATCGGCTGACCAGGCAATCCCGGGGGTCTTCCCGCACCGGCACCGCGCCGATCGTCAGCCCTTCCGGCAGGTCGAACGGCATGTCCTTCATGCTGTGGACGGCGATATCGATCTCCCCTGCCAGCATCGCCTGCTCGATTTCCTTGACGAACAGGCCTTTGCCGCCGACTTTGGACAGCGTGACGTCCAGAATGCGGTCGCCCCGGGTGACGATCGGCTTCACCGAGAACGTATAGGGCAGCCCGGCCTCGGCGCAGAGCGACTGCAGCCTTCGGATCGTCTGGTTCGTCTGGGTGGTCGCCAAAGCGCTTTGCCGGGTTCCGACGACGATGTTGCGCATAAGTTCCTCCTGATCTTCCCGCCCTCCGGACGGGTTTCGCTATTGGCCGGCCGGGCCTTCAATGTCCGGCAGCGACTCCTGCAGGCGAGCCAGCAGCCGATCCCCGTCCGCCGGATCTTCCGCCTCCCGCCACAGCGCCATCGCCTCGGGGCTGGCCGCAGCCGCAAGCAGCCTTCTCCGCTCCGCGTCCCCGACTCCCGCGCGCTTCAGCGCGAGGCGAATCGCCTCGAGGATTTCCGCCGCTTTCCCGTATTCCGGTCCGTACCGCTCCTCCAGCTCGCGGCGGATGCGCGACGCCAGCGCGGGCGCGGCGCCTGAGGCGCTCACGGCGAGGACGAGATCCCCTCTGCGGACGACCGCCGGATTGATGAAGTCGCCCGCTTCTCCTTCGTCCGCGATCAGAATCGGGACGCCCCTCGCCCTGGCGGCCGCCGCCAGCCTGCGGTTGACGTCCGGCTTGTCCGTGGCAGCGAAGGCGAGGAAGGCGCCGTCGAGATCGCTGTCTTCCGCCTCCCGCAAGACCGCCCGGATCCGCCCTTCCTGCCGCCATCGCTCAAGCCGCGGGGTCCGGTCCGGACTGACGACCGTCACCTCGGCTCCGGCCTCCAGCAGGCCGGCCGCTTTGCGTTCGCCGACCGCGCCGCCTCCGAACACGACGCAGCGGCGCCCTTCAACGTTCAGCAGAACCGGATACCATAACGCCATGGCAAGCGGTCACGCTCCTTCATGCGGAAGTTCGGACGCCCGCGGGATTTCAGCGCCGCGATCACAGCCAGCGGTGAAAGGAAGACCAGGATCCCGCGAACAGGTCGACGACGAGCAGGGCGTAGCCGAGCAGGTTCCAGTAGGAGATCCGCTTGCCGTCGTCGCGCGACGCCGCGCGGCGCAGCATGTAGACGACGTAGACGGCGCCGGAGGCGTAGGCGAGAACCACTTTCGCGTCCAGCAGTTCGGCTTTCTCTCCCCCGGTTAGAAGCGCCACCGTTCCCGTCGAGAGGGACATGAGCAGCAGCGGAACCCCGATCAGAGCGGCGCCGAACGAATACCGCTCCACCGGTTCCAGGCCGGGCAGGCGGCGGAGCGCTTCGCTCCACTTCCTTTTTTTGAGCCGGCGGTGCAGAAAAAGATAGATGCCCCCCAAGACCGCGCTGACCGTCAGCGCCGCGAAGGCGACCAGGATCAGGCCGACGTGGACGAACAGCAGCCGGCGCGCCGCTTCCCAGGGCACCAGCGGCACCCGCCGGTGCGGATTCTCCAGCAGGTTGAGCAGAAGCACCGCGAAGCCGGCCGCGTTCACGAGCAGGACGACCAAGTCGGCGCGGATGAGCCGATTCAGCAGAAACGAACCGGACACGAGCAGCCACGAGACGAAAAACGCGTATTCGTGCGCCGTGAACTTCGGGAAAGCCATGCGCCGGACCAGCAAGTCCGCAAGGAAAGCGGTCTGCAAAATCCAGACGAAAACAAGCAGCCCTGCGCCGATCCGCTTCGTCCTCCGATGGCCCCGATAGGCGTCGGAAACGAAAAACAGCAGGCTCAGGGCGTAAATATAAAGACAGGCGTCGGTCAGCCAATCCCGGGTCAGCATGAGAGCCTCTCCTTAAGAAACCCCGGACCGCCGGCAGTCAGCGCAGAGCCCCCGCCAGCTGGGACAGAAGCGCCGGCATTTCTTTCTGCTGCGCCGTCTTGGCGTTATCCGCTTCCGCGGCGCGGCTTTGTTCGGCCGCCTTGAGGCGGCGGACTTCGTCTTCCAGCGCGAACAGCTGGACGAACAGCGCCATGGCCGCGTCGGCCCGCTTCTCGGCGGCCAGCTCCTTGATGCGAAGGATCGGATCGTGAATGATCTGGTTCAGCATGCTCTTGGTCAGCTTGCGTATTTTGTTGGCCTGCGCCTCGTCCAGTTCGGGAAGCTTGCGAAGCAGACTGTCCAGCGTGGCTTCGTGAATCGCCGCCGCTTTCTGCTGCAGCGCCTGGATGAGCGGGCTGACGCCCAGCGTCGCATACCAGGATTGATAGGCCGCCCGTTCTTCGGCGATCATTTTCTCGATGACCGCGCTCTCCTGCTGGCGCTTGGCCAGATTCGTCTCGACGATGCCTTCCAGGTCGTCGATATCATACAGAAAGACGTTGGACAAGTTCCCGCAGTCCGGTTCGATATCCCGCGGCACCGCGATGTCGATGAGGAACAGCGGGCGCTTCTTCCGCTTCGCCATGGCCGCAGCGACGGCTTCCCGGGTCAGCACGTGGCCGTCGGCTCCGGTGCTGCTGATCACGATATCCACCTCGGACAGCCGGGACAGCGCTTCTTCCATCGGCATCGCGATCCCCTGGAACTTGTCCGCCAGCTCTTGGGCCCGGGACATCGTGCGGTTCACGACAAACACTTCCCTGGCGCCGTTCGCGTACAAATGCCGGGCGGTCAGCTCGCTCATTTTGCCGGCGCCGAGAATCATCACCTTTTTCTGGTCGAACCGGCCGAAGATCTTCTTGCCGAGCTCCACGGCGGCATAGCTGACCGAAACGGCGCTTTCCCCGATCGACGTCTCCGAGTGAGCCCGCTTCGCCAGCGTCACCGCCTGCTTGAACAGGCGGTTGAACAGCGTGCCGGTCGTTCCTTGCCGCTGCGCGAGCAGAAAGGCGTCCCGCACCTGTCCCAAAATCTGCGTTTCGCCGATCACCATGGAGTCGAGCCCGCAGGCGACGCGGAACAGATGCTCGATCATCCGGTCATCCTCGTACATATAGAGGTGAGGGTTGAACGACCGTCTCGGCATGCGGAACCATTGTTCCATGAACGAGCGAATGTAATGGCCGCACAGCGTATGCCGGTCGACAACCGCGTACAATTCCGTCCGGTTGCAGGTCGCCACGATGACGCACTCGAGAATGCCCGTCGTCTGTTTCAAGGCGTCCAGCGCATAGGGGAGATCCCGTTCGGAGACGGCAAAGCGTTCCCGGATCTCGACGGGAGCGGTTCGATAGTTCAGTCCGACGACGATCAGATGCACGAGCGTTCACCCGCCTTATTGCATGTCAAGCATTATTATAGCACAGTTCGACAGAAGGTCCCGGCGCATTTTTGACCAATTGATGAAAACATTCAGAAAACCCGGCATTTTCCTATTGTATCCAGAACGGTCCCGCCTCTATACGAAGGCACAGCAAAGCCATGAGGCACGGCCTCATGGCTTGTTCATCCTCTATTTGCCGCGCATCGGTCAAACGCATTCCACTTGCCCGATCTGCGGTTCCTCCACTTTCAGCTCGCCGATGCCGCGAATCAGCTTCTTCGCGTAGGTGCGGCTCGGTTTGAGCACATGGACCAGGTAATCAATCGCCAGCTGAGGGTCGACCGACTCGCCGCACGTGTAGCAGTCGATGGCCGCGAAGCCTTTCTCAGGATACGTGTGGATGGAGAGATGGCTCTCCGACAGCAGAACGAGAACTGTTGCGCCCTGGGGCTCGAATTGTCTGGATTGAACCGAGAGAATGGTCGCGCCGCACGCTTCCGCCGCTTCGACCATATGCGACTGGAGAAGTTCGGCATTGTTCAACGTATCGAAATCGATTCCCCAAGTGTCTACCGCAACATGCCGTCCGAAAGTAGAGTATTCCATCTTTCGGTTCCCCCTTCCTAGGAATAAAATGTGAAGCTGATTTCATCCGCTAGGACCTACGTCATTCACTTCCGAGGGAATCTGCTCTCTCTCAGCGCATTCATCCTGAGTGAATCCTGGTTCCTATTGTGTTGTCAACGAAAATAAAAATAACATCTATCCACCCGAATTGCAACCTTTTTTTTCGTCCCAGCCTATGCCGCAACGGCCGCATGCGTTCATCCTTTTTCGCGCAAGCCGCAAATTTTTGGCGGCGGCCGGCGTGCTGCCCGCTCGACACTAAAAAAACCGGAGCGTTGCTTTACGCTCCGGCTTACCGTAATGCAATGATGCCGCCGATTCTAGGCTTCCAGCGCAAACAACCTGCGGCTGTGCTGTTCCAGCCGCTTGTCGATCCACTGAACGGCTTCGGCCCGCTCGACCCGGTTGCGCAAATCCAGCAGCGCGTTGACGGCGCTGCGCAAATAGCCGATCTCCTCTTCGACCGACTGCAGGCGGAACTGCGCCTCCAGGCGGCCTGCCGTGTCTCTGCGCTCGTATACGTTGAAGAATTCTCCGCCCCGGCTCTCCTGAATTCGCGCGACTTGGCCGCGTTCGTAATGGTAAATCATCGCAAAACCCGGATAGATGCGTCGGACGACGGCATCGCCTTTGAAATGGGCGACCAGCTTGCGCAGAGCGTTGTTCAGCTTCGGCTTGACAACCCGGCAAGAGAGCTTGCAGGCGAATTCCCCGCCGCATCGCTCGAACGTGAGGCGGATCGCTTCTCCGCCCGCTTCATCCTCCATGACAATCTCCTGGTTGCCGTTATCCATCACGAAAACTTGCAGTTTCAGCTGCTGGATTTCACAAAGGGAAATTAGGCGCGGCATTTCGGCTTCGGTTACTGTCAGACTGGCGTTGACATACTCCGTGGCTACCCGTTGAGCCATAAAATCTCCTCAATTCCCTTTTTGTTGCAAGCGTGTGACTACAGTTTCTATTATACGCCACTTCGGCCGGCGTTTCCTGCGCGCCAGTCTCGATATCCCCGGGAATTTCCGTAAAAAACGATGCCTCCCGGCTTCCGCTCCGCTATTTACCCGTTATCCTCGCTTTCCTGGGCGCCCTTCTGCGCCTCCGAGGGGGGTCCGACGGCAATTCCGGCCTTCTGTCCGATCAGGCCCCACAATTCGTCGCGCCCCATTCCGGTCTCCGACGAGAACAGGACGAGCGGCTGGCTGTCGGCCATGCCCAGCGTCTCCCGGACGATGCGCGCGTGCTTGGGCCATCGGCTGCGCGGCAACTTGTCCGCCTTGGTGGCGACGACACTGAGCGGAATGCCGTAATGCGCCAGCCATTCGTACATGGCCAGGTCGTCCGCCGTCGGCGGGTGGCGCAGATCGACGAGCAGCAGCACCAGCTTCAGCGGCTCCCGCTCGCGCAGGTAGCGCTCGATCGTGCGCCCCCACTGCCGGCGCTGCACGCGCGATACTTTGGCGTAGCCGTAACCGGGCAAATCGACGAAATAGAACGCGCCGTCTACGCGGTAATAATTCAACTGCTGCGTCTTGCCGGGCTGCGAGCTCGTTCGGGCCAAATTGCGCCGCAGCAGCATCCGGTTGATCAACGACGATTTGCCGACGTTGCTTCGGCCGGCGAGCGCAATCTCCGGCAAGCCGTCGCGCGGAAACTGCGACGGGGCGGCCGCGCTGATCACGAATTCGCTTCGGTTGATGCGGATCACCATCGGCTATCTTCTCCCGTCAATGCGCGCCCAGCGGCGGAATTTCCTTCCCCTCGTCGTCTCCGCCCGCCATTACCGCCGGATCGGCCGGCAGGTTCTCGCCCTCGGCGGGCTCCTGCGCGCGTCGGGGGCGCAGCGGATCGGCCAGCGCATGCCGCAGCACTTCATCCATATGGCCGACCGGAATGAACGTGAGGTCCGCCCGGACGCTGTCCGGAATTTCTTTCAGGTCCCGCTCGTTGTCTTTCGGGATCAGCACTTTCCGAATACCGGCCCGGTGCGCCGCCAGCGATTTCTCCTTCAACCCCCCGATCGGCAGCACCCGGCCGCGCAAGGTGATCTCGCCGGTCATCGCCACTTCGCGCGACACCTTAAGGCCGGTGAGCGCCGAGATAAGCGCCGTCGCCATCGTGATGCCGGCCGAAGGGCCGTCCTTCGGAATCGCGCCTTCGGGAATATGAATATGAATGTCGTTCTTCTCATGGAACTGCGGATCGATGCCGAGCTGAACCGCGCGGCTGCGCGTATAGCTGAACGCCGCCTGGGCCGACTCCTTCATGACGTCGCCGAGCTTGCCGGTCAGCGTCAATTTGCCGCTGCCGGGCATGATCGTCACTTCGATGACGAGCGTGTCGCCGCCCACTTCGGTCCAGGCCAGCCCCGTCGCCGCGCCGACCTGGTCTTCTTCCTCCGCCACGCCGTACCTGAACTTGGCGGGACCGAGGAACGATTCGACTTGCCCCGGGTCCACGACGACCGGGGCGGAGGCGGGGTCGGCCACGATCCTTTTGGCCGTCTTGCGGCAGATGGCCGCCAGTTGCTGCTCCAGATTGCGGACCCCGGATTCGCGGGTGTATTCCCGCACGATCAGCGCCAGCGCTTCCGGCGTTAGCTCGAGCTGGTCTTCCTTGAGCCCGTTGTCCCGCTTCTGCTTCGGCAGCAGGTACCTTTTGGCGATCTCGATTTTCTCCAGCTCGGTATAGCCCGGAATATACAGCACTTCCATCCGGTCCAGCAGCGGCCTCGGAATGTTGTGCACGGCGTTGGCCGTCGTAATGAACATGACATGGGACAAATCGAACGGCACTTCGATATAGTGGTCGCTGAAAGCGGCGTTCTGCTCGGGATCGAGCACTTCCAGCAGCGCGGACGCCGGGTCGCCGCGGAAATCCATCGCCATCTTGTCGATTTCGTCCAGCAGGATGACCGGATTCAGCGTGCCGGCGTTGCGGATTCCCTGGATGATGCGTCCCGGCATCGCGCCGACATAAGTGCGGCGATGTCCGCGGATTTCCGCCTCGTCCCGGACGCCGCCGAGCGAGATGCGCACGAATTCGCGGCCGAGCGACCGGGCCACCGAGCGGGCCAGCGACGTCTTGCCGACGCCGGGCGGCCCGACCAGGCACAGAATCGGACCTTTCAGCTTCTGAACGAGCTTCTGCACCGCCAAATATTCGAGCACGCGCTCTTTCGGCTTTTCCAGTCCGTAGTGCTCCTCCTCCAGAATCTCTTCCGCCCGGGCGATATCGAGATGGTCTTCGGTCCGCTTGTTCCAAGGCAGCGCCAGCAGCCATTCCACGTACGTCCGAATCACCGCCCCTTCGGCGGATGCGGGCGGCATTTTCTCCAGGCGGTCGATCTCCTTCTCCACTTTGGCGGCGATTTTCTCCGGCAGCTCCGCTTCTTTGAGTTGGGCGCGAAGCTCGTCGATTTCGCCGGCGCGCCCTTCTTTCTCGCCAAGCTCCTTCTGGATCGCCTTCATCTGCTCGCGCAGGTAATACTCCTTCTGCGTCTTCTCCATCTGCTTCTTGACGCGCTGGCTGATCTTGCGCTCAAGCTCTAGCACTTCGCGCTCGTTGCTCAGAAAATCGAGCAGCTTCTCCAGGCGCTCGCGAACGTTGATCGTCTCCAGTATTTCCTGTTTGTCCCGGATTTTCAGCGGCAGATGGCTCGTGATGACGTCGGCCAGACGGCCGGGCTGGTCGATGTCGGTGACCGCGGCCATCGTTTCCGGCGTAATTTTCTTGGACAGGTTGATATAATGATCGAACTGGCTGAGCACGGCGCGCATCAGCGCGTCGAGCTCGGAATCCGCCGTTTGCTCTTCCGGCAGTTCCTTCGCGATGACTTCGTAAAATATGTGGTTCGGCAAGTATTGCTCGATTTCCGCGCGGACGATGCCTTCGACCAGCACGCGGATCGTTCCGTTCGGCAGCTTGAGCATCTGGCGGACTTTGGCAATCGTGCCGACCCGATATATATCCTCCTGCGTAGGTTCTTCGATATTCACTTCCGCCTGCGAACAAAGCAGGATCAGATGATCGTCGATCATGCACTGTTCGAGCGCCCGGACCGATTTCTCCCGGCCGACGTCCAAATGAAGCACCATGCTGGGATAGACGAGCAGCCCCCGCAAGGGCAGAAGGGGAAGAGAGCGGCTTTTCGGTTTGCTCGATCCCATGTCCGGCACCTCCTTTTTTATGAAATAGCCTCTCGGCATTCGCCGAGGCAGATGGGGCAAGGATTTTCCTGTACCCCT
>ENA-UOWJ01000509-UOWJ01000509.1-bioreactor-metagenome-genome-assembly--contig:-NODE-509-length-15459-cov-18.647819_pt1 | contig 15459 bp, 15 predicted proteins | sample MGYA00238156_ERZ761611 | MGnify/ENA primary metagenome ERZ761611 (study PRJEB28900, sample SAMN06268034) | bioreactor metagenome | isolation source: Joint BioEnergy Institute, California, USA...
CGACTGAGTTGTGGTACGGCATGGATCAATACGCATGGTGAGATTTTCCCGCATGTACCTTTTGGTGGATGGAAGCATTCGGGCATCGGTGCCCAGTTCGGACTGAGTGGGCTGCTCGAAAATACGATTCAACAGGTTGTTCATATCAATAAAACTTAAATCAAAAAAAGCTCAAGTTTAACTTGAGCTTTTTTCTTTTACTTAAAATATATCAACGTAATAAAGGGCGGGCAGCCTGAAAATCAAAATGTAATTGCTTGAATTTATTTAAGACAATATAAGATTTGATATGACCAATAAAATTACAGCTCAGCAATTTTTCAGTCACAAAATTTGCCAGCATTTCCAGATTTTTGGCACCTACTTTTAACATGAAATCTGCATCACCACTTAAAGAAAAAGCTTCCTGAATAGCTTCTTCTTCTTCAATCAATTGTTGAAAAGCGATCTTCGCTGCTGCGTCATGTGTTTTGAGATTGACCTGAACCATAGCCAAAACTGCAATTCCCAAAGCTTCAGGATGAATGCAGGCGCTATAACCCAAAATAATTCCTTTTTGCTCCAGCAGCTGACGCCGTCTAGAACATTGAGAGGCTGACAAACCGATTAAATCTCCGATTTCCTGATTCGTCAGGCGCCCATTTTTTTGCAAAGCCTGGATGATTTTCCAGTCAAATTTATCCATTGCATCCATTGCATTGAATCCTTATCCGATACACGTTTTATGTGTTTTTGAATCATTGTGACTTGCATTATGCACGAAATCAGAAAATGAAATGCAATATTCTGTAATTGAAGCATAATAAGTGATAGGGAAAATAATAATGTTTATGGAAATTGGTCAGTACCTTAATCAGCGCCTGCAAGAACTAGGAATTCAGTATATTTTTGGTGTGCCAGGTGACTTTAATCTCTCCTATTTAGAACAGATCGAAATTGATCCAAAACTGGAATTTATCGGTAACTGTAATGAGCTAAATGCAGCTTATGCAGCAGATGGTTATGCGCGTTTACATGGTGTCGGTGCTTTGCTGACCACTTATGGTGTTGGTGACTTGAGCGCGATTAACGGCATTGCAGGTGCATATGCCGAGCAGGTTGCCATGGTGCATATTTCCGGTATCCCGCCTTTGCATGCCGTAGAGCAGGGTGCTTTGTTACACCATACCCTGATTGATGGCGATTATGACAATATCATGAACTGCATGCGCGAATTTACCGTGGCACAGACACGTTTGACTCCAGCCAATGCAGTGAGTGAAATTGACCGGGTATTAAAGCAATGTATATTGATGCGTCGACCGGTTCATATCCAGCTTCCATCGGATATTACCCATCTTCAGATTAAAGTACCTAAGCAGCCTCTGGATCTGAGCCGTCCACAGAGTGATCCAAAACTTCTGCAAGAAACTGCGGCACGGATAGCCAAACGCATCAAACAGGCACGTCAGCCAGTCCTGCTCATTGACAATGAAGCAGAAATTTTCCAGCTTACCGATATGCTGCAAAATTGGGCTGAGCGCATGCAGATTCCCTATACCTGTCTGTCTACTGCCAAAAATATCATGAATGAAAGTCACCCCTTATATGCGGGCGTTTATGCAGGTGCAGCAAGCGCAGCATCGACTTGTCAGCTGGTGGAACAGTCGGATTGCCTGATCGCTATTGGGCCACGTTTTACCGATGTTGCCACCGCATTTTTCTCACATCGTGTATCCGTACAAAATATGTTGTATCTGGCGGATTCCTGTCTTTGTCTGGATGGGCAGATGATCAGTGGACTGGATTTAGCTCAGTTGATCCAAGCTATCTCAAAACAGACTTTAGATGATCAACCACGTACTTTTAATCCTGCACCGAAACCATCGTTACAAACTCAACAGATCGAAGAAAATACTGCGCTGAGCCAAACTGCACTCTGGCAGCAGATTTCTGAATTCTTACAGGAAGATGATGTGATTGTGGCAGAAGTGGGCACCGCCAATGCGGGGTTGTCTGGACTAACCTTGCCAGTGACCGCCAAGTATCTGGTACAACCGATCTGGGGTTCAATCGGCTATACCTTGCCTGCCTTGCTTGGCAGTATGCTTGCTGCACCACAGCGCCGTCATCTGCTGTTTATTGGTGATGGTTCGATTCAGCTGACCATTCAGGAGCTTTCTACCTTATTAAGAGAAGGCTTAAAACCCGTAATTTTTATTTTAAATAATGGCGGCTATACCATTGAACGTTTGATCATGGGTGAAAATGCCAAGTACAACGATATTCAGAACTGGCAATACAGCCAGTTTGCTCAAGTCTTTTCTGCTGATACTCCGCATCAGGCTCATATAGTGAAAACCCCGGCAGAATTAAAGCGTACACTCGCACAAGTTCATCAGGCTGAGGAATTATGTCTGATTGAACTGCAACTCCCACGTATGGATGCTCCACAACGCTTAAAACAGTTTGCTGAAGTCGTGGCACGCTATGACTATGGTGAATATGGTTATAAGCAGCTGGTTGAGCAGAATACACCTCCCTACAAAAAGGCAATCTAGCAAAATGTAGAAATTAAAAAAAATTGTTCACAAGGAGTGACAATATGGATGTTGAAGATCATCAATTAAAAAAACAGCTTTCCAACCGGCATATCCAGCTAATCGCCTTAGGCGGAGCGATCGGTACAGGATTATTTTTAGGTTTATCACATACGATTCAGCTGGCAGGCCCATCAGTGCTTCTGGGCTATGCCATCGCTGGCATCATTGCATTTCTGATCATGCGCCAATTGGGTGAAATGGTGGTGCATGAACCGGTCAGTGGTTCATTCAGTTATTTTGCCAATAAATACTGGGGCAAAAAAGCAGGCTTTATTTCAGGCTGGAATTATTGGGTGCTCTATGTCTTAGTCAGTATGGCTGAGTTGAGTGCAATCGGTACTTTTGTTCAGTTCTGGTGGCCGGAGATTCCGACCTGGCTCACGGCACTGGCATTCTTCCTGCTTATGAATGGGATCAATCTGGTCAATGTCAAATTCTTCGGTGAGAGCGAATTTATATTTTCCATGGTCAAGATCATTGCCATTTTAAGCATGATCGGATTCGGGATCTATCTGCTGTTTAGCGGTTCTGCAGGAAGTCAGGCCAGTGTGACCAACTTGTGGCAGCATGGCGGATTTTTCCCTGAGGGCTGGTCGGGTTTTATGATGGCACTTGCCGTGATTATGTTTGCATTTGGTGGGCTGGAGCTGATTGGTATTGCCGCCAGTGAAACCAAAAATCCAGAAAAGACCATTCCAAAAGCAGTCAATCAAATTGTCTACCGTGTACTGATTTTCTATATTGGTGCCATTGGTGTGTTGCTATGTCTCTATCCATGGAATCTGGTGGCGCAAGGCGGTAGTCCGTTCGTAATGATTTTCCAGTCATTGAATAGTCACGGCGTGGCCAATGTTCTTAATTTTGTAGTTCTGGTCGCTGCACTTTCAGTCTATAACAGTTGTATTTACTGTAATACCCGTATGTTGTTGGGTCTGGCTCAGCAGGGTAATGCACCGGCATTCTTAAAGAAAATTAACCGCCGTGGTATCCCGGTGAATGCTGTTCTATTCTCGGCAGCAGTCTCCGGTATCTGTGTATTAATGAATTACCTCATGCCGGGTGAAGCTTTTGGTATTCTGATGTTGCTGGTGGTTTCTGCTCTGGTGATTAACTGGCTGATGATTTCACTGACTCATCTGAAATTCAGAAAAGCCATGCAAGAACAGCAGCAGACGACCGCATTCCCAAGCCTGTTTGGCCGCTGGAGTAATTACCTGACGATTTCATTTATCATCATGATCTTAATGATCATGAGCTTTACCAAAGAGATGCAGATTGCCGTTGCACTTGTCCCGGTCTGGCTGCTGTTTTTGACAGTAATGTATGTGATGAAATATCGCAGGAAACCTGTGCTCTTGCCTGAATCTACTGAACCCACCACTTAAATAAAAAGGCCCTGAACAGGGTCTTTTTTCTATTATATTGTCTTGATCAGGTGACGGATTAATTATCATAAAACCGTCATAAAGCTGTAACCCGGCTGTCATATTCCAAAATCAAAATGTGAGTATCGAAAACAGGTACTCAACTGAATCAAAAGTGGTGTACTCGAAATTTTAATAAATGAGAGAGATCCAGAATGCGCTTAACAAATATAGCAATCTTAATTGCAGCGGGGGTAGCGGCATCCACGACAGCGAATGCAGCACGTGACACTATTCAAATCGCAGGTTCTTCTACTGTTTTACCTTATGCCAGTATTGTCGCTGAAGAATTTGGCAATACTTTCCCTCAGTTTAAAACACCAGTCGTTGGTTCAGGTGGTTCATCTGGCGGCCTAAAACAGTTCTGTAATGGTGTAGGGGACAATACCATTGATATTGCCAATGCCTCGCGTCAAATCAAAAGTGCCGAACTGGCAGAATGTAAAAAGAATGGTGTCAACAAGGTACTAGAAATCAAGATCGGGTATGACGGGATTGTCTTTGCATCTAATTCAAATAAAGCCGCTTATAAATTACGACCTCAGCATGTTTATGCTGCTTTAGCTGCGCAGTTACCTTCTAAAGGGAAAATGGTGGCTAATCCATATACCCGCTGGAACCAGATTGATCCAGCTTTGCCGAATGAACCCATCACTTTAGTGATTCCGGCTTCAAATCATGGCACACGTGAAGTCTTCCAGGAGAAGATGGTGGATGCAGGTTGTGAAACGTATGCTGCAATTAAGTCTCTAGATAAAGATGCCAAGAAAAAGGCGTGTAGCACCTTCCGTAAGGATGGACGCGTCATTGAAATATCAGGTGACTATACTGAAACCTTGGCACGTTTAAAGACCTCACCAAGTGCAGTCGGTGTCTTTGGTCTGGGCTTCTATGACCAGAACCGTGATCGTCTGCGTGTAGCTACAGTCAATAACGTGGCACCTTCTGAAAAGACCATTTTAAACGGTGCTTATCCGGTATCTCGTCCATTGTTCTTCTATGTCAAAGGCGAACACCTGAAATCAATCAAAGGTTTGCAACAGTTCACAGAGTATTTCCTGAATAAAAAGGTATCGGGTAAGGGTTCCAAGCTGGAAAAAGCCGGCTTGATTTCAATGTCAGACAAAGAACGTGCAGCAGTGCTGGCAAATTTTAAGGCTGCAAAAGCCGTAGTAGTGAAATAAAACAGGATTTAGGGAAATGCTGGTGACAGTCGACCTGTCATCGGCTTTTCATGGCAAGCAAGTTTTTTCACAGACTAAAATCCTGAAAAGAACCATGGAGAATACATGAATCTGCTACTTATAGGTGTGTTACTGGCTTTAATTGCCATCGCCTATCAAATCGGATTAAGTAAAAGCCGGAAACTAGCAGGTCAGGGCAATAATTCTGCGATGCTACATTCACGTCCTGGATATTATGGCGCACTGGTAGCTTTGTGGTGTGGACTTCCTGCATTTTTGATTCTGATGGCATGGAACATTGTTGAACCTAGCCTGCTGGAACAGGTCGTAATTAAACACCTGCCTCATGATGTTTTGACTCATCTGGATCAAGCCAGTCTGAGTGTGGTCATAGATCGTGTACAGGCATTGGCTTCCGGTTTCGGTGTCAGTGATCAGCCGGCTGCTTATGAACTTGCAGCAGCAGAACAATTAGCTAAATTTTCTACCATCGGTACTTTTGCCAAACTGGCAGTTGTCATTTCTGTGGCTTTGGCCGGTCTGGTCTGGGCAAAAAAACGGATCAGCCAGAATTTTCGTGCACGGAATCAGGTCGAAAAGATCATGAATATCGGGCTGGCCTTGTGTTCTGGAGTAGCCATCCTGACCACACTCGGCATTGTGATGTCGATGTTTGGCGAAGCCATGCGATTCTTCAGCTTTGTCAGTCCACTGGATTTCTTCTTTGGCACCGAATGGGATCCGGGTTTTAGCACCACGGGTCATGCCGAAGGCAGTTATGGATTATTGCCATTGCTGTGGGGAACATTGATGGTCAGCGGGATTGCATTACTTGTTGCAGTCCCCTTAGGACTGATGATTGCGATTTATCTGGCCGAGTACGCATCACCACGCTTCCGAGCTTGGGCAAAGCCGACCATTGAGGTTTTGGCTGGAATTCCAACGATTGTCTACGGTGTTTTCGCCTTAATGATTCTGGGGCCATTTCTTAAAAGTCTAGGTGCTTTGGTCGGTATTGATATTAATGCCACCAGTGCGCTTACTGCTGGCTTCGTCATGGGCATCATGATTATTCCATTCGTGTCATCTTTATCAGACGACATTATTACCCAGGTCCCACGTGCCTTAAGGGATGGTTCTTTAGGTCTGGGCGCGACCAAATCAGAAACGATTCGTCAGGTTGTCTTACCAGCCGCTTTACCCGGCATTATTGGCGCTTTTTTGCTGGCTGCATCGCGGGCCATTGGTGAGACCATGATTGTGGTACTCGCAGCAGGAAACAGTCCGCAACTGCATGCCAATCCACTGGAAGCAGTTTCAACAGTGACCATTACCATCGTCAATCAGTTGACGGGTGATACTGACTTTGCCAGTCCGCAGGCGCTGGTGGCTTTCGCCTTAGGTCTTACTTTGTTTGTCATTACTTTGGGGCTGAACATTGTTGCACTGTACATCGTGCGTAAATATCGAGAGCAATACGACTAATGAGTACTTCAAATACAACGCCTGTAGATCAGCCTATTGATCCATCTGTGGCTGCTGAGCAACGTGAAAAGCGCAGGAAGACCATTCAGAGCTCTCTTGCACGACGTCATCGTAAAGAAAAAACCTTTCGTGTCATGGGGCTTTCTGCTGTATTAGCCGGTTTATTTTTTGTAGTGGTGCTTTTCGGCAGTATTTTGGGCAAAGGTTTGCCGGCATTCTGGCAAAGCAGTATGAGCTTGCCGATTCATTTTGATCCAGCCATTGTCAATATTGGTCCCAAGCCTAAACAGGCTGCGGGAGAGTCCCAGGCACAATTTGAACAGCGTATGGTGGATTGGCAAATGCAGGTCGGTCTGGTCGACTGGGATGCCTTGATTGTAAATGGCATGATTGCCAAAGACAGTAAGCTGGAAAGCCAGCGTGATGAACTGGGCTATTTATATACCAGTTCAGAAGCGTATCGTCTGCGGGATATGGTACTGAATAATCCGGCTCTGGTCGGTCAAACCAAAGACGTAAAAATTCTGGCAGATGCCAATGTTGATGTCTGGCTGGCTGGCAATATTGACCGCGATCTGCCCGATGAACAGCAACAGCTCAGTCCTGAAGTCCGTCAGCTTGCGGATGATATGAAAGCTTCTGGCATAATAGAAAGTAGCTTTAATACCAATATCTTTACCAGTCCGGACTCGCGCAGTTCACCTGCTACCTCAGGTCTCGCAGGCGCATTTATGGGCTCATTGTTCATGATGCTGATCGTGATCTTTATCTCGATTCCGATCGGGGTAGCATCGGCCATCTATCTGGAAGAATTTGCACCGAAGAACTGGATTACCGATGTCGTAGAAGTGAATATTAATAACCTTGCAGCAGTTCCTTCCATTGTCTTTGGTTTACTCGGTGCAGCGATTTTTATTGGCTGGATGCATTTACCACTGTCAGCACCGTTGGTGGGTGGTCTGGTATTAAGTTTGATGACACTACCGACTGTGATTATTACTACGCGTGCATCACTTAAAGCCGTACCGCCATCCATTCGTCAGGCAGCATTAGGCTTAGGTGCATCACGCTTGCAAACCGTATTTCACCATGTTTTACCGCTTGCACTACCAGGTATTTTGACGGGGGCGATTATTGGTGTGGCACAAGCACTGGGTGAAACGGCCCCGCTATTATTGATCGGGATGAGTGCTTTTGTCGCAAGTGTACCGGCTTCACCATTTGATCAATCCACAGCATTGCCGGTGCAAATTTTCCTGTGGCAAGGCAATGAGCTGCGTAACTTCTTCGAAGGACGTACTGCAGCAGCCATTATTGTACTTCTGGCCATGATGATCAGCCTGAACAGCTTGGCCATCTGGTTACGTAAGAAATTTGAAGTCCGTTGGTAAGGAAGGGCAGAATATGAATACAGCAAATCCAACTATAAATGCCTTAGAAAAGGATCCGTCTGTGAATCCACAACATACACAATTTACCCAAGATTCTGTGACCCAAAAGCCGGCGACTGCTTTTGTTTCCCAGTTTGATACTCAGGCTGAAAACAAAGCACCGAAAAAGTCAGATCAGGTCAAAATCAGTACCTCAGATGTACATGTTTACTATGGTGAAACAGAAGCAATTAAAGGCATTGATCTGAACATCTATGAAAATGAAGTGATTGCTTTTATCGGTCCTTCAGGTTGTGGTAAGTCAACATTCCTGCGTACTTTAAACCGGATGAATGACACGATTGATCGCTGTCGTGTAACCGGTAAGGTGTTGCTGGATCATCAGGATATTTATGACACGAATCTGGATGTGGTATTGCTGCGTGCGCAGGTGGGGATGGTGTTCCAGAAGCCAAACCCTTTTCCAAAATCGATTTTTGACAATGTCGCTTATGGGCCAAAATTGCATGGTCTGGCACGGGATAAATATGATCTGGAAGAAATTGTAGAAAACAGCTTGCGTAAAGCGGGATTATGGGATGAAGTCAAAGACCGTTTAAATCAGCCGGGTACGGGGCTGTCGGGTGGTCAGCAGCAGCGTTTATGTATTGCACGGACGATTGCCGTTTCTCCTGAAGTGATTCTGATGGATGAACCTTGTTCAGCACTTGATCCGATTGCAACAGCCAAAGTTGAAGAACTGATCTCCGAGCTTTCAACCCAATACACCATTGCTATTGTGACTCACTCCATGCAGCAGGCAGCGCGAGTCTCTGATCGGACTGCTTATTTCCATTTAGGTGATCTGATTGAAGTCAACTCGACCGAGAAAGTCTTTACCCAGCCAGATCATCAGCTCACTGAGGCCTATATTACCGGGCGTTTTGGTTAAGAAGTTTGATCTAATGAAAAAAGGGCTAAAAAGCTCTTTTTTTATATCTAAAAATAATCAAAGAATAGGAGATATATCAATTGAATCAGTGAAATGTGGAAAAATAAACCGAATCCTATTGTGCCCGAAATTCTTATAGAATATGCCGTCTTTGACATGGCAGAGCTGTCAAAAGATAGATGTTAAGAAAAGGTTGCATCCGCTATGAAAACACTCAAAAAGATGTCAGTTTTTCTGATGCTGCTGATTGCATTAAGTTTAAGCATGGGTGGTCTGTGGCATCAATTACAAGGCGGCAGCATGTTTTATACACTGATTGGATTGCTGTATGGACTCAGTTTGAATTTCTATTTCAAAAAGCAGGAAAAAGCCTTATATACGAATTCTGCTATATTGCTAGGAGTTATTATCTGGGCAGGTTATCAACATGGCATTAATTTTCTATAGTGCGAATTATTTTTGCCTTACTAAGACCATATGGATACTGCTCCGTTTCAGCAATTAAACAACAATATTCTATTGAAAAAAATTCATTTGACCTTATCTTAAATTGAAACCTATATAAATAATTGAGACCCGATTTTTATGTTATTTCATACCCCCAAATTACCCGCTGAAATCCGTATTAGTCACTTGAATGCGCGCATTAACGAGCAACGAAAAAAAATAGCGCAAACAACTTCATCTAAACTGGAACTTTTGCAATTGAGCCAGCAATTGTCAAAAGAAGCGCGTGCGCGTAAGAAAACTAACCAGAAAATCTATGTGCTCGATTTTAAAGGTGATATGGCTGCGTCTGCAGTAGAAAGCCTGCGTGAAGAAATTACCCTGATTCTATCTACAGCAAAAGCTGGTCGTGATCGTATCATTGTACGTTTAGAAAGTCCGGGTGGTATGGTACATGGTTATGGTCTTGCAGCTGCGCAACTGGTGCGCTTACGTGAAGCGGGTTTCCATGTGACCATCTGTGTCGATAAAGTGGCAGCCAGTGGCGGTTATATGATGGCGTGTATTGCAAATGAAGTGATTTCTGCGCCGTTTGCGATTGTGGGTTCAATTGGGGTAGTGGCACAGGTGCCGAACTTTAACCGTCTGCTGAAAGAAAACAAGATCGATTTTGAACTTTATACTGCGGGTCAATATAAACGTACGGTGACCATGTTTGGTGAAAATACCGAAGAGGGCAAAGCCAAGTTTGAAGAAGAATTGCAACAGACACATGCCTTGTTTAAACACTTCGTGGAAAAATATCGTCCACAGTTAAATGTTGAAAAAGTGGCAACGGGTGAACACTGGTATGGTCAGGATGCCCTAGACCTGAATCTGGTAGATAAACTGCAAACTTCCGATGAATATCTGCTAGGCCTATTACCACAACATGATGTGTATTTAATCCAGACCCGTAAAAAACCAACGCTGGGCGAAAAACTAGGTTTGCAAGCAGCACAAATTGCAGATTCTTTTATCCCTGCGGTGATGAATAAAGTGGTAGATACGCTAACCAAAGCCAATTCAAATCTGGTTCAGATGCGCGATCCTAAACTTTAATTCATTATTCAGTTATGAATCTAAGAGCTCACTTCGGTGGGCTTTTTTATGAGCTAAAATCAAACAATTGTGCTATAAGTAACTGACTTATAGAGGTTTCTCATTTATATGCTCACGTTTCTTTTACTATTCGGCTTCTTCAGTATCATTTTTATTCCGATGCTATGTATGTTCTATTCTGAAGCGAAATTAACCACTGACGAATCGAAGAAGATTTTATTTTGGCTCAGCTTTCTTCCGGGCACTTCAATCTTTTTACTTTACGCATTTTTAAAGCCAGATGCTCCACCTGTTATTCCTTCGCAGGACTGTGGCGTGATTCAATTTTACCAATTCAATGCTCGTCGTGGTGGTTACTTTGAGCGTGTCAGCATCCGCTTTGATGGTGCTCAATATAATCGTCATCTATTTTTTGATAAGCATCTAAAGAAAATTCCTCAAGGTCAAAAAGCCTGCTTTGAATATTTAGATAAGTTCAAATATCCGCATTTGGCAGAATCTAAGCTGGTTAAATGGATTGAACCTTCATAAATATCAGCCATGGTTACTGCTCATCAGCTAAAATGAAGCATATTTCCATTAAGAGCAGAAAGATGACCGTGGCTGAAGCATTTTTAGCAATCCAAAATTGTTATTTTAACTATGAATTTGAGGAACTGAATTTAGCGGATGACTTCCCAGAAGAGTTGCCTGTTTCTCTACGTGGAATTATGTACAGACATGAGATTCAATATCCCGATGCCACCTATTATATTTATTACAGCGAGATATTGACGGGTAATGAATTGCAAAAAATGAAAGATGATTGGCAGCGATATTGCCCACTTCCATAATTTAAAATAAGAAAATATAAAATCTAAGTCTTTAATTCCAGCAAATAAAAAAGCTCACTTTAGTGGGCTTTTTTATTTGCTGGAATTAACATCAATCCACCAGTAAACATCGCCCCAACTGTCGCTAATAATATATCTTTATGGGCATCCCACATATCACCTTGCTGGCCGTTATAACTTTCCGCCTGTTCAGGTGATAAGCCAATGGCGATCAGCCATTCAATCCATTCATAAATCAGACTGGTTGCCATCACAAATTGAATGACTAAAAGAAAAATGGTGAATGGTTTTTGCTGGGGTAACCAGACCTGAAACAGTCGATAAAAAACAGGATAGAGCAACAGGCCAAAAACCAGATGCACAAAACGGTCAAACATGTTGCGAGACCAGCCTATGAGAGCATTTAGGTCAAAGCCAAACAGTGTCTGAATCCAGTCATTATAAGGCACATAAGAATATAGATAATGTGCTGCAACGATATGGATGAATAAAAACAGAATATACAGATTAAAACTAAGAAAACTGAGTCCGATTTTATACAGGCAGAAAATCAGCATACCGATCATAAATAGGGTACCGGTCTGATGCAGTAAATAGGATTGCATTTCCAGAGGCTGAATGCTGGCAACAATGATCGCAGCCACCAAAACCCCCAGGCTGATCAAATGTTTGCCGCTCAATCGATGATCTATCATCTTGTTATCTGTCGTTTTGTTTTAAAGTTGAAAATAATTATAAATAAAAAAAGCGAAGCCGGAGCCTCGCTTTTGGTCTTAATTATCTAAATTAGATTTTAGAAATTAAGTCTTTAATTTGTTTTGCCTGGTCAGCAGCATTACCTGTATAAGTTGCAGGGGTCATTTCAGCCAGACGTGCACGGTCTGCAGCAGGAACTGCTTCAAGCTCATTACCATTCACGAAGCTCACCATCATGTCACGAGTCATCGCTTGACCACGAGTCAGTGCTTTCAGTTTTTCGTATGGTTTTTCAACGTTATAACGACGCATTACTGTTTGGATTGGTTCAGCCAGAACTTCTTGTGCGTGGTCAAGATCTTCAAGAATACGAGCAGCATTCAGTTCAAGTTTACCGATACCTTTTAAGCATGCCTCAAACGCGATCAAGCTTTGTGCAAAACCAACACCCATGTTACGAAGCACAGTAGAGTCAGTTAAGTCACGCTGCCAGCGAGATACAGGCAGTTTTTCGCCCAGGTGAGCCAATACGGCATTTGCAATACCCAGGTTACCTTCAGAGTTTTCAAAGTCGATTGGGTTCACTTTATGCGGCATGGTAGAAGAACCCACTTCGCCTTCTTTCAGTTTTTGTTTGAAGAAGCCAAGAGAGATATAACCCCAAACGTCACGGTTAAAGTCGATCAGAATCGTGTTGAAACGACGAAGCGCATCAAACAGTTCCGCCATGTAGTCATGCGGTTCGATCTGAGTCGTATATGGGTTGAAAGTCAGACCTAAAGATTCCACGAAAGCTTGTGAATGAGCAGGCCAGTTGATTTCTGGGTAAGCAGAGTAGTGCGCATTGTAGTTACCTACAGCACCGTTGATTTTGCCTAGCAGTTCAACATTTTTGAACTGTTTGATTTGACGAGCCAGACGGTAAGCCACGTTCGCCATTTCTTTACCCAAAGTGGTTGGGCTGGCAGTTTGACCGTGAGTACGAGACAGCATTGGCTGTTCAGCGTGAGTCTCAGCCAAAGCCACGATTGAATCGATAATTTGTTGCATAGACGCGATTAAAACATCACGGCCATTTTTCAGCATTAAAGCATGAGACAGGTTATTGATGTCTTCAGAGGTACATGCAAAGTGAATGAATTCACCCGCATTTTTCAGCTCTTCAATCCCTGCAATTTTTTCTTTCAGGAAATACTCAACCGCTTTCACGTCATGGTTTGTAGTACGTTCGATCTCTTTAATGCGGTTGGCATCTTCTTCAGAGAAGTTTGCAACAATCGCATCAAGTGCAGCATTGGTTTCAGATGAGAAAGCTGGCACTTCAGTGATTTCAGGACGGTTGGCAAGCGCTTGTAACCAACGCACTTCAACAGTCACACGAGCATGGATCAGACCAAACTCAGAAAGAAAAGGGCGCAGCGCATCACATTTGCTAGCGTAGCGTCCATCTAATGGAGAAAGTGCAGTTAAAGCGTTCATATCGATTCCCTAAATTTTGGAATTAAACGAAAAACGGTGCGCGTACAACAACATGGTTTAGATCACCTGAAACTGTAAGCGCGCGAGATTTTGGATATCCTGTAGCAGCTTGCGCTTGCCAAAAATCATGCCCCATGAACTGCCACCAAGCTGACGCCATAAGTGCGCCATCTGCAGTCCAGTAAAGAGTGAAGCACGGATGCGGTTGGTATGACCGGAATCTTTAAAGGCTTCAGCATTGCCACGCACCATGATCCGCGGATTGATCTGTCCGGCGGTATCGACATAGGTTTGAGCGAGATTGGCAATGATGCTGGGGTGCATGTAATTGTTATCGAAGAAGGAGAGCTGTCTGAGGATTTTTTGCTGGGATTGTTCGATGATTTCAACAAACTTGGGATTACTATAGACCTTCTTTTCTAACTGAAGAAGTGCCATGGCATAGGACATTGGAAGTTTGGTCGATGAAAGTTTTGGAAGTCTGGATTTTGGGGACGTATTAAAAGGTTGGGTAATGCTGCTTTCCAGGGTTTTTAAACCGAGGGAAATATCGGCCAGCTGATTAAAGAAGTCTAAGGTCTGGGCATTTAACTTGCCACTTGGACGGATATTTAAACTGGCTTTAATCAACTGCTCAAAATAGAAATTACCGCTTTCACCAATGCTTTGCTGTCCCGTCAATGCAGTCATATGCGTCAGCTGGGTGGCCTGAAAAACCCCTGCCAGCGCCAATGCACGATTTTGACGAACATTCAACGTTGTGGCTTGTTGAAACGGTAACTCCGTCATGCCGAAATCATCCTTTAATAAAATCAGGTTTAGGCGCATTGGTATGATGAATCACGCCACCACCTAAACAAACTTCACCTGAGTAGAATACAACGCTTTGACCCGGGGTCACAGCACGTTGCGACTCATCAAATTCAACACGAACACCATTTGGTGTTTCTGGATCCTTGAAAATAGTACACGCTTGGTCAGGCTGACGGTAGCGGGTTTTTGCCGTACAGCGGAAACCTGATTCAGGAATATCCTGTTCACCGGCTACCCAGTCAATCGCTTCAGACCACAATATGGTACTTTGCATCAGTGGATGTTCATGACCTTGACCGACCACCAGACGGTTACCTTCGATATCTTTATGCAGTACAAACCAGGCACCTTCTTCCGCGCCTTTCATACCGCCAATACCGATCCCGCCGCGTTGACCGAGCGTATAGTACATTAAGCCGTGATGATCACCAACCTCTTTGCCATCTTCCAGCACGATTTTTCCAGGTTGAGCCGGTAAATATTGCTTTAAGAAGTCATTGAAGCGACGTTCCCCAATAAAACAGATACCCGTAGAATCTTTTTTCTTGGCTGTTGCCAGACCTAATTCTTCTGCAATTTTACGGACTTGCGGTTTTTCAATTTCGCCGACAGGGAACAGGGTCTTATTAATTTCACGACCATGAACCGCATGCAGGAAGTAAGTCTGGTCTTTATTATTGTCATAACCACGCAGTAATTGAGCATATTGCTCACCACGTGAATTGGTCATGGTCTCGCCGCGACGACAGTAGTGACCGGTGGCAATAAAGTCGGCGCCGAGATTGATCGCATGATCCAGGAAGGCACGGAATTTAATTTCTTTATTACACAAAATATCCGGGTTTGGCGTACGGCCAGCAGCATATTCAGCCAGGAAATGCTCGAACACGCGATCCCAGTATTCCATCGCGAAGTTGGCAGTATGCAGTTTAATCCCGATCTTGTCGCAAACGGCTTGTGCATCGGCAAGATCTTCCATTGCCGTACAGTATTCTGTGCCGTCATCTTCTTCCCAGTTTTTCATGAAAAGACCTTCAACCTGATAACCCTGTTGAAGTAAAAGTGCAGCAGAAACAGATGAATCTACACCACC
>ENA-UOWJ01000525-UOWJ01000525.1-bioreactor-metagenome-genome-assembly--contig:-NODE-525-length-15071-cov-9.035229_pt1 | contig 15071 bp, 16 predicted proteins | sample MGYA00238156_ERZ761611 | MGnify/ENA primary metagenome ERZ761611 (study PRJEB28900, sample SAMN06268034) | bioreactor metagenome | isolation source: Joint BioEnergy Institute, California, USA | place...
AGCTGATCGCGGTCGGACCGGTCACGGTGGCGGTGCCGTTGGACGGCGCGGTGACGACGTCCACCGAGGTCGCCGTGCCTTCGCTGAGTGCCAGCGTCAGCGGCGTTGCGGCCGCGCCGTAGCCGACCGACGCGGTGACATCGCCGGCGACCGGCAGGCGGTCGGCCACGGTGATCGAGCGCGCCGCGGTGACACTGTACGGCGCGCCTGTACCGGTGGAGGCATCGGTGGCCGTGACATCAAACGCGAATGTTCCCAGTGCGCTTGGTGTCCCGCTGATCGTACCGGTGCTCGTCAGGATGAGGCCCGGTGGCAGGGTCCCGCTGGTGATGCCGTAGGTGTACGGTGCGGTACCGCCGCTGGCCGGATCGACCGTCACGCTGTAGGCCACATCACGCGTGGCCGGCGCCAGGGCGCCGCCCGCAAGGGAGAGGGTCGGCGGTGCCACGGTCAGTGTGTAGGCCTGGGTGGCCAGATACGGACCGGGCGCGGCACTGCCGTCAGTGGCGCGGACGGTGACGGTGAAGGTGCCGCCAGCGGTCGGCGTGCCGCTCAGCAGGCCCGTGGAGGCCAGGCTCAGTCCGGCCGGCAGCGCGCCGCTGGCCACGCTGAACGTGTAGCTGCCATTGCCGCCGGTGGCGGTGATCGTGGTGCTGTAGGGAACGCCCACGATCGGCGCCGGCAGCACCGTCGGGGCAATCACCACCGGCTCATCATCATCGACAATCGTGACGGTACCCGTGTCAGTGCCCAGCGTTGCGCCGTTGGGGCCGAGCAGGGTGACGGTGAAGGTCTCGTCCGGCTCGGGCAGGGTGTCACCGTTGACGAGCACCGACACCGTACGGGTGGTGATGCCGGGGCTGAAGGTCAGGGTGCCGCTTCCACTCACGTAATCCGACGGCGACTCGGCGGTCCCGTCCGCGGTGGCATACAAGACGGTGACGGTCTGGCCACTGACCGCTGACAGGGTCACAGTCAACTGCGCCGTGGTGGTCCCGGCGTTGCCCTCGATCACCGATACGCTGTTGATCGACAGCGTGGGCAGCGGATCGTCGTTGAGGATCGTCCCGACCGCCTGGCCATCGGCCACGGTTGCGCCGGTAACGTTGGTGACATTGACGAAGAAGGTTTCATCGGCCTCGTTCAATGTATCGCCAGTGACCAGCACAGAGAACGTATACGTCGTCGCGCCTGCCGGAATGATCTGCCCGGTCAGCGCGGCGTTTACATAATCGATGCCGGCGGTGGCGGTGCCATCCGCCGTGGCGATATCGAAACTGACGCCGCCGGTGGGCGCCGGCGCGCTCAGGGACACGGTGAAGGTCAGCGCGCTGGTACCGCTGTTGCCTTCGGTGATGCTGGCATCGTTGATGGACAGTGCGGGCAGGACCGTGTCGATGATCGTGCCGGTGGCGCTGGCCGGGCTGCCCACCGTGTAGCCGGTACCGCTGGCGACAGTGATGATGACCGTTTCGTTGCCTTCCACCGCCGTGTCGAACACCGGCAGGATGCTGACGCTGGCCGTGGTCGCCCCGGCAGGTATGGTCACGCTGGTCGCCGCGCCGCTGTAGTCGGTGCCGCTGGTGGCGGTGCCGGTGGTGGTCAGGTTGACCACCGTTGCCGAACTCAGCGCCGCGCTGCGGGTGACGGTGTAGACCAGCGGCGTGCCGCCATCCTCACTCACGCTGGCCGGTGCCACCGCGATGCTCACGGTGGGTGCCGGGCTCAGGGTCAGGGTGAAGTTCTCGACCTCGAAATAGGTGCCGGTACCGGTGCTTGAATCGGTGGCGCGGATGGTGACCGGATAACTGCCGGCGGCGGCCGTCGAGGTGCCACTGATCACGCCCGCACTGCTCAGCGACAGGCCCGCCGGCAGGCTGCCGGTTTCCAGCAGGTAGCTGACCGGAGGCACGGCCCCGTTGGTGGTGAGCGTCTGTGAGAACGGCACGCCCTGGATGGCGGTGGCCGAGGCAGGCGACAGGGTCAGGCTCGGGTTCTGCACGGTGCCGCTGTAGTTCTTGTCCACCGTGGCGGTGGTGGCATCGGTGGCACGCACCGTGAACGTGTAGGCGCCGCGTTGGGTGGGCGTTCCGCTGAGGACGCCCCCGGACAGTGTGATGCCCGGCGGCAGCACGCCACCCACCACTGCGTAGCTGTAGGGTGCTGTGCCGCCGCTGGCGCTCAGGGCCTGGCTGAAGGGCGCGCCGGCGGTCAGCGTCGGCAGCGTGGCCGGGGCGACGACGATCGACGAGTTGGCCGGAGTGATGGTGATGTTGACCCGCACCGTGCCGCCGTTGCCGTTGGCCTCGCCAGCGGTGAACTCGAACACATCGGAGGGGCTGCTGCTGCCATCGTGTCCGTAGTCGAGGAACCACTGGTTACCCACGCTGCGCGTGTTGGCGGTGCCGTGCTGGGGCAGGGCGGGGCCGTCCACCACGCCATCAGCGAAGTTGAGCGGAGAGTCGCTGCAGGCGGTAATGTTCAGCGTCACCGAGCCGCCACTGGCCACGGTGGCGAACTGCTCCGGACACAGCGGCGAGGTGTGCGCGGCCGATGCGGCGTCGGGCCAGCACAGCGCCACGCACAACAGGAACATCGACACTGCGACCCAGCGCGCCGAACGCACGCGGTCCATGAAGTACGCCATGACCTTTCCCCCTTGGAAAGATTCCACCTGATGCAGAACACCATCGAGGTGCGCGTCCTTGTGCTGGCTGCCCCGGGTGCATCGCGCACCCGTCGTTCCCTGACGTCGCCAGCGGCAGGCAGTCCACGCCTCCCCCCTTTGGCGGCATTGGAGCAGAGTCGGCGCGCGGAAGGAAGTGCCATCGCGACGGGACTTGTGAACAGCCTGAATGACGTCCAGAGTAGGCGCGCGCCACTCCGGCGCCGCCGCTCAGCATCCAAGGAGGATCAGATGAGCGAGTTCTATATCGGCCAGATCATGATGGCCGGCTTCAGTTTCGCACCGAAGTACTGGGCGCAATGCAACGGACAGATCATGCCCATTGCGCAGAATACGGCGCTGTTTTCCCTGCTTGGTACCCAATATGGCGGCAACGGCATACAGACGTTCGCGCTGCCGGACCTGCGCGGCCGGGTCCCCGTGGCGGGCGGTGGCTCCGCCGACCCCGCCTGGCTCCCCCCGCAGGTGCCCTACGGCGGTCAGGACGGCAACGAAGCCGTCACCCTGCTTCCCGACCAGTTGCCGGCGCATGGCCACCAGGTCAGTGGCGTGACCACGGCGGGTGACAATCGCAATCCCAGCAGCCGCACGTTCGCCAGCACCAATGGCGGGGTGAAGTTCTACGCACCGCAGGGTAGCGCGGAGGTCGAGCAGGCCGCGACCTCGGTGGCCACCGCCGGCAGCAGCGCGGCGCACCCCAACATGCAGCCCTACACCACGTTGAACTTCTGCATCGCGCTTTCCGGTATCTATCCGTCGCGCAACTGACATACCCCGGTTGGCGTTGGACCGTTCACCTACAAGGAGCAGTATCGAATGAGTGATCCGTATATCGGTGAGATACGCATGTTCGGGTTCGGACGGGTGCCGCAGGGATGGCTGGCCTGCGACGGATCCGTGATCTCCATCAGTAACTATGAACCCCTGTTCGTGCTGCTGGGCACTACCTACGGTGGCAACGGCACCAGCACGTTCGGTGTGCCCGACCTGCGCGGTTCGGTACCGATTCACCAAGGGGCCGGGCTGGGATTGACTCCGCACGTCCTGGGTCAGCGCGGCGGCACGGAGACCGTGACGCTGTCCGTCGCGCAGATGCCGCAACATACCCACGCACTGAAGGTCACCGGCGTGGCCGCCACGCTCGATACGCCCGGGCCGACCACGATGCCTGCGGCAGTCAGCGGTGAAAACTTCTACGTCAGCGATGTGGGCACCGGCGCCACGGCCGTGGCGATGGAGCCGACCGCCGTGTCCTACGCGGGCGGCAGCCAGCCGCATGAAAACTGCATGCCCACCCTGACCGTGCAGTACTGCATCGCCTGGCAGGGCATCTTTCCACAGCAGGCCTGATTGCCCCCTACGCAGAGAGACGATCATGACGACACCCTTCGTTGGTGAGATCCAGATGTTCGGCTTCAACTACAACCCCCAGGGATGGGCGTTCTGCAACGGCGCGATCGTGCCCATTTCGCAGAACTCGGTCCTGTTTGCGCTGCTGGGGGTGACCTATGGCGGCAATGGAACAACCCACTTCCAGCTTCCCAACCTGGTCGCGCGGGCCGCCTGCTCGCAGGGCCAGGGCCCTGCACTGACCGCGCGCCAGCTGGGCGACACCTTCGGTGCAGCGGAGGTGACGCTGGTGCCACAGCAGATTCCGGTGCATTCCCATGGCCTGACCGCTTTCCAGCAGTCCGATGCAAACAAGCGCAGTGGCGCACCGAGCGTGGGGGGCGGATTGTCGCAGCCCGGATCGAACGCGGTAAAACCGTTCAGCACCAGTCCGCCCACAACCCCGATGGCGCCGGACATGCTCGCGCCCACGGTGGGCACCACCCAGCCCCACAGCAACCAGCAGCCGTACCTGGCGGTGAACTTCTGCATTGCCCTGCAGGGCGTCTTTCCCGACTTCTCCTGATGACGCTGGCGGACTTGACTCCGTTTCCGCCGGCGCAGCACGCTGCGCTGGCGGTTGATGCGGATCGGCGTTGGCACTGCCGCAGCCTGGGCAGTGCTGATCTGCCGTGGTTGCTGGCGCTGTACGCCAGCACCCGGGAGCAGGAGCTGCTGGCGGTGCCCTGGCCAGCACCGCTCAAGCAGCAGTTTCTGGCGCAGCAGTTCGCTGCCCAGCACCAGCACTATCTGGGGCATTACCCGGCCGCGCACTACCTTGCGATTGAATGCGAGGGTCAGCCGGTCGGCCGCTGCTACCTTGACGACACCGGCGAGGCGTGTGATCGGCTGGTGGATATCAGCCTGTTTCCGCCGTGGCGCGGTCACGGCATCGGCAGTGCGTTGATCCAGGACCTGCAGAAGGGCGCCGCCGCGCGCGGGCGTGGCCTGGCACTGCATGTCATGGCCCACAACCTGGCCGCCCAGCGGCTGTATGCCCGGCTGGGCTTCATCGCGCAGGGTGCGTCGGCGGACGACCTGTATCTGCCGATGTGCTGGTACCCGGCGGCGGACCGGCCCGCAGCGTTTAGTTGAACACCGCCTGGTAGAGGAAGCCGGCGCGTTCCTGCGCCACAGGCACCAGGAAAATACCCAGTTCGCCCACACGCGCGTGGCGGAGCGGGTAGATCTTCTGCGGGAACAGGATGGGGGCGCCGTTGCGGAACAGCAGCGAGAACGGCGTGCGCAGTGCACCAGGTCCGGCCTGCGGCAGCGGGCGCGCTTCGACCAGCACGAACTCCACCCGCATGCCATCGAGCTCGGCGCAGAAGGTCTCATTCACGCATCCGGCGAAGTGTTCCAGCGTCAGCACATCCATGCGTGTCCCCAGGCAGCGCGCCGCACAGGCGCGGCATTGCGCATCCTCGCCGCAAGCTGCGGCGCGCGCAAGGGGCGGTGCACCCGTGTGCGCGCGTCAGCGCATCAGCGTGATTGACGCAGGGCCAGGAACTCGCGGCGCAGGGCAGGGTCGGTCAGGAAGCGGCCGCGCATCACGCTGTTGATCATGCGCGAGCCATCGTCCTTCACCCCCCGCCAGTGCATGCAGTAGTGGTCCGCCTCCATCACCACGGCCAGCCCGTCCGGCTTCAGGCGCTGCTCCAGCAGCTGGGCGATCTGGCTCACCGCTTCTTCCTGGATCTGCGGCCGGCTCATCACCCATTCGATCAGCCGCGCGTACTTGGACAGGCCAATCAGGTTGGAGCCCGCATCGGGCAGGACACCCACCCAGACATGGCCCATGATCGGGCACAGATGGTGCGAGCACGCACTTCGCACGCGCAGCGGGCCGACGATCATCAGTTCGTTCAGGCGTTCGGCGTTGGGAAACTCGGTCACGGCCGGCGCCGGCTGGTAGCGGCCAGCAAACAGTTCGCGCACGAACATTTTGGCCAGGCGGCGGCCGGTATCACGCGTGTTGTGGTCGTTGTCCACGTCGATCACCAGCGCACGCAGCAGCGCGTCGGCGTGCAGTGCCACCTCCTGTTCAATGGCCGCCAGTTCGCCCGCGTGCAGATGCGCGGCGATGTTGTCATTGGCGTGGAACCGCCGGCCGGCCTGGTGCAGGCGCTCACGGACCTGTTCGGATACGGGCACGGAGGCTGTCGGGACGGGATGTGCAAGTGAAGGTGCCATGGGGAGATCTCGTGGGGGGAGGGGGCGTCGCGCCGACGCGGATGCGGGTGGTCTAGAGCGTGTCGAGCGTACGCAGCACCTGCGCGGCCTGCTGGGACAGGGCCTGCCGTTTGCTGTCGGGCATCTTGGCCAGCTGCCGGTACGGCATTGCCAGTCGCGGGTTGCTTCCCAGCCGGTCGGCATGGCGTTCAAGGAAGTTCCAGTACAGCGCATTGAACGGGCAGGCCTTCGGGCCGGTCGGCTGGTCGCGGCGGTAAGGGCACTGGCTGCAGTGGTCGCCCATCCGGTGCAGGTAGGCGGCGGCGGACACGTAGGGCTTGGTGGCCAGCAGGCCGCCATCGGCGAACTGGCTCATGCCCACGGTGTTGGGCAGCTCCACCCATTCGAACGCGTCGATGTAGATGCCCAGGTACCACCGATGCAGGGCGTGTGGATCCAGCCCGGCGAGCAGCGCGAAATTGCCGATCACCATCAGCCGCTGGATGTGGTGGGCATGCGCGTTGTCCAGCGACAGCCGGATCGCGCTGCGCACGCAGGCCATGCGCGTGTTGCCGGTCCAGAACCACTCCGGCAGCGGCCGCGTGTGCCCCAGTGCGTTGCGCTCATCGTAGCCCGGCATGTGGGCCCAGTAGACTCCGCGCACATACTCGCGCCAGCCCAGGATCTGCCGGATGTAGCCTTCCACCGCCGAAAGGGGCGCCTGGCCGTCGCGGCCTGCGGCCTCTACCCGGGCAATGACCTCGGCCGGGGAGAGCATTTTCATGTTCAGCGCGAACGACAGCAGCGAATGGAACAGGCGCGGTGCCTGCGCGCTGATCGCATCCTGGTAGTCGCCGAACCAGGGCAGGCCGTGCTCGATGAAGGCATCGAGCTGCTGCAGCGCTTCGGCACGGTCCAACGGCCAGCGCAGCGCATCCGCGCACGGCGCGCCGAAACTGGATACGCCTGCGGCGGTGATGGTCTGCCACAGCGCGCCGAGATCATGGCGGGGCCGCAGATCCGGCGGCTCGGGCGGATCACCCCGCCACGCCTTGCGGTTCTCCGCATCGAAATTCCAGCGTCCGCCCAGTGGCGCGCCGTCCGGCTCCAGCAGCACGCCATGCCGCTTGCGCATGTAGCGGTAGAACACCTCCATGGTCCAGCGCGTGCGCTGTGCGAAGACGCCCGCTACCTCCTCGCGGGTGGTCAGGAAGTGCCCGGTGTCGACGCAGCGCACTGGAATCGACTGCCGTGCCGCATAGGCCTTGAGCTGCGCATCCAGCCGCCACTCGTCCGGTGCCTGGTACTCCAACGCCGTGGCCTGGTGCACCGCCAGCAGCTGGTCCAGATTGTCCGGCAGGGACTGCCGGTTGTCGGCCGCGTCGATGGCCAGGTAGACCACGCGGTGACCCGTCGCGCGCAGGTGCTCCGCGAACCGCCGCATGGCCGCGAACACCGCCAGGATCTTCTGCGCGTGGTGCAGGACGTAGTCGGTTTCCTGCCGCATCTCCATCAACACATGGACCACATCGTCGCGGGGGCAGGCGAACCAGGAATGAGCGGGATTGAGCTGGTCACCCAGCACCAGGCGCAGGCAGGTCATGGCGCGCGACGCCCGGCATCATCCGGCCACAGGGCCACGGCGGTCGGCCGCACCAGCAGGGGGAACAGGAGGAGGCTGCGCATGGCCGGCGTCATCAGGGGGATTACGTGACGGTCTACGCAGGGTGCGGCCGTCTGGATGCATCCAGTGACCGTCCCACGCCGTACCGGGGGAATGAACCCGCGCATGACATCCCCTCCCACCCGACACGCCGGAGCGCACGCCTGATGGCAGGCATGCGCAGGAAGGCCGAACTGCCCAGCAAGACCTGCCCGGTCTGTGGGCGTCCATTCACCTGGCGGCGCAAGTGGGCGCGCGAGTGGGAGAACGTGCGCTACTGTTCCGAGCGCTGCCGGCGCCAGCGCGGCGCAGCAGCGGGACAGATCCCCTGACACAACGGCTCGCCGGGACCAGTCAGGCGGCTGGCCTTGCCTGCGCGAGGTCCCTCACGTACGTTGCGTGGGCGCCTCGTACATGGAACGTACTGATGATCCGTCCTGCCCTGCTGATGCTGTTGGTTTTGTCGAGTCCCTCCACGCGTGCGGATACGCCCTGGCAGGGAACCAGCGCGCTGTCGCGTGTGACGGGAGGCGGCGATGTCGCTGCCATCGGCGGTGCTGCCGTGGACCTTGCCGCGGAATCCACGGGTGAGGCACCGTTCATCGGCGCGATCACCTCGGTGGATGCAGCGCCGTTCCGCGGGCAGTCAGTCCAATTCGTCGGGCAGCTTCGGGTGGACGAAGGCACGGGTCCGGCAGCGCTGTGGATGCGCGCGGATGGGCCGGACGGCAAGCTCGCCTTTGCCAGTTCCGGCCAGCAACCTGTGCTTCGTGGCCAGGGCGTGCAGGCGCGGGCGCTCACGCTCCATGTTCCAGAGGCCGCCACCCGGTTGAGGTTCGGAGTCACGCTGGGCAGTGCCGGACGGGTGCGCGCCGAACAGCTCCGGCTGACCGCCACGGCTGCGGCAGCGCCTGCTGTCTCCGCCCACGACATGCTCGCCCACGCGCTTCCGTTGATCCGGGAGCGGGCCCTGAACGCCGCCCGGGTGGACTGGGCCGCCGAAGAGGCGGGGCTGGCCAGCGCCGATCTGGACGCTCAGCCTGCAGACGCGGCGTATCCGCGTCTGCGCCACGTACTGGACGCACTGGCTGACCGCCACAGCTTCCTGCAGGCGCCCGAGGATGCGCGGGTGTCCCGGGAGGGGGCGGTGGCCACGGAGGCGGTGCAGGCACGTGCACTGGGCGACGTCGCCTACCTGAGTATCCCCGGGCTGCGTGGGACCGACAGCCAGGCAGGGGCCGCGTTCGCGTCGACGTTGTGCAACCAGATCACAAACTTGGCGGCGACCTCGCCGAAGGGATGGGTGCTGGATCTGCGGCAGAACACCGGCGGCAACATGTGGCCCATGATCAACGGCCTGTCACCGTTGCTGGGCAGCCACCCAGCCGGTGCAGCGCGTGACCGGGACGGGACGATGCGGCCGTGGCGCGCAAGGCAGGTTCCCGGATGCACGGGCGATCTCTCGCGCATGCCGGTCGCGGTCCTCACCGGACCCCGCACCGCCAGCGCCGGGGAGGCCGTGGCCGTGGCGTTCAGGGCCCGGCCTGCAACGCGCTTCTTTGGCCAGCGCAGCGCCGGGCTGGCTACGGCCAACACGCGCTTCGCATTGCCAGACGGCGGTAATCTGCTGCTGACGACGGCAGTGATGGTTGACCGGCAAGGCACGGCTTATCCGGATGGCATCATCCCTGACGCCGTTGTCCCGCCGGACCAGGACGCACGTGAAGCGGCCGCGCAGTGGCTGCGGGCGTTGCCGTGAATGATGCGTCCAGTGAGTAGCCCCATGCTGGACAGCATGCTTCACGCACTGGGCCAGCCGCGTGCGCTGGCATCACGCGTGCACGTGGACGGCTACGGTGACCTGCCGTCGGTGTTTCCGGTTTCAGACCTGGCCGTGGCCTCGGTCAGTGCCGCCGCCCTGGCGGTAGCCTCGCTGCTGGCGCGGCGTCATGCCCAGGCGCCTGCCGTCCGGGTGGACCGCGCGCGGGCGTCGTACTGGTTCAGTCAGTCGCTTCACCCCATCGGGTGGCAGCTCCCACCCGCATGGGATGCCTTCGCCGGTGATTACAGAACGGCGGATGGATGGATCAGGCTCCATACCAACGCGCCGGCCCATCGCGCTGCCGCGCTGCGGGCGCTGGAAATCCGTGCGGACAGCCCGCTGGCTGACCGCGACGGGATCGCCGAGGTGCTTCGCGGCCTGCGTGCATCCGAGCTGGAAGCGCGGGTGGTCGCGGAAGGCGGGTGTGCGGCGCAGATGCATACCGCCCAGGAGTGGGCCGCGCATCCGCAGGGCCGCGCCGTGGCACAGGAGCCGCTGATCGCCCTCATGCCGGCCACCGCAGGCGGCCGGCCACCGCGCTGGTTGCTTGAGCAGGCGTGCCCGCTGCGCGGGGTACGGGTGCTGGACCTGACCCGCATTCTTGCCGGACCGGTGGCCACCCGTTTCCTTGCGGGCCATGGGGCGGACGTGCTGCGGATCGACCCCCCGGGGTGGGACGAACCCGCCTTGGCGCCGGAGGTCACGCTCGGCAAGCGGCGTGCGCGGCTGGACCTGCGCAGTGCGCGCGGCATGGCGGTGTTCGAGCGCCTGCTGGCCGGGGCGGACGTGCTGGTCCACGGGTACCGCAGCGATGCGCTCGAGACGCTTGGCATCGGCGCCGCGCGGCGACGGGCACTCAACCCCCGCCTTGTCGATGTCGCCCTGGACGCGTATGGCTGGACAGGGCCGTGGGCCAGCCGCCGCGGCTTCGACAGCCTGGTCCAGATGAGTTCGGGCATCGCAGCGGCCGGCATGCGCCTGCGAGGCAGCGACCGTCCCGTTCCGCTGCCGGTGCAGGCGCTGGACCACGCGGCGGGCTACCTGCTTGCGGCGGCCGCCGTCACCGGTCTTGCGCACGTGGTTGACCACGGTCGAGGCAGCGATGTCCGGATCTCCCTGGCCCGGACGGCGCGCCTGCTGACCGATGCGTCCACACCCTGCGACACGCAGGGCGTACCGCTACCCGGGCCGGCCCCTGACGACTTCAGCGCCACGCTTGAATCCACGCCCTGGGGCAGCGCACGCCGTCTGCGCGCGCCGTATGCCATTGACGGGTCGCCGGTGCACTGGGACCGGCCTGCGGGCAGGCTGGGGGACAGCGCGCCGTCCTGGTAGATCCCGCACCATGAAGGATCGTCGGGCGCCCAGCGCTGGGCCGGTTGCGCCCCGGGGTCACGCGGGTCGGGTTCCTTGGGGAAACCAGCGCGTTCCCAGCCGCAGCGCGACCTGGACCAGCAGGATCAGCACCGGCACTTCGACCAGCGGACCGATCACCGCCGCGAAGGCGACCGGCGAGGCCAGGCCGAACGCGGCGATGGCCACGGCGATGGCCAGCTCGAAGTTGTTGCCCGCCGCGGTGAAGGCGATCGCAGTGGTACGCGGGTAGTCCTTGGCGATGAACCTGCCCATGACGAAGCTCAGCACGAACTGGATGAGGAAGTAGAGGGTCAGCGGGATCGCAATGCGTACCGCGTCCATGGGCAGGCGCAGCACATCCGCTCCCTTCAGGCTGAACATCGCAACGATGGTGAACAGCAGTGCCGCCAACGTGAGCGGGCTGATCATCGGCAGAAAGCGCTCCTCATACCAGCGCACGCCCTTGCGTGCCCTGAGCCAGCGGCGGGTGAGAAACCCCGCGACGAACGGGATGCCCAGATAGATCAGCACCGCCTCGGCGATGGTCCAGACGCTCACGTCGATGACGCTGCCCTGCAGCCCGAACACCGGCGGCAGCCAGGACAGGAAGAACCAGGCATACGCGCTGAACAAGGCGATCTGGAAGATGGAATTGAACGCCACCAGCCCCGCCACGTACTGACTGTCACCGCGCGCGAGCTGGTTCCATACCAGCACCATGGCAATGCACCGGGCCAGGCCGATCAGGATCAGACCGGTCATGTACTCCGGCTGGTCACGCAGGAACAGCACGGCCAGGCCGAACATCAGGAACGGGCCGATGATCCAGTTCTGCAGCAGCGACAGCAGCAACACGCGTTTGTCGATGAAGACCTGCGGCAGTGCTTCGTAGTTCACCTTGGCCAGCGGCGGGTACATCATCAGGATCAGTCCGACCGCGATCGGGATGTTGGTGGAGCCGAGGGTCAGGCGGTCCAGTGCCGCAGGCAGTCCTTCGAACATCTCGCCCAGGCCGATGCCCAGCGCCATGGCCGCGAAGATCCACAGGGTGAGGTAACGGTCCAGGAAGGAGAGCCGCGAGGGGGCAGGGGGCATGATTGGTTTCGGGTGGATGGCAGGTGGGTGGGATAGGCGCGGCAGGGCGCGGCTCAGCAGCCGGCGGGGCGTTGGCAACCGGGGTCGTCGGCGCAGCAGTTTTCGGTCAGATAAGCCACCAGCGCCGCCATCGCCGGAAAGGCGGCGCGGTAGCAGATGGTGCGGCCGCGCTGCTCGGCCGTAATCAGGCCGGCCGCCTGCAGTTCCTTCAGATGGAAGGACAGCGTGGCCCCGGGCAGCGAGAGTGCCTGGGCGATGTCGCCGGCGAGCCTGCCGCCACTGCCCGCCTGCACCAGCAAGCGGAAGATCGAAAGCCGGGTGGCATGGCCGAGGGCGGCGAGCGCGTGGGTTGCTGTACTATGTTCCATGATTCTAGAATAATCGAAACAAGTGGACCGGACAACCGAATGCAGCCCCTTCCCAACCTCGTCGACGACGCATTGCCCGTTCCCCGCGCGGACCTGCTGTGTGCGCCCGGCGCCGCCGCGCACCGGCCGCGCATCCTGATCCTCTACGGGTCGCTGCGGCCCCAGTCGTTCAGCCGCAAGCTGGCGCTGGAAGCGCAGCGTCTACTGGAACACCTCGGCGCCGAAACGCGGCTGTTCGATCCGCACGACCTGCCCATGCTCGATTCGGTACCGGCCTCCCATCCCAAGGTGCAGGAACTGCGCCAGGCCTCGCTGTGGTCCGAAGGTCACGTGTGGGTCAGCCCGGAGCGGCACGGCACCCTCACGGCGGTGTTCAAGAACCAGATCGACTGGCTGCCGCTGGAAGAGGGGAGCGTGCGCCCTACCCAGGGCCGTACGCTGGCGGTGATGCAGGTCTGTGGCGGCTCGCAGTCGTTCAATGTGGTCAACGCGCTGCGCATCCTGGGACGCTGGATGCGCATGGTGACGATCCCGAACCAGTCGTCCGTAGCGAAGGCATGGCAGGAATTCGACGACGATGGGCGCATGAAGCCGTCGGCCTATTACGATCGCGTGGTGGATGTCATGGAGGAGCTGGTCAAGTTCACCCTGCTGGTGCGCGGTCGCAGCGATTACCTGGTGGATCGCTACAGCGAGCGCCGGGGTGCCGTCGAGGCGGCGGCGGTAAGTGCCGCCGCCGGTGTCACAGAATCCGCAATGACTGAAAAGGGAAGCGCATGAACGCTGTCATCTATCACAACCCCGCCTGTGGCACCTCGCGCAACACCTTGGCACTGCTGCGCCACGCGGGCATCGAGCCCGAGGTGATCGAGTATCTGGCCCATCCCCCCAGCCGCGCGCGTCTTGTCGAGCTGATCGCGGCCGCCGGCCTGGATGTCCGCGGGGCGATCCGCCAGAAAGCGACGCCCTATGCGGAACTGGGCCTGGACGATCCCGCAGTGAGCGACGAGGCGTTGCTGGATGCCATGCTGGCGCACCCGATCCTCATCAACCGTCCGTTCGTGCAGACCGAGCTCGGTACCCGGCTGTGCCGGCCCTCCGAGGTCGCACTGGAGATACTGCCTCCCCTGCAGACGCCCTTCGTCAAGGAAGACGGTGAGGTGATCATCGGCTAGGCGAATCCGCATCCGAACGGGCGCGGCGCAACGCCGCCCGAAGGCCAGGCGCCTGCCACCGCAAGCGGTGCGGATCACGCGGTGGCCGTACCGCGACAGTGCGGAAACCGGCTGCATCCCAGGAAGGTCTCGCCCGTGCGGCGATTCGTCCGCTGCACGAGCGGATGTGCGCACCTGGGGCAGCCGCCAGGTCCCTCCGGCGCGCCGTGCGCAGAGGGAAGCGTCGGCTCCAGGCGCTCTCCGGCGCCAGGCTGTACCGCCCGGATCATACCCAGCAACGTTTCGCCGCCGATCAGCTCGATCGGCTTGCCGGCGGCGAACGCTTCCGCCTCGCGTGTGAACGTCCCTATGCAGACGATCTTGACCGCATCGGCGCCGTGATGGGCCAGCAGGCCGGCCATTTCGCGCACCACGCTCACGCCCACCTGGCGCCGACGCCACTGCTTGCATTGCACCAGGACCTTCTGGCCCTGGCCGCGCAGGATGAGATCGATGCCGCCATCCGCACCGCCCAAGCCGGTTTCCTCCACCGCATACCCTTGGCGCCGGAACGCCTCCCCGACCTGTTGCTCGAACTGGCGCCATCCGCCGGCGGCCAGGCGCTCCAGCGAAGTACAGGTGTCCAGCAGCCGCCGGCGGCGACGCGACTCCAGATAAGAGGCAAGGGCGGCTGCCCAGCACAGCCCCAGCGACAACCAGGCCAGCAGTGTCACAAGCGTAGCCACTTGGGAAACAAAGCCTGCGGCCAGCCCGCGGCTGACCTCGGCGAGGTATGCGGCCGACCCCAGCCGGAGGGTGGCGAAGGCGAGAACGCCCGCGACAACGCCTACTGGCCATGGCAGCTGCGCCAATGCATCGAGTCCGCTCGTCTTCCTTCTGCGCGCCATGGTTGACCCTCCGTGTCAGGCGTCAGCCTAGCGGGGTGGGTGGGGATTGTCAGGGGTGTCAGCGGGTCGGGGCGCCCGGGTGCGGGCCGGAACACGCCTCCACGGGCACTGGGGGATCCCACGCGCTGAAGTTCTGTAAGTGACTGTTTTCACGCGCACTTATGGGTTGGCCTGCGGTGTCAGAAAAAAGGCCTAAAGATTGGACATGTCTCGCCGATGACGTGATGCGTCTCACACTTTCATGCTTTTTAAACATTCGTGTCATCTAAGGGCCAGGGAATGAACAGAGTTTTCAAGGTGGTATGGAGCAAGGCCGTGGGACAGTGGGTTGTGACCTCGGAATTCGGCTTGGGCGCACGCAGCCGATCCCGCGGCACTGCCGGCCGGGTGACCACCGGCCCGCTGGCGGCCCTGAGCCTGATGACCGCGCTGGCGCTGTACGGTCCTTCCGCGATGGC